>Ga0302184_10001454_pt1 | contig 15272 bp, 13 predicted proteins | sample I_Palsa_N3_3_FD_200233 | JGI IMG/M metagenome (GOLD analysis project Ga0302184, IMG submission 200233) | Peat permafrost microbial communities from Stordalen Mire near Abisko, Sweden - I_Palsa_N3_3 | ecosystem: Environmental > Terrestrial > Soil > Palsa > Peat permafrost | place: Sweden...
GCAGGTAGACGAAGCTCTGGTAGGTGCTCGGAACGACCTTTGAGAGAACCTGGATGCGGTAGGTGAGTCGCTGGGTCGCGCCGATCAACCCGTCCATCCGGCGCCGCTGTCCCTCACCCACCCCAAATGCGTGGACCTCCTGCGCCAGGCGCGCCGCCTGGCCGACGCCGTTTGCAAAGTCCATGTAGGCCTGCGAGAGCGCCCCTGAGCGTCGCACGAAGACGCGGTTCACCGGCCGCATCAGCACCGACAGGAAGATCACGACGGCCAGCACGATCAGCGCGGCGACGGCTTCGAGCAAGAGCGCCGCGACCAGCAGGACGATGAACGTCAGCAGCGTCGAGACGAGGCCGGCAACCGACGCCACGGCACCCGCAGCCTGCGATGCCTGGCTCGTGACGAGCTCCTGCAGGTGGCCCTCGGTGTCGCGCGACTGTTCTTCCCACGACGCGTTGCTGAATGCCGCGAACAGCTGGCGACGCATCCGCGCCTGTGCGTCGGAGGCCATCCGCGCCGGCAGCATCGCAATCGGCAGTTGCGTGACGAGCCGCAGCCCGGCAGCCGCGAAAGCGATGTCGACGAGGACCGAGAAGCGAACCGTCGTATGCAGGCCGCTCAGCGCAATGTGGACGCTCTTTGACCCCTCGACCAGCGCACCGGCCGCGAGCGCGATGATCGCCACGGTCGCCGCTTCGAAGAGCCCGGCCAGCAATCCGACGATCACCACGGCGACGACGAGTCCGCCGTGTCCGCGGAGCGCGAAGCGCAGCTGCCCGAGGATGGAGTTGGACGGTCTAGGAGTCCGCATGGCCTGAATTGGAGCTGTACAGCACTAAGAGCGTAGGCCTCCCCCAGCCGCCGTCATGCATGATCGTGCCCGCGAGCCAAGCGGCTCGCGGGCGCCAGTGCGAGGGCGATGATCTGCGGTCGACCTTTCTGGCGTGATCGGTGTTCATCGGCTCAGCTCAGCGACGGGTTGAGGACGTCGTCATAGCCGGCGGCGACAGAGCGATAGATCTGCGCGTGAAGCTCGCTCAGCTGGTCGTGGTCGCTCGTCACGCCGTAGGCGGTGAAGATGCGGCTCATCGTTCCCTCGCGCCAGTCGAGCGTGTCGCCGACCTGGCGGTGGCTGACCACGCGCGTGACGCCGGCGAGCGCCGCAACGGCATCCAGGCCGTCGAGTGCGAGCAGGCGCCGCGCAGTCGCCGGGGCGTGGTAGTTGATGGCGAACCCCACGCCGTCGAGCGGGAGCTGGGCGACCTCGGATGCCGGCGCCCCGAGCGCGAAGCGCATCGCCTCGCGCAGCAGCGGCGATCCACCGGCGAGCTCGATCAGCGTGTGAATCTCGCCGCCGATCCGGCCGTTGACCTCGAGCACCCGCGGGCCATCGGGCGTGAGGATCAGATCGGTGTTGGTGAAGCCGTTGTCGACGCCGAGCGCAGCGAGCGCAGCCGCCGTCGCTGCGATCAGCTGCGCGGCGCCGGGCTCTTCGAGGTCGCTTGGGATGAACGTTCCAGCGCCACGGAACGGCGGCGCCGGTATGAAGTGCCTCGTCAGCGCGTAGTGGCTCGCGCGACCGTCCTCGACCACGCTGTCAACCATGAACGTGTCGCCGAAGCGCTGCTGCTCGCGCGGGTGGGCTTCGACGAGCAGCTCCTCGACCAGCATGTCCACAGGTCCACCGTCGGGGTCCTCGACCATCCGCAGCAGCTCCGCCCGATCGTGCACGAGCGACGTGTTGCGGCTCGCGTTGCCGCGTTGGGGCTTGAGCACGACCGGGTAGCGCAACGCGTCGGCCAGCCGCTCCCGCGCCGCCATGTCGGCGTCACCCGCCAGCGGCCAGAAGGCGGGGCCCGGAACACCGGCGTCGGCCAGCGCGGCACGCTGGTCGTGCTTGTTGCTCATCAGCAGCGCAGTCGCCGGGCTGTGAAAACGCAGCCCGAAGGCGGCGGCGATCGCTGCCGCCAGCGGCAGCTGGCGCTCGGCGAACGTGATCACGCCGTCCGGCGGCGTCAGTCCGACGCGCTCCAGGATGTCAGCCTCGCGCAGGCCAGTGGTATCGACGACCGTCCCGAGGCGACGGATCAGCGGTTGCAGCGGTCCGAGCAGCGGGTCGGCGAGATCGAGGACCCAGATCAGATCACAGATCGGCCGCGCCGCCTCCGCCAGCTCGAGCGGCGTCAGCGAGTGGCGGTCGTAGACGATCACAAGCCTCGGCCGGTGCGCGGCGGCCTGACTATCGGCACCCTCGCTGCTCACTGCGCCGGCTCAACCGCGATCGGGACGCGCGGCCCGTTGAGGGCGCGGACGGACCCGGCGGGACGCGGGTCGCCGCCACCCTCGGCGTGGAGGCGGAGCTCCACGCGCTCGCCGGGCAGGAGGTGAAACCACGAGTCCGAGGGCGCAAATCCCGGCGCGTCGATGCCGACGTACTGGGCATAGAGCCGCGTGGTCAAGGTGAGCCTCCACTCCCCCTCGCCGAGCCGTGTCGCCTCCGCGCTGAGGCCCAGATCCGGCAGCCGCGGGCGGGCCGGGCCACCCGGCAGATACTGGGCGGCGGCGACCGACCGCCCTGCGCCGTCGAGCAGCTCCAGCGCCACGACGTCGTGCGCCGGCGGCCCGAAGCGGTAGGCCCGCGTGAGGTCGCGAAAGCCGCCGAGCAGGGAGTCGGCGTTGAGCTCGAGCGCACCACGCGCCTCGACCTGAACCTCACGCTCACCGACCTCGGACTCGACGCCGGCATCGCTGAAGGTGCGCAGGCGCAGCCGGCCGGCGAACGGCTCGCCGCCGTCGTGGATGACGTGCGCTCGTAGGCCGGCAAGGCCCTCATCGAGCAACAGCAGCGCGGTCGGAGCGAGCACGCGACGCAGGCCGAAGAGCGGCGCCTTCGCCCGTCCGTGCGCGTCGATCAGCCCCCAGCCCGCACCCGGCCAGGCATCCTGCCAGCACAGCACGATCGCGCCGTCGCAGCCTGAGCCGCTGCGCCGCCATTCACTCATCGCTGCGTTCATCAGCTCGCAGACCGCCGCCCTTGAAAGGTCGAGCGCACGCTCAGGTTCGGCGTAGCGCAGCTCGAACGGGTCGACGCCGAAGAGCTCACGAACGTAGTGATTGCAGACGTCCTCGAAGTCCCAGCTGCTCGCGGCGTCCCTGGCAACGCCGAGCTTCCAACGGGGATCGTGGCCGGCCACGGCCTCACCGCCAAATGCCTCGTTGATCGTCGCCCGCTCCGGTGGCGTCCCGAACGCCAGGCACTCGGCGGCAAAGCGCACCCCGGCGAGCCTCGCGTCGGCGGGCGGGCGCAGGTAGGCGCCGACGCCGAAGTAATGGGCGACACCGCTGTCCGGGGTGAATGGCGGGTCGCCGCCGGAGGGTGAGGACGGGACGTAGGGGATGCCCGGAGCGATCGTGGCGAGCAGTGTCGGGATCGTCTGCTCGAGCAGCGGCGAGCTCCAGCCATCGGGCGGCAGACCGAACATCGCCGCCTGCTGATACGTCTCGCTGCTGCCGCACGCCACGGCCAGCGAGGGGTGGGCCGCGAGCGCTCCAAAGACCTGGCGCAGCTCCTGCTCGAGCGCGGCGACGAACTCCGGCGTCTCCGGCGGATCGGTGCTTGCGAGCATGCAGTCCTGCCACACCAGCAATCCCAGCTCGTCGCACAGATCCCAGAATGCGGCGTTCTCATAGGTCGCGTAGCCGGGGATCCGCATCATGTTCATCCCGGCCTCGCGGGCACGGTCCAGCGACGCGCGAACCGCGTCGGCGCCGGCCGCGAAGGAGACGGCGTCCGGCGTGCCCCAGCAGGCGCCGCGACAGAAGATGCGCACACCGTTGACGAGCAGAGCGAAGCCACCGTCGCTGCGATCGACGTCGATCGTGCGAAAGCCGACGCGACCAAGCTCGATGCGCTCGCCGGCAAGCTCGACGACGACCGGATAGAGCGGCTGAGCTCCGTGCGTGTGCGGCCACCAACGCTCCACATCGGGCAGCTCGATCGTGCCCTCGAGGACCGCCTGCCCGGCCTCGGCCTCGGCCGCGGCCAGCACGCCGCGTACGCCGCCGACGCTCACTGTCGCGTCGTCCGGCGCCACGCCGGCGCGGAGCACCAGGCGCACCGTGACCGATCCGCCGCCGCCGGCTTCATCGCATACCGCGCGCAGCGAGCTCGCCACGATCTCGAGCGGTTCACGTGGCAGCAGACGCAGAGCCCGCCACGGCCCGACCGGCGCAGCCCAGCGAGCGGGGCCGGGCATCCGACCGAGCAGCGTGGTGCGCTGGAAGCGTAGGCTCTGGGAGCGCACGAGCCGGCTCTTCCAGCGTGGCCGCGGGCGGCGGGGCGTCGGCGCGGCGCTGAGTGAAGCGGACCGCAGCACGAGCTCGTTGGCATCGGCGAGCTCGTCCACGGCGACAACGTGGGCCAGGAACATGTTCTCGCTGTGGAGCATGTGCGTGCCGTTCAGCCAAAGGTCTGCGAGCGTCGCCAGCCCACCGACCTCGAGCCGCCAGCCGCGGGCGTGCGGGGCGCCGGCAAAACGGCAGCGAAACCACCAGTCACGCCCGTCGAGCAGTTTCTCGTCGTCGACTCCCCACGACCAGCGGCCGGCTGCCGCCAGCGCGGCCGCTGCGGTTCCGGGAACGTCGATCGGAAACCACTCGAGCGCCGCGCCCTCGAGCGCACTCGGTTCGCCCACGGCGTCGGGCTGGGTTGAAGCACAGCTCCAGTCGGCCGCCGCCAGCAGGTCTTCGCTCAATGGCCCCACCGGACCATTATCGGCCGCTGGTGGTGAGTGGGTCAGTTTGAATCTGGCGACCCGTGCGCGTTACGCTGGATCTATCCCCACCCGGCCCGCAGATGAGATTGATAACTCCGCTACGGCGGTCGCCCTTGCTCAACATCAGCTTTCCGCGAAGCGTTCCTACTTGGAGCACCTCAACACCCTTGCGTTAGGCCTGCTAGCGGCGAACATTGCCTTTATCGGCGCAGACCTCGCCGCGCAAGCGGACCTTGGCCACCGTTGGTGGTGGCCAATCCCCGGCTTCGTCGTCAGCGCTGCGATATGTGTCCTGACGTGCGGCTCCACCGCCAAGGTCGGGCTGGGTCCTAGCCCTGTCGACTTCTACAACAGCTATGGAGCTACGCCGACAGCGCAGGCCAACGCGGCATTGCTTGCGCTGCTCGGAAAGGCGATCGACGATGCACCCGAGCGACAGAAGAAGGCTACCTTCACGGGGGCGTTCTTTGTCTTGTTCGCGACCATGCTTGCGTGTCTCGTGATCTTCTTGGCGTAGGCAGCGAGGGAGAGTAGAATTGCGCTATGGCTTCTCGTAGGCGCACCCAAGGTACCGAGCTATCGACGATGCAAGTTTCTGGGCCAATGCCCATGGAGGGAATTACCCTGCCGCTCGCGCCGCCCACCTATCTCGCCTCCATGAACGACCTCGTGGAACTACGCCAAGTCACGGTGCCCAGCGGGGTTTTGTTTGTTCCCGGAGCGGGCACTATCTCGGGCGCTAGTGCAGCGGTCGGACACCGGCTGCACCTGTGGCCACAAGAGGCCAGCAACGAGTCCTAGAGGCTGGCGCGCGCAAGCGCCGTTCGTCCAATAGCGCCGCGATCTCCTCGACGCGACGCTATGTCGCATCGTGCGTCACGACAACGCGCAGTACACCACTGCCGTACGTGTCAACGCGCCAGCCGGGCCCCAGCGATCCCGATTCAGACTGACCCACTATCCGCTGGTGGTGAGCGCCGCAGGCGGCGCAAGGCCCGCTTCGGCGTCGGCCAGCTGCTCGCGGACCACCTCGACGACACGCTCGCGCAGCCAAACGCGGCCCATCGCGTGATCGATCTCGGGGATCTCGACGATCCGGATCGAGCCGTTGCGCTGAGCGTGCGCCAGCCGACGTGCCAGGCGGTTGCGCAGGAACTCGATGCCATCGTCGCCTTCGGCGAAGACGAGCGCGACGGGCACACCGCTCGCCTGTAGCGCGTCCAACCAGTGACCGGCCCAGGAGCGCAGGCCGAGCGCGTCGAGCGCGCTCCACAGGCCGGAGCGCCCGCCACGCGCTTCGCGCTCGCGTGTCGCGGTGCGCCGCAGGCGAGTCTCCGCCATCGTCGCTTCCACGGGGTCGCCGGGCTGCCAGTAGAGTTGCGGGTTCAGCGCGATCACCCCGTCGAGGGGTTCGCTCAGGGCCAGCCGCAACGCGACCCATGACGAGGCGCAGAGACCGAGCAGCACGATCGGCCCGTCGGCTTGCGCACGCAGTGCGCGAACAATCTCGCGGGCGTCATCGATGCAATGAGCGTCGTAAGGGCGTCCCGGCGCATGGCCGTCGTCAGGGCTCTCGCCCCAGCCGCGAAAGTCGACACGCACGCAGCGGTAGCCATCGGCGGCGAGTTGGCGCGAGTACTCGACCCAGGCGCGACCCGGTCCGATGTGCGGCTCCGAGCCGGTGTTCAGCAGGACGAGGGTGGTCGCGTCCTCCCCCGCCCCGGCCGCCGGCTCGGTCTGGACGCCCACGAAGCGCTGCGCGCCAAGCGTGATCACCGCTTCACGCAGCTCGACGCCCGCCTGGATCAAGTGCGCGGTGGTTCGCTCGAAGTTCGTGCCTGGCGCTGGTGCAGCGCGCGTGCTGGGATCGGCCGACGCAGCGGTGGCGATCCAGCCGGCGATTCCCGAGACGACCTCCTGCGGGACGGTCGCGTACTCGCTCGGGCGCTCGAGCGCACTCTCCGAGCCGTCGAGCCCGCGCTGCTGCACCGCGCAGCCGAGCTCCGCCAGACGCTCCACGAGAGCGGTCTCCTCGGCGGCAAGCAGCAGCACGTGCGACGCCGGCGCTGCCTTGACGTCGCCGACGCTGAGGGCGCCGAGATCGGCGAGCGTCTGGGGCAGATACACGCAGCCGGAGGCGACCAGGGCGCCCGGCGGAAGCGTGCTGACGCCCGGCGGAACCTCTGCACCGAGCAACCGAAGCTCCTTCACGTAGCGCCGCCCTGCGACGACCGGCGCCCAGGCGACGACGGCGTCCGCGGCAAGCTCGGCGCCGTCGAGCAGGGCGATCGTGGCGCCCAGTCGGACGCCGACGATCACGAGCCGCTCGCAGCCCAGCTCGCGCAGCTCTGCGCCGGCGGCCGCGGCGCTCGCGCGCCAGGCTTCCAGGCGCCCGCCATCGGACTGCTCACCGGCTGAGTCGCCGGTGCCGTCATAGTCGATCCGGAGTGTCAAATGACCATCGGCGGCGAGTCGCTCGGCGAGCACACGCAGCGTCCGATGGCTACTCCAGTAGGCATACCCAACCGGCGGCAGGATCAGCACGCCCGTCGCGCTGGGCTCACTGTGCGGAGCGGTCAGCCAACCGAGCAGCGGCCGCTCCGGTGGGCCGAACCAGTGCCCGCTGGTGCTCACCGCCCGTGGCGTTGGTGAAACGGCGGGCTGCTGCTCGCGCTCGATCACTCATTTAGGTTAGCCACCCGGCGGCGGAGGTCAGCGGAGGGCCTGTACGGGCGTCGGCGGGTCCCGGCCCGAGCGGCCAGGTAGCCTGCGTCTATGGGAGTTCACGTCGGCCTGGATCTGATCGAAGTGAGCGACGTCGAGGAGTCGCTACGTGTCCATCGCGCTCGCTATCTTGAGCGGGTGTATACCCCGCGCGAGGTGGCGGATTGTCGTCGTGCGACAGGCACGGTCGATGCCCGCGGGCTTGCCGAGCGGTTCGCCGCGAAGGAGGCGACGCTGAAGGCGCTGCGGGCTGGGGAGCGAGCGATTCCCTGGCGTTCGGTCGAGGTGGTCAGCGACGAGCGCGGACGGTTGTCGCTCGCGTTGACGGCTGTGGCCGCGGAGCTGGCCCAGGAGCGGGGTATCGTCGAGCTCGCGCTGAGCGTGACGAAGGCCGCCGGCAACGCGGCAGCGATCGTGATCGCTCGCGACGGTGGTTCGGGTTGAGCGCGGAGGCGAAGGCCGAGATCCGCCGGATCATCGGCGAGCACGGGCGCCTGCGAACCGACGTCGCCGTCCTCGGCGACGACGCTGACCTGTTTGCAGCCGGGATGACCTCGCACGCGAGCGTCAATCTGATGCTCGCCCTCGAGGATGCATTCGACCTGGAGTTCCCCGACAGCATGCTGCGTCGCGACGTGTTCGAGAGCGTCGACTCGATCGCAGCTGCGATCGGCTCGCTCGAGGCCGCGACGGAAGACGCGTAGCTCCGGCGAGGGGCTCGGCGATCGCCAAAGCGATGGACTCCAGCACGCGCTATCTCCGCGACGTACGGCGGATCGCCCAGGGGAGCGCCGCCGAGGCGGCGGCAGACGTCGACCGCGATGCGCGCTTCCCGGCTGAGGCGATTGCCGAGCTCAGGGCGATCGGAGCGCTCTCAGCGGCGATCCCGGAGTCGCTCGGTGGCGGCGGGCTGGACCTCGCGACGATCGCCCGCTCGTGCAGCGAGCTCGCAAGCGGCTGTGCCGCCACCGCAATGATCTTTGCGATGCATCAGATCCAGGTGATCCTGATCACCCGCCACCTCGATCGCGCAGCATGGTTCGAGGGCTACCTGCGGAGCGTCTGCGACGAGCAGCGGCTGATCGCGTCGGTTACGAGCGAGGTCGGCAAGGGCGGCGACATGAGCCGTTCGATCGCTGCGATCCAACCGGGTGAGGGCGCCGTCGTGTCGTTCGAGAAGCACGCGACGACGATCAGCTATGGCGCCTACGCCGATGACTTCCTGACGACGCTGCGGCGAGCCCCCGACAGCGAACCCACCGACCAGGTGCTTGCCCTGTCAGCACGCGAGCAGACGACGCTCGAGCCGAACGGGGCGTGGGACACGCTCGGGATGCGCGGCACCTGCTCGCCCGGCTTCGTCGTCAAGGCGAGCATCCCCTCCGAGCAGATCCTCGCGGCGCGCTTCGACCAGGCGATGAACGAGTCGATGGTGCCGCTGTCGCACATCCTCTGGTCGCACGTCTGGCTGGGAATCGCCGTGGCCGCGTTCGAGCGAGCACGCGCCTATCTGCGCGCGAGCGCGCGCCGCTCGCCCGATGCGCCGACGGCGGGGGCGAACCAGCTGTCGCGCGTGATGGCCGAGCTCGGGCTGCTGCGCGCCGAGGTGTCACGGGCGCTCGCGGACTTCGCGCGGATCGCCGATGAGGGAGAGCGTGCGGCGTTCTCGACGATGGCCACCGTGCTGCGCTTCAACAACCTGAAGCTCGCGGCATCCGAGCAGTCGGTGCGGGTCTGTCGCGGCGCGCTCGACGTGGTCGGGATCGCCGGCTACCGAAACGACGGCCCTTACAGCGTCGGGCGCCACCTGCGCGACGTTCTGTCGGCGCCGATCATGGTGGCCAACGAACGTATCGTCGAGACCAACGCGCGGTTGCTGCTGGTGGCAAAGGAGACCGAGTGACCGGTGGCGTGCCTGATGGCGACGCAGATTCCGCCAGCTTCCGCGACGAGCTGTTCGAGCACGGCCTGCTGATTCCCAGCGGCGTGCCGGGACTCTACGGCTGCGGCACGGTGTTCGAGGAGATCCGCGTCAGCTTCGAGCTGCTGGTCGCCAGAGTCGCGAGCGATGATGCGCCGGAGACGATGCGCTTCCCGCCGCTGCTGCCGCGGGCGCAGCTCGAATCGAGCGGCTACCTCGCTTCCTTCCCGCACCTCGCCGGGAGCGTCTTCGCCTTCGAGGGCAGCGAGGACGACGCGGTCAAGCTCGACGAGCGCGCCAGCCGCCACGCCGACTGGAGCGAGTTTCAGCGGATGAGCGAGGTGGCGATGACGCCCGCAGCCTGCTACCCGGTTTACCCCGCGGTAGCCGCGCGCGGCGCGCTGGCGCCCGGCGGCATCGTCGTCGACGCCGGCGGTGCCTGGGTCTTTCGCCACGAGCCGTCGGAGGACCCGACAAGGCTCCAGATGTTCCACCAGCGCGAGCTCGTGCGGATCGGTGCGCCCGACGAGGTGCTCGCCTGGCGTGATCGCTGGCGCGACCGCGGCCTGGCGCTGCTCCACAGCCTCGGCCTGGCAGCCGAGCCGGACCGCGCTGCCGACGCGTTCTTCGGTCGCGGCGGGCGGATGCTCGCAGCCAACCAGCGCAGCGAGGCGCTCAAATACGAATTGTTGGTTCAGATCGCCGGAACCAAGCGAACGGCCGTCGCCTCCTTCAACTACCACCGCGACCATTTCGCCGCCGCCCACGGCCTCGTACTCGCCGATGGGAGCACCGCGCACACCGCGTGCCTTGGCTTCGGCGAGGAGCGCATCGTCCTTGCGCTGCTGCGCACGCATGGCCTGGACCCTGGGCGCTGGCCGGACGCGGTTCGCGCGGAGTTGTGGAGCGCTTGATGAGCGTCGCACGCCGGAGCGGGTCGTATCGCACGCTGTTCGGGCTGGACGCCGAGCGCTACACGCGCCACCCACTCCACGCGACAGACCGGACGTACTCCGAGACCAACTGCTACACCGACATCATCATCGAGTTCCTCCATGCCCGCGGCGACGAACCGCTCGCCGCGCTCGGCTCGCTGGTGCGGAGCGATTTCGAAGGCGACCAATGGACGTTCTTCAAGCCGCCGCCCGCAGACCTCGAGACGCTGTTTGGGATCGATATCCACGAGATGCAGTCATACCGTCCGTTGCCAACGCAGATCGCCGAGCAGATCGAGCGTGGCGCCACGATGCTGATCGAGCTCGACTCGTTCTACCTGCCCGACACGCACGCCACGGCCTATCGCAGCGAGCACGTCAAGAGCTCGGCGATCGCCGAGGCGATCGATCCCGAGCGCGGCTTTCTGCGCTACTTCCATAACGCCGGCCTCTACGAGCTCGACGGCTCGGATTTCCGCGGCGTCTTCCGCCTCGACCCGCAGGCGCCAGAGATGCTTCCGCCCTATGCCGAGATCGTCCGGCTCGACGCCGGCCCGCGTCTGCAAGCCGAGGAGTTGCGTGAGCGGGCGCGTGAACTGTTGCGCGGCCACCTCAACCACAGGCCGGCCGCCGATCCGTTTGCCCGCTTTGGCGAGCAGCTGGAGCGGCAGCTGCCGGCGCTGCTGGCCGGAGACCTCGACGGCTACCACGCCTACGCCTTCGCCACGGTGCGGATGGTCGGGGCCGGGTTCGAGCTGCTGGCAAGCCACGCCGACTGGCTGCTCGGCGAGGCGGCGGCGCCCGCCACCGGACCGATGCGCTCAATCGTCGACGACTGCAAGGCACTGGGCTTTCGCCTCGCACGCCGCAAGGCCTTCGACCCGCGGCCGCTGAGCGAGGCGCTCGGCGATGCCTGGTCGCGCAGCGTCAGCGCACTCGAGGAGGCTGTCGCATAGCCACGCGGACACAGCCAGACTCCGCCGCGCCCCCGCCGGGAGCCGTTGCGCCTGGGCGGCACTCGTTCTATCTCGATCTCGTGCCCGACCCGGTACGCGCCGTCCTGCACTCGCCGAGCGGCACCGAACGGGCTCGGGCGGCCGTCGTGCTCTGCCCACCGTTCGGCTGGGAGGAGATCTGGGTCTACCGCAGCTACATGCACTGGGCGGACGCGCTGGCGGGCGCCGGCTACCCGGCGCTCCGCTTCGACCTACCTGGCACCACCGAGAGCGGCGGCTCGACGCTCGATCCCCGACGGTTCGACAGCTGGCTCGAAGCGGCCGCTGCGGGCAGCAGCCACCTTCGCGCGACCACCGGCTGCGAGCGCGTCGTCGCGCTCGGCGTCGGTGTCGGCGGAATGGTCGCCTACGCCGCGCTGGCCGGCGGCGCAGCGATCGACGATCTGGTGCTCTGGTCGGTGCCCGCGCGCGGCCGGGCAATCCTGCGTGAGGCGAGGGCGTGGGGGCGCATCGTGGACAGCGCATCGCTTGGGACCGAGACACCGCCCGCGCCTGCGCAGGCGGATGGCTCGCTCAACCTCGGCGGGTTCCTGCTTGGCGCCGGCACCGTCGCGGCGCTCGAGAGCCTCGATCTGACGACGCTCGAGATCCCGCAGGCGGAGGCTCGACGGGTCCTGCTCCTCAGTCGCGACACGGTCCAGGTCGACCGGCGTCTGCGCGAGCACCTGGAGCGCAGCGGCGCGGCGGTGACCGTTGCGTCCGGTCCCGGCTACGCCTCGATGCTCGCATTCCCCTGGCTTGCCGAGCCGCCGCTCGAGGTGTTCGACACGACAATCGGCTGGCTGAGTGGCGCGCAGGGCAACGATCCGCGAACGCGGGCTCATTTCGCGGCCTCGCCGGCGATCGGCGCGGAGGATCACGCCGAGCTCTCGGTCGGGGAAGCGACGATCCGCGAGACGCCGTTCGAGTTCGACTTCGGCGGCGAGCTGCTGCGCGGAACGCTCGCCGAGCCGCTCCACTACGACGTTGCTGAAGCGCCGCTCTGCGCGGTGCTCGTGAACCCGGGATCCACGCGCAGGATCGGCCTCGCGCGACTCTGGGTCGATGCTTCGCGCCGCTGGGCAGCCCGTGGCGTCCCCAGCCTGCGACTCGATGTGCTCGGGATCGGCGAATCAGACGGCGACGACGAGCCATACCGGACCGCGCTCAATGGCTACTACCGTCCCGAGCTCACCGCGCAGGTGATCAGCGCGATCGACGCGCTCGAACGCCATGGGCTGCGCGGGCGCGCCATCACCGTCGGTCATTGCTCGGGGGGCTACTGGGCCTTCCAGGCATCGCTGAGAGACAGGCGGGTGGCCGCGACAGTGCTCGTCAACCCCGGGGCACTGTACTGGCGGACCCGGCTGCGTCACTATCGCGCCGAGGTGAGCCTCAGCGGCTACGCGCGGCACACTCGGCGGCTGCTGCTACGGGGTAGGTTCCGCGAGATCGCGCGTCTGGCGCTGGCCCGCAATCGCATCCCGCGCGTCGGGCTCGCGAGCTTTCGCCGGATGCAACGGCTGCTCGCCACCGCCATCGGGCCGCGCTTTGGCAACAAGGTCGACCGCGCCTTCGCACGGCTGAACCGCCGGGGAGTGCGCAGCTACCTCGTGCTGGGCATGCGCGAAGACGTCGACTACGACGTGATGGCGACCGGGCGCGCCGACAGCGCCTACCCCTGGCCCGGCGTCCACCTCGAGCGTTATCCGGCCGACGATCATCTGCTCGTCTCGCTCGAGCACCAACGAATCGCACACGCGGCGCTCGACGTCGCCGTCGATGAGATGCTCGCTGCCGAACGCGCCAGGAAGCCTGCGAAAACCCAGCCCGGTTAGGACGCGGGGCGATCGAGCTCGGAGCGCAACCGGCGCAGCGAGCGCGAGAGGATCTGCTGGACGTTGGCCAGCGTGAGCCCGGTCAGCGAGGCGATCTCGGCGCCGGAGAGGTCGGCGCCGTAGCGCAGGGCGAGGATCTCGCGGTCACGCTCGGCGAGGGCCTCGAGCGCGCCCGCGAGCGCCGGGTCGAGTCCGGGCGCCGGGTCGAGCTCGGGCGCCTGCACATCGTGCTCCTCGCCGAGCGGCTGCTCGCGGCGGCTCCCGGAGCTGCGGTAGTGATCGACGAGGAGGTTGCGCGCGATCGCCAGCAGCCAGGTCCGCGCGCTGCCGCGCGCCGCGTCGTAGCTACCCCAGGCGCGGTAGGCGCGCTCGAACGTCGTCTGCGTCAGATCCTCGGCGTCGGCCTGGGGGCCGACGCGGTAGGCGAAGAACGCGTAGACGTCGCCGATGTGCTCCTCGACGGTCTCGCTGAAGCTTGGCACGACCTCTGAGTGTGGCGGTTTTGCCAGACGCCGAGGGGGGCAAACGTGCCCCAGTGGACGCATACGCCGTGAAGTGACGCGGTTGCGGGGCTCGCGCCGCCCGAAAAACCCGCCCGCGCCGGCCGCGGCTCAGTGGGTCGCGGCGCTCGCAGCGTCGAAGAAGTCGGGCACGCCGTCGGGCGCGTCGTAGAGCGTGCCGCAGCCCGTGCAGCGCAGCTGGGCGCCCTGCTCGGCGAGCTCGCCGTGGCAGGCCGGGCAGATGAAGCCCGGCTCAGCGGAGGCGCCGGCGGTGGCCGGGACGGTGATCAGCCAGTCGCGGTTTCGCAGCGGCTTGAAGGCGCGGGTCGGTGAGCCGAGGCGCTGGGAGACCGCGTGGTCGAGGCCGTAGAACGCGTCGCGGATGCCCGCCGGCATGTAGCGGCCGGCGGCGACGATCAGCGACAGCGTCGCGTTGCAGCGGAAGCTCCGCAGGGTCGCGTTGGAGCCGAACACGCGCCGCACCGTCGCCGGGTCGAAGTTGTGGACGTGCCCCTCTGATCTGAGGTCGAAGTCGGGCTCGTGCTCGTCGGCGCTCTGGCTGACCGGCGTCGTCACCAGCACTGTGTGGCGCGCGACGCGCTTGAGCTCGGCGAGCATCAGCTCGGGGTCGAGCACGTGCTCGATCACCTCGGTCGAGTAGACGATGTCGAAGCTGTTGTCGCGGAACGGCAGCCGTTTGGCGTCGGCGGCGGCGACCGGGACGTCCCAGCGCTCGTGCGCCTTGGCGACGGCGACCGGCGAGATGTCGACGCCCCAGACCTCGGCGGCGAAGCGGTCGCGGATCTCGCTCATGAAGTAGCCCTCGGCGCAGCCGACGTCGAGCGCGGTCCTGAAGTCGAGCTGCTTCATCACGTCGAACAGTGCGAGCCGGCGGACGTAGTGGCGGAACGCGATCGGCGTGTAGCCGCGCAGCGGGTGGTGATCGGAGCGCAGCAGGACGCCGTCAGTCGTCTCGCGCACGGCGTGTGCGAACGCGTCGCGGGAGACCGTGCTGTCGTCGTCGAGCATCGGAACACTCTAGGCATCGGCCCGGCTGCGGCGGTTCGTTAGGGTGCGGGGCATGCCCTCTCACGCGGCACCGCTGCTCGAGTTGACGCATGGCGCGCAGATGCCGCAGATCGGCCTCGGCACCTGGCCGATGTCAAATCGCGAGGTCGAGCGCGCGGTGATCAGCGCGGTCGAGGCCGGCTACCGGCTTGTCGACACCGCCTACGCCTACGGCAACGAGGAGGGCGTCGGGCGGGGGCTGCGCGGCTGCGGGCTACCGCGTGAGGAGCTGTTCGTCCAGACCAAGCTGAATGGGCAGTGGCATGGCGTCGAGGAGGTCGCCGATGCGTGGGCCGGGAGCATCGAGCGGCTCGGAGTGGACTACATCGACCTGTTCCTGATCCACTGGCCGCTGCCGGCACAGGACCGCTACGTCGATGCGGTGCGCGGCCTTGGCAGGCTGCTCGAGGACGGGCGGATCCGCGCGGTCGGCACGTCGAACTTCAAGCCTGCGCACCTCGAGCGCGTGATCAACGAGGCCGGGATCGTGCCCGACGTCAACCAGATCCAGCTGAGCCC
>Ga0302184_10001456_pt1 | contig 15270 bp, 13 predicted proteins | sample I_Palsa_N3_3_FD_200233 | JGI IMG/M metagenome (GOLD analysis project Ga0302184, IMG submission 200233) | Peat permafrost microbial communities from Stordalen Mire near Abisko, Sweden - I_Palsa_N3_3 | ecosystem: Environmental > Terrestrial > Soil > Palsa > Peat permafrost | place: Sweden...
CAGCCGGGATCCAGCCGCGATCGACTGGGGCGCGCTCGGCGCCGACATCGTGATCGAGTCCACCGGCCGGTTCCGCGCCAGGGAAAATGCAGCCTGCACCTGAAGGGCGGCGCGAAGAAGGTGCTGCTGTCCGCCCCGGGGAAAGACGCGGACCTGACGGTGGTGATTGGCGTCAATGACGGTGAGTACGACCCGTGCAGGACGACCCGTGCAGGACGGGTCGCTGACCGACCTGACTGCCGTGCTGGCGCGGGACGTCAGCACTGCCGAGGTCAACAGCGCGTTCGAGCAGGCATCGGCAGGCCCGATGGCCGGCATCCTGCACTACAGCACCGATCCGCTGGTTTCACGCGACATCATCGGTGATCCCGCTTCGTGCGTCTTCGACTCCGGCCTGACCCAGGCGGCGGGCAGCCTCGCAAAGATATTCGGCTGGTACGACAACGAGTGGGGCTACACCTGCAGGCTTGCCGACCTGGCGATCATGGTCGGGGAACGGCTCTGACCACCGGGGCTCGTTAAAAATCCGGCTGAGCAAGGCCGGGCAGAACGGAAAGCACCCGACAGCGCCCAGCGACGGACAGGCCGCCGGCGGACGGCAGGGTCCGGCCGCTCACGGCGGTGCACCGGGGACGTTCGGCCGGATCGACGGGACCAACGTCCCTGGCCTGCCCGCTGGCCCGGGCTTAGGCTGGCTCACGTGCGGTAGTTCCGGCCACCCGGCCTGCCAGCGGAAACCGCGCAGCCGAGCGCGGACGCGGAAAAGGGGCGCAAGCCGAGGATGAGCTACACAGCACGGCCGCAGCGCGACGAGGCAGCCAGGCCGCAGCCGGCCGGGACGGCCCCAAGCGGCAGCCCTATCGGCGTCTTCCTGCTGGATGATCACGAGATCGTACGCCGCGGGGTCCGCGAGCTCCTGGAGGTTGAGCCGGACATCACCGTGGTCGGCGAGGCGGGCACGGCCGCGTCGGCGCTGGCCCGCATCCCGGCGCTGCGCCCGGATGTGGCGGTGCTCGATGTGCGGCTGCCCGACGGCGACGGGGTGAGCGTTTGCCGCGAGATCCGCTCCACGATGCCCCAGGTCGCTTGCCTGATGCTCACCTCCTTCGGCGACGACGAGGCGCTCTTCGACGCGATCATGGCCGGGGCGGCGGGATACGTGCTCAAGCAGATCCGCGGAACCGACCTCGTCGGCGCCGTGCGGGCCGTCGCCGCGGGCCAGTCCCTGCTCGACCCGGAGGCAGCCAGCCGGGTGATGCGGCGGATGCGGGACCAGGCCGCCAAGTCCGATCCGCTGTCCGGCCTTACCGGGCAGGAGCGGCGGATACTCGAGCTGATCGGGGAAGGCCTGACCAACCGGCAGATCGGGGCGGAGATGTTCCTCGCCGAGAAGACGATTAAGAACTACGTCTCCGCGCTGTTCGTCAAGCTCGGGATGGAGCGCCGCACCCAGGCGGCCGCGTACGCAGCCCGCGTATTCGAGGGTCACGACCAGGCCGGGCGGAAGACGCCCGCCAGCTGAGGAGCGTGGGCTCATTCCGGCCTGCCGGGGCGCTGGCTCAGGGCAGCGGAACCTGCCAGCGCAACTCGGTCCCGCCGTCGCCGGCCGACCCCACGTGCAGCGTCCCGCCCAGTTGCCTGGCGCGCTCGGCCAGGTTGGCCAGCCCGCTGCGGCGGGTGCTGGCCTTCATCCCTGAGCCGTCATCGCGGACGACGACGACCAGGTCGCGGCCGGCCTCGACGGTGACGTCGACCCGGCTGGCACCAGCGTGCCTGGCTACATTCGACAGCCCCTCGCGCAGCGCGTGCAGCGCCTGTCCTCCGATCCCCGCGGGCACCTGGTCGTCAAGGCCGCCGGACAGGCTGAGCGACGGGGCGAACCCCAGCGGCCCGGTCATCTCATCGGCGATGCCGAGGAGCTGGCCGCGCAGGCCCGGCCGCTTGATGTCGTTCCGGGCCTGCAGCGCGAAGATAGCCGACCTGATCTCCCCGATCGTGTCATCCAGGGCATCCACCGCGCGGCTCACCCGCTCGGAGACCTCCGGCCGGGTAATCAGCGGCAGCGCGCCCTGCAGCGACATCCCGGTCGCGTACAGCCGCTGAATGACCAGGTCATGCAAGTCACGGGCGATCCGCTCCCGGTCATGCAGCATCGTGACCTGCTCGGCGTCCCGGCGGGCGTCGGCCAGCTCCAGCGCGACGGCCGCCTGGGCGGCGAACGTGCCAACCGTCTCCGCCGCCGCCGGCTCCAGCGGCATCTCCCCGGGACGGCGCCCTACGGTCAGCACGCCGCGGGTCCTGCCCGGCCCGCCGAGGGGGAATACCACCGCGGGCCCGAGCGACATCTGCTCCCTGGCCACCGGCGCAACCCGGTCATCGTGGCTGAAGTCCTCCAGCGCCACCGGCTCGCCAGTCGCCAGCACCACGGCGGACAGCGACATCCCGGGAAGCGTCAGCCCCAGGACCTTCGCCGAGTCCTCGCCCGCCGCATGCTTGATCACCAGCTCGCGCCGCTCATCATCAGGCAGCGCGAGCACCGCCAGGTCCGCGCCCGACATCTCCAGCACCTGCTGCGTGACCATATCCAGCACCTGGCCTGTATCCGCCCCCGACAGCAGCATCCGCGAAACCTCGGCGCTTGCCTGCAGCCACCGCTGCCGCCTGCGCGACTCCTGGTACAGCCGGGCGTTCTCGATCGCCACCCCCGCCGCGGCGGCCAGGGCAACCGTAACCGCCTCGTCCTCCTCATCAAACCGGCCGCCATTCAGCTTCTCCGTCAGGTACAAGTTCCCGTATACAGCATCGCGGATCCGCACCGGCACGCCCAGGAACGACCCCATCGGCGGATGACCCGGCGGAAACCCCGACGACCGCGGATCAGCGGAGATAACCGGCAACCGCAGCGGCCGCGGATTGGTGATCAGTTCCCCGAGCAGGCCACGGCCCTCTGGCCAGTGGTGAATGCGCGCGATCTCAGCCTCATCCAGGCCAACGGGGATGAACTCAGCCAGGCTGCCGGCCTCACCGACGACCCCGAGCGCCCCGTAACGCGCGCCTACCAGCCCCGTCGCGGTCTCGACGATATGCCGCAGGACAGTCTCCAGGTCCAGGTTGCTGCCCACGGCGACAACCGCCTCCAGCAGCGTATGCGCCCGGTCCCGGGTGGCCAGCACAGTGTCCAGCCGGACCTGCAGCTCGGCAAGCAAGTCATCCAGCCGCAAGTGCGGCAAGAGCGGGTGCGGCTCTGCTGACTCGATCGGCGCTGACTCCATCGTCGGCTCCTGCAACTCAGCTTTGTGGGTCAGATGACCCTACGATAGCGCGCCGGGAAGCCGGCGATAGCGGTCGCTGCGGCCCGGCACGCATCTGAACAGGGCGCATCAGCCCGACGGCCGGAAAACGGGGGACCGAGGTCCCGCGACAGGGGGACGAGCGGCCCTGTCATCGGCTTTCCGCCGGCGAAAAGATAAGGACAGCCGACAAGGAACCGTGCAGGAAAGACGGCCTGCTCAATTCGAAGGAGACAATTCAGATGCGCAGAAAGACGTTTGACGCGCTGGCGACGACGATCGGGCTGGTCCTTGCGGTCATCCTGCTGGCGGCCGGCGGGCTGCTGATGTGGGGCCATTCGTTCGTGAACGGAGAGGTACACAGCCAGCTCGCGGCCCAGAAGATCGTTTTCCCGGCCAACGGGAGCCCGGCCATTAAGGCTCCGGAGTTCGCCGCGATGCACCAGTACGCCGGGCAGCTGATGACCAACGGCGCCCAGGCCGAAGTCTATGCCGACCATTTCATCGCCAACCACCTCAAGGTCATCGGCGGCGGCCAGACCTACGCCCAGCTGTCGGGCAAGGCGCTGACGCAGCCCAAGAACGTGGCGCTGGCGGCTCAGGTCGAAACCATGTTCAAGGGCACGATGCTGCGCGGCAGCCTGCTGAACGCGTACGCGTTCTGGAAGATGGGCCAGCTAGCGATGCTGGCCGCCATCGTGGCATTCGCCGGAGCCGCAATGCTGCTGATCCTGTCGATCCTCGGATTCGCCCACCTGCGCCGCGTCTCGCCGGAAGCTGAGGTCTTCCCCAAGACGACGGCCAGGATCCCGGCCACCATCGGCTGATCCGGACGAAGCTCCCCGACGGCGGGCGGCCCTCCTACGGGGAGGGCCGCCCGCCGTCGCGTCCGGCCCGGCAGAGCCGAAGGTCCCTGGCTCCCAGGCCGCCCGCCTCGTGACGGCACAGGGCACCCCGGGCGATGCTGGACCTGGAGGCACCGACCGGAGGTAACGAGATGAATGATCACCCGGCAGCCGTCGCGGCCAGTGCGGCACGGACGGGAGCGACATGACAAGCACGCCGGGGCCGGCGCTGGCCGCCCATCAGTTCACCCGCGGCCTGCCGGACGACTACATCGCCGCGCTCGCGGGGGCCGCGCGCCATATCAGGGTCCCCGCCCGGCACCGGCTGTTCGAGGAAGGTGGCACCGCGGACCGGTTCTGGCTCATCCAGGCCGGGCGGGTCGCGCTGGATATGCACGTCCCAGGGCGCGGCATGGTGGTCATCGAGGCACTCGGCATGGGCGATGTCATCGGCTGGTCCTGGCTGTATTCCCCCTATCAGTGGCGGCTCGGCGCGGTGGCGATGCAGCCTACCCAGGCCTTCGAGATTGACGGGGCCAGGATCCGCGAGATGTGCGCCGGTGACCCGGGCTTCGGCTATGAGCTGACCCGCCGCTTCCTCGCCGTGGTGGTGAGCCGGTTGCAGGCCACCCGGTCGCGGCTGCTCGACCTGGACGCTCATCCCGTCGACTGGCCGTAACTGGCCAGGCAGCCACGATCGTGCCAACGACCCTCACGCAAGCTGACCGATGGTGGCCACCATGAGCGCCTTGATCGTGTGCAGCCTGTTCTCCGCCTGGTCGAAAACGACGCTCGCCGGTGACTCGAACACGTCGTCAGTCACCTCGAGCCCGGCCAGCCCGCGGGAGCCGAGGATCCGCTGCCCGATCTCGGTGTCGGCGTTGTGCAGCGCGGGCAGGCAGTGCAGGAACTTTACGTCGGCGTTCCCGGTCGCCGCCATCATTGCCGCGTTCACCTGATAGGGAAGCAGCAGGTCGATCCGCTTGTCCCAGTTCTCCTCCGGCTCCCCCATCGACAGCCAGACGTCGGTGTAGAGGAAGTCGGCCCCCCGCACTGCCCCGGCGGTGTCCGCGGTCACGGTCAGGCTGGCGCCGGACCTGGCCGCGAGAGACCGGGCGATGTCGCAGGTCTCCGGTGCGGGCCACAGCTCGTCCGGCGCGCAGATCCGCACGTCAAGGCCGAGCAGCGCGCCGGTCACCAGCAGCGAGTTCGCGGTGTTGTTCCGGCCGTCGCCCAGGTAGCAGTAGGACACCCGGTCCAGCGGCTTGCCCGCATGCTCGCGCATGGTCAGTATGTCGGCCAGCATCTGGGTCGGATGCCACTGGTCGGTGAGCCCGTTCCACACCGGCACGCCGGCGAACGCGCCGAGTATCTCCGCCGACTCCTGGGCAAAACCGCGGAATTCGATACCGTCGAACATCCGGCCGAGTACCCGGGCCGCGTCCTTGACCGACTCCTTGTGGCCGAGATGGGAGTCCTCCGGACTGAGATAGGTAACGTGCCCGCCCTCGTCATGCGCCGCGACCTCGAAGGCCGACCGGGTCCTCGTCGATGCCTTCTCGAAGATCAGCGCAATGTTGCGCCCGGCCAGCCGGCCGGACCGCTGGCCCAGGTGCTTCGCCACGGCGAACTGCGCGCCCAGGTCGACCAGGTAGCGGAATTCCTCCGCCGTGAGGTCAGTCTCCTTGAGCAGGTTCCGTCCTTGCAGATCCACTACATGCTCCTTGCCGCGTTGCCAGGTGCATCATCGCATGCGACTTGGGCAGCTTGACTGTCATCACCACGGCGGCGCGGCCGCTGGCCGGCACCTGGCATGCGCACGGGACGGCAGGCCTGACATCCGGGACCTTCGCCTCTGAGCTGCGTCGGGCTGGCTGCCGCACACTGAGGTCAGCAAGACATGAAGTATCCGACGACTCGGTCTCACTGAGGAGCACCGGCAGGTAGCGGATATGGAGGCTGGCTATGCGGGCTCGGGTGGGGGACATGCTGATCCCGAATGGCGATGCCGACCGGATCGGCCTGGTCATCGGGTTGCAGAACGCGGACGGATCACCGCCGTACGTCATCAAGTGGCTCAGCAGCGGGCACATCGCGCTGGTGTCCCCGGGGCCGTACGCCCGGATCCGGCCGGCGGATCCGGCCGGCGGCACGGCAGAGCCTGTCGCGACGACAGCATGAGCCCGCAGCCCGGGACCAGCCAGGCCACCACCCCCCCGGCGGCCGGCCATGGTACGTCCCCGGTGGCCGGCCAGGGCATGTCCCCGGCGGCCGGCCAGGGCGCACCGCCCGCGGCCGGCGTCTTCGCGCTGCTGGCCGATGGCACCACTGCGGAGATCAGCGCCGCGACCCCGGACGACGTTGACGCGGTCCGCGGCATGCACGAGGGGATGTCTCCGGAGAACCTCTACTTGCGGTTCTTCAGCCTGAACAAGAACGCGGCCGAGCAGGAGGCACGGCGGCTATGCCGCCCGGCGGGCCCAGACCATGCCGCGCTGCTTGCGCGGGCGGGCGGCAAGCTCATCGGCGTGGCGAGTTACGAGCCGACCAGCGACCCGGCCGTTGCCGAGGTGGCCTTCGCTGTTACCGACGGCATGCACGGCCGGGGCGTTGCGACGCTGCTGCTCGAGCACCTGGTATCGCTTGCCCGGGTCCGGCACCTGCGTGCCTTCACCGCCTCGACGCTGGCGGAGAACTCGCCCATGCTGCGGGTGTTCGCCGACGCGGGCCTGGGCGTCCTGCGTCACTGGGCGGATGGCGTGGTGGAGTCGAGCATTCCGATCCCCCGGCAGGCCGCGCTGAACCAGGCCAGCCTGTACCTCGAAACGGTGGCCGGACGCGAAGGGCGGGCCGACGTTGCCAGCCTGGTCCCGCTGCTCAGCCCTGCGTCTGTCGCCGTGGTGGGAGCGAGCCGGAAGCAGGGATCGGTCGGCCGGACGATCCTGCGCAACATCCGCGACGCCGGTTTCGCCGGGCCGATCTACGCAGTGAACCCGAACGCCGAGGAGATCGACGGGGTGCGGTGCGTGCATTCGGTGGCGGCGCTGCCGGAACCGGTGGATCTCGCCGTGATCGCGGTGCCACCGCCCGCTGTCAGCGCGGCCGCCCAGGAGTGCGGCCAGCGGGGGATCAAGGCCCTGGTCGTGATCACGGCCGGGCTCGACAGAGCACAGGAGACCGGCGTTCTGGCAGCCTGCCGGACTCATGGCATGCGGCTCGTCGGCCCGAACTGCTTCGGCGTCGCCGTCCCTGGTATCGGCCTGGACGCCACGTTCGGCGTGCGCCATCCCGCGCCAGGCCGCGCCGGGCTGGCCGTTCAGTCAGGGGGGATCGGCATCGCGCTGCTTGATCAGCTGTCGCGGCTCGGCATCGGCATCTCATCGTTCGCATCGATGGGCGACAAGCTGGACGTGTCAGGTAACGACCTGCTGTGCTGGTGGGAGCAGGACGACGCGACCACGCTGGCGGTGCTGTACCTGGAGTCGTTCGGGAACCCCCGCAAGTTCGCCCGTACCGCGAGCCGGGTCGGCAAGAAGATGCCGGTGCTGACCGTGCACGCGGGCAGATCTGCCCCGGGCCAGCGGGCCGCCGCCTCGCACACCGCAGCCATCGCCGCCCCGCTGATCATCCGGCAGGCCCTGTTCGAGCAGGCCGGCGTCATCGCCACGGCCAGCCTTGGCGAGCTGATAGACGTGGCCGCTCTGCTCGCCGCCCAGCCGCCGCCCGCGGGCGGGCGCGTGGCCATAGTCTCGAACGCCGGCGGGGCTGGCGTACTGGCGGCCGACGCCTGCGCCGAGACGGGCCTGACCGTGCACACCATGACCGCCGGCGCCCAGCGCCGCCTGCAGGAGATCCTGCCGGCTGGCGCCGTCGTGGCCGGGCCGGTGGACACCGGCGCCGGCGTCTCCGCGGCCGCATTCCGCCGCTGCCTTGAGGCGGCCGCTGCCGACGACGGGGTCAACGCCGTACTGGCCCTGATCGTGCCGACGGCCGTTGCAGACCTGGTTCCTGCCCTCCGCGGCGCCCGCCTGCCGGTGCCGCTGGCGGCAGTGATCCTCGGTCAGGCCGAGGCGGTCGTGCTGCTGCCCGGCGCCGCGGACGGCGCTAAGGACGGCGCCCGGGACTGCAACGCGGCCGTGCCTGCCTATGCCTATCCGGAGAGTGCCGCCCGGGCGCTCAGCCGGGCAGCCAGGTACGGGACGTGGCTCACCACCCCAGCCGGAACAGTGCCGGAACTCGACCGGATCCGCGCAGCCGACGCGCGGGCCTTGATCGCCGCGTTCCTCGATCGGCTCCCCGGCGGCGGCTGGCTGCCGCCAGCTGAGGCAGCCGAGCTGCTGCGGTGCTACGGCATACCACTGGTGCAGACCCGGATGGCCGGCGATTCCCGTGCTGCGGCCAGGGCCGCGGCCGAGCTTGGCTGCCCCGTGGCGATCAAGGCAGACGTGCCTGGCCTGCTGCACAAGAGCGGCGCCGGGGCCGTCCGGCTGGACCTGCGCAGCCCCGGTGACGTGCGCCGGGCGTTCGAGGACCTCGCGGCGAAGTTCGCCGGGCGCCTCACCGGGGTGCTGGTGCAGCCGATGGTGACGGGGGGCGTCGAGGTGATCATGGGAGTGGTCCAGGAGCCGGTGTTCGGCCCGCTCGTGGTGTTCGGGCTCGGCGGGGTGGCCACCGAGGTGCTCGGCGACCACAGCGCCCGGCTGGCGCCGCTGACCGACGCCGACGCGGGCGACCTGATCCGCTCGATCCGGGCCGCCCCGCTGCTGCTCGGTCACCGCGGCGCCCCTGCCGCTGACCTGGCCGCGCTCTCCGACGCGCTGCTGCGTGTCTCCCGCCTTGCCGGCGACCTGCCCGAAGTCGCGGAACTGGACCTCAATCCGGTGATCGCCAGGCCGGACGGCGTCTTCGCCGTGGACGCCCGCATCCGGGTCACCAGCCAGCTGGCCGCCGACCCGTTCCTGCGCCGCCTCCGCTAACCGGCCTCACCGCGCAGGCGGGTCAGCCCACCGCGCAGGCGGTCAGTGGCGGGTCAGGCGAGTCAGTGGCGGGTCAGGCCGAGCGCGGCGGCCACCGCTGCCAGCGCGGCCAGGTGATCGTCAACCGATGCCAGCCCGGCGCCCATGGTGTTGACCGACACGTGGCTGGCACCGGCATCCCGCCAGCTTCCGGCCCGCTGCGCCACTTGCTCCGCACCGCCGTCGCGCCAGCTCACGCGGCCTTCCATGCCCAGCTTCGCCGGGTCGCGGCCGGCCTCGGTCGCGGCCTGATCGACGATCGATTTCGCTTCGTCGAGCCTGGGGCCTGGCGGCACCTGCGGAAACCAGCCGTCGCCGAGCTGGCCGGTCCGCAGGTAGGCGCGGCGCGACTGCGCGCCGAACCACACCGGGATGGGCTGCTGGACTGGCAGCGGCGCCAGCCCCGCCCCGGTCACCCGCTCGTAGCTGCCCGCATGGGTGACTGTCCGCTCGGTCCACAGCCGCCGCAGCAGGGTGACCTGCTCGGTCATCCGGTCACCGCGGTCGGCGAAGCTCTTGCCAAGCGCCTCGTACTCCACCGCGTTCCAGCCCAGTCCGATTCCCAGCCGGAACCTGCCGCCGGTCAGCAGGTCCACCTCCGCCGCCTGCTTGGCGACGAGCGCGGTCTGCCGCTGCGGCAGGATGATGATGCCGGTCACCAGCTCAAGGGAGGTCAGCGCGGCCAGGTAGCCGAAGAGCACCAGCGGCTCGTGAAAGGTGGTACTGATGTCATAAGGGCCGTTCCAGCCCTGGTGCACCGCCGGATCGGCGCCCAGTACATGGTCGTAGGCCAGCACATGGGTAAACCCGAGTTCCTCTACCTGCTGTGCGTAGGCACGGACGGCGCCGGCATCGGCGCCGATCTCGGTCTGCGGAAACACCACACCTATGTTCACGAGAACCTGTCTACCTCATCACGAACCGCACCTGTTACCTCAGGCCGGACTGCACCTGTTACCCCTGGGCGGACCCGCGCCCCTGGGCGGACCGCACCTGTCATCTCAGCGGCCGGACCCGCGCTGAGCTACCCCACCGCGACCACGCCGGAAGAATCGCCGGGAGAATCGCCGGGAGAATACGGTGCGGGACAATGCGTCCCAGATCGAACGGAGAACCCCGATGGAATACCACCTGCTGGGTAAGAGCGGCTGCGCCGTATCAGCGCTTGCGCTGGGCACGCTGACCTTCGGCAACGAGACTGACGAGGCTGCGTCCTTCGCGCAGCTCGACCGATTCGCCGAGGTCGGCGGCACGCTCATCGACACCGCGGACGTGTACGCCGACCAGCGCTCCGAGGAGATCATCGGCCGCTGGCTCGCGCAGCGGCAAGGCGCTCGCCAGGCCGTCGTACTGGCCACCAAGGGACGCTTCCCCACCGACGACAGCCCGAACGGGCACGGGCTGTCCCGCCGCCACCTGGCAACGGCGCTTGACGCGTCCTTGCGGCGACTGGGCGTGACGACGATCGACCTCTATCAGCTCCATGCCTGGGATCCGCTCACGCCCCTTGAGGAGACGCTGCGATTCCTGGATGACGCGACCCGCTCCGGCAAGATCCACTACATCGGCCTGTCGAACTTCACCGGCTGGCAGGTGCAGAAGGCGGTCGACATGGCCGATGCATGCGGCCTCGCCCGCCCAGTCACGCTCCAGCCGCAGTACAACCTGCTGGCGCGCGCGGTCGAATGGGAGATCGTCCCGGCCTGCCAGTCAGAGGGCCTCGGACTGCTGCCCTGGTCACCGCTGGCCAGCGGATGGCTCTCCGGCAAGTACCGGCGGGACGAGTCGCCGGGCGACGGCACCCGGGTGGCGGAAAACGCTGATCAGGGCATGAAGATATGGAATCAGCGTGGCCATCTTGAGCGCACCTGGCAGGTGCTCGAAGCGGTGCGCAAGGTCGCCGACGGGCACGGCGTGTCCATGGCACAGGTTTCGATCGCGTGGCTGGCCGCCCGGCCAGCCGTTGCCTCGGTCATCCTGGGCGCCCGCACCATGGAGCAGCTCGCGGACAACCTGGCCGCCGCCGACGTGCGCCTGAGCCCGGAGGAGACACAGCTCCTCGACGTGACAAGCGACCCGGGAGCGCCCGACTATCCTTACGGCGAGCCCGGTCAGACTCAGCGCAGCCGCCGGATCTCGGGCGGGCGCTTCTGACGTCTCCCCGGCTGCCGCTTCTGGCGGATCTCGGGCAGGCGCATCCGGCGTCTCCCCGGCTGCCGCTTCTGGCGGATCTCGGGCAGGCGCATCCGGCGTCTCCCCGGCTGCCGCTTCTGACTGTCACCATGCGTAGCATTAGTCTCAGCAGTCACAAGATCCAATTACCGGTTGCGATCCGGCCGGCGAGAACCGGCTGAATCGTAACCGCTCAGGCAATCGAAGGCATTTTCGTAAAGTCGAACGCGTTCATCTAAGGCAGCGGCGTTCTCGCGCACCAGGCGACGGCGTTCAGGCGCTGGCACCCGGGCGCGAACGGGCTCGGTGCCACTTCGTCATCGCGAAAGCGTCACTTCGTCATCGCGAAGGTGCCACTTCGTCATCGCGAGAAGCCGCCGCTAGGATACGAGCCGCCGCTGAAGGGAGCAGCCAATGTCATCCCGCGTAGATTCCGTTGAGACGTCCGGAGGATCGTTCGACCTGACGGTCTGGCTGCCGGAGGCCGGCACCGGACCAGGCCTGCTGCTGATCCAGGAGATCTTCGGCGTCGGCGACTACATCAAGGCGGTCGCCGACGACCTGGCCGGCCTCGGCTACGTGGTTGCCGCGCCGGACCTGTTCTGGCGGGTCAAGCCCGGCCACCAGGCCGGCCATGACCAGGACGGCATGGCCGAGTCCTTTAACGTCGCTTCCAGCTTCGACACCGAGAAGGGCGTTGACGACGCTATAGCCGCTCTGCGGCACCTGAGCGAGCTGCCCGAGGTCGAAGACGGCATCGGCATCATCGGATTCTGCCTCGGCGGATCCATCGCCTACCTGGTCGCCGCCCGCGCTGAGCTGGATGCCGCGGCGGCCGAGCTAGCCGCCGTGGTCTCGTTCTACGGCTCGATGGTGCCGGACAACCTGGACGTCATCGGCCAGATCCGCAGCCCGCTGCAGTTCCACTTCGGCGGCAGCGACCCCTACATTCCGCGCGAGCAGGTCACCAAGGTGGAAGAGGCAGCGGCCGGCCGGCCCAACGTGGAAGTGCACGTCGAAGAGGACGCCGGGCACGCGTTCCACAACAGGATGGCACCGATGTTCCACGCGGCGGAGCCCGCGGCCAGGGCGTGGCGGCGCACCGAGGAATTCCTGCAGCATCACCTCCCGGCCAGGAAGAAGACCTCATCGAGTTCCTGAGCACCGCGGCAAGGGCACGGAGCCACGCCGGCGGAGGAGCCGGCGCGGCATGCACCACGCACGCGGCATCCACCACGCACGCGGCATCCACCACGCACGCGGCATGCACCGCGGCAGGGCCGCGGAGCCAGGCCGGCCGGATCCGGCACTACAGGCATGCACTCCACAGGCACGTATCACGGCCAGGTCATGACACTCACTGACCTGCTGCCGGAAAACGCCGACCCGGACTCCCTCTACGACGCGTTCGCCGGGTGGGCGGCGAAACAAGGGCTCACCCTGTATCCGCATCAGGAAGAGGCCCTGATCGAGATCGTGTCGGGTGCCAACGTCATCCTGAGCACGCCGACCGGGTCCGGCAAGAGCCTCGTCGCCGCGGGCGCGCATTTCGCGGCATTGGCGCAAGGCTGGCGAACGTTCTATACCGCGCCGATCAAGGCCCTGGTGTCGGAGAAGTTCTTCGCCCTGTGCGACATGTTCGGCCCGGCCAACGTCGGCATGATGACCGGCGACGCCAGCGTCAACGCCACGGCCCCGATTATCTGCTGCACGGCGGAGATCCTGGCCAACATCGCGCTGCGGGACGGTGCGGCGGCCGACGTCGGCCAGGTCGTGATGGACGAGTTCCACTACTACGCCGACCCGGCTCGCGGCTGGGCATGGCAGGTGCCGCTGATCGAGCTGCCCCAGGCGCAGTTCGTGCTGATGTCGGCGACGCTGGGTGACGTCAGCCAGTTCGAGCGTGATCTTCCCCGGCGCACCGGCCGGCCCGTCGCCGTCGTGCGCTCCACCGAGCGCCCGGTGCCGCTGATCTTCTCGTACGCGCTCACGCCGCTGCACGAGACCCTGGAAGAGCTGCTCAGCACTCACCAGGAGCCGGTCTACGTGGTGTACTTCACCCAGGCGGCCGCCATCGAGCAGGCACAGGCGCTGATGAGCATCAACGTCTGCAGCCGCGCGGAGAAGGACGCGATTGCCGAGCTGATCGGCAACTTCCGGTTTACCGCGGGCTTCGGCAAGACCCTGTCGCGGCTGGTCCGGCACGGCATCGGCGTGCACCACGCCGGGATGCTGCCCAAGTACCGGCGGCTGGTGGAGACCCTGGCCCAGGCCGGCCTGCTGAAGGTGATCTGCGGCACGGACACCCTCGGGGTGGGGATCAACGTGCCGATCCGGACCGTGCTTTTCACCGCGCTGTCGAAGTACGACGGGACCAGGACAAGGCTACTGATGGCCCGCGAGTTCCACCAGATCGCCGGGCGGGCGGGCCGTGCCGGGCACGACACCGTGGGCAGCGTGGTGGTGCAGGCGCCCGAGCACGTGGTGGAGAACGAGAAGGCGCTGGCCAAGGCCGGGGACGATCCGAAGAAGCGGCGCAAGATCGTGCGCAAGAAGCCGCCGCAGGGCTTCGTCTCGTGGGGCAGGCCCACCTTCGAGCGGCTGGTGGCCGCCGAGCCCGAGCCGCTGACGTCCAGCTTCGCCGTCAGCCACGCGATGCTGCTCAACGTGATCGCGCGGCCGGGTGATGCTTTCGAGGCGATGCGGCACCTGCTCACCGACAACGACGAGGACCAGGCCGCGCGGCGGCGGCACATCAGCCGGGCCATCGCCATCTACCGCGCGCTGCTGGCCGGCGGCGTGATCGAACGGCTCGAGGAGCCCGACGACGAGGGCCGCTCCGTGCGGCTGACCGTGGACCTGCAGTACGACTTCGCGCTGAATCAGCCGTTGTCACCGCTCGCGCTGGCCACCATCGAGCTGCTGGACCGGGACTCGCCGGCCTACCCGCTGGACGTGCTGTCGGTCATCGAGGCCACCCTGGACAACCCGCGCCAGGTGCTCGCCGCCCAGCTGTTCAAGGCACGCGGCCAGGCCGTGGAGCAGATGAAGGCCGACGGGATCGAGTACGAGGAGCGGATGGACCTGCTCGGCTCGGTGACCTACCCCCGGCCGCTGGCTGAGCTCCTGCAGGCCGCGTACAACATCTACCGGCAGGGTCACCCCTGGATAGCCGATTATCAGCTGGAGCCCAAGTCCGTTGCGCGGGACATGTTCGAGCGGGCGATGACCTTCGTGGAGTACACCGGCTTCTACGGGCTGGCCCGGTCAGAAGGGCTGGTGCTGCGCTACCTGGCCGACGCCTACAAGGCACTACGGCAGACCGTGCCGGAAGAGGCAAGGACCGAGGAGCTCGCTGACCTGATCGAGTGGCTCGGCGAGCTGGTCAGGCAGGTCGACTCCAGCCTGATCGATGAATGGGAACGGCTGCGTAATCCTGCTGAGGAGACCACTGCCCCGGTCGACGACCGGCCGCCCGCCGTCACCGGCAACCAGCGGGCGTTCCGGGTACTGGTACGCAATGCCCTGTTCCGCCGGGTCGAGCTTGCCGCGCTGCGCCGGTACTCCGAGCTTGGCGCGCTGGACGCTGAGGAGGGCTGGGACGCCGATGCGTGGGCCGCCGCGCTGGAGCCCTACTTCGGCGAGCATGACGCGATCGGCACGGGCGCCGACGCGCGCGGGCCCGCGATGCTCATCATCGACGCCCAGCGGGATCACTGGACGGTGCGCCAGATCTTCGACGACCCGGCCGGCGATCACGACTGGGGCATCAGCGCGCAGATCGACCTGCCCGCCTCGGATGAGGCGGGCGCGGCTGTCGTGCGCGTGACCGAGGTCGGCCAGCTGTAGCCGGAGGCCGGCCGGCGGCCCGGCCACGGCCAGGACCCTCGCGGTGCTACCGCTGCGGCCGCGCGGTGCCGCTGACTAGCCAGCGGCACCGCGCGGCCG
>Ga0302184_10001457_pt1 | contig 15262 bp, 12 predicted proteins | sample I_Palsa_N3_3_FD_200233 | JGI IMG/M metagenome (GOLD analysis project Ga0302184, IMG submission 200233) | Peat permafrost microbial communities from Stordalen Mire near Abisko, Sweden - I_Palsa_N3_3 | ecosystem: Environmental > Terrestrial > Soil > Palsa > Peat permafrost | place: Sweden...
CGCCAGCACCGACGACCCGCTCGAATGCGTGCTCGTGCGCAGCGATAACGAGGCGGTGGTGGTGAACCTGAACATCGACGCGGTCGAAGCGCCGGAAACCGTGTTCTGGGTCGATCCGATCCACAAGCATCCGCACGAACACTAAGCCAGGCGGCGAAGCACCGGTAAGGATGTCGCCACCGCAGCGGTTCATCTGCCGGTGCATCGGCAAGTGTTATACGACGCCGTGCTCGCCCGCGGCGCAGGGCGTCCGAGCGTTGTCACGGTGATACAGGTTGGCCCTTTAAAGCGCGTCAACTCAAGCCTCAGCGGCCGCAGACGTTCCGAACCGCGGCCCAATCGCTTACACTGAAACCGCTTTTCGCCATCGCGATACCGTCGCCCCTGCCGTGCGCAAGCCGCGCGGCACCTATCAGAACGGACTGGACGCCCCATCGATGAAGACTCCCGCGGATCGACTCCTCGCGCTCGAAACTGCACGCCGCAGTGCCGATCACTACGGCAACCATGCGATCGACGAATTCCTCGCCGGCCGCTTGTCGCGCCGCGAGTTGCTGCGCTACGCCAGCGTGATTGGACTTTCGCTCGCCGGCGGCGGCCTCTTCGCTACCCCGCAGGCACGCGCACAAGGCACCCCCGGCGCCGCGAACGCGACTATTCGCGTCGCGCATCTGACGCCGACCGGAGCGATTGACCCGCTAACAGTCGGCGATGCCGGCGGTCTCGCACTGCTCGTTCAGACCGGAGAATTCCTGATCGACGACGATGGCGAGCACCTGGTCCTCAAGCCAGCGCTCGCGCTGTCGTGGAAGCCGAATGACAAGGGCGATGTCTGGACCTTCAAGCTGCGTCCGAACGTGAAGTTCAACGACGGCCAGCCGTTCACGGCGAAAGATGTCGTTGCCACCTTCGACCGCCTGGCCGACCCGGCAAGCGGCTCGGCGGCGCTCTCCGTGCTGAAGAGCGTGCTGTCCAAGGGCGGCGCTCAGGTCGTCGACGATCATACGGTCGCGTTTCACCTCGACGCGCCGAACGGCAACTTCCCGTACTACGTTTCCTCGGACAATTACAACGCCATCGTGCTGCCGGCCAGCTATGCGGGCAATTACGAAAAGAGCTTCATCGGCACCGGTCCGTTCAAGCTTGAAAAATACACGCCGAAAGTCGGCGCTTCGTTCGTACGTAATCCCGACTACTGGGGTGCCAAGGCCTTACCCGAACGCGTGCAGTTTTCGTTCTACGCCGACGAACAGGCCCAGATTCTCGCGCTGCAAGGACGCCAGGCCGACGTGATGGGCACGTTCACCGTGCAGGGCGGCATAGGCCTCATGAACAACCCCGAGTTCAAGACGATCGGCGTGAAGTCGAGCGCACATCGCCAGATCCACATGCGCAACGACGATCCGCTTTTCAAGGACAAGCGTGTGCGCCAGGCGCTGGCGCTGTCGCTCGATCGCGACGTGATCGTGCGCGGCCTGTTTCGCGGCAAGGCGCAGGTCGGCAACGACAGCCCGTTCGCGCCGGTGTTTCCGTCGTCCGATGCGGGCGTGCCGCAACGCAAGATCGACGTTGCCAAAGCGAAGCAACTGCTCGCGCAGGCGGGTGTGGCCAACGGTTTCGATGTGACGCTCACCACGGAAAAGTACATGGAGATTCCCGATCTCGCGGTGGTCGTGCAAAACGCGGCCAAGGCGATCGGCGTACGCATCAATCTGAAGGTGGAAAGCCAGTCGCTCTACTACGGCGCGGCCACGCCCGGCAAATCGGACTGGCTCGACTCGCCGCTCGGCATCACCGACTACGGCCATCGCGGTGTGCCAAACGTGTTCCTGAACGCACCGTTGACGAGCAACGGAACGTGGAACGCGGCGCACTTCAAGAACCCTCAGTACGACCAACTGGTCGCGCAATTTGTCGCGGCGGTCGATATCACGTCGCAACGCAAACTCTCCGGCCAGATTCAAACGCTGTTGCTCGACGAGACACCCGTGATCATTCCGTTCTTCTACGACCAACTGATTGCGATGCGCTCTGGCGTCAACGGGATGCGCTTTACTGCGCTCGCGCAGCTGTACTTCGACCGTGTGACGCTCAGTGCCTGAGCGCGGTGTGTGTCGCTCCTAGCTAACCATGTCGACTGCGCTCACGCCCTCCACCCCTCGCGTTAGCAAAGGCAACGCGGGACGGGTTGCGCGTTTTCTCGCGACGCGTCTTGCGTTGTCGTTGATCACGCTGTGGCTGCTCTCGGTGATCGTATTCGCGGGCGGCCAGTTGCTGCCGGGCGACATTGGCCGTGCGATTCTCGGGCCACTCGCCGATGTGCGCGCGGTCGCCGCGCTCAATCACCAACTCGGCTCGGACCGCCCGCTATTGACCCAATACGTCGAGTGGATTACGCATTTCGTGCGTGGCGACATGGGCCTGTCGTACGCGTATCGCGAACCCGTTGGACCGTTCATCGCAGATGCTCTCGCGCATTCGGCGAAGCTCGGCCTGCTCGCCTTCATCGTGGTCGTGCCGTTGGGTATAGCAGGCGGCGTGTGGGCCGCGATGCACGCAGGGCGCTGGATCGATCGCACGATCAGCATCGCCGGTTTGTCGGCGACGGTCGTGCCGGAATTCGTCTCGTCGATCACGTTGATCCTGATCTTCGGCGTATGGTTGCGCTGGCTGCCAATCGAAGCCTCGTATCCTCCCGGTGCAGGCGTGCTCGAACAACTAAAGCATCTGATCCTGCCGGTGCTGCCGCTCGTGCTGGTGTTCTTTGGCTACATCGCCCGCATGGCGCGAGCCGGCACCGTCGAGGCGCTCGACGCCGATTACACGCGCACTGCCATTCTCAAGGGTCTGCCGCAGAGTGTCGTGATCTGGCGACACGTGCTGCGCAATGCGCTGCTGCCCACCATCACCGTTGCCGCTACCCAGCTCGGTTACATGATCGGCGGCCTCGTCGTGGTAGAGACGCTGTTCCACTATCAGGGCATCGGCTCGCTGATCTACAACGCCGCCAAGGCGAAGGACTTCCCGATGCTCGAAGCCGGCGTGCTGACGATCGGCGTCGTCTATACGGTAGCAAATCTCGCGGCCGATGCCTTGCAGGTGATGCTCAACCCGCGCCTGCGCGTGAGGAGCGGCGAATGAGTACGATTGTGCCTGGCACACCGGCTACGCCTGCCGTGCGCGAGCCCCGCTTCGACCAGTTGCGCGTGCTGCTGCGCTCGCCGACGTTCGTGGTCGGCGTGGTGATCGTCCTATGGTGGGTGGTCTGTGCAATTGGAGGACGCTGGATCGCACCGCTCGACGCCTACGCCTCCGACCCGCTCAACTCGCTAATGCCGCCCGACCACGCGCACTGGTTCGGCACCGATCAGCTCGGCCGCGACGTGTTCTCGCGCGTCATCGTCGGCGCTCGCGACATCCTCACTATTGCGCCGCTCGCCACGCTGCTCGGCACGGTGGCGGGCACGGCTCTCGGCCTCGTGGTCGGCTACTTCGAAGGCTGGGTCGACAATGTAGTGGGGCGCGCGATCGACGCCGTGCTGGCCCTGCCGCTCGTGATCGTCGCACTGCTTGCGCTCGCCGCCGTGGGAGCGTCGAACTTCACGGTGATCCTCGTGATCGGCATCACGTTCACGCCAATCACCGCTCGCACCGTGCGCGCCGCAGTGTTTGCCGAGCGCCATCTCGACTACGTCGCCGCGGCACAACTGCGCGGCGAGCGCGCACCGTACATCATGTTTGCGGAAATTCTGCCGAACGTGCTGCCGCCGATCATCGTCGAAGCCACGGTGCGCCTCGGCTATGCGATTTTCGCGGTCGCGACGCTGTCGTTTCTGGGCTTCGGCATCCAGCCACCTTCTGCGGACTGGGGCCTCGCGTTGTCCGAGTCGTACACATTGATGGCAGGCGGCGCGTGGTGGACGGTCGTGTTCGACGCCGCTGCCATCGCCTCGCTGGTGGTCGGCGTGAACCTGATTGCCGATAGCGTGCAAGGCGTGCTCGACCGATGAACGGCCCCCCTCCCGCCTCGTTTCCCGCCTTCGGCGCCTCGAAGAGCGACCGCACCGACGCGCTGACACTGATCGGCCTCACCGTCACCTACCGGATCCGTGGACGTGACCGCGAAGTCTTGCACGACGTTTCGTTCCGCGTGCGGCGCGGCGAGGCGTATGGTCTGGTGGGCGAATCGGGTTGCGGCAAGTCAACCGTCGCAATGGCAGCGCTGCGCTATCTGCCGCGCAACGGCAAAGCGAAAGCGGGCAAGATCCTGATCGCCGGACAGGACGTGCAGGCGCTCGACGCCGATGCGTTGCGCACGATGCGCGCCACCGCGATCTCGATGGTCTACCAGGACCCGGGCCGCGCGCTGAATCCATCGATGACAATTGCGCGCCAGGTCGCCGAGGCCTTTGAAGCAGCGGGCGCCAGCCGCAGTGAGGCGCTGACGCGCACGCTGGAGATGCTGCGGCGTGTGCGCATCGCAGCGCCTGAACGGGTGATGGACAGTTATCCTCATCAATTGTCAGGCGGCATGCAGCAGCGCGTGGTGATCGCCATGGCTCTCGCATCGAACCCTGCCCTGCTGATTCTCGACGAACCCACTACCGGCCTGGATGCGACAGTGGAAGCCGAAGTGCTGGACCTCGTCGCGCAACTGCGCAAGGAACTCGGCACCGCGGTCCTCTTCATCAGCCACAATCTCGCGGTCATCGGGCGCATGTGCGAGCGTGTCGGCGTGCTGTATGCGGGGAGGCTCGTCGAAGAAGGCGCGACGCAAGACGTGTTTGCCCGGCCGCGCCATCCATACACGGTCGGCCTGCTGCGCTGCCTCCCCACCTCGGGACGCAGCAAGGAGCGCGAGCGGCTCGACACGATCGCGGGGCAACTGCCCTCGCCCGGCTCGGTCACGCAGGGTTGCATCTACGCAGACCGGTGCCGTCTCGCGGATGACCGCTGCCGCCGCGAGGCTCCGCCGCCGCATCGTGTTGCCGGTGCGCACGGCGATCAGATGTCGCGTTGCCACTATCACGAGCGGGCGATGGAATTGCCCCGTACCAGCACCGAAGCGGCCTCGCCTCAACCCGGCGCTGACAAAGACGCAACGCCTGCCGCCGCTCCAGCCCCTGGCGCGCTCGTGCTGCGCGCCGAACGGGTTTCGAAGACATTCCACGTGGGAGGCATCGCGCTGCGCGCAGTCGACGACGTCTCGCTCGATCTGGCCACCGGCGAGACCTTGGGCCTCGTCGGCGAATCGGGCAGCGGCAAGACGACGCTCGCCAAACTGATGCTCGGCCTGCTCGCACCCGACGCCGGCAGCCTCCTCGAACTCGACGGCAAACCGCTGCCCGCACGCGTCACGAGTCGCAACGACGAGCAGGTCAAATCGCTACAGATCGTGTTCCAGAATCCCGACTCGGCGCTCAACCGGTCGCATTCCGTGAGACGGCTGATAGGCCGCGCCCTCTCGCGGCTCGCAGCGTTGAGCGGACCGGCGCAGGACGAGCGGCTCGCAGCGTTGACGGCAGCCGTGCGCTTGCCGGATCGCTATCTCAGCTCCCGCACGCGGCAATTGTCGGGCGGCCTCAAACAGCGAGTTGCGATTGCCCGTGCGTTCGCGGGCGAGCCGCGCGTGGTGGTCTGCGACGAACCGACCTCCGCGCTCGACGTCTCCGTGCAGGCGTCGATCCTCAACCTGCTCGCCGATCTGCAACGCGAGCGCGGCGTGAGCTACGTGTTCATCTCGCACGATCTGCACGTGGTGCGTTATCTATCCGATCGCATCGCAGTGCTATACGTCGGACGGCTTCTGGAGATCGGGCCAGCCGCCGCGGTCTTCGACGGCCCACATCATCCGTATACCGAGGCGCTGCTGTCTTCGGCGCCGGCGCTCGACGCCGTCAATCGCGGCGAGCGCATTCGTCTGTCCGGCGAGATGCCGAGCCCGGCCTCACCGCCTTCGGGCTGCGTGTTCCACACACGCTGCCCGCGCAAGCTCGGCGCTGTCTGCGAGGAGCAGGATCCGCCTTTTGCCGACGCCGGCAGCGGGCATCGGATCCGCTGCCACATCCCCATCGATGAGCTGCGCAAGCTGCAGGCCGCGCCCCGCGTCGTCGCCCAGCGCACGACCCCGGACGCGCCCTCAGGTGCAACCCCTGGCGAAGTTTAGCCCGCCACCTCCCGCGCGTTTCACGTCCGAAACGTTTTCCGTCGATTCCCGACATGACGCGTCACACCCATCACGAAGACGCCACATCGGACGGGCTTGAGCGGGCAGTGGCACGGATATCGCTATAAAGGGAGCGGTATCCGGCCCGCGTTGAACGATCCAGCCGCGTGCGCGATCCGTTGCGCTGACATCCATATGCATGGTTGGGTCCAGCGGCATGGCGCGCGCCGTCGACATCGCGCCCGGCAGACGAGCGGTCAACCGGCGTTTGCCGCTACGTGCGAGGGAGGGGGAATCAATCACGTGGACCGGAGCCACAAAGGATCGGCAGAACGGTGACAGCGTTTCGCGCACATCGCGTGCATTATGCATCGGCACGCGATGCGCAGAGCGACTCGGGGAGGCGATCAGGCTCGCAGATCGACAGGCCGCTCGCGTACCACACACGCTTGAGAGACGGCGGCGACGAGGAGCTGGCGTTTCGTCGGGAGAGAAGTGATGAAGACCAGAATATTAAATCAGTACTGCTACGGGATAGCCGGCGGTATGGCGATATTCGCCGCAGGCGCGGGATTACTTTCGACTCAAGTCGCGTACGCGGGCTCCAGCGAAGACGTTGCGAGGCTGACGGTTGCGGCCGGTGCTCCGTTGCCCGCGAGCGGCGCGGCGACCACGACGCAACTCACGCAGAGCGATCCGTCGGGAACCGGGGAGGCGGCTTATGGCGCCACTGCGGCTGAGGATGTCGCTACGGTCTTCGGTGGTCTGGAATGCCGTGGTACCGATGCGGGTCACTGCACAGCGCACGGCCGCAGCGGAGCTGCGAGTTCGGGCGGCAACACAGGTGCGGGTAGCGGCGCCGGTGCCGCAGCGGGCGCAGGGCCGAGTGGAAATGGGGCGGGCGCCGGCAAGGGTGGTGGAAGCGGAAGCAGCGGTGGTGGTAGCGGTAGCGGCCCAAGTGGCGGTGGCAGTGGTCCCGGCGGTGGTGGTAGTGGACCCGGTGGTGGCGGTAGTGGTCCAGGCGGCGGCGGTAGCGGCCCGGGAGGCGGTGGTAGTGGTCCAGGCGGTGGCGGTAGCGGCCCGGGAGGCGGCGGTAGTGGCCCCGGCGGCGGTTTTGGTGGTGGCTTTGGCAGCGGTTGCGGTTGCGGCAGCGGTCCCAGCGGTGGGTTTGGCGGCTTCGGTGGCGGCTTCGGCGGAGGCCTTGGCGGAGGTTTCGGCAATGGCGGCCACGGAGGCAAGGGTGGAAGCGGCAGTGGCGGAGGTAGCGGAGGTAGCGGCGGGAATGGACGTTAGATCCAAGGAACGGCACCCCCGAGCCGTTCCTATCCCGCGGGCCGTGCTCCGTCGCGGCAGCCCTTCCCGGCGAGTGTAGGCGGTGGCGTCTCGATCCCCCGGTCGAGCGTCACCGCCACAGCCGGGAGCGAGTCATCAACGATTTCGTCAGCGACGCTGCTCAGGTAAACGAAGAATCGCTTGGGCGTATGCCAGCCGGAGTCACCGTATTCGGCCTGGTCCACCGGCGTCATGGCCGCACCTGATCACAGGAGGCCCGACTCGCGCCAGAACGAAAGGCGCTGCCAAATCCAAATCACGCTCAGAGCATCTCAAGCGGCCGTTTGCTTCGCGGCGGTTTGAAGTACGCGTCGATGGCCGCGCATTCGCCGGCGTCCAGTCGCAGTTCCAGCGCGCGCTGATTGTCGCGTACATGTTCGGCGCTTCCTGCTTTCGGGATCGCGAACACGCCAGACTGTTGCAGCACCCACGCGAGCGCCACCTGAAACACCGAGACGCCACGCGCATCGGCAATGTCGTCGAGCGCCGAGCGTTTCGGCAGGCGCGCGTGATCCACCGGACTGTATGCCATCGCCGGCATGTCGTGGGCAGCAAGCCATGGCAGCAGGTCGTATTCCGGCCCGCGTCGCGCGACGTTATAGAGAATCTGATTGGTCGCGCAGGCGTCGCCGCCCGGCACCGTCATCAGTTCATCCATATCGTCGGTGTCGAAGTTACTGACACCCCAATGACGAATCTTGCCGGCCTGCCGCAAGGCTTCGAAACCTGCAACCGTCTCTTCCAACGGCACCGAACCGCGCCAATGCAGCAGATACAGATCGAGGTGGTCAGTCTTCAACCGCTTCAGGCTCTTTTCGCAGGCCGTCTGCACGCCGCGCCGACTGGCGTTGTGCGGATAAACCTTGCTGACGAGGAACACGCGCTCGCGCAATCCGCCAAGCGCCTCGCCAAGCAGGCTTTCCGTCGCGCCGTCGCCGTACATCTCGGCAGTATCGACAAGCGTCATGCCGAGTTCGACGCCGGCGCGTATCGCCGCGATCTCCGCGGCGCGGCGCGCGGGCTGCTCGCCCATCTCCCAGGTGCCCTGGCCCAGCTTCGGTATGTGCTCGCCGTCAGGCAAGCTCACTGTGGCGATATCGATCGTCATGCGTTCTCCTTCGATTGCGGGCGACCGGCTGCGGAAGGCTGCGGACGGCTGTTTAAGGACAGCTGTTTAAGGACGGCCGGCTTCATACGACTGCGGACAGCGGGTTAAGGTCGCCCATTTCCGAGGGACCCCAGTTCTCACCAGTTTATCTGCTTGCAGATCGTCAAATCGCCCCCCAGGCAAAAGCCCGCTATAACACAGCGCGCCAATGTCATAGAATTGCCGCTTGCCCTTCTTGCGTCTGCCACATGAACTCTGCCTCGGAAGACCGTTGGCGCGATCTGCGCCCGGACCCGGAAAACGATACGCCACTTTATCTGCAACTCGCTCGCAAGCTCGGCAACGCGATTCATGAAAACCGCTGGAACGCAGGCGAGGCGCTACCGTCCGAGCGGGTGCTGTCGGACGCGCTCGGTGTGTCGCGGATCACCGCGCGCAAGGCAATTGCGCTCTTGGTCGAACAGGGGTTGATCCGCCGCACTCAGGGCGCGGGCAGCTTTATCACGCCACGCTATGAAGATCCGCTCTCACGCCTGTCGAGCTTCAGCGAAATGCTGCGGCGACGCGGCTTTAGTCCGAGCTCAGAATGGATCTCGCGCGAGATCCTGCCTGCCAATCGCGACGAGGTCATTCAACTGGGTTTGTCGCCGGCGGCGGCGGTGACGCGTCTGCGGCGCCTGCGCCTCGCGGACGGTATCGTGATGGCGGTTGAAAACTCGACGTTCCCGGCCGCAGTGATACCGGATCCGCAAGCCATCGGCGACTCGCTGTACAGCTATCTCGAGCAGCGCGGTCTCGGGATCGTGCGCGCACTGCAACATTTTCGCGCCGTCAACGCCAGCGACGAGATTGCGCAGCAGATGAGCATTGCGCCTAATGAAGCGCTGCTGCTGATCACGCGCGTCGGCTACACCGCCGATCAACGCGCGATCGAACTGACCGACACCTATTGCCGCAACGATTACTACGATTTCGTCGCCGAGTTGCGCAAGTAGCCGCTCACGCCCATAAATAGCGGGCTCATCAGGCCAGCCAGCTTGCTTCGTCGGTGCCGATCGGCACTGGCGGGCGGCCGAAAAACGGTGGCGTCTCCGACAGACGCTCGGCGGGCAACGTGCCACGCACACGGCCGAACGGCGAGTCCATAGTCTCCATGCAGTCCTGCAGATCTTCGGCGCCGACCTCGGGCGCACGCCAGCCGTCTTCGACCTGTCCCATCGATTGCAGCCAGCGCCCAGTCTGCGCGAGCGACAGGCGCACGTGCCAGCTCCCGCCTTCAGTGGCCCGGCGCGCGAGCGCGACCATCGCACCGAACGCCGCCAGATAGCCGGTCGCGTGATCGAGCGCCTGACACGGCAGATGCTTCGGTTCATCCGTGCCCGCCGCGCGGCTCTCGGTCCACGCAATGCCGCTCGCGGATTGCACGAGGCTGTCGAAGCCGCGTCGCTGCGCCCACGGCCCGGTGTGACCGTACGCGGAAATCGACACGTACACGATCCCAGGCCGCACCTGCGCCAGTGCTTCGGGCGTGAAACCGAACCCGGCGACCGCTCCCGGCCGGTAAGCCTGCTGGAATACATCGGCGTCGCCCACCAGCGCGCGCAACTGGTTGCGCCCAGCCTCACTACGCAGATCGACAATGGTGGAGCGCTTGCCGCGTCCGTTGTCGATCACGAGTGGCGCGATATTCGGCAAGTGCGGGCCGTTGACCAGCAGCACCTGCGCGCCATGCTGCGCAAGTGCGCGCCCCGCCACCGGACCCGCGATGATCCGCGACAGGTCGAGCACGCGCGCGCCCGCCAGTGGCCGGTCGGCGCCGCCACGCCCAGCCGGTTCGGGCGGCGCATCGCCGATACGCTTGATCTCGAAGAGCGGCAGATCGGCAATCGCCCGAGCCTGCTCGAGTGCTGCCCATTCGCGCGGCGAACGGATCAGTGCGGCACACAGGCCAGCGTCGGCGAGCGTCTGATCCAGCGCCGCGCCGTCCCAGCCGCGAATCGCCTCGGCTACCGCAGCGCGATCATTGGCGCAGCCCAGCACCTTCAGGATGCCGGCCAGATGATGCGGGAAGTTGGTGTGCAGCTGAATCCAACGACCGTCGCGCGTCGCGTAGAAACCCATCACCGGATCGCGCAAGGCGGGCGGCGGCCCGTCGTCGATGCGCAGATACCGCTCGCTGCGAAACGCGGCCAGCGCACGCCGCATGTCCACGTCGACGCGCTGCCGGCAACCGGTGCGCAGTCGGAAGCATTCGGCTGCGGCGAGACCCATCGCCGCGATCGTGGCGGTTGCGAGCGTGCCGACGCGGTACACGGAGGGCAGACCGGGGTCCTCGCCGGTCAGCGTGACGGCGTCGAGCGCCGCGGCATCGCAACCGGCCGCGGTCCAAAGATGATCGAGTGCGAGGTGAGGTGTCATAAGCGGGAGGCCCTTAAGCGGCGCGATGAAGTTGAAGGAGGAACTGACCCGAGTCTAAAATTCCACCCTCTCACAATCAATCTTGATTAAGATAATCAACATATATTGATTTCTCCGGTTTATTCACGTCCTTATACCCATGGCCACCACACTCACCGCCACCGAAGCGGCCGCGCTGCTCGGCGTCAGCGTGCCAACGCTCTATGCGTATGTGAGCCGCGGCATGCTGCATTCGTCACCGGATGCGCACGGCAAACACCGGCTCTACGATGCGGCCGAAGTGCGGCGGCTCGCGCGCCGCAAGGCAGACGGCAAGCGTGCCGGCAAGGTAGCTCAGAAAGTGCTCGACTGGGGTGTGCCGGTGCTCGAGTCGTCAATCACGTTGATTGCGGACGGCCGCCTGCTTTATCGCGGCCACGACGCCGTCGAGCTGGCACGCACGGCATCGCTCGAAGAAGTCGCGGCGCTGTTGTGGGAGTGCAGCCCGCGGCGTCTTGCCGAAGCGCCGCCGGCGCCGCTTGGCGCGGCGCAATGGGCCGCATGGCTGAAGTTGTGGGGTGACAGCACACCGCTCGACCGCGCGCTGGTGCTGCTGCCAGCCGCCGCCGCGCAGATGCCGCGGGTCTGGGCGCAAGGCCGCGACGCGCAACTCGATACCGCTTGCACGGTAATGCGTCTGCTGGCGGCGTCGATGATCTCGGCGGCAGCGTCGAATGAACCCATGCACAGGCAGCTCGCCGCCGCCTGGGGCATCCGTAACCGTCAGCAAATGGGTGTGCTGCGTGCCGCGCTGGTGGCCTGTGCCGATCATGAGTTGAACGCGTCGACGTTCACGGTGCGCTGCATCACCTCGACCGGCACTCACCTGTTCGGCGCGGTGGCGGGAGGTCTCGCAGCACTGTCGGGACCACGTCACGGCGGCGAGACCGTGCGCGTCGCGGCGCTATTTGACGAAGCAGCCCGCGCACCGCATCTTGATCGCTTCCTGGCCACCCGCCTCGCCCGCGACGAGCAGGGCGGCTACGGCGCCATCCTGTCCGGGTTCGGGCACACGCTTTATCCGCACGGCGATCCGCGTGCGCGCGTCTTGCTGGAGTTATTGACGGAGTGTGCGCCGGCTCGCTCGCCGATTGCCGAGGTCCATGCGCTCGCTCGCGCGGTGCGCGAGACGAGCGGCGCGGAGCCGACGCTCGACTACGTGCTCGCATCAATTGAGCGGGTATTGGGCTTGCCTGCAGGCTCCGCGTTCACGCTGTTCGCGGTTGGCCGGGTAGTGGGGTGGATTGCGCACGCGATGGAACAGATCGCGGATGGGCGCCTGATTCGTCCGCGGGCGCGGTATATCGGGGATTACGAAGCGGAGTAGTGAGCGCATCCTTCAGATGGTCTGCATCCAACGCGGCACCCAACTCCGGAGGGACATCCGTGCCGTCCCCACAGCAGGCCGCACCCGCGCACCCGCCGCACCACTCGCGAAAGCCAGCGCCAGCCGCGCGCCACCCTGCCCCGCGCTCACCCACACGCGTGCGCCGCGCTTGAGTTCGAAGGTCTCACCGGACGAAAGCCAGTAGTCCCGCAGATCACCTTCCACGGTCAACCAGACCTGCCCCGCCATCACCTGCAACATAAGCGGCCGCGCTACACGCCAGGCCGTTGCCGGCTCACCGTGATCGAGTTCGAAAGTTCGGATTTCACGCATCGCATTACTCCTTGAACGGCTTCTCTGGTTGACTCATTATTGCCGTGCGATGATGTAAACCCCATGCACAGTTCCGAACAGTTTCTACGGAACTGTGCAGTGGAAAAACCTGACAGTTGCCCGAGTGTCACCTATCAGGTCTCGCCTTACCGGCATCTTATGCACGAGAGATCATGAAACTCGACATTGAACTCGACCGCGATAACGGTGTGCCGCTGACCGACCAGATCGTCACCGGCGTCACGACGTGGATCCGCTCGCGCTCCGCCCATCCGGGCGCCAGGCTGCCGTCGATCCGTCAGTTCTCGGCCGATCATGAGGTGAGCCGCTTCCCGGTCATCGAGGCATACGACCGGCTGGTCTCGCTCGGCTACCTCGATTCGCGCCCCGGCTCGGGCTTCTATGTCGCCGAGCGGCAGCGCAATGCGAGCGGCGCGCAAGGCAGCTCGGACCCGCGCCGCGCCGAAGATGAAGCGGTGCACATCCTGCAGCAGTTCAACCACCCGGGCGAGTCGCTCAAGCTCGGCAGCGGCTTTATCCCCGAGGCCTGGCGCGACATGGACGCCCTCGGCCAGGCGATTCGCCACGTCTCTCGAACGGACCACTCGAGCCTCGTCGACTATGCGACGCAACTCGGCAACCCGACGCTGCGCGAGCATCTGCAAAGCCGCCTTGGGCAACTCGGCATCGAGGCGGACGCCTCGCAGATCCTCATCACCAACGGCGCAAGCCAGGCGCTCGACCTGCTGATGCGCTACATGCTCAAAGCCGGTGACACGATGTTTGTCGAGGACCCCGGCTACTACAACCTGTACGGCCTGCTGAAGCTGCACGGAGTGAAGCTGGTCGGCATTCCGCGCACCCGCACCGGCCCCGATCTCGACGTCCTGCAGGCGCAACTGCGTATCCATCGGCCGAAGCTGTTCTTCGTCAACAGCCTGTTTCACAACCCCACCGGCACGACCATCGCGCCGCCCGTCGCGTTCAGGCTGCTGCAACTCGCCCGCGAGCACGACTTCCGCATCATCGAAGACGACATCTACGCCGACTTCCAGACCGACGTCACCGACCGCCTCGCCACCCTCGACCAACTCGAACACGTGATCTATGTGGGCGGCCTGTCGAAGACGCTGTCGTCGTCGCTGCGAATCGGCTATGTGGTCGCCGACAACGCGACCATCAAGGATCTCGCCGACATCAAGATGCTCACGAGCATCGGCGGTTCGCGCTTTGCCGAAGCGGTGGCCGTCGCCATGCTCGAACGCGGCGCCTATCGCAAGTACCTCGAAAGACTGCGTCGCCGCATGCGCGACGCGCTCGGCGCCGCCGTGCAGGCACTCGAGGCGAGCGGCTGGGAGGTGTTCGAGACGCCGCTCGGCGGCAAGTTCGTGTGGGCGCGCGTGCCGCATATCGCCGATTCCATGCGGCTCGTCGAATGCGGAGCGCCACTCGGCGTCACCGTCGCGCCAGGCCGCTACTTCCGGCCGAACGCCGAGGTCAGCCCATGGATTCGCATCAACGCCGCATACACGAGCGATCCGCGCGCACAGGCTTTTTTCGACGCGGCGGCCCGGCTCGAGCCGTGAGCCGGACACAGGCAGAGGGCAAAGCGCCCTCCCAAGCTGCAAACCCTGCTGCACGGCCGCGCAGATTTCCCTAAAATGAGCACTCCACAGCCCGTCCGGTGCGCGCGAGCAGCCGCCCTCCATGTCGAATCCGCCGAACGCCGCCACAACACCCGCCCCCACCGCCCCCCAGCCAACCGCACGCTCACTCACCGTGATGCTGTGGCTCGTCGCCACCGGTTTCTTCATGCAGACCCTCGACTCGACCATCGCCAACACGGCGCTGCCGGCCATGGCGACGAGTCTCGGCGAGCTGCCGCTGCGGATGCAATCGGTGGTGATCGCCTACTCGCTGACAATGGCCGTGATGATCCCGGTGTCCGGCTGGCTCGCGGACAAGCTCGGCACACGCAAGGTGTTCTTCAGCGCGATCCTGGTGTTTGCCATCGGCTCGCTGCTGTGCGCGAATGCGCAGACGCTCAATCAACTGGTGCTGTACCGCGTGATGCAGGGGGTGGGTGGCGCCATGCTGCTGCCAGTCGGACGCCTCGCCGTGCTACGCACGTTCCCCGCCGAACGCTATCTGGCCGCTTTGTCGTTTGTCGCGATTCCTGGACTGATAGGACCGCTGATAGGACCAACGCTCGGCGGCTGGCTCGTCAAGATCGCCTCGTGGCATTGGATCTTCCTGATCAACGTGCCAGTGGGCGTGATCGGCTGCATTGCGACCTTCATCTTCATGCAGGACAGCCGTAACCCCGACACCGCGAAGTTCGACATCAAGGGATACGTGTTCCTGGTGGTCGGCATGGTGGCCATCTCGTTCGCACTCGATGGCCGCACCGAGCTTGGTATCCAGCAAGCCACCGTACTCGTGCTGCTGGTGCTGAGCCTCGCCTGCTTCGTCGCCTACGGGCTGCATGCCGTGCGCGATCCACATCCGCTGTTCTCGCTCGATCTGTTCAAGATCCATA
>Ga0302184_10001458_pt1 | contig 15259 bp, 17 predicted proteins | sample I_Palsa_N3_3_FD_200233 | JGI IMG/M metagenome (GOLD analysis project Ga0302184, IMG submission 200233) | Peat permafrost microbial communities from Stordalen Mire near Abisko, Sweden - I_Palsa_N3_3 | ecosystem: Environmental > Terrestrial > Soil > Palsa > Peat permafrost | place: Sweden...
GAACGTGTTCGGACTGGTCGGCATGTGCCAGCTCGTGCTGCCCGGCATGCGCGCCCGGCGCCACGGCATGATCGTCAACCTCGGATCGGCCGCCGGCCTGGTGACTCCGCCGACGGGCTGCCCGTACGCCATGACCAAGTACGCGGTGGAGTCGCTGTGCGACGCGCTGCGCCCGGAGGTGGCCCCGTTCGGGGTCCGGGTCGTCCTGATCGAGCCCGGCGCGGTGCGGACCCGGTTCCTGGCCAACAGCGAGCTGCACAAGCCCGGCGGTGACGACCACGGGCCGTATGCGGTGTATAAGGCGAACGTGGACCAGATGACCGCCCGCGCCCACCATGACGGTGCGCGCGCCGTGCTCGACCCGGATGACGTGGCCAGGGTGATCGTCCGGGCGGTCACCGCCCGGCACCCGAAGGCACGCTACAAGGTCGGCTCCCAGGCCCGGCTGGCGCCGGTAGCGCGGCGCGTCCTGGGTGACCGCGGGTGGGACGCGTTCATGCGCCGCATGGTGCCCTTCCCCGCACCGCAATGACCGGCGGGGGCGGGGCCGCGGCCGGGCCGGCTAAGCGCGGCCGCTACCACCACGGTGACCTGCGCCAGGCGTTGATCGATACGGCCATCGAGATGCTCGGTGAGCGCGGCGCCGAGGCGTTCTCGATGGCGGAGGCCAGCCGCCGCCTCGGTGTCGCGGCATCCGCGCCGTACCGGCACTTCGCCGACCGGGACGCGCTGCTGGCCGCGGTCGCGCTGCGGGCCGCGGATCTCCTCGCCGAGCAGCTCGACCGGCACGCCGCATCCGGGACGCCGGCCGAGCGGCTCGCCGCCGCGGCCCGGGCCTACGTGCACTTCGCCGACGATCAGCGGCCGCTGTTCCAGGCCCTGGCCGGCTCCGGACTCAGCAAGGACGGCCGCCCCGAGATCGCCGCCGCCGCGCAGGCCATCGGCACCACCTTCCTGGCCCCGTCGGCCGAACTGACCGGCGGCAGCCAACCAGCGGCCGCGCGGCTCGCGTCCGCCGTCGTCGCCACGGCACACGGTCACGCCATGCTCATGCTCGACGGCACGTTCGGCTCCGGTCCCGACGCGGTCGCGGCCGCCGCCCAGCAGGCCGCCGCCGCGACACTGGCCCTGATCAGCGGCCGAGACTGCCTAACCTCCTCAGCGGCTGACATACTTGCCGCCGATAGCGACTAGCAACTGAGGAGGCGTTCGTGATCAGAGTTGTCACCGGGTACGACGAAAAGGGCAACCCGGCCATCATCCGGCAAGGCGCTTCCGAAACCGTCATTCATGCGGGCAAGTACACGACCACCGAACTATGGGTCCGCGATCCGGCCCAGCCAGTGGCAGCTGGCCTGGACATTTCCGTTGACGAATGGTCTCTTGAGCCGCCGCAAGGAGGTGCGTGCTTCCGGATCGTCGAGATCGCTCCCGAAACCGGCGACGCCCCGGACACCGAGCACGACACCTTCCAAGAAACCCACCAAACCGACACGCTTGACTTCGTCACCGTTCTGCGCGGGGAAGTGACGGTAATCGTCGACGGGTCCGAGGTCACCCTCTATCCGGGTGACTCGGTCGTACAGCAGCCGGGAGTGCCGCACAATTGGCAGAACCGTTCGGCCGAGCCGACCGTCCTCGTGGGCGTGCTCCTCAGCCCGCGATAGGGCGGTCAGGTGCGGCGGGTCACGATGACGGGGAGTTCGTTCGGTACCAGGGTGCTGCTCACTACGGGGTGCACGCAGGCGCCGTCGGCCAGCCGGAGGTGCCAGCGGGCGGCGATCGCGCTCAGCAGGAGCAGCGATTCGGTCCAGGCGAACCCTTCGCCGATGCAGTTCCTGATGCCCTGCCCGAACGGGAAGAAGGATTCCCGCATGCCAGTCCTGGTGTAGTCGGTGGCCCACCGGCCGGGATCGAAGCGGTCGGGGTCGCGGTGCAGCCGCGCGTCGCGGTTGAGCGCGTACGGGCTGAACACCATCCTGGTTCCGGCCCGGAGCAGGTGGCCGCCGAGCTCGACGTCGACGCGGGCCCGGCGGGGCAGTATCCACACCGGGCTGTACAGGCGCAGCGCCTCGGTGATCACCGCGCGGGTGAAGGGCAGCCTGGCTAGGGTCTCGTAACTGGCGTCGCCGCCCGCCAGCACGAGGTCGGCTTCGGCCTGGAGCCGTTCCTGGATCTGCGGGTGCGCGGCGATCAGGTAGCAGGCCCAGGCGATGGTGTTCCCGGTCGTCTCCGAACCCGCGATGACCAGGGTGGCCGCCTCGTCGCGCAGTTGCTTGCTGGTCATCGCGGTGCCCGTTTCGTCATCGCGGGCGCGCATCAGGATCGACATCAGGTCGCCGTGGTCCGCCCCCGCCGTCCGGTACCCGTCGATGATGTCGGTCAGCATGACACCGAGCCGCCGGTGGGCCGCGGCGAACCGCCGGTTAGACCGGGTCGGCACCCACCCCAGCCCGGGAACGTTCGCGGTGATCCCGCGGGCCAGTAGCTCCGACAGCAGCAGGCGCAGCAGTCGTTCGATCTCCTCGATCGCCTCGCTGCTGATGTCGCTGGAAAGAAGCGTCCTGGTCAGCACGGTCAGCGTGATCGACCGCAGCTCGCGGTCCAAAGCGAGCGTCCCGCCCTCCGGCCACATGCTGATACGCGGCACCGCGATATTTTGCATCGTGCCCAGGTAGCGGGCGATCTGCGCGCGATGAAACGCCGGCTGCATCAGGCGTCGCTGCCGGCGGTGGTCCTCGCCTTCGGACATCACCAGCCCGTTGCCGATCAGCCGCTTAGCCCGGCCGAAGCTCAGGCCCTTCTCCAGCTTCGGCGCCTGGCTGACCAGCGCCTGCCTGATGGCCTCCGGGCTGTTCAGGACGGCCACGTTGAACGGCCCGAACCGGATGCGGACCACATCGCCGTGCTGCCTGGCGCGCTGGAACAGCGCCAGCGGATCGCGCCCGAACTCCAGCGCGTGCCCTAGCATCCGCCGCCCGTCTGGCATCACCGGAATGTCATACGTGGCCTGTCCGCTAGCTACCGTCATCTCCCAAGGATCCCTCGAACAGGGGCGGGAAGCCGAACTTGGCCGCCAGGTCCGGGCCACCGCCGAAGACGGTGATGCGGGCGATGCCGGCCGGCGTGACGGTGAGGATGCCCAGCCCGTAGGCGCTGTCGCGGTAGCGGGCGATCGCCGCGGGCTGGCCGTTGGCCAAGGTGGGTGCCATCCGCCAGTCTCCCGGAGATCCGATCACGTGCCCGAGGTACCGCAGGCAAGTCGTGCGGCCGGAGAACCAGGTGCGAGTGCCGACCATCTCGATCGCGGCGTCGGCGCGCAGCGCCTTTTCCAGGGCCGCGGTGTCGGCGTTCTCGAACCCGGCGATGTACTGGCCCAGCAGTTCCAGTGCCCGCGGCTCGGTCGGCTCGATGATCCGCTCTGGTTCCGGGGCGACTTCATCTAGCCGGGCGCGGGCTCGCTGCAGCGTGCTCTTGACGGCTGTGGTGGAGGTGCCGAGCATGCTCGCGACCTCGGCGGCCGGGAAGCCGAGCACCTCCCGGAGCAGGAGCACGGCCCGCTGCCGGGCGGGCAGGTACTGCAGGCTGGCGATGAGCGCCAGCCGGAGCCACTGGCGTGCGGCGACGATCACTGCGGGGTCTTCCGACTCGGGGGTCACCAGGGCGTCCGGGACCGGTTCCAGCCACCCGATGCTCGGTTGAGCCGGGGCGGGAGGGGCGTCCGGATCGTCGGCCGGGCCGCCGAGCCCGGAGGGCAGCGCCCGCCGCCCGCGTTGATCGAGCGCGGTCAGGCATGCGTTGGTGGCGATGCGGTAGAGCCAGGAGCGCACCGACGACCGGCCCTCGAACGTGTCGTATGACCGCCAGGCTCGCAGGTAGGTCTCCTGCACGGCGTCTTCGGCCTCGTCCGCCGAGCCGAGCATCCGGTAGCAGTGCGCCAGCAGTTCCCGCCGGAATTGCTCGGTGCTGCGCATGAACTCATCGGAGCGCTCCGTCATCGTGGTCCTTTCCCGTCGCCTTGGGCTCACAGGCCCAGCCGGTTGCCTTGGGCTCACAGGCCCAGCCGGGGCCGTACCCAGTCGGCCATCTCGCGGATCGCGTCGTCGGCCTCCGGTGCCCGCCCGGCGGCCATCTGGAAGGTGTGCAGCATGTCGGGGAAGATGTCCAGGCGCACGTCGAGGCCGGCCTTCCTGGCGTGCTCGTCCAGCAGGCGAGCGTCGTCGGCGAGGGTCTCGTCTCCGCCCGCCTGGATGTAGACCGGGCCGAGGCCGCCCAGGTCGGCGTAGAGCGGGTTAGCCCGCGGATCGCGAGCATCGGTACCGTCGCCCAGGAAGCTCCGGATGATCGCGCGCACGACGTCCGGTTTGAAGAATGGATCGGAGTCCTGGTTCGTTTCGTACGACTCACCAGTGGTCTCCATGTCCACACACGGCGAGATCAGTAGTGCCGCCGCCGGCAGCGGCAGTCCTTGTTCCCTGGCGCGCAGCTGTACGGTGATCGCGAGCCAGCCCCCGACCGAATCACCCGCCAACGCGATACGGCCGGCACTGATCCCCTGATCCAGCAGCCACCGGTAGGCATTCATCACGTCATCCGCCGGCCCGGGGAACACCCCTTCGGGGAGCAGATGGTAGCTGACGAGCAGCGCCCGCGCGCCGGTCGCCTTCGCCAGGTGCCCGAACATCTTGCGATGGGTATAGATCGAGCCGCTGACGAACCCTCCGCCGTGGATGCACATCAGCACCCGGTCCATGCTCGCGCGTTTCGGCACCGCCCACATGGCGGGCAGCCCCCCGGCTTCGGTCTCCAGGTAGTCGACCCCCCGTGGTTCGGCCGTGAGGTCCCCCCACGATTCGTCGTCGGGTGCCTCGAAGCCCGGCTGCACCATGGCCAGCCGGGCTGCCTCCCAACGCCGCCTAACCGCCGCTGACTGCCTACTCGCCATCGCTGATCACCCGCACCTCGGCGTCATCGCTCATTCCTGGTTCCCTTCACGAAGTCGTGCCGCGCGGCACCGTCAGGTCCGCGAAGCCTTCGAAATGCAGACCGCCAAGGTCGGCGAAAGGAATCGGCGTGCTCGGGCTGGCGCAGCGGGGCAGCCCGGTGGGGAACAATGGGCAGATGGGCGAACGACTCGAAGTGCAGCGGGCTGTGCCTGCATCGGCGGGCGAGATCTTCGCCGTGCTCAGCGATCCCAGGGGACACGTTGCCATCGACAGCTCCGGCATGCTGATGGCAGCCAGCGGGGACCTTGTGGCCAAGGTAGGAGACACCTTCGTCGTGCACATGGACCGGGAAGCGCTCAACGACTACCCCCTCGGTCTCTACGACGTCACCGTCGAAATCGTCACGTTCGAGCCGGACCAGGAGATCGCCTGGACCGTCCGCGGCCAGCTGAACCTCGGCCACGTGTACGGCTACCGCCTAGAGCCAGTCGAGGACGGCACCCTCGTGACGTCCTACTACGACTGGTCGGCGGCCGAGCAGAGCTGGAAGGACGCCGCCATCTTCCCGGTGATCCCCGAAAGCGCGCTGCGAGCCACCCTCGGGATCCTGGCCCGCACCGTCGCCCCCGGTAAGCCCCGCCCCGCGGACCCAACCCACCGGGAACCTGGCCCCGTTTCCGGTCCCAGCAGTTAACCGGACAATCACCGTAACCCGGTGAGCGCTCCAACTAGCTTGAGTTTGTAACGCGTCGCGATGTCATGCCCGTTTCATCACCTTTTACCCTATTTGCCCGAACGTACGGCACCCCGGCGCGGCCAGCCGAACATGGTGGGTGGGCCACCGTACAAGCAAGAGCTGGCACAACGGCCCATCAACCAGGTGACCAGGGCCTGGAATGCTCGCCGCCGCGCCCTGTCACCCGCCGCCTCGGCAGCGCTGGGTAGGCTCGCCGGCGTGGCCTACGATCAGGAACTCGCCGGTCGTATCCGGCGGCTCATCGCCAACGCTCCCGATCTCACTGAGAAGCAGATGTTTGGCGGCCTCGCCTTCCTCATCGGCGGCAACATGGCGATCGCCGCCAGCAACCAGGGCGGCGCCATGGTCCGTGTTGATCCGCAGCAGTCCGATGCCCTGGTCGCGACGACAACGGCGAGGCTGGTACAGATGCGCGGCCGGCCGATGCCCGGCTGGCTGCAGATCAGCTCCGATGATCTGCTCACCGACGACCAGCTCACCCCGTGGGTCGCGCGAGGTCGAAAACGCGGATCAGACCAGCGGCTTCGTCGACCGCGAATACGATGAACCCGGAGTCGCCAACATCTGCGACCCGCCGTCGCGGCACTCCGGTCGGCGCGCTGAACACCGCGTCGTACGGGTCGTCGCAGATCCTGATCAGCAACGTCACGAGCATCTCGAACGCCTGCTCCGGAAGGCCATGCATCTGCCCGAGCGCGCCGGACTCCAGGTACGGCCGATAGCTCACGTCTGGGTACGGCGCAGTCGGATGTAATCCTCCAGGAGCATCCCGCCGCCTGTCCCGGTCAGCGCTGCCTCCTGCGCCTCGTAGAAGCCGGGCCGGTTCGCGGCGATCACCATCCCGCTCCAGAGCCGCAAGACGCGCCTCAGATGCCCCCATCCGGCAGGATCTCGCGCACCATCCACGGCTTCCCGGTAGGCGGCGAGGAAGTTCGCGCGCTCCGGGTCGGGCAGTTCCCGGAGGATCCGCTGTGGGTCCAGCGGATCCTCGTGATGCTCAGCGGGCTGGGCGCTCATGGCGTCATAGTAGGGCCCGCGCTCGGCGGATGCCACAGCCGCGCTGACGGCTCGCGTCAAGGTCCGTCCGAAGGCCCAGCTCACCTTGTCTGAGGAGATCCGGAGCCCACTGCATATCAGGGAGGGCGATCGCCGTCGAGCTGGCAAATGACAAGCTTTCGGCCGGCGCTGACCGTGGCCGGGGAGCTGTACCCGGAGCATCTGGGCGGCTGTGATCGCTGGTGTTGGCTGAGGGGTTCGTTGCTTGTGCGGACTTGCTGGCGGGGATGGCTGGTTGCAGACTTGCGTGGGTGAGGCCTGATCGGGACGGCCGGTGAGCCAGGGGCCGCAGGAGGCGGTGATCCGGACGCCGGACCGACGGCTGCGGGTGTTCGTGAGTTCCACGTTGGGCGAGCTGGCCGAAGAGCGGCGGGCGGTTTCGCGGGCCGTTTCTGCCCTGCGCCTGACCCCGGTGATGTTCGAGGCGGGCGCCCGGCCCTATCCTCCGGCCGAGGTCTACCGGGCGTATCTGACGCAAGCCGATGTGTTCATCGGCCTTTACTGGCAGCGGTACGGGCAGCTGGTCCCCGGCGCGCAGGTCTCCGGGCTGGAGGAGGAGTTCGACCTGTCGGGCGGGCTGCCACGGCTGCTGTACGTCAAGGCGCCGGCGACCGACCGCGAGCCGCGGCTGGCTGATCTGCTGGACCGGATCAAGGAGGAGTCATCGGCCTCCTACCGTTCTTTCCGCACCCCCGCCGAGCTGGGCCGGCTGGTTCGCGATGACCTAGCGGTATTGCTCAGTGACCGGTTCGCCGCCGCTGCCAGCCAGCCCGCTGCCAGCCCCGCCGCCGCCAGCCAGGCCGCGTCCGAGGCGCCGGCGGGTGCCCGCCGTCCTGGGCGGCTGCCGGTGAGCACGACGTCGCTGCTGGGCCGGGAGCAGGCGGCCGATGAGGTGGCTGAGCTGATCGAGCGTCCTGAGGTGCGGCTGGTGACGCTGACCGGGCCGGGCGGGGTCGGCAAGACCCGGCTGGCGGTCGCGGTGGGTGAGCGGCTACGGGACCGGTTCGGTGCGGGCACCGTGTTCGTTCCGCTGGATTCCGTCGCCGATCCCGCCCTGGTGCTGGCCGCCATCGGCCGGGCCGCGGGCGTCGACCTGGCCAGGACGGGGGCGCCGGCCGAGGCGCTGGCCGAGATATTTGCCGACGGCGCGTGGCTGCTGATCCTGGACAACCTGGAGCAGGTGATCCAGGCCGCCGTCGACCTGGGCGACCTGCTGGCCCGCTGCCCGGGGATGGCGATGCTGGCCACCAGCCGCACGGTGCTCGGACTGCGGGCCGAACAGGAATACCCGGTGCCGCCGCTGCCGCTGCCCGCTGACCCCGTCACGGTACCGCTGCCGGACCTGGGGTCCTGGCCGGCCGTGGCGCTGTTCGTGGACCGGGCCCGCGCGGTGCGGCCCGGCTTTGCGCTGACCGAGGGCAACGCGGCGGCAGTAGCGGAGATCTGCCGGCGGCTGGAGGGCCTGCCGCTGGCGATCGAGCTGGCTGCCGCCCGCACCCGGCTGCTGGATCCGGCCGCGCTGCTGGCCCGGCTGGCGGCCTCGCTGGATGCGCTGGGTGCCGGCGCGGTGGACTTGCCCGAGCGGCAGCGCACCTTGCGGGCCATGGTGGAGTGGAGCGTGGACCTGCTGGAGGACGCCGAGCGATCGCTGCTGGAGGCCGCGGCGGTGTTCGCCGACGGCTGGACCATCGATGCTGCCGCCCAGGTGGCGGGCCTGGGGGAGGACCGGGCGCTGGAGCTGTCTGAGGCGCTGGCCCGCCACAGCCTGGTCTACGTGGACGTTACGGAGCTCGGGCCCCGGTCGCGGATGCTGGAGACAGTTCGCGGGTTCGTGGCCGAGCGGCTGGCGGCCCGGCCCGACGCCGACCAGGTCGCGCGGCGCCACGCCGGCTTCTATCGAGCCCTGGCTGAACAGGCGGACCGGCCGCTGCGCAGCGGCGATCAGGGCGAGTGGCTGGAGCAGCTGGACGCCGAGGCGTCCAACCTGGCCGCCGCGGTGCGCTGGCACCTGGTCCAGGATCCCGGGCCGCTGCCGCACATGTTCCGGGTCCTGTGGCTGTTCTGGGCGCTGCGGGATCTCGAGCGCGAGGCCTGGTCCTGGGTCGAACAGCTGCTGCCGGCCTTCGGCGCGCTGGACGCGCAAGCCGGGGCCGAGCTGGCGTGGGCGGCGGCGGCGATCGCTATCGACACCGGTGACGATGCGGCGGCGTTGGCGGCCTGCCAGCGCCTGGCACCGCTGCTGACAGGGATCGGTGACCCGTTCCTGCACGCGGCGTCCCGGCTGGCCCTGGCGTGGACCTGGCCGATCTCCGGTGACTTTGACCAGGCGCTACGCGAGGTGGCGGTCTGTTTGGAGGAGTTCCGCGGCCAGGACGAGCTCGTCTTCACGGCCACGGCCGCGTTCACGGCCGGCTCACTGGAGACGGCGCTGGGCCGCTACGACGATGCCCAGGGCCACCTGCGCGAGGCGTGCAATTTGGCCGAACGGGCCGGTGGTGACTGGATCAGTGCTGTTTCTCGGGCAGACCTCGGCATTCTGGCGGTGCTGCGGGGCAGCCTCGACGAGGCCCGGGCGGTGCTGGCGGAGGCGCTGGACCAGAGCCTGGCGGCCCGCAGCACCGCGGTCGTGACCTTGTGCCTGTCCGGGTACGCCTGGCTGGCGTTCGCGGAGGGCGACCCGGAGCGGGCGGCGCGGCTGGAAGGCGCGGCCGAGGGCCTGCGCCGGCGAGTCGGCCAGCGGGCGTGGCCGCATCTGCGGCGGGTGGAGGCCGATCTGGTGGCCCAGGTCCGCCAGCGGCTGGGTGCGGAGCGGTTCGAGCAGCTGTTCTCCGTCGGCGGCCGGCTCACCCAGCGGGAGGCGGTAGCCATCGTGCGGGACCCGCGCAGCGCTGGCACCCAGACGTCCTGAGTGCCATGCAACCATCCACGGGCCGGCGGTGGTCTGGATGGCTGTAGGGGGTGAGCCGTGAACGCGAAGCTGGACGGAGAATTCCGGGAGTTCATGCACGCCCGGTGGCCAGTCATGGTCCGGCTCGCATACGGGCTGACCGGGGACCAGGGTCATGCCGAGGACGTCGCGCAGGCCGCGTTCGCGCGGGCCTATGCGTCCTGGCCGAGGGTCAGCCGGGCCGGCGACCCGGACGCGTACGTGCGGCAGATCGTGGTCAACGAGAACCGGAACCGGTTCCGCAGGCGCCGGGTGACCGAACGGCTGACCGACTCGCCGCCGGAGTCCGGGCACGCCGATGTGGCGTGGACCGATACGACGCGGCATTACGACGACCACTCGGTCCTGATCGCAGCGCTCCAGCGGCTAGGCCCGCGGCAGCGGGCGGTAATCGTGCTCCGCTACTGGATGGACCTGACCGAATACGAGACCGCGGCCGCGCTGAATTGCTCCGTCGGTACGGTCAAGAGCCAGACGTCACGCGCCCTGGCCACGTTGCGGCAAGACACGGAACTGGTGGATGAGGGATTCCAGTGAGGATCGACGACGAGCGTGACCTGCACGGGCAGCTGGAGGCGGCCTTCGAGGCCATCACCCCGCGGCCGGCCCCGATCGAGGCGGCGGCCCGGCGGGGCCGGGCGATCAAGGTCGGGCGGCGGGTGGCCGTGGCGGCCGGTGCCGCCGCGGTGGTGGCCATCGGGGTCCTTGCCGTTCCGACCCTGCTGCACCATTCGGCCGCGCCGGCCCCCGTGGCGCCGGTCGGCCACTACACCGTGACGGTCCAGGCCCCCGGCCCGCACTCGGCGCCCGGCCTGATCGCGTCGGGCACCATCGACGGCAAACGCTGGCAGCTCACCGAGGCCAAGCCGGTCAGCGGCGGGCCGTCAGGCTCCGTGCCGAGCGTCACGACCTCCGGTCCGGCGTTCGGGGGGAACGCAGCCTCTGGCCCCGCGGTGGCCGTGGACAGCGGGGCTCCTGTCTTCTTCTACGGGCTGACCGCCGGGAACGTCCAGGTCCAGTTCGGCGGGGTCCAGGCCGATGTGACGTACGTCGCGGTGCGGCTCGATAACGGCATCGTGCTCATGCTGCGTCCGGTCACGGTGTACGGCGTCCGCGCGGTCGCGTTCGCCGTCCCGGTAGGGGCCGAGGTCCTCGATGCCACCGCGTACTCGCGGCACGGCGAGATCGCCGCCGCGATCCCCTTCAACGCCCCGGGCGGGGTGGCCGCCTTCGGCGTCTGGCTCAATCCCGGGCAGCGCGGGCTGGCCCGGGCTTCGGGCCGGATCGGCTCGGGCACGGCCAACGGGATCGCGTGGTCGGTGACCGCGTTCCTGGGTCCGTGGGGCATCTGCATCCAGGCCCCCGCGACCGGGATCACGTCGGCATACTGTGTGCCTAGCCTTTCTTACCTGGACGTGAACTCGGGTGACCTGTCCATGAGCGGGGTCAGCCTGTCCGTGGCGGCCGGGCACGCGCCGGCCTCGACGGCCTGGGTCATCGTGAACCAGCCCGGCGCCACCACGACCAAGGTCTGGCCGGTGACCGTGGCCGGCGAGAAGCTCTTCGCGTTCCGGCTGCTCGCCGGCCCGCAGGGGGTGAGCTGGACGGCTTACGACAACTCGGGGCACGTGGTCGCGTGGCCGGCCGGCTGACCCGCGGCCTCATCGGAGCAGGTTAGCTGTCCAGCGCGCTGCGTCGGGACCGAGCAGATGCAGCAGGCGCGCGTAAGCCAGGACGCCCTGGGGCCCGGCCGGGTTCGGTGCCGGCGCATTATCCCGGGCGATAAGCCAGACCAGCACTCGCAGCCCGTGCGAGTCGGAGATGCAGAGCTGCTGGTCTCGCCCCTGGGCGGGGGAGTATTCCAGGACGGCGGCGGCTCCGTCGACTGTTACGTGCTGGCCGGTTCCCTGCGGGCAGGAAAAGTCACTGTGAGCCGCCGGAGTGGCGAATATCTGGACCTGATCAACGCCCGTAACGGCGAAGTTGCCAATATCGCCCGGATAATCGTCAAGATGCAGCGTCTGCGCCACCGGCTGGCCGGCGAGCGGGGTGTAGTCCACCTCTGATACCCGCCATCCCGTCGGCAGGCCGGAAATCCAGTAGGGGAACCTGATCGGCGTGCTCTGCCCGAACCGGACGTCCGCGGCGACCCGCAGCACCGCCGTACGCTCTGCTCCGGTCGGCGGCCAGGGCGAGTTCGCATCAGTCCAGTCGAGCACGGACCAGGCACCGGGCGCGTACTCCCAGGCCAGCTGCGCCCCCAGCAGCCAGTACGCCAGGTGCCCCTGCACGTCGGGCGCCCGGCTCCGCACCGCGTTCATGGTGTTGTACGCGCTGCACAGCAGGGCCCGCCCCGCGACGTGACATGTCCCGGCCGGGTTCACCAACAGTTCGATAAACACGCTATGGGAAACCGCGACCAGGTTGAGCCTCACCGGGGTCGAGGCCGGCATCGTCCCGCCCGCAGCGCCAGTCTTGAAGCCGGGCGGCAGCCAGCCGAACGACGCGTACGGCACCAGTACGTTGAAACGGGCAGGGGTGACCGTGGCGCCCGCCGCCTGGTGCCCCGGCCGCTGCGCCGGCACCACCAGCAACGCAGCGACGACAACGGCCACTGCCCCCGCAACCGCCAGGGCCAGGACGCCGCCCCGCATCCGCCGCCAGCGGCGCCCCCGCCGCCCGGCGGCGATCGCCGCGTCGAGGTCAACCCGGGCCGGCGGTGGCTCGGTGTCCGCCAGCTGGCCGAGCAAGGTCCGTACGCTCGCCTCATCCACGATCGGGTCCCCCTCCACGCGAGACCGGCCCGGTTCCCCAGGCTGGTTCCAGCATCCGGCGCAACGCGGCCAGGCCCTTCGACGTCTGGCTCTTCACCGTTCCGGCCGAGCAGCCGAGCACGATCGCGGCCTGCTCGACATCCAGGTCGCAGTAGAACCGCAGCACGAGCGTGGCCCGTTGACGCGGCGGGATCGCGGCGAGCGCCTCCCGGACGTCCAGCACGGCGTCCGGGTCCGCGTAGACAGCGGCGCGGTCAGCCTGCACGCCAGACAGCAGCACGCGCCGGAACCAGGGTGAGCGCCGCTCGCTGAGGAACGCCCGGACCAAGATCTTCCGGACGTAAGCATCGGTGTTGTCCATCCGGGACGCTCGCGGCCAGTGCGTGAACAGCCGGGTCACTGTCGCCTGCACCAGATCATCCGCGCTGTGCCAGTCCTGGCACAGCAGGTAGGCGAGCCGCCGCAGCCAGGCCAGCCGTGCTTCGACGTATTCCACGTAATCGGCCTGGCGCCCGCTCACCGGCCACCGCCCTGTCGTGCCGTCACATCACCTAAAGGCGCCCGGCCGGCATCCGGTTGCCCCGATCCAAAAATTGAGCCTAGAAAAAAACCCACCAGGTGAACGGAGGCTCAGGCGTTGAGCTGGCGGGCGCGCGTGGCCCCCTGCCCGACAATCCTCAGCGTGGCCGCTCCCTTCGCCATCCACCTGACGCCGAACAGAATCGGGATGAGGGCTGCCGCGTCGACGCCCAGACCGCCGACCGCGGCTACCAGGGCGATCCCCAGGATCATTCCCGCAGCACCCTCGGTCACCATGGCGATGCCTCCGATCCGGATGCCGCGGCCCGGCCTGAGCTCCCCCCGCAGGGTGCACTCGGCGAGTTCGTGCGCAGCCCGCCGGAGCACCGGATCAGCCACTTCACGTCCGTACACGACAGCGTCCCGGACCTGCCAGCGTTGCCGCGCAGGAAGCCGGTACGTCTCGATAAGCCACTTGTCCACCGCGTCTGACGGCGGGCCAAGCCCGCTGGCCGAGACGTGCCGCTGCATTCCGCGGCGACGGGCAATCAGCCAGGCAGCAGTGGGCACGCCGATCCCGATGACCACGATGATGGCAACTGCCCACGCCATAACTACCGACCTCGCCCCGCAGACCACGGAAAGCTGTTTCAGCGTAACAGCGGAAGGGCCAGCACCGGGAGAGCCGTTCTCCGCCGGTTGCGTGCAACCAGCTACCGCTCCCGTAGGTATTCATGGTGACAGGCCAGATGACCGGGCGGCCAGCTCCCGGGGAAAGGCGGAGGCGCCAGTGGAGCGTGAGGAATTCGCCGACTTCTACGCCGCTAGTTTCCAACGGCTGGTGGGGCAGCTCTACGCGATGACCGGAGACCAGTCCGAGGCTCAGGACGCCGTGCAGGAGGCGTTCGTGCGGGCCTGGGCGCGCCGCGGCAAGATCGACCGAAACGGAGCGCCCGAGGCCTGGGTCCGCGTGACGGCCTGGCGCATCGCGGCCTCGCGGTGGCGGCGAGCCCGTGACGGCGCCCGGCTCGGATCGCTGACCGCCCGGCCCGAGTCCACCGCCGGGCCCACCCCGGACCGGGTCGCGTTCCACGACGCGCTGCGCAAGGTGCCCGCCGAACAGCGCCGCGCGCTGGTCCTGTACCACCTATGCGACCTGACGGTCGATCAGGTCGCCGCCGAGACCGGGGTGCGGGCCGGAACGGTTAAGGCACGGCTGGCCCGCGGCCGCGCCGCCCTCGCGCCCCACCTGCGAGAAACGCCCGCCCCGGTAACCGAGTAGCTAACCAGGAGGTAATCCCAGTGTCTGAGCTAACCAGCGAACTGCGGCGGATGGCCGATGACGCCGCCCGCCAGGCCCGGCCGCCCGCCGTGGCCGAAATCATCCGGCAAGGCGACCGCCGCCGCCGCCGTTCCCTCACGCGTCAGTCTCTCGGCGGGCTATCGGCGGCGGGTATCGCCGGGGCGGGTGTCGCGCTGGGCCTCGGCCTGACCGGCTCCGCGCCGGCGCACGGCACGGGCACGATCCGGACCGCGGCGTTCACGCTGGTCAGTAACGCCAACGGCACGGCCACGCTGACCATCAACCCGAATGTGCTACTCGAGCCCGGCACCCTGGAGAGCGACCTCGCGCAAGACGGCATCCCGGCCATGGTCACGACGGGCAGCTTCTGCTCCTCCGATCCGGCCCCTGCCGGTCTCTCGCAGGTCGTGTCGATCCAGAAGAGTCAGCTCGCCGCGCCGCCGCCGGTGGTCGGTAAGCCCCAGCAGCGTCCGGCCCGGACCATGACGATCAATCCCGCGGCGCTGCCAGCGGGAACGGAACTGAGCTTCGGTAACTTCCAGCTCGCGAACGGCGCGCAGACCTCCTACACGCTCATCGACACGGGCTCCTATACCTGTACCAGCACCGCTCCCACCAGTCCGCCGGCCGATGGCGGGGAGATCGGCTTCAGCAGCACGTCCAGCAGCGCAAACACGAGCCTCAGCGGCGGCGGGCCATCGTGACGGCGAGCCGCCGCTCCTAACGATCCCGCTGTAGATACGCCCGCGGCGGTTGGCCGGTCAGACGATGGGCGCCGGGCTCGTTGGTCCTGGCTGCTCTCCGGTGGCTGGCTTGGCCTGGGCAGGGGCCGGGTCGAGCAGGGCGCGGAGGGCGGCCAGGACCGGCAGCCACGTGTCCTCGGCGTCTTCGTCGCTGCTGCCCTCGAGCTCGTCGATCTGCAGTCGGACCGTGGTGCCGCCGGGGGTGGCCCGGAGT
>Ga0302184_10001459_pt1 | contig 15255 bp, 9 predicted proteins | sample I_Palsa_N3_3_FD_200233 | JGI IMG/M metagenome (GOLD analysis project Ga0302184, IMG submission 200233) | Peat permafrost microbial communities from Stordalen Mire near Abisko, Sweden - I_Palsa_N3_3 | ecosystem: Environmental > Terrestrial > Soil > Palsa > Peat permafrost | place: Sweden: Abisko...
GGACGGTCGTCGCCCCAGGTGAAGGCCGGATCGACGACCCGGCATTTGGGCATGCCCGGGGCGTTGTCGCGCTTGTCGAAGGAAAGATCGGCGCGCGGATTGCCGACGCGGTAGCCAAAGTGCGCATCGCTCCAGCGCAGGCCGCCCTCCAAATGCTTCGCGTACGGCTCTATCAGCAGCTTGTGCGGATTGAAGCGATGGCCCTGCGCGGGATCGTAGGGTCCATGCACGCGGTAGCCGTACAACAGACCCGGCCGCGCCTCGGGCAGGTAGGCGTGCCAGATATCGTCGGTGCGTTCATGCAGCGCGACCCGCTGCAGCTCGCGGCGCCCGGTCGCATCGAAGACGCACAGCTCAACCTTCGTGGAGTTGCTCGAGAACAATGAAAAATTGACGCCCTCGCCATCCCAGGTGGCGCCGCGCGGATGCGGCGTGCCCGGCCAGACGGCGGTGATGGGCGAGGTCGCGGCCGACTGCGGGGATGCGGGTTGGTCCATGGCGAAGATCCTGCAGTGGTGCGCCGTCAGGCGCTCATGGCCTTCAAGGCCCGTAATGGAATCACGGCCCATTCCGGGCGGTTGCCGAGTTCGTAGCGCAGTTCGTACAGGGCCTTGTCGATCTCAAACAGGTTCAAAAGCGGCTGCATCGCCGCGAACGACTCATACAGATGACAGGCGCGCGCGATCGCGTCGTAGACCTCGACGAACGTTGCGCGCGTGCTCTTCTCCCAGTCATCGAGGAGCGCCTCCCAGCGTGCGCAGTCTTCGGCGCTCTGCGGCGTGGTACCGAGGAGCGCAGCACGGCGCGCGTAGGCGAAGGAGCGCAGCATGCCGGCGACGTCGCGCAGCGGGGAGTGCTTTTCGCGCCGCTCGGCGAGTGAGCGCGCAGGCTCGCCTTCGAAATCGACGATCACAAAGTCGTTGCGCACCACCAGCACCTGGCCCAAGTGGTAATCGCCGTGCACGCGGATTTTGAGTGCGCGCACGGCATCGTCGGCGCCGCGGGCGCCGATGCGCTCGATGAGCTTGGCGCGCGCGGCGAGAAGCTCGGCGGCGAGCGCCTGCGCCGCAGGCGGCAGGCGCTCGCGGGCGCTTTGCAGCAGCTCCCAGGTCGTATCGACCGCGTTGCCGGCGCGTTCACGCCAGGCGCGCACGTCAGCCGCGCTGATGTCGAGCGCGGCGAAGGCGGGATCGGTGGTGGTAGTTGCAAGCGCACAGTGCAGCTGCGCGGTGCGTGTGGCGAGCGTGCGCACGATGGCAAGGTACGCGCCGTGCACGTCCGCGGCCGGCGGCCCGGCGCTGCGCTGATCCTGCAGAAAGCGCATCAGATAATTGACGGTGTAGTCCCAGCCGTCACCTTGATTCATGACGAAGGCCTGCAGCAGCGCAAGCGTTGCCGGCTCGGCGCCCTCGCGCTGGTATTCGACCGTGCCGGCCACCGGCGCGATGTGGGAAAAATGCGCAACCTCGGTGAGGAAGCGGCCGACTTCGGCCTCCGGGTTGAGGCCGCCGCGCAGGCGCCGATAAAGTTTCAGGAACAACCGATCCCCGCACCTGAGCGCCGTATTGCTGCCCTGGGTGAGCGGCGCGCCCGCGCCGAGATCGGCGCCCGGATCGCCGCGCAGCTGCGCGTATGCGGCGGTCGGCGTAAATACGAGTCTGCCGCGGGCGGTCGCAAGCTCGGCGGCGGCGCCGATCGACTCGATCACCGCGCGGCCGAAACTCTCATCCGCCGCCGCGTCCGCGAGCACGCCGACCGCCGCCTGCTGACGAACGCGCGCGACCGAGAACGCCTGCAGCTTCAGCCAGCGCGCCTCGGGGACATCCTCAAACACGAGCGCGAGCGGCAGGAAGTATTGCGCACGCTCGGCGCCGCTTTCGATGTCAATGAGCGCAAGCATCCAGCGGCACTGCTTGAACTCCCACTCCAGATGGTCGGCGAGATGCGCGCGCGCGATCCCGGCGCCCTTGCCGCCGAACCAGCGCTGCGCCGCAATGAACGCGGGCAGGAGCCGCTCCTCGAGCTGCGTGCGCAGCTGCGTTGCCGCCTTCGCGCGCCACTGCGCCACCCGCTCGGGGAAGAAGCTCGCCCAGGAATCGATGAGCACCAGCACCGGCACGTCTTCGCGCGGCAAGCGCTCCGCGTGCCACTTGGGGGCCGCGACATCGCGGCTCAGGCGGAACCAGTAGAAGCCGTAGCCCGCGAGCGTCAGCAGGTAGGGCAGCTCGCCGATCGGCGGGAAGGGCGTTTGGCCGAGAAGTTCGATCGGCACCGCGCCCTTGTGCGCGGCGAGATCAATCTCCACCGGCTGCGCGGAGCGCGCCAGGTTCGCGACGCACAGGATGGTGTCGTCGCCGAACTGGCGCACGTACACGAGTACCTTGCGGTTGCCGGGGCGCACGAACTGCAGGCTGCCGCGGCCAAAGGCCTGGGAGGTCTTGCGAATCTGCAGCATGCGCTTCATCCAGTTGAGGAGCGAGGCGCGGTCGCGGGTCTGCGCTTCCACGTTGACCGCCTCGTAGCCGTAGATCGAATCCATGATCGGCGGCAGATAGAGTCGCTGCGGATCGGCGTGCGAGAAGCCGGCGTTGCGATCCGGGCTCCACTGCATCGGCGTGCGCACGCCATTCCTGTCGCCGATGTAGAAATTGTCGCCCATGCCGATCTCATCGCCGTAGTAGATGATCGGCGCGCCCGGCATCGACAGCAGCAGAGAGTTCATGAGCTTGATGCGCTCCGGATCGTTCTCCAGAAGCGGCGCGAGGCGGCGGCGGATGCCCAGATTCAATCGCGCGCGCGGATCGGCGGCGAACATCTGGTACATGTAGTCGCGCTCCTTGCTGGTGACCATCTCGAGCGTGAGTTCATCGTGATTGCGCAGGAAGATCGCCCACTGGGCATTGGCGGGGATGTCGGGCGTCTGCTCCATGATCTCCACGATCGGGTGACGGTCCTCCTGCGCGATCGCCATGTACATGCGCGGCATCAGTGGAAAGTGAAAGGCCATGTGGCATTCGTCGCCGTCGCCGAAATAGTCGCGCACGTCCTCCGGCCATTGATTGGCTTCCGCCAAGAGCACGCGGTCCGCGTAGTGCTCGTCCACCACCTTGCGGATGCGCTTCACCACCGCGTGGGTCTCGCGCAGGTTCTCGTTGCTGGTGCCTTCGCGTTCGATCAGATACGGAATCGCATCCAGGCGCAGGCCATCGACCCCCTGATCGAGCCAGAAGCTCATGATGCGGCTCACTGCGCGCTCGACATGCGGATTGTCGAAGTTCAGATCCGGCTGATGGCTGAAGAAGCGGTGCCAGTAGTAGCTCTTGGCGACCTTGTCGAAGGTCCAATTGGAGCTTTCGGTGTCGGTGAAGATGATGCGCGTGCCGGCGTAGCGCTCCGGGTCGTCGCTCCACACGTAGAAGTTGCGTTTGGCGGAGCCCGCCGGCGCCTGGCGCGCGGCCTGAAACCACGGATGCTGGTCGGAGGTGTGATTGATGACGAGCTCGGTGATGATGCGCAGGCCGCGCCGGTGCGCCTCCTCGACAAAATGGCGAAAGTCGGCGCGGGTGCCGTACTGCGGATGGATGTTGCGATAGTCCGCGATGTCGTAGCCGTCATCGCGCAGCGGCGAGGGGTAGAAGGGCAGGAGCCAGATGGCGTTGACGCCCAGATCCTGGATGTAGTCGAGCTTGCTTGTGAGCCCCGGAAAGTCGCCGATGCCGTCGTTGTTGCTGTCGGCGAAGGCGCGCACATGGACCTCGTAGATGACCGCGTCCTTGTACCAGAGCGGATCGCGGGACGGTGTTGGCAGCGGCGTATTCACGTCAGGCGAAGTAGTCGAAATCGCGCTCGCTGCGCACGTGGTGGCGGATGAGGAACACGTGCGCGGCCGCATGCTGCGGGTCGAGGGCAATGTAGTTGCGCGGCCCCTGCCACAGGTAGCGCGCGCCGGAGAGCAGGTCGTGAACCTGGAATGCATGTTCGGCAGACAGGCCGAGCGCTTCCAGATCGAGGTCGAGGAAGCCCGTCTGCATGTTATGCGGATCGAGATTGGCGACGACGAGCACGGCCTGGCCGCGATCCGCAGTCGTCTTGCTGTAGGCGAGCAGCGCCGCGTTGTCGATGGCGTGGAATTTCAGGCGGCGGTTACTCTGCAGGGCGAGATGGTCGCGGCGGATGCGGTTCATGCGCGCGATGAAGTCGCGCAGGCTGTCGGCGCGCTCGAGGTCCCAGTGGCGCAGCTGGTATTTCTCCGAGTCGGCATATTCCTCGCTGCCCGGCTCGCGCGCCGCGTGCTCCATGAGCTCGAATGCCGGACCGTAGATTCCATAGCTTGCGCCGAGCGTCGCCGCGAGCACGAGCCGCACCATGAAGGCCGCGCGGCCGCCGAACTGCAGGTATTCGGTGAGGATATCCGGCGTGTTCGGCCAAAGATTCGCGCGGAAGTACTCGGCGAGCGGTGCTGCGGCAAGCTCGGTGAAGTATTCGGTGAGCTCGGCCTTGGTGTTGCGCCAGGCGAAGTAGCTGTACGACTGGCTGAAGCCGAGCTTCGCCAGGCGATACATGGGGCCAGGGCGCGTGAAAGCCTCGGCGAGGAAAATCACGTCGGGCCGGCTGTGGCGCACCTCGGCGATCAGCCACTCCCAGAACGCGAAGGGCTTGGTGTGCGGATTGTCCACGCGAAAGATGCGCACGCCCTGCGCGATCCAGAATTCGACCACGCTCTTAAGTTCAGCGCGCAACTCGCGCCAGGCCGGGGTCTCGAAGTTGAACGGATAGATGTCCTGATACTTCTTCGGCGGGTTCTCGGCGTATTGGATGCTGCCGTCCGGGCGCAGCAGAAACCATTCCGGGTGCTCGCGCACGTAGGGATGGTCGGGGCTGCATTGAAACGCAAGATCGAGGGCGATCTCGATGCCGAGTTCCTCGGCCTTGGCCACCAGGCGGTGGAAATCATCGAGCGTGCCGAGCGCGGGATGCACGGCCTTGTGGCCGCCCGTCTCCGCGCCGATCGCCCACGGGCTGCCGACGTCGTCGGCCGTGGCGCGCGCGCGATTGTTCGGGCCCTTGCGTTCGGTGAGGCCGATCGGATGGATGGGCGGCAGATACAGGACGTCGAAGTTCATGGCCGCTATGTAGGGCAGGCGCGCCGCGCAATCGGCGAAGGTGCCGTGCATGCCGGCGCTAGTCGCAGTGGAGCGCGGAAAAAGCTCATACCACGTAGAGAAGAGTGCGCGCTCGCGTTCGACCTCCACCGCAAGCGGCGGCTCGTGGCGCAGCACCAGCGCCGGATCCGGGTAGCGCTGCGCAAGCTTGCGCAGGCCTTCGCTGTCGGCAAGCAGCGCGCGTTCCTCGCGGCTGCGATTGGGATCGACGAGGGCGTTCGCCCAATCGGTCAGGCGCCGCGCGTCGGCCTCGACCGCACGCAGCGCGAGCGCATGCGCGTGTTCGGCGCCCACGAGGAAATCCACTTCGCTCTCCTGTGCGGCGGCGTATTTCTTCTTGAAGTCGTGCTGCCAGGTGCGCGCGTGATTCACCCACGCACACACGGTGTACTCGTAGCGCCCGAGCCGCTGCACCGTGAATGCGGCGCGCCACAGGTCATTGCCCTGCGCCACGAGCGGCACGCGCTGCCATTGCTCGGACGCCGGCGCCCGGAAGAGGAGCGCGCCGTCGATCTGGTCATGCCCGTCGGTGAATATGCGCGCCTCGACGCTGACGTCCTCTCCCGCCACGCGGCGCACGGGGGTGCTGCCGCCGTCGATCTGCGGTTGAATGTTCTCGATGACGACGCGAATCGTTCCCATGGCAGCGCGCTGCGGCGATCTCAATCCGGCGTGAGGAACAGGACGCCGAGCGGCGGCAAGCGCAGCGCGAGCGAGTGGAAGCGGCCGTGGGCCGGCAGCGGCGCCGCCTCGAGGCCGCCGAAGTTGCCGCAGCCGCTGCCGCCGTATTCGACCGCGTCGCTGTTCAGGCGCTCGCGCCAGTAGCCGCCGCGCGGCACGCCGACACGGTAGTCAGCGCGCACGAGCGGCGTGAAGTTGCACACCACCAGCACCATCTCGCCGCTCGCGCTCTTCCTCAGGAATGCGAGCACGCTCGACTCGCTATCGTTGCTGTCGATCCATTCGAAACCCTCCCAGCTGAAGTCGAGGGCGTAGAGCGGCGCGGCGGCGCTATAGAAGCGATTGAGTTCGCGCACCCAGCGCTGCACCCCGGCATGCAGCGGATACTGCAGCACGTGCCAATCAAGGCTCGAATCATGCTGCCACTCGCTCCTCTGGCCGAATTCACCGCCCATGAAGAGGAGCTTCTTGCCCGGATGGCCCCACATGTAGCCAAAGAGAAGCCGCAGATTCGCGAACTGCTGCCACTCATCGCCATGCATCCTGCCCAGGAGCGAGCCTTTGCCGTACACGACCTCGTCATGCGACAGCGTCAGTACGAAGTTCTCGCTGAACGCATACCACAGGCTGAAGGTGAGCTGGCCGTGGTGATACTTGCGAAACAGCGGATCGGTCGCGAAGTAGGCGAGCGTGTCGTGCATCCAGCCGAGATTCCATTTCAGCCCGAATCCCAGGCCTCCCAAATACGTCGGGCGCGACACCATCGGCCAGGCGGTCGACTCCTCGGCAATGCTGTGCACCTCGCTGTGATCGCGGTACACCTCCTCATTGAGCTTGCGCAGGAAGGATACGGCCTCGAGATTCTCGTGGCCGCCGTAGGTGTTGGGGATCCACTGCCCGTCGGTGCGCGCGTAGTCGAGGTACAGCATGGAGGCGACGCCGTCAACGCGCAGTGCATCCGCATGGAACTTCTTCAGCCAGAAAAGCGCGCTGCTGCCGAGGAAGTCGCGCACCTCGGAGCGTCCATAGTTGAAGATGGCGCTCTTCCATTCCGGGTGGAATCCCTGGCGCGGATCCGCATGCTCATACAGATGCGTGCCGTCGAAATAGGCAAGCCCATGCTCGTCGTTCGGGAAATGCGACGGCACCCAGTCGAGGATCACGCCGATGCCGCGCTGGTGCAGGCGGTCAATCAGGTACATGAGGTCCTGCGGTGTGCCGTAGCGCGCGGTGGGCGCGAAATAGCCCGTGACCTGGTAGCCCCATGAGCCGTAGAAGGGATGCTCCATGATCGGCAGGAGCTCGACATGCGTGAAGCCCATGTCGAGCACGTAGTCGCCGAGCTCCTTGGCAAGCTCGCGGTAGGAGAGCCAGCGGTTATTGGCCTCCGGAACGCGCCGCCATGAGCCCAGGTGCACTTCGTAGATCGACCACGGTGCAGTGAGCGCATTGGTCTGCGCGCGGCGCTGCAGCCACGCGCCATCGCCCCAGGCGTAGGCGGTGTCACAGACGACGGAGGCCGTGCGCGGCGGCAGCTCGCAGCGAAATGCGAACGGGTCGCTCTTGTCGACCTGGTAGCCATCGTGCTGCGAGACGATGCGGTATTTGTAGAGCGCACCGGGGCCGACGCCGGCGATGAATCCCGACCAGATGCCGGAGGAATCCGCACGCGCGCGCAAGGGATGCGCAGCGCCATTCCAGCCGTTGAAGTCGCCCACCACGGCGACCGAGCGCGCGTTCGGCGCCCACACGGCGAAATGTGTGCCGGAAGGCGCGGCGCCATGAGCTGCAACGGGGTGGGCGCCGAGCTTCTCGTGCGCGCCGAAATAGGTCCCTTCTTTGAAGAGATAGATATCCTGCTCGGTCAGCACTGGGGCCATCCAGCAATTACCATACCTGCCTGATCCTTCTCAAAAGGGGGTGCTGATGTCCAGGTGCCACCCGGACAGATCCCCCGCGAAACGATAACCGATGCCAAGCCGCGGCAGCTCGATGTTGTAAATCCGCCATTGCGGCGCTGCACCGATCAAAAATCCGGGCTCCACCTGAAACCGACTCGTCCGCGTGCCGGCAACCGGCGGCCGCGGCGCATCGGGGAAATAGTCGGCGAAACCATACACGCTAAGCTCGATCTCGTGTTGGCCGATCTTAAGTCCCGTCAGGCGGCGCACTTCGAGGCCGTTTCTCAGGCGTACGAGGTTGTCGTCCGCACTCGCGGGGTCTTTGTAGATGACGCCGGCGAAGAGGATGTCATTCAGCGTGCGCATGTGCAGGCTATCGATCTGCCATTCATAGACGTTGCTGGTGCCAAGACCGTAGAGCCAGCCGTCAAAGTCGCCGGAGGCGAAGCTTGCGCCGGCACGCGCATACGGCTCGATGCGCCATTGATCATCCATCTTGAAGACGCCCAAGAGCCCCGGCACGAAGCTGAAGGCATCCAGGTGGGAGGGCAGCTGCGTGTGCACCAGATCGATCGGCGAGTAGTTGAAGAAACCCACCGCGACTGGCAGCGTCAGGCGCAGCCCCGGCACATCGTCGGTCGCCGCGCGCAGGTCGTAGCTCATGGGCAGCCGGTAGACCAAGAGCGTGCGTCCGCCGACATCGTAGACACCCGAGCCGAGCTCGGTTGCGAACACGTAGCTTGCAGGCTGGCTCGCCGGCGGCTCCGTGGAGCTCGCGGCGAGCGCCGGCGGCAGAGCGTAGAGCGCGCACGCGAATCCGCCAAGTAGCCGTTTGATCATGGTTTATGATGTCGACCGTGCCCACGCACCCCAACGAACCTCACACTTCAGGCAACGCCGCCGCCAATGCGCCGCTCGTCATCGGCCACCGCGGGGCGTGCGGCTATGTTCCTGAGCACACGCTGACGTCGTATTTCATCGCGATCCAGCAGGGCGCGGATTTCGTCGAGCCCGATCTCGTCATGACGCAGGACGGAGTGCTCGTCGCGCGCCATGAAAACGAAATCGGGGCGACCACGAACGTCGCCGACCACCTTGAATTTGCCACCCGCCGCAAAGCCAAGATGGTCGATGGCGTCGCGACCGAAGGGTGGTTCACCGAGGATTTTACCCTCGCGGAGCTTAAGACGTTACGCGCCCGTGAGCGCATCGCCGACGTGCGTCCGGAAAACGTGCGTTTCGACGGGCAATTCGAGATCCCGACGCTGGAGGAGATACTGGCCCTGGTGCGCTCCGTGCAGAGCGCGCGGCGCGTGCGCGCAGAGCTTCTCGGGCTGCCCGAGCCTGCGCCGGTCGGCGTCTACCCGGAGACCAAGCACCCGAGCTACTTCAGTAAATTGGGGCTGGCGATGGAGGAGCCGCTCGTCGCCGCGCTCGCTCGCTGGGATTTCGCAGGACCCGATGCGCCGGTGTTTCTGCAGTCATTCGAGGTCGGCAATCTCAAGAGACTGCGCGCCATGACGCAACTGCCGATCGTGCAGCTCATCGAAGCCGAGGGCCAACCGTACGACTTCACCGCGAGCGCCGATCCGCGCAGCTACGCCGACCTCATGATGCCCGCCGGCCTTGCCGAGATCGCCCGCTACGCGCAGGCCATCGGCGCGAATAAGACGCTCATCATTCCGCGCAACGCCGACGACTCGCTCGCGCGGCCGACGCGCCTCGTGGCCGATGCGCACGCGCAGGGCCTGAAGGTGCACGGGTGGACGTTCCGTGCCGAGAATGTTTTTCTGCCGCGCAAATTCCGCTCCAGCAGCGCACGCGCGCGCCGCGGCAATCTTGGGGCTGAGCTTGCAGTGTATCTCGCGGCCGGGATGGACGGATTCTTCACGGATCAGCCGGATCTGGGAGTGCGCGGCCGCGATGCTTTTCTGGCGCTACGCTAGGTCGGCAGGCGCGCCTTGATGCTCTCAAGCTCGGCTCTGAGCGCGCGCACTTCTTCCTCGAGCCGCTCGAGCCGCGAGGGTGCGGCGGCCGCGGCCGCCGCCTCATGCGGCGCGGCGCTCGCCGCGGCGGCAACTTCGCCGCTGAAGAGGTGTGCGTAGCGCGCATCGCGCCGCCCGGGCTCGCGCGGCAGGCGCGTGACGAAGGGGCCGTCGGCACGTTCGACGAGACTTGCGAGCGCAGCTTCCACTGCATCCGTGGCGGTGAAGGCGGCCATCCTGCTCGCGCGGGTGCGCAGCTCCCCCGGCGTTTGCGGGCCGCGCAGCAGCAGTTCGCACACGATGGCGAGCTCCTGTGGGGAAAACTTGAGCGTGCCGTACTCGCTGTTGCAGAAGCGGTGCTGGAACTTGGGCACGCGGCTGCCGAAGCCGGACTTTTCCATCACGAAATGGCGCCGCGCCAGAGTATCGACGATGTGCTGTACGCTCGGCTCATCGAGCGCCATCATCGGATCGCGATTGCTCTTTTGATTGCAGGCGTTGGTGAGGGCATTCAGGGAAAGCGGGTATTGGTCCGGCGTCGTGATCTCTTTTTCGATGAGGCAGCCGATCACCCGCGCCTCCTCGCGGCTCAACTCAATGTTCATGCCCGCATGATACGCGGCTGCATGTCGAGGTCTGCGAGCATTTTGCGTGCGCGCGCCGCGGCCTCCTGCGCCGCGCCCACCACTTCATCGGCGGGCACCGCATGCGCGAGCAGATAGCCCTGCACGCCGATGGGGCCGTAGTGTGCGAGCACGGCGAGCTGCTCCGGCCGCTCGACGCCTTCGGCCATGACCTCGAGCCCGAGGCCATGGCAGAGCGCGATGATGGAGCGCGCGATGGCGGCGGAGCGCGGATTGGAGTCGAGCGACTCGATCAGAGTCCGGTCGAGCTTGACCCGCGTGATCGGCAGCTGCTCGAGGGAGGTAAGCGAGGAGTAGCCACTGCCGAAGTCATCGAGCGCGATTGCAACGCCAAGGGCGCGCAGGCGCCGCAGCGCCTCGATGGTCGGGGCGCCGGTCTGGAACACGGTTTCGGTGAGCTCGAGCTCCAGAGCGCTTGCCGGCAAACCGCTCGCCGCGAGCGCTGCGGTGACCTGCTCGACGAAGGCGCTCTCCAGGAACTGCATCGGCGATACGTTGATGCCTACGCAGGCGTGATGCCAGCCCTGCTGGCGCCAGCGCGCCACGTCCTCTGTGGCGGTGCGCAGCACCCAGCCGGTGAGCTCGTGGATGAGCCCGGTCTTCTCCGCGATATGAATGAATTCGGTGGCGGTGGCAATGCGGCCGTCGGGCTTGCGCCAGCGCAACAGCGCTTCAACCCCGATGGTCTCGCGCGTATGCAGCGCGACCTGCGCCTGATACATCAGCATCAGATCGCCCGCTTCCACCGCGCGACGTAGCGCTTGCTCGAGGCGAAAGCGCTGCGCGGCCGCGTCATACAGCGCCGGACGATAGAAGGCAAAGCGATTGCGGCCGAGCTCCTTGGCGCGGAACAAGGCCACGTCCGCGGCGCGCAGCAGCGCATCCGGATCCGAGGCGTGGTCAGGGTACAGGCTCGCACCGATGCTGGCGCTGGTGGAGAGGATGCGGCCATCCACCAGCAGCGGTTCCTGCAGCGTTGCAACGAGCGCGGCGGCGCGCTCCTCCACTTCTTCGCAGGATTTGACGTCCTCCATCAATACCGTGAACTCATCGCCCCCTAAGCGCGCGAGCAGGGCGCGCGGACCGGTGGCGAGGCGCAGCCGCTCGGTAATGGCCTGCAGTACCCGATCTCCGAAATTGTGACCGAGCGTGTCGTTGATCGATTTGAAGTTGTCGAGGTCGACGAACAGGAGTGCCACGCGCAGTTCGCTTGCGGTCGCGCGCGTGAGCGCGGCGGCTAGCCGGGTGGCGAGGTGACGGCGATTGGGCAGCTGGGTGAGCGGGTCATGATGTGCCAGATGGTGCAGCTGCTGCGTGCGCTCGGCGACATGCCGCTCGAGCTCCGTCTGATGAGCGCGCAGCTCGCCCTCGGCGCGCGCGATCTGATCCGCCATGGCATTGAAGGATTCGGCGAGCTCGTCGATCTCGGCCGATCCGCCGCGCGGCGCACGCGCTGTGCGATTGCCCGCCGTCAACTGGCGGGTTGCCGCGGTGAGTCGCCGCACCGGCACGGTGATGCTCAGCGACAGGAGCAGCGACACGAGGAGCAGCACGCCGAGAACGACAATACCTGTCGTCGTCAACGTGTGCTCGGCGAGCTCCGCCGATGCTGCCGCGCGCGCGGACGCTTCCAACAGGGCGCGCCGCGCCGGCTCCTGCAGATGACTCTGCGCAGCGGCCGTCAACGTCGCGCCTGCCTCGACGAAGCTGCGCCGCGCGGGCACGTTCATGCCGTCGAACCCCGCGATTGCGCGGCGCAGCCGCACGCTCTCGCTGAAGTCTTCGCGCACCAGGTCCAGCCACGCATGCCCGGGTGAGTGGGAGAGCTCGGCGTTGTGGCGCGCGAGGGCGGCGGCGAACTCCCTCTCCAGCTGCTCGAGCGCTTCGGGCGCGCCGAAGCTGCTGCGAATCGCATTCAGCGCAGTGGCAAGCTCCGCGAGCGACTTGCGCAATACCACCTGTTCGTTCGCGAGCGCAACGCCGCTGCCGCCCGCCGAGGCGATGCGGCGCTGCAGGCCATCGAGCAGCAGATGGCGCCGTGCGAGCCAATCGGTGCGCTTCGAGGCGAGGGAGGCAAGCTTGCTGCCCTGGGCGATGTGATGGGCGAGTTCAATGCGCAGCTGCACGGCATCCGCGGTGACGGGCGGTGCGGGGGCATCGTTGAAATAGTGGTTGACGGCGAGGTCAAGTTCATCGCCCGCCGTGGTGATGGATTCAAAGGCCGACTGGTGGTCTCCCTGCAGATACTCGACCACTGTGCGGTCGTAGTCCGCAAGCTTCTCCATCACAGCTTCGGCGCGGCGCGCCTGGGGCTCGTCTTCGGCCTGCATGCTGTGCAGCGACTGCACCGCACGGCGCGTGTTTTCGGTCGCAAGTCCGTGGCCGATCATGATCACGGCGGCGACGGCAGCCAGGGCGAGCGCAAGACGCGCGCCGATCCCGAGGCGTACGCGCGCAGGCGCGCGCGGCACTACGGGCGCGATGGGTACGTTCAGGTCGTGTCCTTCGGAAGAGTTTGGCCGCATAAGACATAAAACGCTGGCCAGGCTCAAGCCCGGCCGCCACCGTCAGCAGCGCGGATGATGCCCGGCGCGGGTGGCAGCTTCCGTGGCGGACCTCGCAGAAGCGAAGGGGCGGATTGGCGGATTGCGGCAGCCGGCGCTGCCGGCGTTTCATTTATACTTCGGGTTATGACCGAGCTTGCTGACACCTTCGACTCGGCCTTTACCAAGGCCGTAGACCTCGGGAACCGGATCGCGGACAAGGACAAGGACGCCGATCTGTGGGATATCGCCGACGGGCTCTTGGCCGGGGCACTGCAATATTGGCTGTATTCGCGTCAGCCGTGCGGCGACCCGCGCTGTCAGGACTGCATGCCGATCAGCACCGCACAGGGACGCATGGCGGAGCTGAAACGTCTCATGGAGCAGCTCTCCTCCGAGAGCGAATACTTCCACACGCCCACGGATGCGAACGCGGGACGCGCCTAGGGCACGACTTCGCGCAACGCCTGCTCGAGCAGGTTGAAGCCTTCCTTCAGCAGCGCATCGGAAATCGTCAGCGGCGCCAGGAAGCGGATCACGTTTGAGTAGATGCCGCAGGCGAGGATGATGAGGCCCGCGCGGCCGGCCGCCTGCACCAGTTGCGATGTCAGCTGCGCATCGGGTTGGTCGGCGCGCCCGTTCTTCACGAGCTCCATCGCCACCATGGCCCCGAGGCCGCGCACGTCGCCGATGCACGGGTAGCGCACCTGCAGGCCCTTCAGTCGCGAAGTCATGAAATGCCCCACGTGCAGGGCGCGCTTGGCGAGGTCGTCGTCGCGAATGACGTCGAGGACCGCAAGGCCCGCGGCGCAGGCGAGCGGCGCACCGGCAAAGGTGCCGCCAAGCCCTCCCGGCGCGGGCGCATCCATGATGGGCGCCTTGCCGATCACCGCCGACAGGGGCACGCCGCCCGCGATGCTCTTCGCGACGACCATGAGATCCGGCTCGATCCCGCAATACTCGATGGCGAACATCCGCCCGGTGCGCGCGAACCCGGATTGAATCTCGTCAATGATGAGCACGATGCCGTGCTGGTCGCACAGCGCGCGCAGCTTGCGCAGGAGCTCCGCCGGGGCTGCATAAAATCCGCCTTCGCCGAGCACGGGCTCAATGATGATGGCGGCGACGCGCGCCGGATCCAGGTCCGCTTTGAAGAGCTGCTCGAGGGCTGCGAGGGAGTGCTCCACCGTCACGCCGTGATAGGGGATGGGGAAGGGCAGGTGATAGATCTCGGGAAGCATCGGCCCGAAGCCCGCCTTGTACGGCAGCACTTTGCCGGTGAGGCTGATGCACGCGAGCGTGCGCCCATGGAAGCCGCCCGAGAACGCGATCAGCGCCGAGCGGCGCGTATGGTAGCGCGCGATCTTGATGGCATTCTCAACCGCCTCCGCGCCGGTGGAGAGAAAAATCGTCTTCTTGGGCGTCTCGCCGGGCGCGGCCGCGTTCAGGCGCTCGGCGAGTGCGATATAGCTCTCGTAGGGCGTCACCTGAAAGCAGGTGTGCACGAAGCGCTCGAGCTGTGCGGCGAGCGCCGCTTTCACCTTGGGATGCAGATGGCCCGTGTTGAGCACGGAGATGCCGCTGGCGAAGTCGATGAAGCGCCGTCCCTCGACGTCCCACAGTTCCGCGTTCGCGCCGCGATCGGCGTAGACCGCCAGCGAGTTCGTGACGCCGCGCGGCACTGCGCTCTGGCGGCGCTGGTGTAAATCACTGTTCGTACTCATGAAAAGCGAATTCTCATACTGTCAGGCTACAATGACCCGACCGCATTGTACGGAAGAATCGAGTGACCATCTCATCCCCCGTGGCGCCGGAGCCGATCACCGCTGACGCCGTCATCATCGGCGCCGGCCCCTGCGGCCTTTTCCAGGCCTTCGAGCTTGGCCTCCTCGGCATCAAGGCCCACATCGTGGATTCTCTGGCGCATCCGGGCGGACAGTGCGCGGAGCTGTATCCGGACAAGCCGATCTATGACATCCCGGCGCTGCCGGTATGCAATGCGCAGGAGCTCGTCGATCGGCTCATGCAGCAGATCAAGCCCTTTGCGCCGCAGTTTCACCTGTCCCAGGAAGTGAGCGAGTTTGCGAAGCTCGAATCAGGGCGCTTCCAGATTCGCACCTCCAGCGGCACGAGCTTCGATGCTGCGACGGTCGTCATCGCCGCGGGAGTCGGCTCGTTTCAGCCGCGGCGGATCGGGCTCGAAGGTGCGCAGGCCTTTGAGGATGAACACATCCACTACCGTGTGCGCCGTGCGACCGATCTGCATGGCCAACAATTGGTCATCTTTGGCGGCGGCGACTCGGCGCTCGACTGGACCTTGGAGCTCGCTACCAAGGCGC
>Ga0302184_10001461_pt1 | contig 15242 bp, 12 predicted proteins | sample I_Palsa_N3_3_FD_200233 | JGI IMG/M metagenome (GOLD analysis project Ga0302184, IMG submission 200233) | Peat permafrost microbial communities from Stordalen Mire near Abisko, Sweden - I_Palsa_N3_3 | ecosystem: Environmental > Terrestrial > Soil > Palsa > Peat permafrost | place: Sweden...
GTGCGCCGCGTTTCACCGGCTTCGATCTCGAAGCGCCGCCCGAGTTCCTCGAGCACTCGTAATGGCAATCTTGGCTTCGAACGTCGACCCCAAGAGTGACGCCTTCAAGCGTAACCGCGAAGCGATGCTGGGGCTCGTGGCAGAGTTTCGAGAACTCGAAGCCCGCCCGCGCGCGATCGCCGAAAGCAAGCGCGCGACCTTCGAGCAGCGCGGACAACTGCTGCCCCAGGAACGCGTCGCGCTGCTGCTCGATCGCACGGGTCCTTTCCTCGAACTCTCGACCCTGGCCGGCCTTGGCATGGACGGTGACGACGGCAAGGGCTCGGTCTCGGGCGGCGCCATTTGCGGCATCGGCGAGATCGCCGGCGTGCGTTGCTTGGTGAGCGCTTCCAATAGTGCGATCAAGGGCGGCACCGTGACGCCGATGGGCGTCGAGAAAACGCTGCGCGCGCAGGAGATCGCGCGGCGCCAGAAGCTGCCGCTCGTCTCGCTGGTCGAATCGGGCGGTGCGAACCTGCTCTACCAGTCGCAGATGTTCGTACGCGGCGGCGCGAGCTTTGCGAACCAAGCCCGCCTGTCGGCGGCCGGAATACCGCAAATCAACGTCGTGCACGGCTCCTCGACTGCCGGCGGCGCGTACCTGCCGGGGCTCTCCGACTACGTGATCATGGTGCGCGGGCGGGCCAAGGTCTTTCTCGCTGGGCCGCCGCTGTTGCGCGCGGCTACCGGCGAGATCGCGACCGACGAGGAACTCGGCGGGGCCCTCATGCACGCGTCCGTTTCGGGCGTCGCCGACTACATCGCAGACGACGACGCGGACGCCATTCGGCAAACCCGCGAGATCGTGGGCAACCTGCGCTGGAACGAACGCCTGCCGTACGAACCGCCGCGCAGCTTCGCCGAACCGCGCTACGACCCAGACGAACTTGCGGGCGTCGTGCCGGCCGACTTCCGCATCGCCTACGACGTGCGCGAGGTCATCGCGCGGCTGGTCGACGGTTCCGACTTCAGCGACTTCAAAACGCACTACGGCAGCGCGACGGTCTGCGGGCAAGCGGCCATCGCGGGTTTTCCTTGCGGCATCGTCGGCAACAACGGGCCGATCGACGCCGACGGTGCGGCCAAAGCCGCGCAATTCATCCAACTGATGTGCCAGGCGCAGACGCCCGCTGGTCTACTTGCAGAACACGACCGGCTACCTGGTCGGCGTCGACGCCGAACGGCGCGGCATCGTCAAACACGGCTCGAAGATGATCCAGGCCGTCTCGAACGCGACGGTTCCCCAGCTCACCCTGCACATCGGCGCGAGCTTCGGCGCCGGCAACTACGGGATGTGCGGCCGCGGCTTCGACCCCGACTTCATCTTCGCGTGGCCCAACAACCGGATCGCGGTGATGGGCGGCGAGCAGGCGGCGCGCGTGATGACGATCATCGCCCAGGATCGCGGCGCACGCGACGGCGCTGCGCCGGACGAACAGAAACTCGAGTCTGTCCGCCGGGCCATCGTCGCCCAGTTCGAGCGCGAGTCGACGGCGCTGTTTGCGACGGCCCGGCTCTGGGACGACGGGCTGATCGACCCGCGCGACTCACGCAAACTCCTGGGCTTGCTGCTTTCCATTTGCCGCCAGGGGCGGCAACGCACCCTCTCCCCCACGACCTTCGGCGTCGCCCGAATGTGAGGAACGACATGCCGTACACGAACGACCACCTCGAGCTGCAACGCTCGCTCTCGAAGTTCATCGCAACCGAGGTGAACCCGCACGTCGACGATTGGGAGCGCGCCGGCGCCTTTCCGGCGCACGAGCTGTTTCGCAAGCTCGGCGAGCAGTCGCTGCTGGGCATCAACAAGCCCGTCGAGTTCGGCGGCCTCGGCTTGCCGTACTCGTACCAAGCGGCATTCGTCGAAGGTTTGGGCGAGGTCCACTGCGGCGCCGTGCCGATGGCGATCGGCGTGCAGACCGACATGGCGACGCCGGCCCTGGCCAAGCACGGCTCGGACGAATTGCGCGAGGAATTCTTGCGGCCTTCGATCGCGGGCGAACTCGTTGCGTGCCTGGGTATCTCGGAAACGGGGGCCGGCTCCGACGTCGCCACGATTGCGACGACCGCGCGCAAGGATGGCGGCGACTACGTGATCGACGGCGGCAAGATGTGGACGACCAACGGTTACCAAGCCGATTGGATGTGCCTGCTCGCGAACACCAGCGAGGGTCCCGTCCACTTCAACAAGTCGCTGATCTGCGTGCCGATGAAGACCAAAGGCATCAGCACGTCGCAAAAGCTCGACAAGCTGGGCATGCGCTCGTCCGATACCGTGCAGGTGTTCTTCGACGGGGTGCGCGTGCCGCAGCGCTACCGCATCGGCCAACAGGACGGCGGCTTCGCTTACCAGATGGAGCAATTTCAGGAGGAGCGTCTCTACGGCGCACTCTCGGTGCTGCGCGGAATGGATCGTGCGATCGCCCAGACGATCGCCTATACCGGGCAACGCGTCGCCTTTGGACGGCCGATCTTGCACAATCAGGTCGTGCATTTTCGCCTGGCCGAACTGCAAACCGAGGTCGAGGCGCTGCGATCGCTCGTGCACCGGGCGGTCGAGGAATACACGGACGGCAAGAACGTCGTCAAGCTCGCGTCGATGGCGAAGCTGAAAAGCGGACGGCTCACGCGCGAGATCGCCGATGCCTGCCTGCAGTATTATGGCGGGATGGGCTACATGAACGAAACCCCGATCACGCGCTTCTGGCGCGACACGCGCTTGCTGTCGATCGGCGGCGGCGCCGACGAGATCATGCTCGGCATCATCTGTAAGGAGATGGAGATCTTGCCCCAGCGCCGCGCGCGGCCCAACGGCGCGGCGGCGGTGCCGGCGCCGGAAACGGGAGGCGCATAGCGAGGCGTGGCGAGCTTCGCGAAGCTGCTGATCGCCAATCGGGGTGAAATTGCCGTGCGCGTGGCGCGCAGCGCGGGTGCGCTCGGCTTGCGCACGGTCGCCGTCTACTCGGATCCCGACCGCGGCGCGCCGCACGTCGCGGCCTGCGACGAGGCCGTCGCCCTCGGTGGAACGACCGCCGCGCAATCGTACCTGTCGATCGAGTCTTTGCTCGCGGCGGCGCGGCGAAGCGGCGCCACGGCGATCCACCCCGGCTACGGATTTCTAGCGGAGAATGCCGCGTTCGCCGCAGCCTGCGCGGCCGCTGGCCTGATCTTCGTCGGACCCTCGCCCGCCGCAATTCTCTTGATGGGCAATAAGGCCGCGGCCAAAGCGCGGATGCAAGAAATCGGCGTGCCGTGCATTCCCGGCTATCACGGCACGCAAGACCCGGCCGCGTTCGCGCGCGCGGCCGCAGAGATCGGGTTTCCGGTGATGCTCAAAGCAGCGGCGGGCGGCGGCGGCAGGGGCATGCGCCTGGTCGAGTCGCCGGAGGCGCTAACCGCCGCGCTCGAGTTAGCGCGAACCGAAGCCGAGCACGCCTTCGGCTGGGCCGAATTGTTGCTCGAAAAGGCCCTGCTCGCCCCGCGCCACGTCGAAGTTCAAATCTTCGGCGACGCTTTCGGGACGCTCGTCCACCTCGGCGAGCGCGATTGTTCGATCCAGCGCCGGCATCAAAAGATCGTCGAAGAAGCGCCGTCGCCCGCCGTCTCGGCGGAACTACGAGAACGCATGGGCGCGGCCGCAGTCGCAGCGGCACGGGCCGTTTCCTATGTGGGTGCGGGGACCGTCGAGTTCTTGCTGGCCGGCGACGGTGCGTTCTACTTCATGGAGATGAACACGCGGCTTCAAGTCGAGCACGCCGTGACCGAGGCGGTCACCGGCATCGACCTGGTCGCCTGGCAACTGCGAGTTGCCGCGGGCGAGCCGCTGCCGGTTGGCGAAACGCGCGGCGCGCCGGCCGGGCACGCGATCGAGGCGCGCCTCTACGCCGAGGATCCCGCCCACGGCTTTCTCCCCCAGGCTGGGCGAATCGTGGCTTGGGAAGCGCCTGCGGGCGAGGGCATCCGCGTCGACCACGCGCTTGCGGCGGGTCTCGAGATTTCAGCCCACTACGATCCGCTGCTCGCGAAGATCGTGGCCGCCGGCGCCAACCGCGAGCAGGCCCGGCGGCGGCTGATCGCGGCCCTGGGCGACCTGCAGCTTTTCGGTCTGACCACGAACCGCGAGTTTCTGATCGAGTGCCTCGCGCACGACGCCTTCGCGCGCGGTGAGGTGCGAACAGATTTCGTGCCGGCCTATTTCGCCGTGCCCGCGCCGCCGGATCCCGAGGCCGGGCTGTGCGCGCTGGCGGCCGTCCTCGTATACGGGCGCGATGCCGATCGCGCAGCCGCCGGATGGCGCAGCAGCGGCTTCGCCAGCGCCGTACTGCGACTGCGGAGCGGCGACGCCTTGACGACCGCCGCGATAACGGCCGGCCCCGGCGACAGCTTCGTTGTCACGATCGCGGGCGAACGGCACGCGCTCGAAATCCTAGCGCGCGCGCACGATCGCGTTCGCTACACTTTGGGCGGCGTCGAACGGACCGCGCGTTACGCCTGGGACGGCGACATACTCTACCTGCAAGCGGGAGGAAGCGCGCTCGCGCTGACCGACGCAACCTTCGCGCCCGGCGCCCAGCAGGCGGCGATAACCCAACGTGCCGCGATCTCGCCGATGCCGGGAATCGTGTCGAAGGTCGCAGTCGCCGTCGGCGACGACGTCGTGAAAGGACAAACGCTCGTGGTACTCGAGGCGATGAAGATGTTACACGAGATCGTAGCGACCGCGGCCGGGCGGGTCGCAGCGGTGCTCGTAACGCCGGGCCAACAGGTCGGCATGCGCGTGCCGCTGGTCGAACTCGATCCGCCGGAGACGCGGGGGTGAGCGGGGAGGCGCAAGCGGTCGTCCGCTACGAGCGGCAAGAAGCCGTCGTCCGCTTGACGATCGATCGCCCCGAAAGCCGCAACGCCTTGACGCTCGGCGTACTGCAGGGGTTACGCGACGGACTCGCCCGCGCAACCGGCGACGGCGGCGTGCGTGCGATCGTCCTCACCGGTGCCGGCGAGGCCGCGTTCTGCGCCGGCGCCGATCTGCGCCTGGGTTCCACCCTTGCGCCCGATCCAGCGCGCACGACGAACGACTATGCCGAGCTGCTGCGCGCGCTGATGGGATGCACGCTACCGATCGTCGCGCGCGTCAACGGCCACTGCATGGCCGGCGGCATGGGTTTGCTCGCGACCTGCGATCTCGCGGTCGCTTCCGAGCGCGCGCTCTTCGGGTTGCCGGAAGTCAAGGTCGGACTGTTTCCGATGCAGGTATTGAGCGTGCTGCGACCGCTGCTGCCCGAGCGCGTGCTGACCGAGATGTGCCTGACCGGTGAGTCGCTCGGCGCGCAGGAAGCGCGCGCGGCCGGGCTCGTCAACTACGTCGTATCCGACGCCGAACTCGACGCCAAGGTCGCTTGGCTCGTGGCGCGCCTGGTCGACAAATCGCCGACCGCGCAGCGGCGCGGGAAGTACGCTCTGCGCGCGATCGCGGGCCAGACCTGGGCGCAGGCGCTGCCCTACCTGGAGGGGCAGTTTGCCACGCTCGTAGCAACGCAGGACGCGGCCGAAGGACAGCGGGCGTTCGTCGAACGGCGCAAGCCCGAGTGGACCGGACGGTGATTCGCATCGGCGGCGCGAGCGGCTTTTGGGGCGATAGTTCGGTCGCCGTACCGCAGCTGGTGCGCCGCGGCGGCGTCGACTACATAAGCTTCGACTACTTGGCCGAACTGACGATGTCGATCCTGACCGCCGCGCGCGCCAAAGATCCAGCGGCTGGCTGGGCCAAGGATTTCGTCGACGTCGCGCTCGCGGGGATGCTGCCGGAGATCGCGGCGCGCAACATCCGCCTGCTCTCGAACGCCGGCGGCATCAACCCGCGCGCCTGCGCCGCGGCGCTGAGAGCGGCGGCTGAGCAGGCCGGAATCTCGCTGCGGATCGCGATCGTCGAGGGTGACGACCTGCGCGAGCGCATCGTGCCGGATGCGAGCCTGCCGCGCCCGCTGCTCAGCGCGAACGCATACCTGGGAGCGTTCCCGATCGCGGCCGCCCTCGGGCGCGGGGCGAACGTGGTCATCACCGGCCGCTGCGTCGACAGCGCGTTACCGCTCGGCGCGCTGATCCACGAGTTCGGCTGGCTGCCGCACGACTGGGACAAGCTCGCCGCCGGCAGTCTGGCCGGACACTTGCTCGAGTGCGGGGCGCAGGCCACCGGCGGCCTGTTCACCGATTGGGAGCGCGTCGAACGCTGGGACGACATCGGTTATCCGATCGCCGAGTGCGAGCCCGACGGCAGCTTCGTGATTACGAAGCCCCCGGGCACGGGCGGCCTGGTCGAACCGGCCAGCGTTGCGGAACAGCTGTTGTATGAGATCGGCGATCCGACCGCGTACGTTTTGCCGGACGTCGTCTGCGACTTCAGCGGGGTGACGATGCAGCGGGCCGGCAGCGAGCGCGTGCGCGTCGTGGGCGCGCGCGGCCGCCCGGCGACCGATACCTACAAAGTTTCGGCGACCTACGGCGACGGCTTTCGCTGCGTCGGCACGCTCGCGATCATCGGCATCGACGCCGCAAACAAAGCCCGCCGCACCGCCGACGCCATCCTCGCGCGCACGCGGCGGATCTTCGCCGAGCGCGGCCTGGCCGACTATCGCGCGACCAACGTCGAGGTCATCGGCGCCGAACACACCTATGGCCCGCACGCTCGCACGACGGCGGCGCGCGAAGTCATGCTGCGGCTGTGCGTCGACCATCCCGATCGCCGCGCACTCGAGATCTTTGCGCGCGAGATCGCGCCCGCCGGCACGTCTTGGTCGCCCGGCACGACCGGCGCCGGCTCCGGCCGCCCCAAGCCCGTCCCGCTCGTGAAATTCGCGTCCTTCTTATTTCCCAAGCGAGACCTCGAGATCGAGCTGGAGCTGGACGGCGTGCGCGTTCCGGTGGCCGTCGACGCCGGCGGCGCGCCGGCGCAGAGCGAGGCCCCGCAAGCGCAGGCCGCGCCATCGCTCGCTGCTGACGGCCCGACGGTTCTCGCGCCGCTCGTGAAGCTCGCCTTCGCGCGCAGCGGCGACAAAGGCGATACCGCCAACATCGGCGTGATCGCACGCCGGCCCGAGTTCGTCGCGACGTTGCGCGCCCAGCTAACGCCCGAACGCGTGGCCGCCTACTTCGCGCACCTCGTACGGGGCAGCGTGCGGCGCTACGAACTTCCCGGCATCGACGCGTTCAACTTCACCCTCGAGAGTGCGCTCGGCGGAGGCGGCATGGCCTCGATGCGCATCGACCCGCTCGGCAAAGGCCTTGCGCAGATGCTGCTCGATCTCCCGATCGAGGTTCCGCAGTCGCTGTTGGCCTAGCCGTTGACCGTCCGGAACGTGGCGTAGACGTACGGGTACTCTGCCCGGTACCAGTTGCGGAAACTGCGCCGCACGTGGTTGCGGTTGGTGACCGGCGACGCACCCTTGATGACGAAGTGCACCCCGTCGAAAAAATCGGCGGAGTATTGCGGATACGAGGCCATTACCTCGAAACCCGGTAGCGGCTCGAAGGCGGTCGAGGTCCACTCCCAGCCGTTCCCGATCAAGTCGTAGACGCCGAAAGCGCTCGCTCCCGCAGCGCTGATGCCGACGGGTTCGGGGTCAAAACGCCGGAAATCGAAGTTGCCGAACTTGGAACTCGGCGCTTCCTCGCCCCACGGGAACGCGCGTTCCTCGCCGCCCGGCGTCCCGAACGCGGCGCGGTGGTACTCGGCTTCCGTCGGCAGACGCGCACCGCGCCAAGCCGCGTAGGCCCGAGCTTGCGCGTTGGTCACGTAGACGGGCCAGCTCGAGGGCAGCGGCATCTCCTCGAACATGCCGAGCAGGCGGAACGCACCCTCGCGCTCGATCCAAAACGCCGGTACCGGACCGCCCTCGCGCACGAAGGCCAACCACTCGCCGTTGCTCACGTCGTTGCGGTCGATCTCGAACGCGCCGACGTCGACCGTCTGCTCCTCGAACTCGTTGTCCCAACCGAATGCGAGCGCATCGCGCCGCGCGCCGAGGGTGGCCGTGCCCGCCGGAATCGCGACCCGCCCTCGCGCCAGCGGCTCGCGTTCGACGTACGCGCTAGCCGAAGCGCGGCCGCCCTTCTTTTCGAGCGGCAGGCGGTGCAACATATAGAGCAATGTCTCGTGGTGCATCTCTTCGTGTTCGAGGATCGTGAACGCGGCTTGCGCTCGCTCGAGCATCGGCGAGGCGGCGGCATCGAGCAGATCGGCGTTTGCAAACGCCTGCAGGACGGCTGCGTCGCAGGCGGCTCCGAACGCCCGCAGCCGCCGCCGCTCGGGCCACGCCGCGCGCTCGTGCCGCTGGGCGTCGGCGATGCTGGCGGGATCGATGCCGCGCTCGAAGAGGCGTTCGAGTTCCGGATCGAGCGAAGGGCCGCCCAGTGCCTCGCGGACGAGTTTGTTGAAGCTGAACGCGGGCAAGTGCCCCTCGTAAAATACGATCGGGTGCCGCAGCGCGATCGGCCGCTCGTGGTAGACCGAGGGATCGATCAAGCCGAACAGCTCGGCGCTGCGATTCCGGTTGCTCAAATAGCGCAGCCGGAGCTGCGTGCGATCGAGAGCGATGGGGTGTACCGGCGTGATCATGTGCTTCTCTGTACCCGAAAAATACGGCTCTGGTGGCAGCCTAGGTTTGCAGGTAGGCGCGCAGACCGGCGAGGCCGCCTTCACGGCCGAATCCCGATTCCTTATACCCGCCAAACGGCGAACTAGGGTCGAACTGGTTGAACGTGTTGCACCAAATCACGCCGGCTTGCAGGCGCCCCGCGACATACATCGCGAGCGCTCCGCTCGAAGTCCAAACGCCCGCCGACAACCCATAGGGCAGATTGTTCGCGCGTTCGATCGCCTCGTCGGCAGTCCGGAAGGTCATGACGGAGAGGACCGGCCCGAAGATCTCCTCGCGCGCGATGCGGTACGTCGGCTGGACCCCGGTGAAAAACGAGGCGGGATACCAGTAGCCGCGCTCGGGCGGGGTCCAGTCCGCCTGGACCAGCGCCGCGCCTTCTTCGACGCCGCTCTGCACGAGCGCCACGATCTTATCGCGTTGCTGGCGCGAGTTGACCGCTCCGATGTCGGTGTTCTTGTCCATCGGATCGCCGTGACGCAAGGTCCCCAGGCGCAGGCGCAGCCGATCGATCAGGTCCGCGGCAACGCTCTCTTGAACCAGCAGCCGCGATCCGGCGCAGCAGACGTGGCCTTGATTGAAGTAGATCGCGGAGACGATGCCTTCGATCGTCTGATCGAGCGGCGCGTCGTCGAACACGATGAAAGCCGATTTCCCGCCCAATTCGAGCGAGAGCCGCTTTGCGGTTCCGGCCGTCGCGCGGCGGATCGCCTTGCCGACCTCCGTCGAGCCGGTGAAGGTCAGCTTGTCGACGTCGGGATGCTCGACGAGCGCGGCGCCCGTTCGGCCGTCGCCGGTCACGACGTTCACGACGCCCGGCGGCAGCTCGGCCTCGGCGCAGACCTGCGCGAGCAGCAGCGCGGTAAGCGGCGTGGTCTCGGCGGGTTTCAACACGATCGTGTTTCCGCAGGCCAGGGCCGGGGCGACTTTCCAGGCTGCGATCAAGAGCGGAAAATTCCAGGGCACGATCGCACCGACCACACCGAGCGGGCGCGCGTGCTCGCCGCCCAGTACCGCCCACGTTAGCTTGTCGGCCCAACCGGCGTGGTAGAAGAAGTGCGCCGAGGCCTGCGGCACGTCGAAGTCGCGCGACTCGCGAATCGGCTTGCCGCCGTCCATCGTTTCGAGCACGGCGAACTCGCGCGAGCGTTCGGCGATCGCGCGCGCGATCCGATAGACGTACTTCGCGCGCTCGGCGGGACGCAGCTTGCGCCAGTATTTTTCGTAGCCGCGGCGGGCGGCCCGGACCGCGCGATCGACATCGGCCTCCTGTGCGTAGCCGATCTCGGCAAGCTTCTCTTCGGTCGCGGGGTTCTGGGTCGGAAAGGTCGTAGCGCTCTGCGGCGCAACCCACTCGCCGCCGATGAAAAGTCCGTAGGCGTCGCGGATCGAAACGGGGGCCGCGGATTCCGGAGCGGGACTGTAGCGCAGTTCCGGCAGCACGGCGCGCATCTTACGCTAGCGCCACGTAGTCGGGGCCGGAATAATTGCCGGTCGCCTCTTTTTCGCGCTGCATCAGCACGTCGTCGAGCAGCGCCGAAGCTCCGATCCGGAAGCGTTCCGGCACGAGCCAAGCATTGCCGAGCGTTTCGTGCACGATCGACAGGTAGCCGAGCGCACCCTTCGAGGTGCGAATCCCGCCCGCGAGCTTGAGTCCCGCCGCGCGCCCGGTCCGGCGCGCGTGATCGCGAATCGCCTCGCACATCAAGAGAGCCACCGCCGGCGTCGACGACGAGCCGAGCTTACCGGTCGAGGTCTTGATGAAATCGGCGCCGGCGTCCAGCGCGAGGTCGCTGGCGTAACGGATCGCCGCGTAGGAACCCAGTTCGCCGACTTCCAGGATCACTTTCAGGGTCGCACCGGCGCAGGCTTCACGGACTGCCAGGATCTCGTCGCGCACGAGGTCGTAACGGCCGGCCAAAAATGCCGCGCGATCGATCACCATGTCGATTTCGTCGGCGCCGGCGGCTACCGCCTCACGTGTCTCCTGCAGCTTGACGTCGAGCGGCGAGAGGCCGCTTGGGAACGCGGTCGCGACCGCTGCGACGAGCACGCTCGACCCGCGCAGCGCTTCGACCGCGATCGGCACGAGTGAAGGATAGATGCAGATTGCGGCCACACTCGGTGCGCCGGGCGCGGGAGCGATACCGCGCGCGCAGAGGCCGCGGACTTTCCCCGGCGTGTCCTTGCCCTCGAGCGTCGTCAGGTCCATGCAGGCGATGACCAGGTCGAATGCGACGCGCTTCGACGCCGCCTTGATCGAGCGCTTGGCGAGAACCGTCGCGCGAGCTTCGAGCATCACGGCATCGACGCGGACGAGACCTGGGCGCGACATGTCATCTGCGTCCTTCGGTGCCTCAGGAACGCCCTCCGCTCGCGACTCGGCCACGGAAGCCCGGCTGCGCGCGTCGAAGCCACGGCGCATGTTCCGCTATCTCACGGCGGGCGAGTCTCACGGGCCGGCCCTGGTCGGCATCCTCGACGGCCTGCCGGCCCATCTCGAACTCGACGTTGCGGCGATCGATGCCACCCTGCGCGCCCGGCAGGGGGGCTACGGCCGGGGCGGCCGGATGAAGATCGAAACGGACCGGGTTGAGTTTCTCGCCGGCCTGCGCGGTGGGCGCACGCTCGGCTCGCCGCTGGCGATCCTGCTGCGCAACAAGGATTACGAAAACGTGCGCGAGCTGATGGACCCGCTCACGGGCGGCGGCAAACCGCTGACGAATCCCCGGCCCGGGCACACCGACTACGCCGGCGCCATGAAATACCGGCAGCGCGACCTGCGCAACGTTCTCGAGCGGGCCAGCGCTCGCGAGACGGCGATGCGGGTGGCGCTCGGCGCGATCTGCGCCCAGTTCCTTGCCGCGCTCGGGATTCGGACGAGCGCATACGTTTCGCAAATCGGCGGCGTCGTCGCGCCCGATTTGACCGAGATCGACCTCGAACGGACGAACGCAAGCGAAGTCCGCTGCCCCGACCCCCAAAGCGAGGCGCGGATGATCGAGGCGATCGATGCGGCCAGGGCTGCCGGCGACACGCTCGGCGGGAGCTTCACGATTCGCGTGAGCGGTGTCCCGGTTGGGGTCGGCTCGAACCGCCAGCCCGACACGCGCCTCGACGGAGTGCTCGCCGGCGCCGTCATGGGGATGCAAACGGTCAAGGCGGTCGAGGTCGGTGCGGGGCGCGACGTAGCCTCGCTGCCGGGCTCGTCAGCTCACGACATCTTCACGATCGAGAACGGCGGCGTCGCCCGCGGTTCCAACCGGGCCGGCGGCATCGAAGGCGGCATCTCGAACGGACAAGACATCGTCTTGCGGGTCAGCGTGAAGCCGATCCCGACCCTGATGAAGGCGCTCCCCTCCGTCAACCTGCACGAGGGAACCCTCGCGCCGGCCGGGATCGTGCGCAGCGACGTCTGCGTCGTTCCGGCGGCGTCGATCGTCGGCGAGGCGATGGTGCGGCTGGCACTCACGGCCCCGATCCTGGAGAAATTCGGAGGGGATTCGATCGACGAGACGCGCGACAACCTCGAGCGGGCAGTCGCGGCAGCGGCCAAGCTGTTCGAGCCATCGACCGCCCGCTAAAGCTCGAGCGCCACATCGCGCTGATCGGCTTCATGGCCGCGGGCAAGTCGACGATCGGCCGGCATCTGGCGAGCGAACTCGGGGTCCGGTTCGTCGACACCGACGACTTGATCGTGGCTCGCCACGGGCCGGTCAGCGGCCTGTTCGAACGCGCCGGCGAGAAGGGCTTCCGGGCGGCGGAATTCGAGGCGGTACGCGCCGCCCTGGCGGAGCCGCCCGGGGTCATGGCCCTGGGCGGCGGGGCCGTCACCCATGCTCCAACCCGGGCCTTGCTCGCCGAGCGCGCGCTGCGCGTCTATCTCGACATCTCGGTCGAGGCGCTGCTAGCGCGCCTGCGGCGCTCGCGGACGGTCCGCCCGCTGCTGGGGCCCGACCCCACGCTCGAACGCATCCGGGAGCTGCTCTCGGCGCGCGAGCCCTTTTACCGCGAGGCGGACATCATCGTCTCGGGGCCGCGCCGTTCGAAGCAAGCGTTCGCGCGCGAGATCGCGCGCCGCATCGCGTCACATTCCACCCGCAGCGCGTCACAATCCGCCCGATAGCGGGTATGCTCAGCGTTAGATGGACCTTTTGCGTCGATGAACCGCAAGTAATGGTTTCTTTTCTCGAACGGCTTTGCAACCTGACTGAGCACTCGTGCGGCCCGCTCTGTGCCTGGATCGTGCGCTGCGATCCGTGGTGGCGCGAGTCCCGAACCACGTCGGCCAAGCACCGGGAACTGCGCGACCGCTTCGAGGGCGGCGTTGCCGGCTTACCGTTCCCGCCGATCGCCAGCACCGTCTCCGGCGACCAGTTCCTGGCACCGGAGCGCCGCTTCACCAAGAGCGCGTAGCCCGTGTCCGGGGAACTTTAGGTCTTAATCTAATCAAAGACCAAGAGCGAGCGATTGCGTCCCGGCAACCAGCGGCCGAGCGCCCGCGTTTGCCCTTCGCATGAGGCCTCACCAGCTGGGCCGCCCCCGTCTTGCTCCCGGCCAAGAGTGGGTCTGGGACTATCCGCGCCCGCCACGCCTCGAGCGCAGCACGCGCCTGGTACGCGCCCAGTTCGGGGGCCGCGAAATCGCTCGGAGCACGCACTGCTGGCGCGTCCTGGAAACCAGCCATCCGCCCATCTTCTACATTCCGCGCCAGGACGTTGCGATGGACGCCCTGCGTCCGAGCGCAAGCATGAGCTACTGCGAGTGGAAGGGCGTCGCGACGTATTACGATCTCGCCGTCGGCGAGCGGCTCTCCAAACGCGCCGCCTGGACGTACGAGTCCCCGCTCTCCGATTACGTCGAACTTGCCGGGGCAATCGCTTTTTATCCCGGCCGTCTCGATGCCGCGTACGTGGACGACGAGCGCGCCACGCCGCAACCGGGTGACTTCTACGGCGGCTGGGTCACGAGCGAACTCGTCGGGCCATTCAAAGGCTCGCCGGGGACGGAGAACTGGTAAGGATTTCAGCGGCGGATGCTAGCGCAGGGCCGGCGGCGAAGACGTGTTTTGCCGATGACGACCCTCGATGTGTTGCCCTATCCCGTCACGATCGATTCCGACGTGGCCCCCGCCGTCGCAGCGTTCGTGAAGCGGACCGGGCGCCGGGTGGTGGTGTTGGCCGACGTAAACGTCGCAGCGCGCGCTCGAACCCTGGCCCGTGCGATCGGAAGCAAGACGCCCGTCGTCGAGTTCGTCCTCGGCGAACGGCGCAAGCGCTTGCGCACCGTGGAGCGCGTGCTCGACGCTTTGGCCTCGGCCGGCGCCGATCGCGAAACGCTCGTCGTCGGCGTGGGCGGCGGCGTCGCGGGCGACCTGTTCGGTTTTGCGGCGGCAAGTTACATGCGCGGCGTCGGCTTCGTCAACGTCGCGACGTCGCTGGTGGCGATGGTCGATGCCTCGATCGGCGGCAAGACCGGGGTCGACCTGCGCGCGGGCAAGAATCTCGCGGGCGCCTTCCGCGATCCGGCCGCCGTGTTTTGCGACCTCGGGGCGCTGGCAACGCTGCCCGAGCGGTCTTTACGCGAAGGTCTGGCCGAACTCGTCAAGCACGGCATCATCGAAGGCGACGAGGTCTTCGAGGCCCTCGAGACCCTGGCGCCCCATCCGCTGCACAAGTGGCCCTGGGAGAGCGTCGTCGCGGACTCGCTGCGGATCAAAGCGATGTTCGTCTCGGAGGATCGGCTGGAAGCGGGGTCGCGCGAAACGCTCAATCTCGGGCACACCTTCGGTCACGCCATCGAGCGCGTCACGAATTTTCGAACCTCGCACGGCGCAGCGGTCAGCATCGGCTTGCGGGCGGCGGGGTTGCTCGCGCTCCGAACGGAGCGCTTCTCACCGCAGGAGCACCTTCGGGTTCTGTCGTTGTTGACGCTGCTGCGCTTGCCGCTGGTCGCACCGACCGCCGACGTCGACGCGCTGCTGGCGGCGATGGCCCTCGACAAGAAGAGCCGCTCGGGCGCGCTGCGCTTCGTCCTCCCGCGCACGATCGGCGACGTCGAATACGGCGTCAGCGTACCGCCGCGCGCCGTGCGCGCGGTATTGAGCCGTGTCGGCAAGGCCCCGGGCGACGCCGAGTTCCGTTAACGGCGGCCCCAGCGCCACGCGCTTCGTCGACGTGTTCGTGCAGCAGCGCACGGCGCGCATCGACCGGCCGCTGACGTACGCTCTGGGGCCGGATGTCGAAGTCGACCTCGGTGACGTGGTGCGGGTGCCGCTCGGGCCGCGCGAACTCTACGGCTTCGTGATAACCGCGCCGCGCGCAGCCACGCGCCAGGCCGGAGTGCGGGAAATCGCCGGCCGGGTCGACGCGCCGCGCGCATTCGATTCCGAATCCCTCGCCCTCGCGCGCTGGATGGCCGCGCGGTATTGCTGCACGCTCGGCGAGGCGCTGTCGGCGGTCGTGCTCGCGGCGTCGCTGCCGCGCGTGGTCGATCGCTTCGAACTGACGCGCCACGACGGCACGGGCGGCCCGGATCTCGCTCTGCCGCCGG
>Ga0302184_10001462_pt1 | contig 15230 bp, 10 predicted proteins | sample I_Palsa_N3_3_FD_200233 | JGI IMG/M metagenome (GOLD analysis project Ga0302184, IMG submission 200233) | Peat permafrost microbial communities from Stordalen Mire near Abisko, Sweden - I_Palsa_N3_3 | ecosystem: Environmental > Terrestrial > Soil > Palsa > Peat permafrost | place: Sweden...
GCCGGCGAGCGAAAGGACGCGACCATCTGGATGATCGCGGCCGGAGTCGCGCTGGCGCTGGCCGACGCGACGGCGTACACGTACGCCCTGTACGACATCATCGTGCTCCTGCTCGCTCTGGTCACCGCGTTCCCGCAGCCCGGCGGCAAGTTCGCCGCCTCGCGTCCGCTGACCATCCTGGCCGTCGCGGCGGCGCTCCTCACCCCCGCCGTGCTGATCGGCGGAAGCCGCTACCTGCACGGAATCTCGCAGACGACGGTATTCCGCACGGCCGGCACCGGCTCCCCGCTCACCGTCCTCAGCCAGTCCTGGTCGTGGACCGGCGTCATCGTCGTCGTCGCGGTGTCCGGCGCGGTCTTCAGCTGGGTCACCGGGCCCGGACGCCCGCAGGCCTGGCTGCTAACCCTGGTGGCAGGCGCGGCCCTGCTGGCGCCGGCCGAGCAGGCAAGCCTGCACACCACGGCCTCGCTGAACAAGCACGTCGATCTCGGGGTCTGGTTCGCTGCCATCGCCGCGGGTTACGCGGTAGACAGGTTCATCGAGGCCGCGCCGGTCGGGAAGCTGCGAGCGGTCACCGGCGGGGCCTGCGTGATCGCGCTCTCGTTCCCGATCGCGCTCGGGGCCGGGCAGTCGCGGGCGCTCTCTACCGCCTGGCCCAACTCGACCGCCTTTATTGCCATCCTCGGCCCGCTCGTCGCGCACACCAGCGGGCACCTGCTGGTCGAGGACCCGTCCATCGCCGAGTACTACCTGCCGGCCGGAAGCCAGTGGGAGCGGTGGTCCGGCACGCGGAACATCGTCCTGGCGTCCGGGGTCCCGACCGGCGGCCCGAGCGACGCGGCCGGGGTGGTCGGGGACGGGAACGCCGGCACCTATGCCCTGTACATTCAGGCGAGCTACTTTTCCCTGGTCGCGCTCAACTTCTCCGACACGGTGTCGCTGGATAAGACGATCTCGGCGGCCCTGCACAAGAACCCGCGCTATCAGCTGATCCAGGTCGTGCCCTACGGGGCCGGGCCGGCCGGCCCCTCGCCAGGCACCTACGTGATCTGGCGACGGCGGTGACCGACCAGGGGCCGGTTACCACCGGAACCATGGCACTACCGGTCGGGCCCGCGGCCAGAGGGCACCAGCAGGGCGGCCCGGAGCCGCCGCGTCCCCCCGATGACGAGGAAAAGTACTCTTACGTCTGGCGGAACCTGCCGTATCTGACCACGGTCATCGTGATCGGCTCGAGCTGCGTCGTGTTCAGCCAGCTCAGGTTCGAGACGCAGGACCTGGCGTTGTCGCCGTTCCTGTTCTTCACCGCCATTTTCGTCATCTACCAGGCGACCAGCCTGCCGGTGAATTTCGCGGGGTCCGGATTCGACCTGGATGCTCACCAGGCGCGTATCCAGGCGTGGCGGCCGGCCTCCTACCCTGACGTGGACATTTACCTGCCCATCTGCGGCGAGCCGGTCGACCTGCTGCGTAACACGTGGACCGCGGTCCTGGGCCTGATCGGCGAGTACCAGGGCGACGCGCGAGCGTTCGTGCTCGACGACGGGCCGTCCGAGGCCGCGCGCTCGATGGCCGGGTCGTTCGGCTTCTGCTATCTGCACCGGCCAGACTGGCCGGCCGGCAAGAAAGCCGGCAACCTGCGCCATGCGTTCGCCCAGACCAGCGCCGAGTTCCTGGTCATCCTGGACGCGGACTTCGCACCCCGGCGGGACTTCCTGGCCGAGACCCTGCCCTACCTGGATGATCCGGCGATCGCGATCGTGCAGACCCCGCAGTACTTCAGGAGCAGTCCCGCGCAGACCTGGGTTGAGCGGGCCGCGGGACCGATTCAGGAGGTCTTCTACCGGACGGTTCAGGTGGCTCGCAACCGGCTCGGCGCGGCCGTCTGCTGCGGGACCTCGGCGGTCTACCGGCGCGCCGCGCTGGAGCCCCAGGGCGGCCCGACCCTCATCCCTTACGCCGAGGACGTGCATACCGGACTGGATGTGCGCCGGGCCGGCTGGTCGATAACCTACGTGCCGATCCTGCTCTCGACCGGGATCTGCCCGGACCGGCTCGACGCCTTCGTCAGGCAGCAGTACCGCTGGTGCTCAGGGAATGTCGGCATCGTGTTCTCGCGGCGGCTGTGGTCGATACCCATGTCCGTACCGGCCCGGCTGACCTACGTCTCCGGGTTCTTGTACTACGCCTACACCGCCCTGCTCACCTTCCTCGGGCCCGCTATTCCGATCGTCATGCTGGCCTTCCTGCCCGGCCAGATCAGGCTACGGAACTTCATCGTCCTGCTCCCGGCCATGCTGACCGGCTTCGCGTTGTACCCGCTCTGGCACGTTTCCCGCTACGGGCCTGCCACCTGGCCGCTGGGCATCGCGCGCGGCTGGGCGCACGTGTTCGCGCTCTGGGACGGAGCCCGGGGCAAGTCGATGAGCTGGCACCCGACGCGGACGCCGGGCAGTTCGCTGCCGCGATTCCGGCTCGGCGTCACCTGGTGGAGCGGCGGTATTGGCCTGCTGTGGCTGGCCCTGGCGCTGTGGCGGACGATCACCCTCGGTTCCCCGCAGTTCGCGGTCCTGCTGTTCTTCGGCGTGGTCAACCTCATGATGGTCGGCCGCGTTGTGTTCCCCGGGAGCCGGGCAGGATGACATCCCGGCTGATCACGATCCTGGCCGTCGCGCTGGCGGTGGCCGCCCTGGTGGGCGCGTCCATCCGCCTCACCGGATCGTCCCACCCCGCGGCGCGGCCCGTCCACACGTCGCTGCGGGCCAGCCCGGCGTCCTACCTGGGCGTCTTCGAGCCGGGGGCGCCCCCGTCCTGGGACCCGGTCGCGGAGTTCGCGGCCGCGGCGGGCCGCGAGCCTAACCTGCTCGGGTATTACAGCGGGTGGGCGGAGTCGTTCGATACGTCCTTCGCTGAAACGATCCACCGCCATGGCGTGATCCCGTTCATACAGATCGACCCGACCTACGCCTCGATCGCCGCGATCGCCGACGGCACCTACGACGATTACCTGCGCTCGTACGCCGACTCGGTCCGCAATTTCGGCCATGATGTCGTCATCGGCTTCGGGCACGAGATGAACGCCAACTGGTACTCGTGGGGTTACATGCATACCCCGCCGTCGACCTTCGTGGCCGCCTGGCGGCACATCGTGACGCTGTTCCGCGACGAGGGTGCCGATAACGTCACCTGGGTGTGGACGATCCAGGCCGATGAAACCGGCACCGGACCGATCGCCTCGTGGTGGCCCGGAGCGCAGTACGTGACCTGGGTCGGCATCGACGGCTACTACCGCCGGCCGACCGACACCTTCGCCAGCGTCTTCGGCAAGACCATCAAGCAGGTACGGACCTTTACCAGCAGGCCGGTGCTGCTGTCGGAGACCGCCGTCGGACCCGCCGCCGGCCAGTTCAACGAGATCCAGAACCTGTTCCGCGGGATGGTGGCCTACAAGACGCTCGGGCTGGTGTGGTTCGACAAGGCCCAGCACGACGGGCTTGATCATCAGGACTGGCGGCTCGAAGACAGCCCGTTCGCGGAGGGCTCCTTCAAGCTGGGCGTGAAGGACTACCTGGCGCCAGGCGCTTAATTAACCGGACGCTCCCGCATATGCGCGGCCGGCCAGCCGGACGAAGGTCGCGCACCGGTACATGTGTCACATTGGTTTCACGCAATACTTAGCCTGCCGCGCTGGCCGGAAAGATCAACAGTGGCTCCTTTCCGGCCTACCGGGAATATCGGCAAACAGCGCACTTCTCGGGCAAATGACCTGTACCTTTTCGTAGGCGGCTCGTTGCCTCCCAGGGGGGCCTAGCTACGGCAAGTGAACTTATCACTGCAGTACGTGAGTAAGGGGGGTGCCGAAGTGTCTCTGGTCTCATCCGGCCGCCAGCATGTGCGCCCTATCGGCTATCACAGCGATGAAGAATTGGCGGGTCCTGTTTCACCACGGCAGCCCGCGGACGGCAGGCGCACCAAATGCCGGTCAGCAGGGTAGGCGGCCGGGGTCCGGCGCCGATCGGCAGCCAGCGTTCCGCGAACGAGACCGGGCAGTTCGGCACGGCCGGCCCGCCGGCCCCCACGGCCGTGGCGGAACTCCCCACCGTTCCGCAGGGCGGCGAGGATAGTCATCGCGGCCAGGACGGCATCCCGGGCCGGATCTTCCCCGCGGGCAGGCGATGGCCGCTGCTCGCGGTGCTGGCCGCCCAGGCCGTCCTGTCCCTGCGGCTGATCTGGTCCAATACCGCGTTCCAGGACGAAGCGCTCTATCTGCGAGCGGGGCACCTGGAATGGGCGCGGTGGCTGCACCACGCGCCGATCCCGAACTTTCCCGCGTATTTCTCCGGGGCACCCGTCATCTACCCGCCGCTTGGCGCCCTCGCGGACGACGTGGGCGGCCTGGTCGCGGCGCGCATTCTCTCGCTGTGCTTCATGCTCGGGGTGACCAGCCTGCTGTGGGCCACGACCGTCCGGCTGTACGGGCAGCGGGCGGCGCTGCTGGCCGCGGCGTTGTTTGCCACGCTGGCCGGCACGCAGTTCCTGGGTGCCTTCGCGACGTTCGATGCGATGGCGTTGTTCTTGCTTGCCCTGGCCGTCTGGCTGGGCGTCCGATCGGCCGACTGCCAATTCCGGGCCCGGACAACCCTGCTGGTTGCCTCCGGCCTGACCCTGGCCGCAGCGGACGCGGTGAAATACGCGACGACACTATTTACCCCGGTGGTTTTCATCGTCGTGGCGCTGGCCGTGCGCCGGCGGCACCCCGGTGATGCGTGGCTGGCCGCGCTGACTGCGCTCGGCTCGTGGCTCGCCCTGGCGGCCGCGGCCATCTGGGCCGGCGGTCACCAGTACTGGCTGGGCATCACGACCAGCACGCTGTCCCGCTCCGGGTCGGACGTGCCGGTGACCACCGTGGTCCAGCAGGCGTACGTGTGGACCAGCCTGATCCTCGTCCTGGCCGCCATCGGCGCGGTGCTAGCCAGCCGCGGCGAGGCCCGCGCGAAGTTCCTGCCGGCGGTCCTGCTCGCGGCCGCCTTGCTCGCCCCGGCCGAGCAGGCTCGGCTGCACACCACGGTCAGCCTGCAGAAGCACGTGGTATTCGGCGCCTGGTTCGCGGCCATCGCGGCGGGTTACGCGATGGCGCGCTTCAGCAGGGTGGATCCGGGCCGGGGGTGGGCGGCGGTGCTGGCCCTGCCCATAGTCGCATCGACGCTGTTCGGCTCGATGGGGCAGGCGACCGCGCTCTACCGGGTCTGGCCGGACAGCGCGTCGCTGACCAGCGTCCTGCGCTCGGCGGTCGGCTCCCACCCGGGTTACTACCTGGCGGAGGATTACGACGTCGAGGCGTACTACCTGCGCGCGCAGGTTCCCTGGCCGCGGTGGTCGAGCACCTATTACCTCAGCTACCAGGGCGCCCTGCCCGGCGCGCCCTCCTACCAGGCCGCGATCAGCAGCCATTTCTTCTCGCTGGTGATCCTCGACTTCACCGACACCGCGGCCACCGATCACCGGATCACCGCGGACATGCGCCGCGCGGGCGGCTACTACGTCCTGGACCGCGTCGGCCCGTACACCATCTGGGCCTCGCGGAGCCCGGCGCAGGCCCAGTCGAACGGGAGCGATCGTGCCCGTCGCTGAGTCTTACGTCACCGGCCGGCCGGACCTGTACCTGCCGCAACCACCGGATCCCCGGGAGAAGTACGCGTACTTCGGCAGGCCGCGCCGTTGGGTGTTCGTCTGGCTGCTCATCGCCTCGGGCGGGGTGCTCTACGGGTACGTCCACGTGGCCGAGCGGGCCTGGGCCGTGTCCCCGGTCATGTGGCTGCTGCTCATGGTCATCGTGCCGCCGGTGGCGGTCAACTTCTGGCTGCGCATCGGGCGGCCGAGGCTGACGCTGGAAGAGCACCGGGCCATCGTGGCCAGCTACACCGAGCAGGGCGAGACGGTGGATGTGTTCCTGCCCAGCTGCGGGGAGCCGCTGGTGGTGCTGGACAACACCTACAAATACGTGAGCGAGATGAGCTGGGGCGGCCCCAAGACGGTCTACGTGCTCGACGACTCGGTCCGGGAGAGCGTCCGCGACCTGGCCGAGCGGTACGGCTTCCGGTACGTGGTACGCCCCGACCCGGGCGTCATGAAGAAGGCGGGCAACCTCCTGCACGCATTTGACATCAGCGACGGAGAATTCATCGCCGTTATCGATGCCGATTTCGCGGTGCGCCCGGAATTCCTCTACGAGACCATGCCCTACTTTTCCGATGCCAAGATCGGTATTGTCCAGACCGCTCAGTACTTCGAGGTCGACAACCGGTCATTCTCGTATATCCAGCGGTACGCGGGGACGCTGCAGGAGATTTTCTTCAGGTTTATCCAGCCGGCCCGGGACCGGTACAAGGCGGCGATTTGCGCGGGCACGAACCTGGTTTACCGCCGCGCCTCGGTGGTGGCCGCGGGCGGGTTTGCCCGGGTGCCGATCGGCGAGGACGTCCACTCCGGCATGAAACTGTGGTGGGCGGGCTACGAAACCCGGTACCTGCCGCTCTGCCTGGCCAAGGGGATAGCGCCGGCCGACTTCGCGTCCCTGGCCAATCAGCAGGCCCGCTGGTGCCGTTCGTCCATGCTGCTCATGGTCGACAAGCACTTCCAGGAGGCACCGCTGAGCTGGCAGCAGCGGGCCGCGTTCTGGGCCGCCTTTCTCTACTACATGTCATCGGCCGCGCTGCTGCTCACCGGCCCGTTTCCCACGCTGACGATGATCTGGTTCTACCCGCAGCGGATCTTCCCGCACAACTACCTGCCGATCCTGCCCGCGCTCGCGGCCACCATCTTCGTGTTCCCGCTGCTGAGCCGCGGCTGGCGGCCGACCATCTACCGGGTTTGCATGATCAACGCGTGCTGTCACGTCTATGCGATCTGGTACGCACTCCACGGGCGCATCGCCGAGTGGGTCCCCACCGGCGCCTCGCCCGACCGGGGAAAGGTTCCCGCCGCGGTCAACCGGATCCTGTGCACCTGGATCGTCGTCGTCCAGGTGCTCCTGTGGTCGGGTCTCGCGCTGCGGGTCCGCCAGTACGGGTGGCATCCGTACTGGGCGACCGAAGTCCTGGGCGGCGTGCAGCTCTACATGCTGGCGCCGTTGCTCACCCCCAGCAAGGGCATCTGGAAACGCGCCCGTCCCGAGCTCATGGAGGTTTCGGCATGAGATACCCGCCTGCCCACGAGGAGGACGACGCGCACCTGACGCTGCAGCCATGGCCGGGTGGCAAAAAGAACGCCGACCGGTCCCGGAGGCGGCGGCGGATGCTGACGGCCGGGGTGGCGATCGTGGCCGCAGCCGCGATCGTGGCCGGGGTCAGCCTGTACAACAAGACCGCGGATCACGCCGCACCCGTCGGGCCGCTGCCGGTCCACCTGCCCACCACGCCCGAGTCCTACCTGGGGGTGTATACGAACGATTCACCTGCCTCGTACCGCGGCGTGACCGCGTTCACCAGCGCCACCGGGGCCAGGCCGGATGTGGTCATGTACTACAGCGGATGGTTCGTGCCGTTCCCGACCGCCTTCGCCACCACGGTGGCCAGCCACGGCGCGGTGCCGCTGGTGCAGATGAACCCGTCCAAGATCAGCCTGGCCGCGATCGCCGCCGGACGGTACGACGGCTACCTGAGCGCCTACGCCGAGGCCGTCCGCGCCTACCATCACCCGGTCATCATGAGCTTCGGCCACGAGATGAACGGCAGCTGGTACAGCTGGGGCTACGGGCATACGTCGCCGAAGACGTTCGTGGCCGCCTGGCGGCACGTCGTCACCCTGTTCCGCGTGCTGGGCGCCGGGAACGTGACCTGGCTGTGGACGGTCAACGTGGTCAACAACACCCGGGTCGGCACGATCCCTTCCCCGGCCCGGTGGTGGCCCGGCCGTTCGTATGTCAACTGGGTGGGGATCGACGGCTACTACCTGGAGCCCAACTGGCAGTTCATTCCTTTGTTCGGCCCGACCATCGCCAGCGTGCGCACCCTGACCCAGGATCCGATCCTGATCGCCGAGACCGGCGCGACGCCCACCGCGGGCCAGCCCGCCAAGATCGCCGACCTGGTGGCCGGCGTTCACCTCTACAACTTGCTCGGGTTCGTGTATTTCGACGCGACCAACTCCGAACACCAGGCCTTCGGCCTCAGCAGTCCCGCGGCGGCGGCGGCGTTCGGCAAGGGCGCCGGTAGCTTCACCCGACTTGCCTCATGAAGGGTGGGCCCACTGGCCAGGTCCGGGTGGCGGACCATTCAGCCACGCTCGTGCCGGAGGGGCCGGAGACCGAGGTGCGCCCCGGCCCGCCGATCGCGTCCGGCCCGCAGATCGCTTCTGGCCCGGAGCCACCGCCGCGGCCGCCGCGGGGTACCGCCTGGAACGACCACAGCCTGCTGCTCCTGGCGGTAGTGACCGTCCAGATCGTCTTGTCCCTGCGCCTGGTGTGGACCAACTCGGCCTCCATCGACGAGGCCACCTCCCTGTGGGCCGGGCATCTGGAACTGGCGCACTGGCTGCACGGCGCGGCGGTGCCGTTGTTTCAGACCCACCTGGCGGGCGCGCCCGTCATCTATCCGCCCATCGCCGCGCTGGCCAACAGCGCGGGTGGTCTGGTCGGGGCGCGCCTGCTGAGCGTGGCCTTCATGACCGCGGCGACCGTCATGCTGTGGGCCGTCACCTCGAGACTGTTCGGCGGCCGGGCCGCGTTCTTCGCCACCGCGCTGTTCGCGGTGCTCGGTCCCACGCAGTTTCTTGGCGCGCTGGCCACCTCGGGCTCGATGGCCTTGCTGCTGATGACGATTTCCGCGTGGTGCGTGGTCGCGGCCCGGGATCGCGATGACTCGACCCTGCTGGTGGTGGCGGCCGTTGGCGTGCTGGCCCTGGCCAATGCCACGGCGTACTCGACGGCGCTGTTCGACCCGGTCATCGTCGCGCTGGCCGCCCTGGTCATCGCGGGGAAATACGGCGTGAAGGCCGCGCTCGGCCGGGCCGGGTACATCGCGGCGTGCGTGACCGGGCTGGTCGCGGTGCTGCTGGCGGTGGGCGGCCCGCTCTACGTGGCCGGCGTCATGTACACCACGCTCGCGCGGTCGGCGGGCGGGAACGCGCCGGCGGTGGTGCTCGCGGACTCCTGGAGATGGGTGGGTGTCGTCTGGATCCTGGCCTGGGGTGGTGTCTTGGCGTGCTGGCGCTGGGGAGACAAGCCCCAGGCGTGGCTGCTGGCCGTCTTGGCCGCCGCCGGGATGCTGGCTCCGCTGGAACAGGCCCGCCTGCACACCACCACCTCATTGGCCAAGCACGTCGATCTCGGGGCGTGGCTCGCGGCTCCTGCCGCCGGGTACGCGCTGGCTCAGCTCTCGCGGATCAGCAAACGCAGGGTGGTCAGCATCGCGGCGGCCGGGCTGGTCGCGGCGGCCATCGGGCCGGCCGGCGCGCTCGGCGCCGCGCAGGCGCGCAAGCTGTTCCGCGCCTGGCCCGACGCCCAGGCCACCATGACCAAGCTCCGTGCGCTCACCCAGCAGTACCCGGGCCACTTCCTGGCTGAGGACGACGACATTCCCGGCTACTACCTGGAAGGCGCCGTCCCCGGGCCGCGATGGTCGGACACCGCGTACTTCTCCTACGTGCCGCCGGGCGGTCATCAGGCGCTGATCGGGGCGGCCGCCTTGCGCGCGGCCATCGCCCGGCATTACTTCTCGCTGATCATCCTGGATTACCTGGCCACACCCGGGACGGACGCCGAGATCACCGCCGACGTGGGACGGGCGGGTGGCTACCAGTCCCCCATCGAACTGCCCTTCTCCTCCGGTGGTTACACGATCTGGACCTACCGGCCGCGACAGCCCCCGGAAGGCCAGCATGGCCACCGCTGAGGGGACCCTGCCCCGCGGGGGTCGCGGACGACACCGGTTGTACGGGCTCGGCCTGCCCGCGCCGCCCACCGACGAGGAGAAGACGTCCTACGCCGACCGCAACCTAGCGCTGATCATCCGAACGTCCCTGGCCAGCTTCGGCGCACTGCTGATCAGCCAGGCCCGGTTCGTGTTCCTGAATCCCGTGCTCACGTGGTCGTTCTTGCCCTTCGCGGCGTTCACCCTGGCGTACTACGTCCTCTCGCTGGCCGTCAACACCGGGACTCGCGGGTTCGACCAGGCCGCGCACACCGAGTTCGTGTCCGCGTGGCGCCCGGACCGCTACCCGTCGCTGGACGTGTTCCTCCCGGTCTGCGGCGAGCCGCTCACGGTCCTGCGCAACACCTGGGAGCACGTGGCCCGGCTCGCCCACGCCTACCCGGGCACCTTGACCGTCTACGTCCTGGACGACGGAACCGACGACCGGGTGCGGGTCCTGGCCAGTGACTTCGGGTTCAGCTGGGTGGCGCGCCCGGACCGCGGCTGGATGAAGAAGGCGGGCAACCTGCGGCACGGGTTCACCCGGTCCGACGGCGAATTCATCCTCATCCTGGATGCCGACTTCGCGCCCCGTCCCGATCTGCCCCTGGAGATGCTTCCGTACCTCGACGCCGAGCCCTCGCTGGGCATCGTGCAGTCGCCGCAGTATTTCCGGACCCGCGGGCGCATGTCATGGATGGAACGCGGCGCCGGCGCGGTCCAGGAGCTGTTCTACCGGCTCGTGCAGGTCTCGCGTGACCGCCACCAGGGCGCGATCTGCGTAGGCTCGTGTGCGATATACCGTCGCGAGGCGCTGCGGGAAAACGGCGGGACGACGCTGATCGAGCACTCCGAAGATGTACATACCGGGTTCGACCTGCGCCGATCCGGCTGGGGTCTGCGATACATCCCGGTGCCGCTGGCGGCCGGACTGTGCCCGTCCGACCCTGATTCCTTCCTCGTTCAGCAGTACCGCTGGTGCTCCGGGTCCATGTCGCTGCTCGGGTCGAGGAAATTCTGGACCACCAAGATGGCCTGGCGAACGCGGTGCTGCTATCTGTCGGGATTCTGCTACTACGTGCATACCGCGCTGTTCACGTTCATGGCCCCGGCGATTCCCCTGGTCATGCTCATCTTCATACCGGACCGGGTCCGGTTCATCAACTACGTGTTCATCGTCCCGTCGATGATCTACAACGTGGTCGTCTTCCCGGCGTGGCACCGGTCCCGGTTCGGGCCCGAGGCATTCATGGCCAAGCTGCTCTACGGCTGGGCTCATCTGTTTGCCCTGTGGGACATCTGCCGGCGTAAGCGGCTGGGCTGGCAGCCCACAGGCGGTGACAAGCGGAAGGCGGGAACGCGCCGCATATGGGTGGGCGTGACGGCCTGGAACGGCGGCACGGCGCTGGCCTGGGTGGTGCTGGCGGCCTGGCGCATGAGCCAGTTCGGCCCGGTTTTCATCCCCCTGCTCGCCACCGGCCTGTTCGCGTGCGTCATCACCGCGATGGCGCTCGGGGCGCGCCGCAACCATGCTCGCGTCGTAGGAGGCTCGTCCTAGGTGAAGCCCTGGCGGATAGCGACCATCGCAACGGCACTCGCGGCTGCGGCGGCGGTCATCGTGGTGGCCGGCCGCCATGACCAATCCGCGGCTGCGCACTTGGCCAGCCCGCCACCGGCCGTGCGGATCACGCTTCCCGCTGAGCCAGGAACCTATCTCGGGGCCTACGCGCCGGGCGTACCCGGCTCATACGCCAACGTGACGGAGTTCACGAAGGCCACCGGGGTCAGGCCGAATGTCGTCGTCTACTACAGCGGATGGCAGGAGCCGTTCCAGGTCAGCTTCGCCAACCAAGTGGCCAAACACGGCGCGGTGCCCGTGGTGCAGATCCAGCCCACCGGCATCGACCTCAGCGCGATCGTATCCGGGCGGTACGACCAATACCTGGCTCTCTACGCTCAGGCGGTCCGCACCTACGGCCATCCGGTCATCATGAGCTTCGGCCACGAGATGAACGGAACGTGGTACTCGTGGAGCAACGGGAACTCCTCGCCGAAGGCGTTCGTGGCCGCCTGGCGCCGCATCGTTAACCTATTCCGTAGCAACGGGGCCGACAACGTGACCTGGATGTGGACGGTCAACGTTATCGAGCCTCAGGCCGGCATTCCGGATCCGCAGGCGTGGTGGCCGGGCAGCTCGTACGTGACCTGGGTGGGGATCGACGGCTACTACACCAGCCCCCAGGAGCAGTTCGTTTCCTTGTTCGGGCCAACCATCGTCGCGATACGTAGGCTGACGAACGACCCGATACTGATCGCCGAGACGGGCGCGGCGGGCGCGCACCAGCCAGCCAGCATCGCCGATCTGTTCGCCGGCATCCGCAGTTACCAGCTACTGGGACTTATCTGGTTCGATGCCGACACGAGGAAGGACTGGCAGCTCATCAGCCTACCGGCCACAGCAGCATTCCGGCTGGGTGCCGAGGCGTACCCCAGAGTGGGATCATGAACACTCGGCTGAGATCGTGGCTGACGATCGTGGCGGCCGTCGTGGTCGCGGCCGTCTGTGTCACGTTCGCGGTCACCCGGGCCGCGTCGTCCTCCTCCGGCCCGGGCGCGGCCGACACCCCGCTGCCGACCAGCCCGGCGTCTTACCTCGGCGTCTACGAGACCGGGCCGCCGCAGACCTACCAGCCGGTGGCGGAGTTCACCCGCGTGGTCGGCCAGCAGCCGAACCTGGTCGGGTATTACAGCGGCTGGCGGGAACCGTTCCAGGTCCCGTTCGCCGAGACGGTGCACGCGCAGGGAGCGGTCACCATCGTGCAGATGGATCCCACCGGCGCATCGATCTCGAAGATCGCCGCGGGCGACTATGACGGCTACCTGCGCTCGTACGCCGACAGCGTCCGGCGGTTCGGCCAGCCGGTGGTCATCGGCTTCGGGCACGAGATGAACGCCAACTGGTACTCCTGGGGCTACGGGCAGACGGCGCCCGCGACCTTCGTGGCCGCGTGGCGGCATATCGTGACGCTGTTCCGCGCCCAGGACGCCGGCAACGTCACCTGGCTGTGGACACTCCAGGCGGACGAGCCCTGCACCGGGCCGATCGCCGCCCAGCCCTGCACCGGGCCGCTCACCTCCTGGTGGCCGGGCGGCCAGTACGTCACCTGGGTCGGCATCGACGGCTACTACTACCGCCCCTCCGACACCTTCGCCAGTGTCTTCGGCAAGACGATCACCCAGGTGCGGATACTCACCGCCAAGCCGGTGCTGCTGTCGGAGACCGCGGCGGGACCCGAATCCCACCAGCCGGCGAAGATCGGCGACCTGTTCGACGGGATGCGCCAGTATGGCACGCTCGGGCTCGTCTGGTTCGACATCACGCAAGACGACGGGACCTACCATCAGGACTGGCGCATCGAAGACAGCCCGGCGGCCGAGACGGCGTTCCGGCATGACGCCTCGAGCCTGGTCCTGACCCGCCCGTGACCGGTCCGGACTGATGCGCGCGAATTGAGTAAATGCCCTTCCCGGCCGCGAAACGGACACTACCCTTTCGTGAGCGGTGTTCCTGTGGGGGGGATCCAATGAAGCAGCAGACGGTTAACAACCGGGGGAAGCTCCGCTGGATCGCGCTGGCCGGCGTGGCGATCGTCATCGCGGCGGTCACGGCCGGGGTCAGCCTGTCCGGCGGGTCCGCGAATCACACCGGGCCGCTGCCGGTCGACCTGCCCACCACCCCCCAGTCCTACCTGGGGGTGTACGCGTCAGGAACCCCCGCGTCGTACGGCGGAGTGACCGCGTTCGCCAACGCGACGGGAGCCAAGCCGGATGTGGTCATGTACTACAGCGGGTGGTACGTGCCGTTCCCGACCGCGTTCGCGGCCACTGCGGCCAGCAACGGCGCGGTGCCGCTGGTGCAGATGGACCCCGACGGCATCAGCGTGGCCGGGATCGCCGCCGGGCGGTACGACGGCTACCTGAGCGCTTACGCCGAGTCGGTCCGGGCCTACCGCCACCCGGTCATCGTGAGCTTCGGCCACGAGATGAACGGATATTGGTCCTCGTGGGGCTACGGGCGCACGTCGCCGGCGACGTTCGTGGCGGCCTGGAAGCACATCGTCACGCTGTTCCGCGAGCTGGGCGCGGGGAACGTGACCTGGCTGTGGACGGTCAACATCATCAGCAACACGCCGGGGAACAAGATCCCTCCCCCGGCTCCGTGGTGGCCGGGCAGCTCGTACGTGACCTGGGTAGGGATCGACGGCTACTACCTGAAGCCGGACTGGAAGTTCGCTCCCTTGTTCGGGCCGACGATCGCCGCCGTCCACGAGCTGACCTCGGACCCGATCCTCGTCGCCGAGACGGGGGCGACACCCGCCGCGGGCCAGCCCGCCAAGATCGCCGACGTGTTCGCCGGCATCCACGCCTACGGCCTGCTCGGGTTGGTGTGGTTCGATGCCACGGACGTCCAAAGGCATGAGGACTTCGCCGTCAGCAGCCCCGCGGCGCTGGCCGCGTTCCGTAACAGCGCCAGCACGTTCACCAGGCCCGGATCGTGAACGGGTCCCGCGACCTCCGCGCCACGAGGCTGGCGCGGCAGGGCGCTGATGGACCGATGGTGCTCCCTGACCCCGATCGCGCAGGCCGGCGCGGCCCGTCCGCACCGGGCAGGCGCCGGGCCCGGCACCGCCCGGCCCGCCGGCGCCAGGCGGTGCTGGCCGTCGCGTGCGCGCTGGCCGTCATCGCCGCCGCGCTGATCGTCCTGGGCACCTGGGGCGCGAACCAGGCCGGGCCCCCGCCTGATCCGTCCGGTCAGGCCGGCCTGCCCGCGACTCCCGGGTCCTACCTCGGGGTTTATTCACCCAGCGCACCCTCCTCGTACGCCGGGGTGACGTCGTTCACGAGCACCACCGGGGTGCGGCCGAGACTGGTGGTGTACTACAGCGGATGGCAGGAGCCGTTCCAGGCTGGCTTCGCCGCGAGCGCGGCCAGGCACGGTGCGGTGCCCATGGTGCAGATCGACCCGACCGACGTGAGCCTGACCGCGATCGCAGCCGGGCGTTACGACGCTTACCTGACCTCGTATGCCCTCGCCGTGCGCGCCTATCACCGCCCGGTCGTCCTCAGCTTCGGCCATGAAATGAATGCGCCGTGGTACTCCTGGGGCTACCTGCACACGTCGCCGGCGGCCTTCGTGGCCGCCTGGCGGCACATCGTCACCCGGTTCCGCCAGCTGGGAGTCCGGAACGTTACCTGGCTGTGGACGGTCAACGTCATCCAGTCGCAGGACGGCAAGACGCTCCGCCCGGCTGCGTGGTGGCC
>Ga0302184_10001463_pt1 | contig 15229 bp, 11 predicted proteins | sample I_Palsa_N3_3_FD_200233 | JGI IMG/M metagenome (GOLD analysis project Ga0302184, IMG submission 200233) | Peat permafrost microbial communities from Stordalen Mire near Abisko, Sweden - I_Palsa_N3_3 | ecosystem: Environmental > Terrestrial > Soil > Palsa > Peat permafrost | place: Sweden...
GCACGCTGCCGGCGTGACCGTGCAGCGCGTCGCCCGCGAACGCCCCGATGTCGGACTTGCCGGTGACCGCGGTGAAGTAGCTGACCAGCGCGAACACGACGAACAGGGCCAGCCCGCTGACCGCGGCCACGGCCAGGCGGCGCCAGGTGAGCCGGACCCCGGCCACCGCCATCGCCAGCACGGCGAAGCACGGCACCATGGCGATCGTCCCGCCCACCTTGCCGCCGAACCCGGGCCAGCCAGACGCGAACACGGCGAACACCGCCACCGCGGCCACCGCGGCCAGCGCCGGGCGCCGGGAGGAGGGCCGGGAATGGGCACTGCGCCGCAGCGCGATCAGGGCCAGCCAGGCCGCGGCGAACAAGGCCGTGACGCCGTAGATGCCCAGCGCCTCGTTGCCGATGCCGTAGAACCGGCCGGTCTGGATCACCGACAGCCCGAACGGCGTCTCCAGCTGCAGCCGGGATCCGGTCATCACGTCCAGGCCCAGCACGGCCACGGTGAACAGGCATATCAGGCCGAACGGCCCGAGTGCGTGCCGCCGCCGGGTGGCCAGCAACGCGGCGAGGGCGATGAGGGCGGCCAGCGCCACGGCCACCCCGTACAGCCAGGCCGCCGGGTGAGCCTGCCCAGGCCAGGGGAACAGGTTGGCCAGGAACGTCCCGGCGGGCACCGAGACGGCGAACACCCCGGCCACCCGCCAGCACCGGGCCCGGCGGCGGCGGCGTTCCGGCGCGGCGCCCCAGAAGACCAGGGCGATGGCGGCCAGGACGCCCGCGTCGGCCAGCGTGTAGGCCCAGAAGAACTCGTTATGGGTGGACCGCCAGACCTGCTCGGCGGTGTCCCGGCCGACCAGCCACCGGACCGTGCCGGGCAGGGCGCCCCGGGTGCCCCGGGTGAGCTGCGCGCCGACCACCCCGGACGGCGCGCGCTGGCCCAGCCACCCGAGCACGCTGGGGGTCAGGTCGGTGAGCACGACCAGGCCGGGCTGGCGGGTCGAGCTGGATTCGAGCAGGCCGGCCTGGTAGCCGGCCCCGTCGACCATCGTTAGCTGGAGGTGCGGGGGCTTGATCGTCGAGCCGGGCGCGGTGATGAGCAGGGTGGTGGCGGAGGGGAGTTCGGTCAGGAGGTGCTTGAGCTGGGTGTCCGCGGCGGCGAGAGCCACGGGCCGTTCGCTCAATTCTAGATTTCCCAGGTCCACGACGGTCAGCGGGCAGCGGGCCAGGACCGCCGCGGTCAGGTCGGCCGGGGACGGCAGGTAGGAGGCGACGGCGCCGGACGGGTCGGCCAGGGCCAGCGCCGCGCCGGGGCCGACGGCGGTGGCGCAGCCGGCCGCGCGGCCGAGCAGGCCCCAGCTTGGGTCGTTGTGGAAGCGCCGGTTGTAGCGGATCAGGCCGGGCAGGGCCGGGACGGTGGCGCCCGGGCCGGCCGGGTGCACGGCCGGGAACGTGCGGCAGCCGCCGTCGGGGTGGTCGGACTGGGCGCGGGCGCCCGCGTTCAGGGTCAGCCAGCCGTCGGCCGGGCAGGTGAGCGGGAGCACGGCGAAGTCGACCAGCGAGCCGACCGAGCCCTGGCCGGCCAGCCGCCACAGCGTAGGAGTAGCGGTGGGCGACACGTCGCTCCAGCGCAGGCCGGACAGGCCCACGATGACCACGTGCCGGGCCGGGGCGGCGGCCGGCGGGTTCGCGGCGGCCGGCGGGTTCGCGGCGGCCGGGCGGTCCGTGGCGGCGGCCGGGTTCGCGGCGGCGAGTGTGGCCAGGGCGGCGAGCAGGCTGCCGAGCAGGGCCCGGGGCAGGCTCCGGCGCAGGCCGGACCGCGGCGCGGCAGGCCTGTTTCTCATCCGCTCACCGTATCCGGGGAAAACCGGTTAGCGGAGCACCTCGATGTGACCGGGCTCGCCGGTGACCACCTCGCCGATCAGGGCGGCGGTCAGGCCGCGGGCCCGGAGGTCGGCGAGGAGGCCGGCCGTGGCGGCCGGGGGGGTGGCCAGCAGGAGGCCGCCGGAGGTCTGCGCATCGTAGAGCAGCACGGCCAGCGCCTCGGGGATGGCGGGATCCAGGCGGGTGACGGGACCGATGCGCGCGGTGTTGGCGCGGGTGCCGCCGGAGACGAAGCCCGCGGCGGCCAGGTCCTGGGCGCCGGGCAGCAGCGGGACGGCGGCGGACGTCAAGGTGGCGGCGGCGGCGCTGGCGGCCAGCATCCGGTGCAGGTGGCCGAGCAGGCCGAAGCCGGTGACGTCGGTGGCCGCCTGCACGCCCGCGGCCAGCGCGGCCTCGCTGGCGGAGGCGTTGAGCTGGGTCATCGACGCGACGGCGGCATCGACGACGCCGGGCGGCGGGTCGCCGCGCTTGAGGGCGGTGGCGATCACGCCGGTGCCGACCGGCTTGGTCAAGATCAGCCGATCGCCGGGGGCGGCGCGGTCGATGGTCATCAGCCGGCCCGGGTCGGCCAGGCCGACCACGGCCAGGCCGTACTTGGGCACCGGGTCGTCGATGGTGTGCCCGCCCGCGATCGCGCAGCCGGCCTCGGCGGCCACCTCGGCGCCGCCGCGGAGCACCTGGCCGAGGATCGCGAGGTCCAGGCCGTCGCCCGGCCAGGCGGCCAGGTTGACCGCGAACAGCGGCCGGCCGCCCATGGCGTACACGTCGGACAGCGCGTTGGCGGCCGCGATCCGGCCCCAGTCGCCCGGGTCGTCGACGATCGGGGTGAAGAAGTCCGTGGTCAGCACCAGCGCGCGCTCGTCGTCCAGGCGCAGGACGGCCGCGTCGTCGCCTTCGGCCGCGCCGATGAGCAGGTCGCCCGCGGCCGGGACGGCCGGGCCCATGGTCGCGAACAGCGCCTCGAGCTTGGCCAGCGGCAGCTTGCAGGCACAGCCCGCGCCGGGCGACAGGGAGGTCAGCCGGGGGCTCTGGTCAGCCATCATCTTGGCCACGGTACGCGACCGGAGGCGGTGACGCGGATGGGCCTAGGCCCTTGCGCCTTTGTGGCGGCCCGGGCCGTGGCTATGCGACTATGTTCAGCTTGGGGTGGATTTTATGCAGACTGGCCTTGAGCTCGGCGGACGCTACGCCTTGGAAGCCTTGCTGGGTGCTGGCGGCATGGGCGAGGTGTGGCGCGCCGTCGATCGCCAACTCGACCGGCCGGTGGCGGTCAAGGTGCTGCGGGACCGGTTCGCCGATCCGCGGGTCGCCCAGCGATTCCAGCAGGAGGCCAGGATCGCCGCCCGGCTGCAGCATTCCGGGATCGCCGTCGTGCACGATGTCGGCTCGCATGACGGCCAGTTGTTTATCGTCATGGAGTTGCTGCGCGGCCAGGACCTGGCCGCGATGCTGCAACGGGCACCGGCGGGCCTGCCGCTCGCGACCGTCGTTTCGGTGGCGACCCAGGCGGCCGAGGCCCTGGCCGCCGCGCACGCCAGCGGCGTCATCCACCGTGATCTCAAGCCCGCCAACCTGTTCCTGCTGCCCGACGGCCAGCTCAAGATCTGCGATTTCGGGATTGCCCGGACGGCTGAGTCCGCCACCGGGCTGACCGGTACTGGTAATTTCGTCGGCACCCCGGCCTACATGTCTCCCGAACAATGGGTGGACGGAAAGAGCGTTGACCAACGCAGCGACCTGTACGCGCTGGGGTGCGTGCTGTATACGCTGCTGGCCGGCCTGCCGCCCTTCCCGTCCGGTGAGCTGCCCACGCTTATCTACAACCATCTGAACACCACGCCCGCGAGGGTGCGCGAGATCCGCGCGGACGTTCCTGTGCGCCTGGACCGGCTCATTGGCGACCTGCTGGCCAAGAAGCCCGGGGACCGGCCGCCGGATGCGGGCCAAGTCGCGGCGGTGCTTCGGTCGATCGGCGCTGAGTTGTCTTCCCGGGAGGCGGAGCGGCCGGATCTGCCGACCGTTACCGGAGAGCGCGGCACGCAAAACACCGAGGGCGCCGGGCGGGGGCGCCCGGACTCGGGCCGTGGCCGGCGTCCGCGACGGGCCGCGCTGCTTGCCATCTCGGGCGGGGGCATCCTGGCCGTAGCCGGCGCCATTACCGGAATCATCCTGGCCACCTCCTCGCCCGCCCACCACCCGGCTGCGGGCCTGCCCCGCGCGCCGAGCTACGGTCTGCTCCGCAGCCTGGCCGACCCCGGAAACGGGAAATACAGCGTCAGGTTCGTGGCGTTCAGCCCGGACGGGCAGACGCTGGCCGCCCCCGGTAGTGACGGCCACACCTACCTGTGGGATCCGGCGACCGGGCACCGCAAGGCGATGCTCACCGACACCGGAACGGGCAGCAACGGCATCGCGGCGGTGGCGTTCAGCCCGGATAGCCGGACGCTGGCGACCGCCGACAGCAACGGGCGCACCTACCTGTGGGACGTGGCGACCGGACACCCCATCACCACCCTGACCGACCCCGGAACCGGGAGCTTCGGCGTGCGAACCGTGGTGTTCAGCCCGGATGGTGAGTTGCTGGCGACCGCCGACAGTAACGGCCGCACCTACCTGTGGGACGTGGCCACCTGGCATCAGATCGCCACCCTGACCGACACCGGAACCGGGGCCACGGGCGCGACGGTGGCGCTGAGCCCGGACAGCGCGATGGCGGCGACCGCCGACAGCAACGGCCACGCCTACCTGTGGGAGGTGGCGACCCGGGACCAGATAACGACCCTGACCAGCAATGACACCGGGAAGTACGGCCTGTGGGCGGCGGCGTTCAGCCCGGACGGCAAGACGCTGGCGACCGCCGACGGGAGCGGCCACCTGCACCTGTGGGATGTAACGACCCGGCGCGAGACGGCCACCCTCACCGATGCCCACACCGGGACGTACGGAATCTGGGCGGTTGCGTTCAGCCGGGACGGCGAGAAGCTGGCTTCTGGTGACAGCAATGGCCGCGCCTACCTGTGGGATGTGCAGACCAGGCACCAGCTGACCGTCCTCAAGGACCCCGGCGGAGTCTCGGTTCTCGGGGTGGCGTTCAGCCCGGACGGCAAGACGCTGGCGACCGCCGACAGTGACGGCCGCACCTACCTCTGGAAAGTCGGCTAGGAGTTTCTAAGCTGGGATCGGAGGCCAGCCCGGACTTCCGGAGGTGCGATGGTGGCCGAGGCCAGGTTCGGCGCGGCGTCACGGACTTCGGGCCGCGTCGCGCTGGGGGCGGCCGGGCTGACCGTGGTGATGTTCGGGGCCTGCGGGGTGCTGCTGCTGCTGACCCGGGACTACCAGCGGGCCGCGTTCGGCGCGGGCGGCACGGTGGCGGCCCTGGTCTGTCTCGCGGTGGGCTTCGTGGTGGCCCGGCGCCAGCCCGCCAGCCCGATCGGGTGGCTGCTGCTGGGCTGGGCGCTGCTGACGCCGGTGGTCGGGGTGGCGCTGCTGTACTCGGTGCTGGACTACCGGATTCACCGCGGGACGCTGCCGTTGGGGCCGGTGGCGGTGACGCTGGAATCCGCGGAGTTCGGGATCGCGGTGCTGGCCGCGCTGACCGTGCTGCTGTTCCCGGACGGCCGGTCCCAGCCGCTGCGCTGGCGCTGGCTGCTGTGGGTGTTCCTGGCCGCCTCGGCCATGTTCACCGCCATCCTGGTCACCGGGCAGGCGCTGGCCATCGAGCGGCACCCGCTGCGCATCGGGCCGTCCGGGGCCCCGCTGGCGGTGCCCGCCGCGGGCGGCATCCTCGGCGCGCTGGGCTGGACCGCCGACGGGCTGATCCTGGTGTGCTGGGCGATCATCCTGGGCCGCCAGGTGAGTCGGTACCGGCGTTCGGCCGGGAACCAGCGGGAGCAGCTCAAGTGGCTGATCGGCGGGGCGGCGTGCTGCGTGGTGGCCACCACGATCACGATCTTCGCCGGTAACTACTCCTCGGCGGCCGCGCAGGCCGTGCAGGATGCCGCCGACCTCGGGGCGGCCATGCTGCCGGCCGCGATCGGCGTGGGGATCGTGAAGTACCGGCTGTACGACATCGACCGGATCTTCAGCCGGACGCTGGCCTACGCCATCGTCACCGGGCTGCTGGTCGGTGTGTACCTGAGCCTGGTGCTGCTGGCCAGCCTGGTCCGGCCGTCGTCCTCGCCGGTGGTCGTGGCCGGCTCGACGCTGATCGTGGCGGCGCTGTTCCACCCGCTGCGCCGGCGGGTGCAGCGGGTGGTGGACCGGCGGTTCAACCGGGCCCGCTATAACGCCGACCAGATCGTCGCCGCGTTCGCGGCGCGCCTGCAGGACGCCGTGGACCTGGGCACCGTCCGCGACGAACTGGCCAACGCGGTGCACGCCGCGCTCGAGCCCGCCCACCTGTCGGTCTGGATCAAGGAGCCGTGAGGCCGGTCTTCGGGGTCTTTGGGGTCTTTGCGGTCTTTGGGGCTCGCTCGGCGCGGGCGGGCCAGCGTCCGACTGCGGCGGCCGCCGCGCAGGCCACGGCTCCGAGCAGGATGGCGGACCGAGGGCTGAAGGCATCGCTGAGCGCCCCGATGATGGGCGAGCCGATGGGCGTGCTGCCGACCAGGGCGGTCGACCATAGCGCCATCACCCGTCCCCGGTAGCCGGGATCGGCGGCCAGCTGGACGGTGGCGTTCCCGGTGGTGAGGAACAAGAGGCTGGCCACCCCGACCAGGACGCAGGCGATCATCGCGGACCAGACGGTTGGCATGACCGCGAGCAGGGCCATGGTCAGGGCGTAGGCAACGGAGATCCGGGTGAGCCTGGCCACCCCGGTGCGGGCGGCCTGCGCCGCGTACAGCCCTCCGGCCACGGCCCCGGCGCCGAGCGACCCGAGGAGCAAGCTGTAGGTCGTGGCGTTGCCGTGGAAGGTCTTCTCGGCCAGCAGGGGCAGGCTGACTTCGAACTCGAAGGTGAACGTGCCGACCAGCGCCATCATCAGCAGCGGCCGGGCGATGGCGGGAATCCCGGCCGCGTAGCGCAGGCCCTGGCGCACCTGGCCGGGCAGCCGCGGCTCGGGCCGGACCGGGTGCAGCTGGCGGGTGTTCAGGAAGACCAGCGACGCGATGACGAACAGGAAGCTCCCGGCGTTGGCGACAAAGCACCAGCCGATCCCGACCGTGGCGACCAGGGCCGCGGCGACCGTCGGGCCCAGCACCCGGGCCACGTTCACGGAGGTGCTGTTCAGCGTCACCGCGTCGCGGACCAGCGGCGCTCCGACGAGCTCGGACACGAAGGCCTGCCGGGCCGGGTTGTCGACCGCGCTCAGCGTGCCGAACGCCAGCGCCAGCACCACCACGCCCCAGATGTCAATGTGCCCGGTCAGCACCAGGACGCCCAGGGCCGCCGAGACCAGCCCGAGCCCGGCCTGGGTGATCAGCAGGATGCGCCGCCCCGGGAACCGGTCCACCAGCAGCCCGGCGTACGGCGACAGCGCCAGGACCGGGGCGAAGCGAGCCGCCGTGGTCAGGCCCAGGATCGCGCCCGAGTGCGTCAGCCGCAGCACCAGCAGCGCCTGGGCGACCGTCTCGACCCAGGTCCCGACCAGGCTGACCGCCTGGCCGCTGATGTACCGGCGGAAGTTGGGCACGGCCAGGGCGGCGACCATGGCGTCCCGGGCCCGCGGCCCGGGCCCGGGCGACTCAGGCCGGCCTTCCGGCCTCGCGTCGTCCGGTGTCCTGCGCCCGGGCATGAGTCAAGCTTGGTCCGGCCGCCGCCAGGTGTCCAAGTCCTGTTGTCCGAGTCCGCCAAACTTGCGACGATCGACGTTAGGCCCACCTGGTGCCCGTGTAGGACCCAGGGCAGCGCCAGGGACCTACACGGGCGCGAACCGCACGCTGCCAGTGCGACGGTGGAGGCAGTCGGAACATCAGCGGCGTGCCCGGCACAACCCGTGTCTGGTCCACGCAGACGAAGGAGCACGGACATGACCGAAGGCACCCAACAGGCCAGCGGCGATAAGACCGCTATCCGCCCGTTCCGGATCGGTTTCTCGGACGCGGACCTCACCGACCTGCGCAGGCGCGTAAACGCCACCAGGTGGCCCGAGCGCGAGACGGTCACCGACGACTCGCAGGGCGTGCCCCTCGCGATGATGCACGATCTCGCACGCTACTGGGGAACGGACTACGACTGGCGCAAGTGCGAGGCGAAACTGAACGCCCTGCCGAACTTCGTCACCGAGATCGACGGGCTCGACATTCACTTCATCCACGTCCGCTCCCAGCACCAGGACGCGCTGCCGCTGATCGTCACCCACGGCTGGCCCGGCTCGATCATCGAGCAGCTGAAGATCATCGAGCCGCTCACCAACCCGACCGCGCACGGCGGGAGCGCGGCCGACGCGTTCCACCTGGTGATTCCCTCGCTGCCGGGGTACGGGTTCTCCGGCAAGCCGACCGCCACCGGATGGGATCCCATCCGCACCGCACGGGCCTGGGTCGTGCTGATGAAGCGCCTCGGATACGACCGGTTCGTTGCGCAGGGCGGCGACTGGGGTGCGGCCGTCACGCAGACGATGGGTATTCAGGCAGCACCGGAGCTACTCGGCATTCACTCCAACATGCCCGGCACCGCTCCAGCGGCCATCAACACGGCGGTCAAGCGCGGCGACCCGCCGCCACCGGACCTGTCCGCCGAGGAGAAAGCCGCGTTCGAGCAGCTGAGCAGCTTCTATGCCCTGCACGTGGCCTACGCGCTGATCCTGACGACCCGCCCGCAGACGATGTACGGACTGGCGGACTCACCCGTCGATCTAGCCGCGTTCATGCTGGACCACGGTGACGGTACCGGCCAGCCCGGGCTGGTCGAAAAGACCCTGCAGGGCACCTATGCCAGCGCCCTGACCCGGGACGACCTCCTCGACAACATCACGCTGTACTGGCTGACGAACACCGGGGTTTCCTCGGGCCGTCTGTACTGGGAGAACAAGGCGGACTTCTTCGACGCCAAGCCCATCACCATCCCGTTTGCCATCAGCGTCTTCCCCGACGAGCTCTATCAAGCCCCGCAGAGCTGGGCCGAGCGCGCGTACCCCCGCAACCTCATCCACTACAACCGGCTCGACCGAGGCGGCCACTTCGCGGCGTGGGAGCAGCCGGACCTGTTCACCGCCGAGATGCGGGACTCCTTCCGGTCACTGCGCTAGCCGGGTCCGACGGCGGCCGCCGAGCCCAGCCACCACGCCACAGGTCCTGGCTGGGCTCGGGCCGGCGGATGGCCCGCGGACGGGCCGCACCTCCGGGGCCTCCCGCGGATGGCCGGCGAACGGGCCGCACCTCCGGGACCTCCAGCGTCCCGTACTTCCCATCCGCATCACCCCTGGCCCGGACAGTCCCGTCGGGGACGGCGGAGGAACAGCGTGGATGCAGCAGCGTGGTGGGAAGAGGGGTCTTTGATAAATCTCGCATCAGTCGGGGCAGCTCAGCGCGCCGTCTCGTAATCGAGGCCTCCTGCTCGCTCTGACGTCTCAAGCGTGGCCATCGAAGCGGCTATCCAGCTTTGACCCTGCTCTCAGGACAACGGCCGTTCCCCGCCACCGACCGGGGAACGGCCGGTCCATGTAGTTACAAGATCATCAGCCTCCCTGCCCGGCCCGGGCCTCGCCGTACGGACCGCCCAGCAGCGGCCCGCAAGCTCGCCATCGGGACTAGCGTGGATCTCTCAGCCCGGCCCGCAGATGTCATGGAGGTCGCATGCGTATCAGCCTCGGCGATGTGTCCTTGTGGTTCGATGTGTCGGGGCCGTCGGTCACCCCGCAGGCAGACACGACCGCTGAGCGCCCGGTCGTGGTGGCGGTCCACGGCGGTCCCGGCCTGGATCACATGGCGGTGAACTCCGCCCTGAGGCCGCCGCCTCCGCGTCGGTAACCTCGCGCGGTACTTCTTCGAGCGGGATCTCGCCCACACGGCCGCTGTACGCCAGCGCTCCGCTGTCAGCGGCGAACCACCCGAGCACCTGGCAGCACCCAGAGGTCTCATTGACGTTGTTGAAGGCAAGTGTTGTGCTACAAAGGCCGCAAGTCCAGTGGCCGGGACCCGGCCGGGCGGACGGAGATGCGTGAGCTGGCCGGCTGCTGCCGGAAATCTGTATCGGCATTATGACGTGGGCGAGGTGCGAGAGCTGTGCGGGCGGGTGCGGTGATCGGCGGCAAGCTGCTCGGGGACGGCTCGGCCTGCGGCCGCACCGGTGTCGCCGCCTCGCTGCGCGCCGAGCTGCTGATCCTGCGCAGGTCCAAGGTGGCCTGGGCGCTGGTCCTGGCCACGCCGATGCTGACGCTGTTCACGATCTACCTGCTGCAGTTCCTGGAGTATCTCGGGGACACCCCGGCGCTGTACACGCAGGAGGGCACCCCGGAGCAGGCCCTGGAAGGCCTGCTGCCGGGCCAGTTCAACATCCAGGCCATCGAGCAGATCGCGATCACCGTGCCGTTCATCGTGCTCGGCGCGGTGATCGCTGGCGGCGACTGGGGGCGGGGCACGATCAGGACCGCGCTGCTGGCCGGGCCGAGCCGGGCCCGCACGTTCGCCGGGCAGGCGGCGGCCATCCTGATCGCCTGCGCCATCAGCGTGGTGCTGAGCTTCGCCGTGGCCGCCGCGGCCAGCGTAGCGATCCGCGCGTACACCGGCCCGCTGGCGCCCGGCGCGGCCGGCAACGACGCGTTCCCGCCCTGGATCGTGACCGCCGAATCGGTGGGTGCGGGCCTGCTCATCGCCACGGCTTACGGGGCGCTGGGCATCGCGCTGGGCACCCTGTGCCGCAGCGCTGCGGGCGGTGTCGCCGCCGCGCTGGCGTGGTACTTCCTGGTCGACGTCGATCTTTCCGACCTGAGCATCAGCGCCGGGCCGGTGGTCCAGCACATCTACAACGCCTTTCCCGAGGCCAGCGTGACCACCCTGTCCTTCATGTTCGGCTCGTCCGGCGGGGGCGCCAGCTCGGCCACCTACCAGCCGGTCGCTCATCATGCCGCGGTCGCGATCATGCTCGGCTACACCGCGGTCTTCCTCGGCGTGGCCCTGGTCCTGGTGCGGCGGCGCGATATCGTCAGCGCCGGGACCGCCCGCCTGCCCTGGCCGCTATCCCCGCGGCAGGGCGCCACAGCCATCGGCCAGCAGGCCTTCCGGCGCAGTGGTCCCGGCGCGGGCGTGCTGGCCTCAGCCCGCGCGGAGCTGCTGGTCATGGGCCGGTGGCCGGCCATGCGTGCCCTGGTCCTGGTGCTGCCCGCGGTCACGCTGTTTGACGGCTACATAGAGCCGTACGCGCTGTACTGGGCCGGCACCACGTCGGTGTCCGGGAACGCGCCGTCCCAGGTGCTGCCGGCCCTGCTGCCCGGCCAGTACGTCCCGGCCGTGCTCAACAGCGTCGGATTCGACTACACCCTGCCCGGCACGGCCGCGTTCTTCCTCATCGGCGCGCTGGCCGCCGGGACCGCCTGGGCCAGCGGCACCATCAGGACCTCCCTGCTGCAGGCCCCCGCCAGGATCAGCACCGCGCTGGGCCAGGCGCTGGCCGTCACCGTTGCCCTGGTCACCAGCGTGATCCTGACCTTCGCGGTGGCTGGCGTGTCCACCCTGCTCGCCGCGCTGACGATAACCGGGTCGGTGTCCCCGGCGGCGGGCCCGCTGCCCGGCGCGGGACGGCTGGCTGCCGCGTTCGGCATCGCGGTCCTGGTCAGCCTGGCCTGGGGCGCAGCAGGCTGGACCGCCGGCACCGTGCTCAACAGCGCCGCCGCCGCGTTCGCCGCCATCCTGCTGTGGACCACGATCGTGCAAGGGCAGCTGAACTACTACGCCACCTTGATGCCCAAGGCCGTACGCGCTGTCTACGACCTGCTGCCCGACGCCGCCACCAACACTCTCGCGCTCATAGACGGGCAGATCAGCTGGAACGGCCTGTACAGCCTCGGCCAGGTCACACCGCTGCTCGCCGTCGTCACCCTCGCCGCCTACGCCCTGGCCTTCTTCTCGCTCCCGGTCATCCTGACCCGGAGGCGCGAGATCCTCTGACCCTGGGCACCTGCGGCGGTAGCGCCACCGGCGGGCTCATGGACCCGACGTTCCCGCGGAACCGGCCAGTCAACAAAGAACAGCCCAGGTCACAGTGAAGGCCGCTACCGGCCTCAGTAGACCCATCAGGGGGTGCCGCATCTATGACGTTGGGGGCGGTCGCGGGGCGAGGCGCTTGGAGGCGGGGGCGGGGGCGGGGGCGGATGGGGTGGGTGGGGCCGCGCGGGGCACGGGGCGGGTGGGGCGCGTGACACATGTCTGGCTTCGTGGACGCCTGCGGCAAGCGGCTATTGCTTGACGGCGGTCAGGTAGGCGACGGCCCGGCGTTCTAGGCCCGTGCCGGTCTCTACGAGCGGCCTCAGGTGCCGGGTGAACTCGGCGGCTTCCTCTGGACTGAGGGTCTGGTCCAGGACTTCCCCGAACGGCGGGACCAGCGGGTTGCCTGACGAGCGGATGAATCGTTCCCAGGGCACGGGTACCTTGCGGCGCTTGACGCTGACTCGTAGTTCGAGACCGATTTCGGGGAATCCGGCGTCCTGGGCATGCTTTACCAGGTCACGGTCGTCGAAGTCGATCATCGGATCAACGCCTCGCGGCTGGAGAGACTCGTAGAGCGCCCGGACCTTGGCCGCCAGAGCGCTGACCGGGGTGACGTCGTAGCCGGAGAACAGGTCAGGATCGGCGAGGGACATCAGCACGTTGATGGGCTCGAACAGGCTCATCCGCCCGCCGGGCTTGAGCACCCGGTAGAACTCGCGCATCGCCTGCGCCTTGTCCTTCACGTAGATCAGCACCGACCTGGTGGTGACCACGTCCACGGATGCCTCGGTCACGCCGGCCAGGTCATCGGCCGGGGCCAGCAGGAACTGGCACTGGCCAAGCAGGCCTTCGGCGCTGGCCGCGGCCCGGCAGTGATCAAGCAGGTCCTGGGAGATATCAGAGAAGATCACGTGCCCTGACGGGCCGAGCCGGTCCAGGGCCCCGAAGGCGATGAGGCCATCACCGGTCCCCACATCAAGCAATGTCTGGCCCGGGGCCAGATGCGCCTTATCCAGCACCGTGTCCCGTACCGGGTACAGGAACTCGGCGAGATCCTTTTCCCGCTGACGAGCATCGCCGCCGAATCGTACCTCGAGCAGCCAACGATGCCAGCGGTCAGGGCCGTCCGTCATGCTCCTATTCTGCTCGTGCCATCTACCCGTCTACCCGGCTGACCGGCGCTTTCATGGCGGGTGATGCATAACTGATGCGTCAGTGAGACGCCGCGTCGCCACCATGGCCTTACCGAGCCATCGCAACGAGCGGCGGCCAAGGGAACCGCGGCGGCCGATCCTGCCGGGCACGCTGCGCCCCCGTCCCGAAGGGAGCCACTCGTGGCCGTCCTTATTGAATCAGTTTTCCCGGCCGCTATCACGATCGAGGTGATCGACGCCGTCACGGACGAGATGGGCGTTGACGCCCAGCTGCCAGCTGGCGCGATCCTGCACGTCCACTACGAGAAGGACGGGCGCGTGCACGGCGTCGATGTGTGGGAGTCGGCTGAGTACTTCCAGACATTCGCGGAGTCCACCCTGCAACCGGCCATGGGCAAGGTGGCCGCGGCGCACGGCGTCGACCTGTCACAAGCAGGCGAGCCCGAGATGACGGTAACCGAAGTTCACCGGCTTGTTCGCTAGCCGCTCCGCCGCAGCCGCGGGAGCCCACCGGTACCAGAGAGGAAACCGAAAATGAGTAATGTCCAGCAGATGCAAGATCTGTACGAGGCTTTCGGCCGCGGCGAAATTCCCGCCGTGCTCGGCGCGATGGATCCCGGCATCGAATGGCGCCAAGCGGAAGGCCATCCATTCCAACCCAGCGGCACGCCCTTTCTGGGGCCGGACGCGATCCTGCAGAACGTGTTCTCCAGGCTCGGAACGGAATGGGATGGCTTCACCGTGACGCCCAAGGAGTTCCACGACGCGGGCCCGGTGGTCGTGGTCGAAGCGCGCTACACAGGGACGCACAAGGAGACCGGCAAGAGCCTCGACGCCCAGGTTTGCCACATGTGGAAGATAAGCGACGGCAAGATCACCAGCTTCCAGCAGTACACGGACACCGGCCAGTGGCAGGACGCGGTTGACGCAGGTTAGCTGAGCATTCCGCCGGGTTCACGCACTCCACCCTCCGCCTTCGAACACGGATCTGGTCGCATACGTGCTGATAAGGTCAGGGTGGGGTGGGGTGAGCACAAATGCCGGTTGACGTCGCGTTCGTGCGCGTGCTGGGACCGATTCAGGTCGTCACCACCTCGGGGCTGGCGCTCGATCTGCCCAGCGCGAGCCAGCGCCGGCTGCTGGCCCGGCTGGCCGTGGACGCCCCGCGGGCGCTGCGGGTGGACCTGCTCTGTGACGTGCTCGCGGTCTCGCCGGGGGCGTTGCGGACGATCTTGTCGCGACTGCGCTAGGGTTTCGGTGACACCATCGTCGTGGCGTCGCAAGGTCGGTACCGTCTCGCCGCTCCCGTCGACGCGGCCCTGTTCATCACCTTGCTGTCGCAGGCCTCGGCGGGTGATGACCGGATCGGGACGCTCGAACGGGCGCTAGCGCTGTGGACGGGCCCGGCGTTGGATGAGTTCGCGGCCGAGGACTGGGCCGAACCCGAGGCGGCCCGGCTGGCTGAATTGCACGCGTCGGCGGTCGAGGACCACGCCGTCGAGCTGATCGTCGCGCGGCGATGGGCGGAGGCGATCGCGGAGCTCAAGGCGCACGTCTCGGTGCATCCCTTGCGGGACAGGCCGTGGGGACTGCTGGTCCAGGCGCTCGGCGGCGACGGGCGCCGGGCCGACGCGCTGGCCGCGTTCGGGGTGCAGCGGCGGTGCTCTACGGGCGTTCCCAGGATGGGCCCGCCGTGCCGCTGGAGCCATTCCGGTCGCTGATCGGGCACCTGGTCGAGCACGCGCCGGCGGACGTACTGCGGGCGCACGTCAGCCGCTGCGGAGCGCACCTGGTCCGCATCGCACCACGCCTGGCCGACCGCGTCGAACTGTCCGGCGCTTCGGTCAGCGACGAAGCCACCGACCGGCACTTGCTGTTCGAGGCGGTCAGCGACGTGCTGTCGCGATTGGCCGCGATCAGCCCGCTCGTGGTTCTGCTCGACGACGTTCAGTGGGCCGAGCCGACCGCGGTGCAGTTGCTCCGTCACCTCGGCCGTGCCCTGGTCAATGTGCCGGTGCTGCTGGTCCTGTCCGCTCGCGACACCGACGAACGGCGTCCGAGCGAGTTGCGGGCGGTGCTCGCCGACCTGACGGCTTCGCTGCTCGCGGTC
>Ga0302184_10001465_pt1 | contig 15227 bp, 10 predicted proteins | sample I_Palsa_N3_3_FD_200233 | JGI IMG/M metagenome (GOLD analysis project Ga0302184, IMG submission 200233) | Peat permafrost microbial communities from Stordalen Mire near Abisko, Sweden - I_Palsa_N3_3 | ecosystem: Environmental > Terrestrial > Soil > Palsa > Peat permafrost | place: Sweden...
GCCCAGACGCACGACTTCGAATCGCGATACCTGGACGGCCTGATCGGGCCGCTGCCGGAGTGCGAGTCGCTGTACGCCGAGCGGGCGCCGGTCGGGCACGTGAACGATGCCACCTGCCCGGTGCTGCTGCTGCAAGGGCTCGACGACCCGATCGTCCCGCCCGCCCAGTCCGAATCCATCGCCGCCGACCTGGCCGTGCACGGCATTCCCTACGCCTACCTAGCCTTCGCGGGCGAGTCACACGGATTCCGGAAGGCAGAAACGATCATCGCCAGCCTCGAGGCCGAGGTCTCCTTCTACGGGCAGATCATGGGCTTCACCCCGCCGGGCGTCCCGCCGCTGGCGCTGGCCGGCAGCTAATCGCTAACGAAGCACGGAACCTACCGGGTGCCGCCTTGCGCGGCGAGGGTGAAGTAGAAGGTGGCGCCGGCGTCGACAGCGCCCTGGGCCCAGGTGCGCCCACCGTGGCGTTCGATGATCCGCTGGACTCTGGCCAGGCCGACACCGGTGCCAGGAAATTCGCCGGGGGTGTGGAGTCGCTGGAAGGGCTGGAACAGCTTGTCGGCATAGGCGGGATCGAAGCCGACCCCGTTGTCGCGCATGTAGCAGCAAACCGTGCCGTCATCCTCGGTGGCGGCGGTGCCGAACTCGATGGTGGCATCCTCGCGCCCGGAGGTGAACTTCCAGGCGTTCTCGACCAGGCTGTCGAGCGCGGCCCGGATGAGAATACGGTCGGCGGTCGCCCAGACACCCTCCTGGATGACGAAGCTGACCCGGCGACCGGGATCAACGGATCGCAGGACCTCGGCGATCGCGGCGACCTCCGCGCCGAGATCGACCGGGACGAGGTTCATGTCGGCGTGCGTTACCTGCGACAGGCGCAGCAGGTCATCGAGGATCGTACCCATCCGCTCGCTCGCCGCCTGGATGCGCTGGGCGTAGTCGCGGCCGGTTTCGCCGAGAGGCTCGCTGTAATCCTCGAGCAGCGCCTCGCTGAATCCGTGTAGCCCGCGTAGCGGAGTGCGCAGGTCATGGGCGATCGAGTAGCTGAACGCCCGCAGGTTCCTGTTCGACAGCTCCAGTTCAGCCGTGCGCTGCTCGACGCGGGCCTCGAGCTCGTCCTCGCTCCGCTTTCGATCGGTGATGTCCTGGCAGATCCCCAGGAACCGTACCGGCACGCCCGCGTCGTCCCGCTCGACGACCGCTGCCTGCAGTATCCAGCGCAGGGCGCCGTCAGGGCGGACGATCCGATGCTCGACCTGGTAGCGATCGCTGCCCGCCAGCGCCGCCCCGACCGCCTCGGCGACCGCGGCCACGTCGTCCGGGTGGATAAGACCTCGGAGGGTCCCTACCTTCACCTCGGACAGCGCCGGGGGCAGCCCGTAGACTCGATGGGCCTGCGGCGACCCGGTGACCAGGTCGTCATCGTCCGGACCCCAAACCCACCAGCCGAGCCCGAGGGCCTCCTGCGCCTGCTCAAGGACGGTGCTCTGCTCGCGCACCGCCTCGTGCGCCTTGGCCGCCTGACTCTCCACGGCGCGCAGCGCGGTGAGATCGGTGAGGACCATGCACCGCAGGAGCATCCCGTCGAGATCGAATCCGCTGACCGCCAGCAGGACAGGGACGGTCGTGCCACCAGAGCCGGTCAGGTCCACTTCGCCGCGTGCGCTTTCGCCGACGCCGACGTCGAGCAGCCGGGCGAACGCGGGGCGGTGGACTTCCGCGATCAGGTCAAGCACTTGGGTCCCGATCAGCTCGGAGGCGTCCTGGCCGGTCATCGCGCCAAGCCGCGGGTTCGCGCCGAGGATTACCCCGCCGGTGGAGACGGTGGCGGCGCCTTCGCTCATCGCCTCGACGATAAGCCGGTAGGAGCGGTCGGCGGTGAAGTGGACCTGCTCCTGGCCAGGCGGGCCGATGATCAGCGAGTCGACGCTGCCGGTCCTGATCGCCTCGATCGTCTGCTGCAACTCGCGCAGCTGTGCCCGCACTTCGGCCAGCTCGGCGCTGTCCTCCCGGCTTTCCCCGGCCACGCCCTTAATCGTCTGAGTCTGAGTCTGAGTCTGAGTCAGGGTCTTCGCCGCCTATGGGCGTCAGGCCTAGTCATCACGCTCGCTCCCTTACTGTCGAATCTCCAGTCCGATGAGGAGACGGTCGCTGTCTGAGAGGTCGCCGACGAGCCTGCGGATCGGCTCCGGGAGCCTTCTGACCACCGTAGGCGCGGCCAGGATCTGGTCAGCGGCGGCTCGGCGCGGGTTCTTGAGCACGTCCACGACCTCGATCGTGTAGCGACCGGGCAGGTGCTCCTCGCAGGCACGCCGCAAATTTTCGATCGCCCGCTGACCCTTGGGCGATGAGTTGCTCACGTACACGCATAGATCCCACTGCTCGTCGCTGTCGGCGCCAGTCCAGTCATTCGCGGGGTAGGGCTCGCTCATGGCTTTTCTCCGTTGTGGGGCGAGGCGTCGGCCCAGCGCCGCGCCGCCATCGTGGACCGATCGGACTCGGTATCGGCCACCTGGTGACCCTCGCGCAGGTCGATCCGGTTGATCTCGGTCCGCTCGGCGTCGAGTTGGTCCTGCGTTGCCACCAGGTGGGCCTCGCGCTCGATGACGCTGCGGTGCAGCTCACGTCGCCGGTGGGCCAGCTCCTCGGCTATCCGCAGCTCCTCGTCGCGCTCGGCGGCCTGCTGGGTCACCCGGGCGGAGCCCGCCAGCACTCCGGCCGCGCCGATATACACATCGACCAGTTCGACCCCGTGATCGGTGAGCACGAACTCCCGCACCTGATTCGAGTGCGCCGTGCCGCGCGACTTCAGCACGAACAGCAGCCGGTTGCGTTCGCCGTTTGCCTCGATGTTGCGCAGCTGCAGCCAGGTGTCCACCATCGCCGACACGGACACCGTACTGACATCCTCCCCCTGACCAAGCGCCGTGATCACGCTGGTGATCCCCCGGCTCTTGAGCAGGTCGATCTGGCGGGCCACGCTGGAGGTCACCTCGGCGGCCATGGTCCCGTTGGACATGCTCGCGATCCCGTCGAGCACCGCCACCGACGGCTTCTCCTCCTCGATCAGCCCGGCGAGGATGGCCAGATGGGTCTCCAGCCCGAACGCGGACGGACGCGCCGCCCAGATGCGCAGCAAGCCCGCCTGGACCCACGGCCGCAGGTCGAGCCCGAGCGACTGCATATTGCGCAACACCTGGTCCGGCGACTCCTCGAGCAAGACCATCAGTGCGTGCTCACCGCGTTCGCAGGCCGAGTTCACCACGTGCGCGCCGACCGAGGTCTTGCCCGTGCCCGCGGTCCCACTCACCATGAGGGTCGATCCGCGGAACATGCCGCCGCCCAGCATGTGGTCGAGGCGGGGGATGCCCGTCGAGATCCGCTCCTCGGAGGCCGCGTAGTCGAGCGCGACCGACGTGATCGGCAGCACGGTGAAGCCACGCGCGGAGATCAGGAAGGGGTACTCGTTGGTGCCATGCGCCGACCCACGGTACTTGACCACGCGGAGGCGACGGGTGGAGATCTCCGCGGTGACCCGGTGGTCGAGCACGATCACGCAGTCGGTGACGTACTCCTCGATCCCGTGCCTGGTGAGACTTTCGCCCCCTCTGTTGCCTCGCTCCCCGGTCAGGATGGCGGTGATGCCCCGGTCATCGAGCCAGCGCACCAGCCGGATGAGCTCCGATCGCACGATCATGTCGTCGCCGAACGCGCCGAAGATCACCTCGATGGTGTCCAGCACGACGCGCTTGGCCCCAACCTGCTCGATCGCGTCCGCGAGGATGGCGAAGATCGGCTCGAAGTCGAAGTCTCCGGCCGCGGTGATCTCGGACGGATCCACCCGGAACGCGAGCACCACGAGCATGCCCTTGCGCTGAAGCTCGTCGAGATCGAATCCGAGCGATCGCACGTTGCGGGCGACCTTGTCCGCCGACTCCTCGAAGGTCATAAGCACACCGGGCTCGCCGTACTCGCGGGCGCCCGCGACCAGGAAGTTCAGCCCGAGCAGCGTCTTGCCCGCTCCTGCGCTGCCCGCCACCAGCGTCACGCGGCCCCTAGGCAGGCCGCCGCCGGTGATCTGGTCAAGCCCGGAAATCCCCGTGGGTGTCTTGTCCAGAGTGGGCCCCACCGCGTTGTCCGTCAGACTCGTCAGGATCGTGCTTTCCACGCGTTCACCCTTCCCCCGAGCCGGACGTCACTTTCCGGATCCCTGTCGTGCCTGCCGAGCAGAATGCCAAAAGCCTTGCATTATGTCCGAAAAGTTCAAAAACCCCGCCAACAACGTACCGCATCCTGTGCCTGGTTCCAGGCGCAGGACCGGGAGAACTATATTAATAAAATTAATACGAACAGGCCGAAAGCGGAGCAACCAGGTTCCTCCGCGTAATTTCTTTATATCATTATTCGGCCAACTTGGAAACGCTCCCAGGGCACGATGACAAGAGGTAATAACTTCTTGCAGGTAGAAGCTCGCCGCCTGGAGCTCGGCCGATGCCGCACGGAGGTGGTTGAACGCAAGCACCACCGCCCGTTCGGATAAAAAGGGCTTTACACGCTTTTCCGGTGAAATTCAGCGGGCGAATTCGGTGGACCGGGACTCGCGCACCACGGTGATGCGGATCTGGCCCGGGTAGGTCAGTTCCTCCTCCACCTGCTTGGCGATGTCGCGGGCGATGACCTGAGCCTGGATGTCGTCGATCCGGTCGGGCTTGACCATGACCCTGATCTCGCGGCCTGCCTGCATGGCGAAGACCTTCTCGACGCCCTCGTGGGCGGCGGCGATCTGCTCCAGGCGCTCCAGGCGCTTCACGTACATCTCCAGCGACTCCCGGCGGGCACCCGGCCTGCCCCCGCTGATCGCGTCCGCGGCCTGGGTGAGCACCGCCTCGACGGTGCGAACCTCCACCTCGTTGTGGTGGGCCTCGATGGCGTGCACCACGTCCTCGTGCTCGCCGTACCGGCGGGCGATCTCCGCGCCGATCAGCGCGTGACTGCCCTCGACCTCGTGAGTGAGCGCCTTGCCGATATCATGCAGCACCGTGCAGCGCTTGAGCAGCGCCGGGTCGAGCCGCAGCTCGCTGGCCATCATGCCGGCGATGTGGGCCGACTCGACCAGGTGCCTGAGCACGTTCTGGCCGTAGGACGTGCGGTACTTCAGGCGGCCGAGGAGATCGACGAGTTCGGAGTGCATGTCGGTGATGCCGAGCTCGACCAGGGCATCCTCGCCGGCCCGCTTGCACAGCTGCTCGATCTCCGCCTTGCCGCGCTCGTAGGCGTCCTCGATCCGCTGCGGGTGAATCCGGCCGTCCAGGACCAGCCGTTCCAGGGTGAGCCGCGCGATCTCTCGTCTTACTGGATCAAAACAGGAGAGCAGGACGGCCTCGGGTGTGTCGTCGATGATGAGGTTGACGCCGGTCACCGACTCGAAGGCCCTGATGTTGCGGCCTTCCCGGCCGATGATGCGGCCCTTCATCTCGTCCCCGGGCAGGTGCAGCACCGAGACGACCGACTCGCTGGTCTGCTCGGTCGCCACCCGCTGGATGGCGAGCGTGACGATCTTGCGGGCACGCTTCTCGCCCTCGGACTTGGCCTCGTGCTCGATGTCCCTGACGATGAGCGCCGCTTCCCGCTTGGCCTGGTTCTCGATCGTGGCGACCAGTTCGAGCTTGGCTTGGTCGGAGGTGAGCCCGGCCACCCGTTCCAGCTCTTTGCTTCGCTCGGCGTCCTGCCGGCCCAGTTCGGCGACGCGGCGGTCGAGGTCCTGCCGGCGCTGGTCCAGGGCCTGGGTGCGGTCTTCGATCCGCTTCAGCTCCGCATCCAGCCGCTGCTCGCGGTCGGCGAGACGGGTTTCGCGGCGCTCGAGGTCACCGCGCAGCTCGCGTACCTCGTCCTTGACCGCGCGGATCTCTTCCTCGACTTCGCGGCGGCCCTGGGCGGCCTGTTCGGCTTCCTCGCGGGCCCGCTCCAGGACCCCGGTGGCCTCGGCCTCGGCGCGCGCGCGGATGTGATCGGCTTCCTGGGTGACCAGGTCGCGGCCGGCCTGGGTGAGCTGACCCGCGTCCCGCGATGTGCTCGCGGTCCGGCGCCAGACGACCCCGAACGCGAATATCACCGCGAGCAACCCGACTACCAGGAACGCGAGCGACAATCCGCTGCTCACGGTCACCCCTTTCCGTCCATAGCCCTCGGGGTACCTTGAGTTGTACGTCGGTACCAGGGTTCCTTGGGTTTATGCCCTGACGCGAGCGGTCGCACGCCGCTCCGCTCACCGGCTGTTTTTTCTTGTCAGCCTTGACTACGTTACGTATCCTCCTGCTGATCCTCCGCTGTCTTTCTGTGCCGGATGGGGTAATACCTCGCTGCCGTGAGGTTAAGGCTTGATAACCTTTTTATCAAGCAAAGCACCTTTGATCCGGACGAACAATGCGTCTTCCGGACAAAAGGTGCGTCGGTGTGGACCGGCGGGAACGGGGAAGCGCGGGCGCGGCGGGGGTGGGCCGGGCCGCGGCGGCAGGCGTAGTCCATGGTCGCGGAGGCGGTCGACAGGGTCACAAGAAGTAGCCGGGGTCGGCGGCTATCGATTGTTGAGCAGTTGCCAGGGCTTTTAAGCGGTTGCCTTGAGCTTTCCGGGTCGGGCGCCGGAGGCGGGCTCAGCCTTCCGGGATCTCGTCCTCCGGGGCGATATACGGTTCGGCGTCCAGGTCGATGACGTCGGCCGCACCTTCCTGCTGCATGGCCTCCCTGATCAGCCTGAACGCCAGGCCGGGCGGGTAGCCCTTGCGGGCGAGCAAGCTCGCCGTCCGCCGGGCCCGGGCCTCGGGGGACTGCCCGCGGGTGCTCGCTAGCTTCTGCTCGACTAGGCGCCGGGCGGTGGCGGCTTCCTGCTCAGGGTCGAGGGTGTCGACGGCCTCGCGGATTTCCTCGCTGTCGACGCCGCGGCGCCTGAGCTCGGCGGAAAGTGACCGCCGGGACAGGCCGCGGCTATGGTGCCGGGACTCCACCCAGGCCCGCGCGAACGACGCGTCGTCGATCAGGCCGGCGTCGGCGAAGCGGCTCAGCACGGCCTCGGCGGCATCGGCGGGCACGCCACGGCGCTGCAACGCCTGTGCCAGCTGGGCTCGGGTCCGGGGCTCAGCCGTCAGCAGCCGCAGGCAGATCTGCCGAGCTCGGGTTTCAGGATCACCGGAACGGGTTTCAGGGCCACGCGCCTCGGCTTCTGCCTCGGACGATGACCCTGAAACCCACTTACCAGCAGCCATTCTTTTCAGCTTTGCTAGAGCGAGACCGCCGATGCGGCCGCGGCTGCCCTCGACGAAGCGGACCCGTTGCCGTTCCCGGCTGATCCGTTGCCGTTGCTGGGCGCCGGGGCGGCCTCCGCGTCCTGGTGCGGTCCGACGCCGAGCTTTTCCTTGATCCGCTTCTCGATCTCGTTGGCCATGTCAGGGTTATCGCGCAGGAAGCTGCGGGCATTTTCCTTGCCCTGGCCGAGTTGGTCACCGTCGTAGGTGTACCAGGCGCCAGACTTGCGCACGATCCCCTGCTCCACTCCGACGTCGATAAGGCCGCCTTCCCGGCTAATTCCGGTACCGTAAATAATGTCGAATTCTGCGTTACGGAATGGCGGTGCGCAGTTGTGGACAATTACGTCCTCCGCGACCAGGTTGTGCAGGTTCTCCACTTCCACGTCGAAGGTGCGGGCACGCCGAGCGGGCAAGATCTCGCGGATCCGGGAGAACCAGAGCTGATCGGCCAGGATCTGGCCGAGGAAAGAATCGTCGAGCGCGTCGGCCAGCCGCTGTAGCCGGTCGCGGCGAATGCGTGGGCTACCGAGGACGACCTTCATGCCGCCCCGCGGATCTCCCGCGCTCTCGCCTATCAGCTGGGCTGCGAGTAGCGGAGTAACGCCCCGCCGCTCCAGATGGCTGAGCACTGGCTTGGCGATCTCCCCGGTCATGTAGATCCGCTGCGATCCCCGGTGCCGCTTGTCAAGAGCAGCAAGTTCCCGCGTCACTACCTGGCCACGTGGTCCCCACATCGCGATCGCGTCGGCGAATGCCGCGACGTTCTCCACTCCAGAGACCCGAACTTCCCATGACGGAAGCTTGCCGGATATCCGGCGGCCCTTTACCAGGCCCCCCCGCTGTGCGCGCGGGTCACGTCGCTGGACACTGCTACCTATGCCCCACCGCAGCAGAAGCCAGTGAATCTGCTGGGCGAGCTGCTCTGATGTTGTCGAGAAGCCGACCCGGATTCCGCCCGTCTGTTCCCGGGAAACATAGCCATCGGATTCGAAGTAACCGAAAATAAGGTTGGCTACGACTTCCGCCGAGACCTCGGGCGCGAAGAATTCCGGCGGCACCTTCTTCGTTGGCGCCAGGTACCCGTAGATCCCGGCCCGACGGCAGAGATCCAGGACACCGTTCTTCTCCCCTGGGCGGTGTGAAAGGGCTACGTCACCGATTCCTGTCGACTTCACCTCGCAGCCCAGAGTGGCGGCGATCCTCGCCACGTCCTGGTGCAGGGATTCCTCCATATTGATGAAGTGGACCGGCGTCTTCCCGCCTACGTAGCCATCACCGATGAGGTAGCCGAGGAGCCTGGCGTGCTCTGGTGGCATCGGCTCGTCCGAGCCGAAGCCCAGGAAACTACGCGGCCGCGCAACCCGGTCGCCGTAGGCGAGTTCTCCCGCGAGGCGCCAGCCGCGCTCGGTCAGGATCTTATGGTCCGGCGTGACCCACAGCTCGGTGTTGTCGCGCAACCTGAGGCCGATGACCTCCTGCTCGCCCTGGTCGAACCAGGACCGGACCTCACGAACGCTCAGCACGCCATTCTTGTCGGCGGACACGACGTGAGCCGGGAGCCGCCCGTCAACGATCTCCTCGATCCGGCGCGTTAGCCCGGTCGCCGGATCGAAGACCCGTGTTCCCTCGGCCAGGCACTTGTTCTTCACGACCTTGACACGAGTGCGGTTGCCGACAGATTCGGTACCGTCCTTCAGTGTCTCGATTCGCCGCACGTCGAGGCGGACGGAGGCGTAGAACTTGAGCGCCTTCCCGCCTGAGGTCGTCTCAGGACTGCCGAAGAGCACACCGACCTTTTCCCGCAGCTGGTTGATGAAGATTGCGGTGGTTTTCGTCTGGCTCAGCGCACCGGTGATCTTGCGGAGGGCCTGGGACATGAGACGCGCCTGGAGCCCGACGTGGCTGTCCCCCATCTCGCCCTCGATTTCCGCCTTCGGCACGAGGGCCGCGACCGAGTCGATGACGATGACGTCGATGGCCCCGGAGCGGATGAGCATGTCCGCGATCTCCAGCGCCTGCTCGCCGGTGTCCGGCTGGGAAACGAGTAGCGCGTCGGTGTCAACGCCGAGATTCTTGGCGTAGTCCGGGTCCAGCGCGTGCTCGGCGTCGATGAACGCCGCGATGCCGCCACCCTTCTGGGCGTTGGCTACAGCGTGTAGCGCCACGGTAGTTTTCCCGCTACTTTCCGGTCCGTATATCTCGACGATGCGGCCGCGGGGCAGGCCGCCGAGGCCGAGTGCCACGTCGAGCGCGATCGAACCAGTCGGGATCACCTCGACCGGCACTCGCGTCTCATCGCCGAGGCGCATGACCGAACCCTTGCCGAACTGCCGCTCGATCTGCAGAAGCGCGGTCTCCAGGGATTTCTCCCTGTCACCGGACCGCTCGAGGCTTTGCCTGCTGTTTGCTGCCATGGGGGACTCCCTGCCGGGTTAGGGGCCTGCGGGCACCTCCCGCACCGCCCAGGTCGTCTAAGTAACGGTCCCGCCGGACAACCCCCGGCGGATCAGTGGACACGCTACGCGCGACCACCGACATTTCTGCCGAGTGCCACGCGGCACCATCAGCTCACTATAGAGCGAACGTGTATTCGATCATGGGCGACACGCCGAAAGCGCCGTCAGAAATTCAGGAAACCCAGGCCGTCGCGGGTCGCGAGCGGCGACGTGATCGGGTCTGACACTTCGCTTGTTGTGGGTATACATCGAGTGTATACTCGCGGGTATGAGTGTTCCACTGACGCTTCTCGGGCTGCTTGAGCGGGAGCCGAGCCACGGCTACGACCTCAAGCGCGACTACGACGCCTACTTCGGGCGGGGCAAACCGCTCCCGTATGGCCAGGTCTACGCCACCCTCAGCAGGCTCGCCCGCGACGGCATGGCGATCGCGGGCCCGGCCGAGCCCGGCGATGGCCCCGAGCGCAAGCGCTACGTCATCACCTCCGATGGTGTCGCCGAGGTGAACAAGTGGCTCGAGACCCCGGCCGCGCCCGAACCGCACCTGCAGACGGTGCTGTTCGCCAAGGTCGTGCTCTCCCTCATGCTGGACCGCCCCGCGGACCGCTACCTGGATCTTCAGCGCGCCGCGCACCTGCAGCGGATGCGCGAGCTCACCGCGCTCAAGCAGCACGGCGACCTGGTCGACACCCTGCTCGCCGACCACGGCCTGTACCACCTGGAAGCAGACTTGCGCTGGATCGACCACACCGCGGCCCGGCTCAACGCCCTCGCGCGAGAGGTAAGACGATGATCATCGAGGCCAGGAACGTCGAGAAGTCGTTCGGCCAGACCCCGGCGCTGCGCGGCGCCACCATTGCCGCCGAGCGGGGCGAGATCCTCGCCATCATGGGCCCGAGCGGCTCCGGCAAGTCGACACTGCTGCACTGCCTGGCCGGCATCCTGACCCCTGACCGGGGCGAGGTCTGGTTCGACGGCCAGCGCCTGGACACGCTGAAGGAGGCGGGGCGCAGCGAGCTGCGGCGGGACAAGTTCGGCTTCGTGTTCCAGTTCGGCCAGCTGGTGCCCGAGCTGACCGCCGAGGAAAACGCCGCCCTCCCCCTGTTGCTGGCCGGCACCCGCCGCGCGGCGGCCCTGACGGAAGCACGAACGTGGTTCGCCAAGCTAGCCCTGGACGGGCTGGAGGGCCGCAGGTCGGGGGAGCTGTCTGGCGGCCAGGCGCAGCGCGTCGCGCTGGCCCGGGGCCTGATCGCCAGGCCGGAGGTCCTGTTCGCCGACGAGCCGACCGGTTCCCTGGACTCGGTCACCGGCGAGCACGTCATGAACCTGCTCACCCAAGCCGCCCGCGAGCAGGGCAGCACGGTCATCCTGGTCACCCACGAGCCCCGGGTCGCCGCCTACGCCGACCGCGAGGTCATCGTCCGCGACGGGAAGGTCGCCACGCTGACCGGAGTGGCCCCGTGATCCGTCTCGGCCTGCGCCTCACCCTCGGCGGCGGCCGCGAAGCCGCCGTCCGCCTGGTGCTCCTGGTGGCCGCGGTCGGACTGGGCGTCGGGCTCCTGCTGATCGCCGTCGCCGGCATCAACGCGGTGAACACCCAGAACGACCGCTATGCGTGGCTCAGCACCGGTGGCCCGGGACCGGCGGCCGGCGCGGCGACGACCTCCGCGGATCCGCTCTGGTGGCTGATCCGTGCCGACCGGTTCGACGGCCAGCTCATCGGGCGGATCGACGTGGCCGCCACCGGGCGCACCGGGTCGACGTCTCCGGTGCCGCCCGGCATCGGTCACCTGCCCGCTCCCGGTCAGTACTATGCATCCCCGGCGCTGGCCGCGCTGCTGCGCAGTACACCCGCGGACCAGCTGGCGGGCAGGTACCCCGGGCACCTGATCGGCACCATCGGCGATGCCGCGCTGCCGTCCCCGAACTCGCTGGTCATCGTCATCGGGCGCACCGTAGCCCAGCTGGCCCACGCACCCAGTGCCGTACAGACGACCGCGATCGCCACCACGCCACCGAGCGGCTGCACGCAGAGCCAGTGCCTGCCCGGCCAGGGCGTGAACGCGAACGGCATCGACCTGATCATGTCGGTGGTAGCGCTCGCGATCTTGTTCCCCCTCCTCATCTTCATCGGCACCGCGACCAGGCTGTCGGCCGCCCGCCGCGAGGAGCGGTTCGCCGCGATGCGGCTGGCGGGCGCTACCCCGCGTCAGGTCTCGCTCATCGCGGCGGTTGAGTCCACGGTCGCCGCGGTGGCGGGAGTGGCCGCTGGCTTCGGCCTGTTCTTCGGCCTGCGGATCCCGCTCGCATCGATCCCGTTCACCGGCACGCCTTTCTTCCCTAGCGACCTGTCGCTCAGCCTGCCCGACGTCCTGCTGGTGGCGCTCGGAGTGCCGCTGGCCGCCGCCGTCGTGGCCCGGCTCGCGCTGCGCCGGGTGCGCATCTCTCCGCTCGGGGTTACCCGCCGGGTGACCCCGAAGGCGCCCCGCCTCTGGCGGGTGCTTCCGTTGCTGGCAGGCGTCGGCGTGCTCGGTTTCATCGTGGTGCACGGCCGCCCGACGACCACTCCCGAACAGATCCAGGCGTTCCTGCCCGCGTTTCTCCTCATCATGGTGGGCCTGGTCACCGCCGGGCCGTGGCTGACCATGGCGGGGGCCCGCCTGATGGCACGGCGGACCGGCCGCCCAGGCACGCTGATCGCGGCACGCCGGCTCGCCGACAACCCGAAGGCCGGGTTCCGCGCGGTGAGCGGCCTGGTCCTCGCCCTGTTCATCACCACCGTGGCCATCGCGCTCATCACCACCCAGAATGCCAAGAGCGCCAGACCGCCGGACGGGCCAGCGGCCGCGAACGTCCTGGCGGACCAGTTCTCCGACGATTCCCAGCCGGTTACCGTGCCGACCCCGCCGGCCGCGCTCCTGGACCGGCTGCGTTCGATCGGCGGCGTCCAGGGGGTGCTCGCGGTCCACCAGGTCAACGGGCTGACCATCCCGGACGCGCTGCTCGGATACCCGCACAATTTCGGAGCCATACAGGCCGGCCTTGTCTCGTGTAACCAGCTGGCCAGCATTCCTGCGTTCGGCCGCTGTCCCGCCGGGGCGGCCGTGGCCGCCTTCCCGGCTGACGGCGCGCTCGGTCAGCCCCTGGCGGCAATCACCTGGCCGGCCGCCAGCGCCTCCCCGTCACGGCTTGACCGCCTTCCGGTGCTCGCGATCAATGTGGCCACCAGCGGCACGGTCCCGGCCGTCGAGCGGGCCCGGACGGTGCTGGAAACCGCCTACCCCTGGTACGACCCGCCGGCCACCCTTGGCGAACAGTACGCGGACGTTAACCAGCAGAGTGTGGCGTATCAGCAACTGGCGGACGTGGTCGTGCTGACCAGCCTGGCCATCGCCGGCTGCACGCTGGCGGCGAGCGTCGCGGCCGGGCTGGCCGAGCGCAAGCGCCCGTTCAGCCTGCTGCGGCTGACCGGCGCCCCGCTCGGCATGCTCCAGCGCGTGGTCGCGCTGGAGAGCGCGGTCCCGCTGCTGGTGACCGCCGTGATCTCAATCGGCGTCGGGTTCGCCGCCTCGGCGATGTTCGCGGCCGCCCAGATCGGCCCGTTCACTGCGCCAGGCGCCGCGTACTACATCATCACCGGCGCCGGCATCGCGCTGAGCCTCGGCATTATCGCCGCGACCATGCCGCTCCTCCGCCGCATCACCGGCCCCGAGGTCGCGAGAAACGAGTAACCCGGCCCCGCGTAGACGCCGAGATATCGTCGGCTCCGATCGTTCCGGAATTCGTTCCACAAGCTACGTTCCGAAACGACCTTACGGTATTGAATTCTGGTACGATCATGGTTATGGGAGCCGGCATCGTTCACCCTCAGCACGGCGTTGACCTGGGCTACGCGCGCGTCTCGACCACCAGGCAGTCGCTGGCGCGCCAGCTCGACGCGCTGAGCGCGGAGGGCATCGGGGATGAGCGGATCTACACCGACTCCAAGACCGGCAGCAGCCTCGAGCGTGAGGGCCTGAACCAGCTGCTCGGCTACGCCCGGCCCGGCGACACGATTGTGGTACACACACTCGACCGGATCGGCCGCAACCTCCGCGAGGTCCTCAACCTCGTCCACGACCTGGCAGGCCGCGGGATCGGCGTCCGTTCCCTGGCGGACCCGCTGCCGATCGACACCACCGACGAGGGCGTGGGCCGCATCGCGTCCGGCTTGCTCACGCTGTTCGCCGAGATGGAGCGCACCTACACCGCCGAGCGTGCCTCCCACGCCCGCACGGTCGCCGGGGCCGGTAACCGCCACATCGGCCGGCCCATCGCCCACCCTGCCGACAAGATCGAGTACGCCCGGCTACTGCGCCGGGAGGGCCAGAGCTACGGCGAGATCAGTGCCAGGACCAGCATCCCGAAAGCCTCGCTGTACCGCTACCTCACGCCGTCGCACCTGCGGCCGGCCTCGACGCGGCCTGCCTCGCCCGGGCCGCGGTATCAGTCCCGTCCCGGCCGCCGGGCACTGGTTGCCGCCAGCCTGGCCGACCTGCGCGGGCCGGCGAAGGGTACGGTAGAGCTTCCGCTGCGGCTGTTCTGGAGTTCCCCCGACCGCACCTTCGATCTGGGCAAGCCGTTCATGCTGCGATCGCTGTACGAGACCGTGCTGCGGGAAGCAAGCCGCGCCGAAGACCTCACCACTTACCTGAACGGCGACACGCTGGTCGCTGTCTGGGCGGACCTGTACCTGCCCAAGGGCGTCCGGCAGGCCTGGGAAGACGAGCACCCGGACCTGCGCGCCGCCCGGGCGGCGGCGGTGGCCTGATGCCGCTGGACGAACTGCACCGCGAGGTGGCCGTCATCGCACTGCACGCCGCGGCCAGGCACGGGTTCGCGCTGGCCGGCGGGTGCGCGCTGATCACGTACGGTGTCATCGCCCGCCTCACCGAGGACGTCGACCTGTTCACCGACGACGCCGGCGGCGTACAGGCCGCCGCGGGCGAGGTGGAGGCCAGCCTGCGCGCCGCGGGCTTCGAGGCCGAACGGCAGGACAACACCACCGGCCTGGCTGATGTCTTCGAGGGGATGGGCGAGGGGCTGGCCGAGTGGATCATCACCGCGCCTGGCGGCCGGCAGATGATGCTGCAGATGTCGTATTTCGACCGCGGCCACCAGCCAGTGATCATGGACATCGGCCCCGTGCTCGACCTTGACGACGTGGTCGGCGGCAAGGTGTGCGCGCTCGCCAGCCGGGCCGTCGAGCGCGACTACGTGGACACGGCTGCCGCCCTGGGACGCGGCTATAGCGTCGAGCAGCTGATCGGGTTGGCCCGGGCCCTGGACCCGGGCTTGACCGCTGAGGACTTCGCGGACGCCGGGAGCCGGCTGGATCACCTGGACGATGAGGCTTTTGCCCGCTACCGCCTCAGCCCGCAGGACGTCGCCCAGATAAGGGAGCGGTTCGCCGCCTGGCCGCGCACCT
>Ga0302184_10001471_pt1 | contig 15210 bp, 15 predicted proteins | sample I_Palsa_N3_3_FD_200233 | JGI IMG/M metagenome (GOLD analysis project Ga0302184, IMG submission 200233) | Peat permafrost microbial communities from Stordalen Mire near Abisko, Sweden - I_Palsa_N3_3 | ecosystem: Environmental > Terrestrial > Soil > Palsa > Peat permafrost | place: Sweden...
CGTTCGGCTGGGGCTGGATCTTCTTCGTCAACGTCCCGGTCGGTGTCGCGGCCATCGTCCTGACCGCCCGGGCGGTGCCGGCGCCGGCCAGCCGGCCGGGCAGCGAGCGCGCGAGCCTGGACGTGGCCGGAATGGTGCTGTTCGCGCTGTTCGCCAGTTCCCTGATCTACGGTACCGTCCGCGCTCCCGCCGCGGGCTGGAGCGGCACCGGGACCCTCACCGCCCTCCTTGTCTCCGCCCTCGCGCTGATCGCGTTCGTGCTGCGGCAGCGCGCGAGCGACCACCCGATCCTGGACCTGGCGCTGCTGCGCCGCCCGGCGTTCACCGCCGCCCTCATCGCGATCTTCGCCGGCATGTTCACCGCCTACGGGTTCATGGCCTACACCTCGATCTGGCTGCAGTCCCTGACCGGCCTGTCCCCGCTGCAGGCGGGGCTGGTGCTACTGCCCAGCGCCGTCGCGTCCATGGCCGTCTCGATGATGGCCGGACACTGGTCGCGCCGCTTCCTCCCGCGCTACTCCCTGCCCGTAGCTCTCCTGCTGGTCGCCGCTGGCGCCCTGGCCCAGACCGGCCTGACCCCTGCCTCCACCGGCAGCCGTGTCATCGCCGGGCTGTTCATCAGCGGCCTCGGCATGGGCATGATCTTCCCGGTCGCCGTCTCGCTCGCGGTCGAATCCGTCCCGCATCGCCGCGCCGGCATGGCCGCAGGCGCATTCACCACCTTCCAGGAGCTCGGCTACGCCATCGGCGTCGCAATCTTCGCGACTGTGGTGGCAGACATGGCAAAAACCGGCCTGACCGGGCACGTCACCGACCCCCACACAACCGCCCAGCAGCTCACCGGCGGCGGCGCCCACGCGATCACCGCGCAGGCCCCGGCCGCGGCCCGCTCCGCCCTCGAACACCTGCTGCGCACCGCGTTCGTCCACGGCCTCAACGCCGTTGCCCTAATCGGCGCGATCCTGGCCCTGGCCGCGGCAGTCATCACCGCGCTCGCCCTGCGCCGGGAGACGACGGCCACGCAGAGCCACGCCGAGCCTGACACCGCCGGCACGGTCACCCCGGTCAACTCATAAACCGGCATCTGGCCATCTGGCGAAGCACGGCTTCAAGGTGATGAAAATGCCCGCCATTGTCAACGGCTCAGCTTATGAACTGCCGGACGACCCCCGCAGAACAAGCCCAGCACCCCGAAACGACCAGCGATCGTTCGGCTGGCAATCACCAGCTCCCGAGGAGATTCCGATGAGCGTGCACATGTCCGCTAAGCCGGCCGACGAGGCATCCAGGCTGCCCGCGACGGCATGGCTGGTCCTCGGCATCGTCCTGGTCGCGGACGTCATGGACCTGCTTGACTCCACCATCACCACCATCGCCGCGCCGGCCATCAGCTCCTCACTGCACGGCGGCCCGGGCCTGATCAAGTGGCTGGGCGCCAGCTACGCGCTGGCCCTGGGAGTGCTGCTGGTCACCGGCGGGCGGCTGGGCGACAAGTACGGCCGCCGCCGGATCTTCCTGATCGGCATCGCCGGCTTCACCGCGGCCTCGCTGGCCTGCGGCCTGGCCTGGGATCCGCCCTCGATCATCGTGGCCCGGCTGGTCCAGGGCGCGTTCGGCGGCCTGCTGCTCCCGCAGGGCTTCGGTATCCTGGGCTCGGTCTTCCCGCGCGAGCACATCGGCAAGGCGTTCAGCGCCTTCGGCCCGGTCCTGGGGCTGTCGGCTGTCGGCGGTCCGCTGCTGGCCGGCCTGCTGATCGACGCCAACCTGTTCGGGCTGGGCTGGCGGCCTATATTCCTGATCAACGTCGTGCTGGGCGCGGCCGGGCTGGCCGCCGGGCTCAGGCTGCTGCCGCGCGACGTCGGCGACCGCGCGGTGCGCATCGACGCCCCGGGCTCGGCGCTGCTCGGCGCGTGCATGCTGGGCCTGCTGTCCGGCCTGATCCAGGGGTCCACCGACGGGTGGACTGCCGCGCCGGTCGCCGCCCTGGCCGCCGGGGTGATCTTCTTCGCCGCCTTCGCCCAGCGCCAGCGGACCGCGGCGGTGCCGCTGATCAAGCCGTCGCTGCTGCGCAACCGGGGCTTCACCGCCGGGCTCATCCTCGGCCTGGTCTTCTTCGCCGCCGTGGCCGGGCTGCTCTACGCGGTCTCGCTGTTCCTGCAGCGGGGGGCCGGCTACAGCCCGGAGCGGGCCGCGGTGACCGGGTTCGCCCCGGCCGCGGCCGGGATCGTTATCGCGTCGGTGGCCTGCAGGAACCTGGTCACCAGGCTGGGCCGCCGGCTCAGCCTGGCCGGCATCGTGGTGACGGTGGGCGGCGTAGCCGTGCTGGCAGCCATCGTGGCGCACTCCGGCACGGCGGTCAGCGCGGCCGAGCTCGCCCCGGCCATGACCCTCATCGGCCTGGGCATGGGCGCCACGTTCTCCACCATCTACGACATTGCCATCGGCGACATTGACCGGGCCGAGGCCGGCAGCGCCAGCGGCTCGCTCAGCTCGGTCCAGCAGCTGGCCAACGCGACCGGCGCGGCCGTCATCACCACCATCTACTTCGGCGCGCTCGCCGGCGGCCCGGCGCACGCCATGACCCTCAGCTTGCTCACGGTCATCGCCCTCGGCGTGCTGAGCTGCCTAGCCATCCCGCTGCTACCGTCCCACGCCCAGCCCGCCGGCGGCCCGCACTGACCAGCCGGCACCGCCACCAGGCCGCAATGCGCGTGCCTAACGTTCCGCCGATCACCTGGAGAGAAAGCGGCGCAGAACAACCGATTCGGGGCGCGCCGGCCTCAACCAGCGCTACTCCGTCCACCCCGCGTCTAGGCGGCTCCGGGCACGCACGCCACGTCCGTGCCGCTATGAGCATCCGCCAGTTAGCCCTCACAGCCAGCAGATACGGCTCACAGTCACACCGACAGCTAGTCGAACCTGATTTCGGGCCAACTATGGTTAACATGGGCCAACTACGGCTCACAGTCACAGCCAGGCTGTGAGGTCTATAGCGCCAGGCTCGCGCTCCAATGGGGACTCAGGTGCCAACCACCCCGCTCAACGAGTGCCAATCTTCGTGCCCAGACCCGTTCGAACAGCGATGTCGCTGTGGTTCGAGGTGCCAAACTCGGCGCCCAGTCACACCTGGCGGGCCGCTGTGGCGGGGACATAGCACGACTTTATCGTTTTCTGGTCCGGGCGTCGTTGTCACATTGTTACTATCAAGATACGTTTAGTGACAAAGGATGCGGGCGGGTCCCGGCCTGCCGCCGGTGATGCTGAGGTCAGCTGGGCTGATCCGGGTGGCCGGCGTTGCAGCTCCAGGCTTGAGTCGGTGGCGAGGATCGCGTTCGAGGATGCCCAGCCAGCCGCACCCGCTCCACCCGCTCCACCCGCTCCAGGACCTCCTGTCCCAGTTACGCCGCGCTAAGGGAGACATCATGGGCATCGACATTCCCGACAGGCTCCGCGACGAGGACTTCGCCGCCTGCCTGGTGAAGCGGTACCTATCCACCGACACCGAAGGCCACGCACGCTACTCCGGAGCCTACTTCGAGCAGCTCGGCGGGGGCGGGGACCGTGAGGACATCGCCGACCAGTTCACGGCCGAGGACCTGCTCGCCGTCACCATGCTCAGCGTCCGGATCGAGGGGTATCACGCACTGGAGATCCTCCGCTACCGGACCGACGAGCTCAACGGCTTGCTCGCCCAGATCCCGCGCAACGTCGACCTGCAAGACCCCGAGGCCGGGGTCCACATCGCCAAGGGCGGCCCGGCCTGGAGACTGTGGGCCGCGATCTGCGACATCGAGCCGCGCCCCGAGAGGAACAGAATCGGGCCCGTCGCAGCCGGTAAGCTCCTGGCACGCAAGCGCCCGAACCTGCTGCCTGTCTACGACAGCCGCATCAAGATGGTCCTCAGCAGGCCGCACACAGACAACCAGTGGTGGTACGACCTGCACGACCAGCTCATCAAAGACCCGGGTTTCGTCCAAGAGCTTGAGTCAGTCCGCAAAAAGGCGGGCGCGGGTCACATGTCCCTGCTTCGCGTCTTCGACGTGATGTGCTGGATGTTCAGCTGGGACAGCGAAGTCCGCGCCTGCAGCAGCCAACAAATGCCAAGTTAACTGAGACAGCATGAGACCCTGGTTCTCAACCAATCTGGCATACCTACTGGAAACGCGAACAGCACCTGCCAACTTAACTGAGACCGGACACCAAGAACTTGAGACGAGCGGCCGGCTCTGCCGCCCATCTCGGCGTGCGCGGACTCGGCCGTCCCGGCAGAGCGCTGTCGCACGGCTGGCCTGGCCTCCGGCGATGTACCTGCCTCGTGCCTGGCGTGTACCTCGCAGGCACGAGAGCACCGATGCCTGCCCGCTGCGGCGCAGGTCGTCGGGGTTGGCTGCCAGGCCAGGTACATCAGGGGTCCATCGCAGGTCCATCGGAGGTCGATCTGCGACCACGGCAGGCGCATGCTGCCAGGCTGTCAGTCGCGTTGCGTGCCGTCGGGCCAGATCACGCGTACTGGTGTGGCGTGCTCGGCGGTCTCGGCCTGGAACCGACGGCGCAGCCAGGCCGTCGAGCAGGCCCGCGCGCTTGGCCTGCTCGCGCCGCCCTCGCACAGGCGCAACGCCGCCTGGCGGGTGATCGGGTTAGCGCCCGGTCAGATTCCGGCCGCCGCCGCGAGCACCGCCAGGCCGGCCCACCAGGCGACGGTCCCGGCGATGAGCAGCCACGCGGCCGGGTGGGCGAAGTTGAGCGCCCAGCCGACGCCGAAGCGGGCGCCGACCACGAGGGCGGGATCGTCGCGGTTGACGTAGAGCAGCCCGGCCTTCCAGAACCGGTCGTCGTCCCGGTCGGTCCCGGCCACGCGGGCGAGGCCGCGAACGTTGCCGTTCAGTCGCGACCCGCCCTGGCCCGCCCGCGCGGCGACGGCGCCCAGCAGCAGTACGCCGGCCGCGAACGGCAGCACGGGCAGGGCCCGTCCGATCCCGGAGAGCCGGTAGACCTGCCAGTCGGGCAGGGCGATCAGCAGCAGGGTGGTGTCTATCAGCGCGGCCAGGGTCAGCAGTGCCCGGGTAAAGGCGGCGAGGAAGCGGCGGTAGCGCAGCGTCGACGCCGCGGGATCGGCTGCATCGATGTCCGGCCGGGAACGGTGGACGATCAGCATGAGTCCGCTGTACATGACGGTGAAGTACAGCTGGCCAGCCGCTACCAGGACGCTGACGGCAGCCTTGGACACCCGGTGACCGGAGCCGGTGACGATGTAGGCAGGCAGGCCGGGGTAGCGCAGCGCGCCGACAGCGGCGGTCGCCGCCATGACGGCCAGCGCAGGCACCAGCCAGCGCACCGGGAAGCGGGGCGGATCGGTGCGCCAGCTGGTGTCGGCGACGACCGTCTGCCGCAGTCCCGCGAACCAGCCGTCCGCGTTCTTGACGGCGGCGATCTTGCGCCGCGCGACCCAGAAGCAGCCGAAGCCCGCGGCCAGTTCCGGCAGCAGGATGATCCTGGTCAGCCACGATGGCCAGTAACCGTGCACCGTCACCGCGACGAGGGTGCAGCAGACGCCGATGGCCGCGGTCCGCCAGTAGTAGGCCCGCCTTTCCCGGCCGATGACCGGCGCCCCCGCCCGCTCACGAGGAACGCGGACCCCGAACTGCAGGGTCGGCCGGGTCACCGCGGGCATCAAGCACATCAGCGCCCCGACGACCAGCACGGGGGAAACCGCGGCCAGGCTCGCGCCGCTCATGGCGAGCCTCCGCCTCGGTTCCGCACCTCCGCTACAGCGGCGGGGAAGGCGAAATCCGCCAGGGCAGCCTCACATTCCCGGACGATGCCGGTGGCCGGCATCCCCTGGGCGGCAGCCTCGGCGAGCAGCGTCCGCAGCCGACCCGTCCAGTCCTGTGCCCAGGCTGGATCCGGCGGCCCGCTGCCCGCGTCGCGCCGCACCACCGCGCCGGACTTCCGGCCGAGCCGCAGCAGGCCCTCCTGCCGCAGCAGGTCGTACCCCTTGTTCACGGTGTGGAAGTTGACGCCCAGGTCGACCGCCAGCTGCCGGATCGGCGGCAGCGCCGAGCCGGCCGGCTGCCGACCGCGGGCGATCGCCTCCACTATCCGGTCCCTGATCTGCTGATAGATGGGCACGGGACCATCCGGTTCGATGCTGAGCAGCATCACGCCTCCAGGATCTCACTGACTGCCGCCGCTCATCGCTGGCTCCCCTCCCGGCAAGAGGCGCCCGGCGGCATATGTGACAGCAGTTATAGAACAAATTACGTTCTGCTGTCAAACGATCTGCCGTCCCGCACAGGCCCACATGCCGACCGGCCGACGGCCGCTCGCCGAGGCGAGGCCGCAGTTTTGACTTCTGCCCCATCTGTTCTATATTTTATATAACAGATAACGGATATAGCGATCGCCGCGCCGCCGTTCCTGGCCGGGAAGGAGGCGCCAATGCTGGTCAGCATCGGGTCATTCGGAAAGGCAGTGGCCAGGTCATGGTCGTGCCGCGGCCGGGGCGGCACCGGGCCGGCCGGGTCGCTGGCGTCACCGGGGTCGCGGTTGGCCTGGGAGTGGCGCTGGCGGCGTGTACGTCGGCGCGGCCATCCAGCTCGGCTGTCGCGGGGGCCGGATCGCCCCGCAGCCCGGCAGCCTGAATCCCTGGCAGCAGCAGGCCGCGCCCGGTGGCCGGTTCACGGTGACCATCCGGTCGGATCCCGCACCGGGCCAGGCCAACACGCCGCCGATGCCCGCCGGCACCACGAGCCAGCACACGGGTTACCTCGCCTACCGTGTCTACCTGCCGGGGGTGCTCCCTCGGATTTGCCGCTTCCGGTGCTGACGGTGGAGCAAGGGGGCGCGGCGCGCACGCTTCGCGCCTGCCCCAGCCGCAACGCCCCCGTGCACTTCCCGGCGGTAAGCGGTTCCGCCGCCTCTGCCGCGGGCGCGGGCGGATTCGGTGCAGCAGCGCCCCCGCCACGCCAGCTGGAGTTCTTCAAGCCTCCGCAGAGCACGTTCAATAACGGGGGACTCGCCAGCGCCGACACCAGTTACGTCCTGGCTTACCTGGCCCGCCCCCGCAGGCATGCCTGCGGTGAGCAAGGTAGGGGACATGTGTTACATTATTTCTATAGGAGATAGAACAGATAAAGCAGGAGGAGATCAGCAATGTCTGCAACGCTGAAGCTGACGCACAAGACCATTGGAGTGGAAGTCCGCCGCGGCACGTACGACGCCATGGTCGACGGCAAGCGTGCCGGGTCCGTGGAACTGAACGAGACCATCGACATACCGGTCGAACCCGGACGTCACACCCTGCAAGTCCGCAACGGCCGAAACTCCAGCCGAACCAAAACGGTCGACGTCGGCGAGGGCGAAATCGCCAGTTTCCGATGCGGCGGAAAGCGCATCTTGCCGATCTTTCTCCTGTCCTTCCTCGTTCCCAGCCTGGCACTCTCGCTCCATCGCGAGTAACCCACCATGCGCGAGCCCACCGCCTCGCTCCGAGCCTGGCCCGCACCCCTCGCGCCCGGAACGTGAACCCGAAGAAGGTGAACTCCGTGTGCTCGTGAAAGCCGCGTCGCTTGCCGTCCTGTCGGGTCGCCCGGGGGAATCTCACCCCCGGGCTCCCGCAGAATCCGTACGTGAACCTCTCGATTCATACGGCTCTTGTCGTCCTGGTCACCAGACGGCAGGGACCCAGGTCACCCAGGCCCAGTGGGCGAAGTACCGGGGGCGGCGCTTTACCGCCTGGTTCCACGCTTCCTGCGCCTTCTTGCGTCCCTTGAGCCTTCGGTACTTGTTGCGGGACCAGCGCAGTAGGTATGCGTTGATCCGTCCCAGGAGGGGGTAGAGCGCCGATCGGTAGAATGCACCGTAATAGTTCATCCAGCCCCGGACGATCGGATTGATCTTCCGGGCGAGTTCGGCTTCGGTATGCCCGGTACGGTGGTCCAGCCGCCATGACCGCACCTCCGCACTGATCTTCTTCAAGGCGTCCTTGCTGATCGCGGGCATGAACGCGGTGAATCGCGCCCCGTCCTTGCGCCGCGCTCCGCGCGCCCGGAACGTGTACCCCAGGAACGTGAACGCCGTGTGCTCGTATGAGCCGCGCCGCTTCCCGTCCGCGCAGTAGACGATCCTGGTCTTGTCCGGATGCAGCACCAGCCCGACCGCTTCCATCCGCTCCCGCAAAGCCGCCAGGACACGCTGTGCCTGGGCCTCGCTGACGCAGTGGATCACCGCGTCATCCACGTAGCGCTCGAACCGGACGGCCGGGAACTCCCGGGCCAGCCAGGCATCGAACGCGTAGTGCAGGAACAGATTGGCGATCACGGGCGAGACCGCGGAACCCTGCGGGGTCCCCCGGTCACGCTGCACCAAGGTGCCGTCGGGCAGCGCCAGCGGGGCGGCAAGCCACCGCTTCACATACAGCACCACCCACGGCAGGTCAGTGTTCGCCTCGACCGCCTTGACCATCCGGTCCCACGGCACGCTGTCGAAGAACCCGGCGATGTCAAGATCAATCACCCAGTCCGTCTCCCAGCACCGCCGCCGGCATTCAGCCACAGCGTCGAGCGCGGAACGCTTCGGGCGGTAGCCGTAGGAGTCCGGATGGAAGATCGGCTCGACCTTCTTCTCCAGCTCCCGGGCCACTACCGTCTGCGCGACCCGGTCGGCGACGCAAGGCACCCCGAGAATCCTGATGCCCTGTCCGTGCGCCTTGGGGATCTCCACCGCGAGCACCGGCGGCGGGAAGTACGACCCCGACGACATCCGATTCCAGATCTTGTACAGATTGTTCTTCAGATCGGACTCGAACTCCGCGATCGACTGCCCGTCAACCCCCGGCGCTCCCTTGTTCGCCTTTACCTTCTCCCACGCCTCCCAGACCGCCCGCTTCGAGATCTCGAACGGCTTGCCTGATGCTTTCAGCTCGTCCACGCGACTCCTCCCGGAGCACTTCCGGTTGATCGGGCAAACAACAGCCACGGACAACCCGGCCCCTTCGCTCCACCCCCGTTACAGGGGCCTCAGCACTACTACGAGCCGGTCCGCCAGCGCACCCCGCGACGGTACTCACATCGCCCCTCCTCCCGGAGGGACTCTCCCTGTCGCCCGCCCAGGCAGGGCCGGCTGTGTCAGGGCACGCCTTCTCCTGTTCCGCACGGAAGCCGCAGACCGGGCTCGCGTCGTCTACATGCCGGACACCGCCTGGCCAGTAAACGGGCACCCGCCAGGCTTATCCCGGGATTACTGCAACACCCCGGTTCTGATGTCAGCTATTCGTGTTACGACACTTCCTCAACGATTCGCTCGCGCTCGCCTTCCCGATCCCCACCTGACGCCTTGACGACGCCTTTTCCTCATCGCTCACCACGACGGTCTTCAGCCAACGCAGCATGAGGCGGTTTGAAGCCACCCCCCGCAGGGCGACTCCGAAGGGCCACCATCCTTCATCTCCCGTACAGCACCGCTCCATCCGGCCTTCCTACATCAGGCCCTCCTTCGCGTTCAGGACACACTGCAGTACACGATCCGGTCTTCCCGGGATGCAACCGGACGCCGACCCGCTCCATCCGCTTCCGCAGCGCATCCAGCACGGCCTCGGGCCGGGCCTTGGACGGGGCAGTACACGAGGCGTCAGGCCGCGTGTGACGACCGCTACGGAGACGCCGCTATGCGCGGCGCTGCGGCCATCGCCGCTGCGGCCCATGATGAGGAGAGCTGCTCGCTGTACTTCGGCCTGGCCGGCATGGCGGTCGCCCTGCACGCGGTGCACGTCCAATTGGGCAACTCCTCCGCAGGCGCAGCGGAGCGCCGCGCTCTGGACCAGGTGTGGTCCCGTTTCGACGGGCAGCGCTGGGGCGTGATGTTCGAGTTGCTCGGCGGCAACGCCGGCATCGCGCTGGGAGCACTGCAGGCCGGCGATCCCGAGCTGGCCGTCCTCGCGGCGGAGCCGTACCTCCGCACCGCTGACCCGACGCCTGGCGGGGTGAACTGGGCACTCCGCCCCGGCCCTGCCCGCTCCCATCACATCGCGCACGGCACGCTCGGCATTGCATTTGCCCTCGCGGCCGTCGGCACGGCTGCCGGGCGGCGCGACCTTACCGAGATTGCCCTGCGGGATGCCGCCGATGTCGTCGCGCGCGACGAAGCAGGGCCTGAGGGCTTCGTCGTCCGCAATGGGCGATGGGCAACGCCGGCATCATCCGCTGGGCTGACTCGCACAGACGCCCGCCAGGGAAGATAGCGTCAGCGAGCAGTTGTTCACGATCACCCTGGCTCAGCGGCCCGGCCCCGGGAAGAACTCGGCGCCCTGGACGTACTCCATGGCCTTGGTGAATGCCGGGTCGCTGAGGCGCTGCTCCATCTCCTGCGGGGTGAGGTCCTCGATGCGTGCCTGGATCCACCACAGGTTGCCCAGCGGGTCACGCACCCGCCCGACGCGGTCGCCGAAGAACAGGTGAGTGACCTCGGTCACTGAGATGCCGCCGGCTGCGACGGCCTGGCGGTGGACGGCGTCGGCATCGGGGACATACAGGCGGAGGAAGCCGGGCGTCGGCGGCCAATCGGGCCTGGCGTCGAACATCATCACGACGGAATCGCCGATCCGCACCTCTGCGTGCTCGATTCTTCCCTCAGCTCCGGTGAGGCGGGCGATCTCCCCGGCGCCGAAAGCCTCTTTCATGTAGTCGATGAGCCGGGCGGTGTCGCGGGAGATGATCCACGGCGTGACGGTGGTGTAGCCCTCGGGAACCGGCTTGACAGCCATTTCGCTGTGCCTCCTGGATGCGGTGCGGGCAGGTGCCACCGAGGCTAGATGCCATGTAGGCCAGCTCCTGTCCTCCATTGGAGGCATCCTGGATTCCGTGAGCGATACCTCGTCCAGGCTGCTGAAGCTGCTGTCGCTGCTGCAGGCCCCGCGCGAGTGGGCCGGTAGCGAACTCGCCGATCGTTTGCAAGTTAGCCGCCGGACGATCCGCTGCGATGTGGAGCGGCTGCGCGGCCTGAGTTACCCGGTGGAGGCGACGATGGGCACCGGCGGCGGCTACCGCCTGGTCGCCGGGATGGCGATGCCGCCGCTGCTACTGGATGACGACGAGGCCGTGGCCATCACCGTCGGCCTGGCCACGGCGGCCCGGCACCCGGTGCAGGGCATCGGGGAGGCATCGGTGCGGGCGCTGGGCAAGCTGGAACAGGTACTGCCGTCCCGGCTGCGGCAGCGGGTCCGCTCGCTGAACGCCGCCACTGTCTCGCTGCCCTCCGGCGACGGCCCTGGCGTCGACCCGGTGCAGCTGACCACGCTGGCAGCCGCGATCACCGGCCGTGAGCGGGTGCGGTTCGGCTACCAGGCCGGCGACGGGACCGGCAGCACCCGCCTAGCCGACCCGCATCGCCTCGTCGCGGCAGGACGGCGCTGGTATCTGCTCGCCTACGACAACGACCGCCAGGACTGGCGGATCTACCGCATCGACCGGATCCGGGACCTGCAGCCGACGGGCGCGCGGACCCGCCACGCCCACTGCCTGCCGACGCTGCCGCCTACGTCACCGGCAAGCTCTACTCCCTCGCCCCCACTTACCGGGCCATCGCCACCCTGCACGCTCCGGCCGCAGAGGTGGCCCGCCGACTGGGCAGTACCGCAGGTAATCTCACCGTGACCGGCGAGTGGACCTGCCGGCTCGAAACGCATGCCGACACGCTGGAATGGCTGGCCTTCCGGCTGATCCCTTCCGGCTGCGAGTTCGAGGTGCACCAGCCGCCAGAACTCGCCGGATACCTGCGCGCGCTCGGTGCGCGCCTCACCCGCGCCGCAGGCCACTGAGCTCCCGCCGGAGGGCGATCCACTGGCCCGCAAGTGAACCGAGGCGAGCCACTCGCGCACGCAGGGGCGAGCGGAGTTGTCAACGGCGACAACAGCGGACACAGCCATCCTGTCTTTTCACATGTCGTCGTGACAGCCGTTATGTTGTCGGCTCCGTGCAACTCCCTCCGGCATCACGCGGGGGGCGCAGCCAGAGCACGCCGCCGCAATGGGCTGTCTTAGGGCCGGCCGCTGCGGCGGCGAGTGCTGCCCCAAGCCGGGACACATACGCTTTCGTGCGCGGGAACGTGAGGTCGGACGTGTAAATAAGGCCGGGAACCTCTTTTCCAGCCGCCTCGTGTGCCCGTCGGAGACTCTCGAAGTCCGGGACGTTGTTCGTCACGAGGACCCGGCCCTCGGCCAGCGCCGCCTGGAAGATCTCTAGGTCTGACAGGGCCCGCAGGACAGGATCCGCAGCGACCGCACGGCAGTCGATGCCACGGGCAGCAAGATCGGCGGCGACCGCGGGCGAGAACATCTCGTCGAGGAGCGGGAAGACCGTAAGCGGCGAACTCTTCGTCCGCGCGCCACTGTGCGGAACTCAGCCGCTCCGCAAGACCTTCCTCCAGCTCGCAGTCTTGGCCAAGCTCCGGATCTGTCACCATGAACCGTGCGGAGAGCGGTTCGATCCCGATAACGTGCACCTTCCAGCCCCGCTCCGTCAAGCCTTCTATCAGCCGTGAGCCGAGGATCTCCATCGGGATGGAACTATTGGTTGCTACGTCGATGTCGCGGCTCAATCGGTCGACGATGCCGTGTGCTTGAACCGCATAACCACCCGTTAGTGCAAATGGCAAGTCGTTGCCAACTTCCAGAACGTCCCGCAGCAGTCTCCTGTGCAGGTCGTTCATATTCATCAGACGGCTGGCGCTCCTTCAGCGAGCTCTGGAAAAGCTGACTCCCACACATCCCGGATGACGCGGCCGACTACCTTGCGCAGGGTGGGCCAATGGCCGACGAGCAGTCGTGGATTTATGAACACGACCAAGTCGTCGCGCAGTCCCTCGGTCAGGACGATGTGGTACATGCTCACGCAGAGCGAAGGACGTTCAATATCAAAGGCGGTTAGCCCGCGCCACGCAACGTGCAGCGGCAACTGGACCGTGCCGCGCTCCGGGCCTGCCAGATCGTCAAGGGAACGCGGCAATCTGCTGCGGTATCGCTGTTCCAGCACCGCGGCATGCGAGATAGGCTCGGACGAGACCTCCATGGTCCAAGTATGGCTTACTGAGCCGAGATGGCCGGCCAACTTACTGCGTGTTGGAAACGACATACACGTTCCATCCGACCTTGAGCGCATACGCGTAGTGCGCGACCTTAGGTCAAGACCCCAGCGCCAGGCTAGACGTCGGGTTCGCGTCCCAAGGTGCGTCGGCGCCACAGGCAGCCGGCCCTCGCTATCCCGCCACGCACGACCGCAGCTACCCACCAGACCCGACCGTAACGCGGCAGCAGCCCAACCCACGACCAAGCGCACCGGAGCAGATTTCCACGCGACGCGACCACTCCCCCGGGTGAAATGGCTAGACGAGTGATTTCATGTCGAGAAGCTGTACCCGGCTCCGCTCATCAGGTGAAGGGGCCACGACAGGCACAGCCCACGACAGCAGGAGACCACCATGCCGAAGTACTTGCTCCTCAAGCACTACCGCGGCGGCCCGGAGCCGCACCGTCCGGTGCCCCCGATGGACCAGTGGGCCCCCGAGGACGTGGAGGCGCATATGGCCTTTCTCAAGCACGTCAGCGAAATGCTCGAGGAGAACGGCGAGTACGTCGATGGGCAGGCGCTGACGCCGGCGCGCACCTGGGTGCGCTACGGCGGCCCGGACGCTGCCCCGGTCACCACCGACGGCCCGCTGCCCGAAACCAGCGATCTCGTGGCGGGCTGGTACATGATCGACGTCGAGTCATACGAGCGCGCGGTAGAGCTGGCGGCCTACGTCTCCTCGGAGCCAGGCCCGGGCGGCGAGCCGCTGTACGAGTGGATCGGCGTCCGGGAGGTCATGTCCGGGCCGCCCTCGGACGACTGACCCGGCGTGACCGACGAGCCCACGCGACGGCTGGATGAGGGCGCGCTGCGCGCCCTCGTCCCCCGGGTGCTCGCGGGCCTCGTCCGCCGGGGCGAGGACTTCGATGCCGCCGAGGACGCGCTGCAGGAGGCGCTGCTGGAGGCGCTTCGGGTGTGGCCCGAGCACCCGCCGCGCGACCCGCGCGCGTGGCTGGCGACGGTCGCGACCCGGCGGCTCGTCGACGTCCGCCGCAGCGAGGCCGCTCGTCAGCGCCGCGAGGAGGCGACGTATGCCGAGCCGCGGCCCGCCGCCATCGAGGAAGGCGACGACACCCTTTTCCTGCTCTTCTGCTGCTGCCACCCTGACCTCACGCCTGCCTCCCAGGTGGCGCTGACCCTGCGTGCCGTCGGCGGCCTCACCACCCGGGAGATCGCCGACGCCTTCTACGTACCGGAAGCGACGATGGCGCAGCGGATCAGCCGGGCCAAGCGCGCCCTTCAGGGGCGCCGTCTGGATCAGCCCGGCGACCTCGCCGTCGTGCTGCGCGTGCTCTACCTCATCTACACGGCCGGCCACGCAGGCCGGGTGGACCTGGCCGGAGAGGCGATCCGGCTCGCCCGCCAACTCACACTCGCCACCGAGGAACCGGAGGCGCGCGGGCTGCTCGCGCTGATGCTCCTCAACCACGCCCGCCTCCCGGCGCGACTCGACTCAGCGGGTCGCATCGTCACGCTCGACCGACAGGACCGCGGGCTGTGGGATACCCGCGAGATCGCCGAGGGCGTGCGCGTCCTGCATTCGGCGCTGGCCGTTCATCGCCCCGGTCGCTACCAGGTCGAGGCCGCCATCGCCGCCCTACACGACGACGCCGCGAGCGCTGAGGAGACCGACTGGCCGCAGATCCTCGCCTGGTACGACGACCTCGTCGCCCTCACCGACGACCCGGTGCGCCAGGACCCCGCCGCGGTGCTCGGGCGGGCGGTCGCGGTCGGCCACGTACTGGGCGCCGCCGCCGGGCTGCGCGAGACCGACCGGCTGCGCGAGGTGCTCGGCGAGCGGCACCGGTGGCACGCCGTCCGCGGCTACCTCTACGAGCTCAGTGGCGACCTCCCTGCCGCCGCCGCGGCATACGCGGATGCCGCCCGTCGGGCCACGGACGTCGCCGAGCGCGACCATTTGATCCGTCAGGCCGCCCGCGCGCGGGCCGCCGAGGTACGTAGCCGCACTCCGTGACCGCTGGCACTCCCCCGCCCGGCTCGCGCAAGGTTTCGGTCAGCTGGTGAACCTGGCTTGGGCCGGGCAGGATGATCTGCATGGCCCTGGCTTACCTAGTGCAGCACGGGAAAAGGA
>Ga0302184_10001473_pt1 | contig 15204 bp, 13 predicted proteins | sample I_Palsa_N3_3_FD_200233 | JGI IMG/M metagenome (GOLD analysis project Ga0302184, IMG submission 200233) | Peat permafrost microbial communities from Stordalen Mire near Abisko, Sweden - I_Palsa_N3_3 | ecosystem: Environmental > Terrestrial > Soil > Palsa > Peat permafrost | place: Sweden...
GATCAGCCGCACGACCATGACCCGGCCAGTGGCGCCGTGCTTCCGGCCGTGCCGATGCCGCGCACCATCGCCCCGGGGGTACTCGAGATCGACACGCTGCTCGGTGGTTGGGAGCGGGTCACGGCCGGCTACCTGATCGAAGGGTCGTCTCCCGTTCTCATCGAGACGGGGAGCCAGTCCTCGGTGCCCGTCCTCCTCGCCGCGCTCGAGAAAGTCGGCGTCGGAGCCCACGAGCTGGCGGGCGTGGCGATCACCCACATCCACCTCGATCACGCTGGTGGGGTGGGGGACGTGGCAAGAGCCTTTCCCACCGCCACCGTGTACGTCCACGAGAAAGGGGCACGCCACCTGGCCGATCCCTCCCGGCTCATTGCCTCGGCTGCGCTGGTGTACGGGCCGCTGCTCGACTCGCTCTACGGCCGGATGGATCCGACCGATGCCGAGCGCCTCCACGTGGTGGCCGACGGCGAGGAGATCGCCGTGAGCTCGAACCGGACGCTGGTGGCGGTGGACTCGCCCGGGCACGCCAAGCATCACGTGGGATTCCACGACTCGGAGAGCGGGGTCCTCTTCGCCGGGGACGCAGTCGGGGTGAAGCTGCCCGACGGTGGCGTCCTGCGCCCGGCCACCCCGCCGCCCGATTTCGACCTCGACCTGGCCCTCAACTCCCTGCAGAAGTTCGCGGCGCGGCGGCCCTCGGCCATCGCGCTGGCTCACTACGGGCTACTCGAGGCGCCCGCGGAACTTCTGGCCGAGGCGGAGGAGACGCTGTGTGCATGGGCCGAGACGGCCGAGTCGGCTTATCGGCAAGGGGCCGACATCGCCGATGCGCTCTCGGCCCGATTCGATGCGTCGCTCCAGGACGTCGATCCGGTGAACCGGGAGAAGCTGGAGACCTTGAACGGCGTCCACTCCAACGCGGCCGGGTTCCGCCGTTGGCTCGAGGGGCGCGACGCGACCACCTGACCGCTCAGCGAGCAGAATTCGACCATCTGACCGCTCAGCGAGCAGCTACTCGACCACCATCTTGGAGCGGAGCTCCTCCTGGCGGATCTCGAAGTCGTCGAGCGAGATGCGGCCGTCGGCCAGGTCCTCGTGTAGTGCGGCGAACTGCTCGAGAAGTCGGGTCTGGTCCACCACTTCCCCGTTCGACGGACCTGCATCGAGGTCGTCGGCGGCCTTGTCCTCGCGTCGGGACTGCCGATCATCCATCTTTGCCCGGGCCCGGTCCTTCTTGGCCTGATCCCGCTGCAGCTTGCCGAATGTCGAGCGTGCGCGTGCCATGGTTGACTCCTTTCCGGTCGTAGCGACGACCAGGTACTGCCGGCAGAGCGCCTGCTTTGCCGTAAAGACTCTCGTCAGGGATGCGACGGGCCGTCTCGACCCGATGGCGGAGGGAGTGGGATTCGAACCCACGGTACCCATGAGGCACAACGGTTTTCGAGACCGTCCGATTCGGCCACTCTCGCATCCCTCCAGAGGAGAGCCTAGTCGCTGGGACCTCGACTGGCGGGAGCGGGAGACGAAGAGAGCGGGCGTTTCCCCGCAAAGAACGAGGTGAGGAGCGCGCTGCATTCCGGTGCGCGCACGCCCGGGGTGATGGGCACTTCATGGTTGAGGCGGGGGTCGCCGCACAGGTTGTAGAGCGTGCCGCAGGCCCCGGCCCGGGGGTCGGATGCACCGAAGACGAGCCTCCCGACCCGAGCCGCCAGCAGCGCACCGGCGCACATCGGGCATGGTTCCAGGGTCACCACCAGGGTGACCTCGGTCAGCCGCCATCCGCCCATGGCAACGGCAGTTTCACGCAGAGCCAGGATCTCTGCGTGCGCCGTCGGGTCGCCCGTGAGCTGGCGTTCGTTGTGGCGAGCCGACACCACCTGCCCGTCGAGCAGCGTGACCGCGCCGACCGGCACGTCACCATGTGCCAGGGCATCGCGAGCCTGCCCCAGGGCGATAGCCATGGCGGCGTCATCGGTGAGAGGTGCGGACGGCATATGGCGGAGGCGGTGGGATTTGAACCCACGGTTGCTTTCACAACACACGATTTCCAATCGTGCCGATTCGGCCGCTCTCGCACGCCTCCGGGAGCGCAGCCCGGACAGGCTACCCGAGGGTGCTCCGCGTGGATCCGGCACTAACGTGCAGACTGTCGCCGCGCCGGTGCTGGGTGCGGTGGCCGGGTCCTGCGCAACGGCCGCTCGTGAATCGAGTCAGGGCCGGAAGGCAGCAGCTCTCAGCGGGTATGGCCGTGTGCCGTAGCCAACCTGGCCACCGCACCGAGCTCCGGCGTCGCTGTCAGAGCGCACCGGTAGGCTCGGCGCCCATGGCCGACGCTCCTTTTGTCTCGCTGTACCGGCGTTTTCGCCCGGGGCGTTTCGACGAGTTGCGAGGGCAGGACCATGTGGTGCGGGCGCTCCAGAGTGCCGTCCGCGATGATCGGGTCTCCCACGCCTACCTGTTCAGCGGACCGCGCGGCACCGGCAAGACATCCTCGGCACGCATTCTGGCCAAGGCGCTCAACTGCGCCGCCCCGGTCGATGGTGAGCCCTGCGGTGTCTGCACGTCGTGCACCGAAATCACCCAGGGGACCTCCCTCGACGTCCACGAGCTCGACGCCGCCTCCAACAACGGGGTCGATGCCATGCGCGACCTGGTGGCACACGCGGCCCTGGGCACGCCCGGGCGCTGGAAGGTCTACATCGTCGACGAGGTCCACATGCTGTCCAACGCGGCCGCAAACGCGTTGCTCAAGACGTTGGAGGAGCCGCCGAGCCACGTGGTCTTCGTGCTGGCCACCACCGACCCCCAGAAGGTTCCGCCGACCATCCGCAGCCGGACCCAGCACCTCGAATTCCGCCTCATCGGGGCGGAGACGCTCAGCGATCTCCTCGTGTCGATACGAGAGCAGGCCGGGCTCACCGTCGACGACGAGTCAGTCCAGGCGGCGGTGCGGCGCGGCCGGGGATCGGCCCGTGACGCCCTCTCCGCCCTGGATCAGGTGGCGGCATCGGGAACATCCGACGCCGCCCGACCGGAGCTGTCCGCTGTCGTGTCGGCCCTCGGCGAGGGAGAGGTAGGCCTTGCCCTCGTCAGCCTGGGCACGTTGCTGGCGGGCGGATGGGGGCCACAACAGCTGGCCACCGAATTGGTGGACGACCTGCGCCAGCTGTTCCTGGCTGCTCTCGCCCCTGAACTGTGTGCCGTCTCGGGCCCGGCCCGGGCCGAATGTGCCGAGCTGGCGCAGTCGATGGGATTGGCCCGGGTCGTCCGCAGCATGGAGATCCTCGGGCAGGCACTGATCGACATGCGCGACGCTCCCGACGCGCAGGTCGTCCTGGAGATCGCCGTGGCGCGGGCCACGCGGCCCGATCTCGACTCGGGGATCGAGGCACTCGCCGAGCGGGTGGCGACGCTCGAACGAAACAGCGGCACCGCGGCCGGCCGCACGCCCGTCCTTGCGGAGGCAAGCGCAGCGCCTGCCCCGCCGACTGCAGCGGCACCGCCGGCAGCAGCGGCACCGCCGAGAGCCACAGCTGCACCCGCTGCGGCACGAACTCCCGAAGCGGCTGTGCCTGTTCCCCCGGCCCCGGCCACGGAGCGCGCTCCGGCTCCGGCCGAGGTGGGACGGCGTCCCTCGCTGGGAGCGGTTCGCCGTCGCCAGGAAGGTCCGAGTGCCGCCACCGGTGCCCCCGCTGGTGACGTCCCACCCGGGCCAAGCGGGGACCAAGCCCCGGGCGTCCCCGCCACGGGGTCGGCCGGACGCCTTATCGATCGCGACAGCCTGACCCAGGCCTGGGGAGACGGCGTGCTGCACAACTTGTCGGCCCGGGCCAAGGCCCTCTTCAGCGCCGGCCGATTCGTGGCCTCCGACGAGAGCGGAGCGCAGTTCGCCCTACCGAACGCGGCGCACCGCGACCGGTGTACCGAGCTGGCATCGCAGGTTGAGTCCGCCCTGACGACGCATTTCGGTGTACCGGTCCGGCTCGTCCTCGTGGTCGACGGCGGAGGCGGGGGTGATCCCGACGTGCCGGTCGGCGCACCCTCCTTGCCGCGCCGACCGTCGGCTCCGGCCGCTCAGCCGATGCCCCAGGACAGCAGTATGGACGAGGCCGATGAAGAGGATCCGGAGGTCCTGGTGGCCGCCACACGGGGCGAAGTCGATGAGGCGTCGGCCGCGGAGGCTCGCCTCCTCGAGGCCTTTCCCGGGACCGAGGTGGCTGAATAATGTTCACCGGCCCACTGCGCTCCCTCATCGACGAGTTGGGCCGCCTGCCCGGGATCGGCCCGAAGTCGGCGCAACGCATCGCGTTCCACATCTTGAAGGTGCCCAGCGAAGACGCCCACCGGTTGTCCGACGCCATCGTGGCGGTCAAGGCGCGCACGACACTGTGCGACCAGTGCTTCAACGTGGCCGAGGGTGGTGCGTTGTGCGGCGTGTGCAGTGATGACCGGCGCGAGGAGAACGTTCTCTGCGTGGTCGAGGATCCCCGGGACATTGTTGCGGTCGAGCGAACGGGGCAGTTCAACGGCCGGTACCACGTCCTCGGGGGAGCGCTGAATCCGCTGGAGGGGGTCGGGCCGGATCAGCTCAAGGTGCGGGAGCTGTTGACCCGCATCGACGCCGGGAAAATCAAAGAGGTCATCGTCTGCACCAACCCCAATCTCGAAGGAGAAGCGACGGCGATGTACGTGGCTCGCCTCCTGACGCCCCTCGGCATCGTGGTGTCGCGCTTGGCCAGCGGGCTACCCGTCGGAGGGGACCTCGAGTATGCCGACGAGCTCACGCTGGGACGAGCGCTGGAGGGTCGGCGCACCCTCGAGGTCTGACGACCCCATCTCGGTCTCGTAAACTGGGTCCATGCGAGTTGCCATCGTCGGTGCCACTGGTCAGGTGGGCGTGGTCCTGCGATCCATCCTGGCCGAACGTGGATTTCCACTGGACGAAATGCGGTACCTCGCCTCGAGCCGTTCGGCCGGGACGACCCTGCCCTGGGGCGATCAGGAGATCGTCGTGGAGGACGCGCTCACGACCGATCTCTCCGGCATCGACCTCGCCCTCTGTTCGGCCCCGGCGTCTGTGTCGCGGCTTCTGGCTCCCCGCCTGGCCGAGGCAGGTGCGATCGTCATCGACAACTCGTCGGCGTGGCGAATGGATCCCGACGTGCCCCTCGTGGTTCCCGAAGCGAACGTGGCCGCGCTGGCCTCGATCCCCAAGGGGATTGTGGCCAATCCCAACTGCACCACGATGGTGGCCATTCCGGTGCTCAAGCCGCTGCACGACGCTGCGGGGCTCACCCGGATCGTCGTCTCGACGTATCAAGCCGTCTCGGGCGGAGGTGTCGAGGCCGTCCGCGAGTTGGCCGAACAGCTGTCCAAGACCGCCGACCGGGCGCAGGATCTCACCTACGACGGTGCGGCAGTGGACTTCCCTCCGCGTTCGGTCTACCCCGTGCCCATCGCCCACAACCTGATCCCGCTTCAGTTCACCATCGTCGACGACGGCTCGCTCGAGACCGATGAAGAGCAGAAGTACCGCAACGAGAGCCGCAAGATCCTGGGCCTTCCCGAGCTCGCGGTGACCTGTACCTGCGTGCGGGTGCCGGTGTTCACCGGACACTCGGCCGCCATCGTGGCCGAGTTCAGCCGCGAGCTGTCGGTGGAACGGGCGACCGAGGTTCTCGGGGCCGCTCCCGGTGTTGAGCTTGCGGAGATCCCCACCCCGCTGATGGCGGCCGGTGGTGACGTCTCCTATGTGGGGCGACTACGCCGGGCCCACGGAGCCCCAAATGCGTTGGCCTTCTTCGTCGTGGGCGACAACCTGCGCAAGGGGGCGGCCCTCAACGTGGTGCAGATAGCCGAGGCTCTGGTCGCAGCCGGCCGCGTCTGACGGTCGGTTGGCGTCAGTCCGGCCCGGACGATCCGGGCTCGGGTCCTCCGGCCACCAACGAGGACATCCGCCGGGCCAGGTTTACGGCGTGATCGCCGAAGCGCTCGTAGAAGCGGGCCACCATGGCGAGCTCGATCGCCACCGGAAGGGGCATGGTTCCCGAGACGATCTCGGCCGTCAGGGTGACGTGGAGATCGTCGAGCTCGTCGTCGATGTCGTCGATGACCGCGGCGGCGCTGGCCGAACGTTCGGCGAAGGCGTCGGCGGTGCTGCGCCACATGGTGGTGGCCACCTCGCCCATGCGCTCGACCAGGCCGCGGCTCCGGGCTGACATTTCGGCGCCCAGACCCCGGGCGGCGCGGCGGGCGATGTGCTCGGCCAGATCGCCGTTGCGCTCCATGTCGGGCAGCATCCGCAGGATGGCCACCATCTCCCGGCGCTCGTCCGGGGTGGTCTCACCGTGCACCAACTGCTGTTGGACGGAGCGGGAGATCTCCCCGATGATCTGGTCGATGACGTCGTCACGCCGGACGAGCAGCTTGGCCGCCTCGCGATCTCCGGCTAACAGGGCATGGGTGGCTCCGGCGATACCCTCTCCGACCAGGGCGAACGTCTGGGCGAACAGGCGGTCAACCTCGTGGGGGACCGGGATGGTGGGCCAGAGTGGTTGCTCCATGACCAGAGGCCCGGCCACCGGGGCCGGGCCTTCGTCCTCCGAACCCTTGATCCGGCGCACATTGCCACCGATCCGGAACGCCATCGTCGCCACGATACCGGTCATGGGGGTGGCGTGGCCTGCGGCCGACCCGGGGGTCCCTCGGAGTTGATACACCCCACCGTTACTGTGGCCCCATGGTCCTCGGCGTTCTGATCGGTCTCGTGGTGGGCGTGGCGCTGGCGCTGCTATGGCACCAGCTCCGCCAGGCAAATGTGCAGGCTGCGGCCCGGACGGCGGAGGCCCGCCTGGCTGATGCCCAGGCCGCGATGATGCAGCTTTCGGCGCGCCTGGAGGAGAGAGCTGCTGCCGCGGCGACCGCCGAAACTGCGCGCGCCGTTCTGAGCACGGAGTTGGATCTCCTCAAGAGGTCACAGGACGAGTTGCGATCCCGATCGCAGGAAGAGCGCCAGCACCTGGTCGGGGCGTTTGCAGAGCTGTCGGCCGAGGCCCTGCAGAAGAACAACGAACAATTTCTCGCCCTGGCCGAGACGAAGCTCGGCCAGGCACAGACCGCGGCGCAGGGCGATCTGATGCAGCGTCAGCAGGCCATCGCACAGCTGCTGAGCCCGTTGAGCGAGACGCTGGCCCGCTACGAGCTCGGTTTGCAGAAGATCGAGGTCGAGCGGAAGGGCGCGTACGAAGGGCTCAGCGAAAAGGTGGCACAGCTCCACGTCGGCAATGAACAGCTGCAGAAGGAGACACGCAATCTCGTCACCGCCTTGCGCTCGCCCCAGACGAGAGGCCGATGGGGGGAGATCCAGTTGCGGCGCGTCGTCGAGATGGCCGGAATGCTCGAGCACTGTGACTTCGACGAGCAGGTCTCGACCCTTACCGACGAGGGTCGCTTGCGGCCGGACATGATCGTGCATGTCCCCGGGGGAGGCGAGATCGTGGTTGACGCCAAAGTCCCCCTCGAGGCCTTCCTGCAGCTCATCGACGCCGACGATGACGCGTCGCGCGCCACCTTCCAAGCTGCACACGCGCGACAGTTACGCACCCACGTGGACCAGCTGGCGAAGAAGGAATACTGGAAGCAATTCGCGCAGTCACCCCAACAGGTGGTCGCATTCATCCCGGGTGACCAACTTCTTTCCGCCGCCTACGAGTCCGATCCGACATTGCAGGAACACGCCATGGCGAACGGCGTCCTGCTCACCACGCCGACGATGCTCATCGCGCTCTTGCGCACGGTAGCCTTCGGGTGGCGCCAGGAGTCACTGGCCGAGAACGCGCGCGAGGTGCAGCGGCTGGGAGCCGAGCTCTATGAGCGGTTGCGGACCATGAGCTCGCACATGCAACGTCTGCAACGGAGCCTCACCGCCAGCGTGTCGGCGTACAACGACGCCGTGGGTTCGCTCGAGTCACGCGTGCTCGTCTCGGCGCGCCGCTTCCCCGCGCTCGGGGTAGTGGGGCTGGAGACCGATGAAATTCCCGATCTACCGCCGGTTGAGGCCGCACCACGCCTGCTCCAGGCCCTGGAACTCGTGACCGATGTCGACGAGCGCGTCGAGCGTCCGGCCGCCCTGCGAGAGGGAGACGCAGCCGCAAGCCGCTAAAACCTGTGACCCCTCGTGGCGCTTCGCGATCGACGAATTGCGTCATTCCCCCTGGATCACGCCATTATCTAGCGGTGCCCGTTTAGGCTCCACGCCACGAAGCCCAGCCCGCGACGACGCAGCGATTGTTCAGTGGCCGCTCAGGTGGCGCACAGCGAATCGGCGCATGATGGGAGGATTGTGTGCGTTTCGTTGCTTTGGGAACGGTAGAAAAGGACGAAGATGAACGTATTGGTGCTCGGCGGTGACGGATATCTCGGGTGGCCGACCGCGCTCCATCTCTCCGCCCTGGGGCACCACGTCACGGTGGTGGACAATCTGGTCCGGCGTGAGTACGACGCCGAAATGGGCGTCGACAGCCTCGTCCCTATCTATTCGCTCGACGAGCGCGTGGGGAAATGGCACGAGCTCTCCGGAAATCGGATCGACGTGCGGATCGGCGATCTCACCGACGCTGCCTTCACCTATGCCGCCGTCGCCGAGTCCAAGCCGGACGCGATCGTGCATTTCGGGGAGCAGCGATCGGCCCCGTACTCAATGATCGACCGCGAGCACGCGGTCTACACACAGGTCAACAACGTCGTGGGCACGCTGAACCTGATGTATGCCATCGCCGAGATCAACCCCGCCATCCATCTGGTCAAGTTGGGAACCATGGGCGAATACGGCTACCCCGACATCGACATCGAAGAGGGGTTCATCGAGATCACCCATAAGGGACGCACCGATGTTCTGCCCTACCCGAAGCAACCCGGTTCCTTCTACCACCTGTCCAAGGTGCACGACAGCGCCAACATCATGTTTGCCTGCCGGGTCTGGGGCTTGCGTTCGACGGATCTGAACCAGGGCATCGTCTACGGCCAGTCGACGCCGGAGAGCGATCTTGATCCAGTACTCGCTACGCGGTTCGACTACGACGGCGTTTTCGGGACGGTGCTCAACCGTTTCTGTGTCCAAGCCGTGATGGGACATCCGTTGACGGTCTACGGCGCCGGAGGTCAGACGCGGGGCATGCTGAACATCCGGGACACCTTGGCCTGTGTCACCTTGGCCTTGGAGAATCCCGCTGCGCCGGGTGAGTTCCGCGTGTTCAACCAATTCACCGAGTCGTTCTCCGTGCGGGACATGGCAGCCATGGTCAAGCAGGCATCCAAGAAGGCGGTGACGATCGCCGGCGGCCTGCACAACCCACGGGTCGAGCGCGAGGAGCACTACTTCAACGCCGCCCACACCAAATTGCTCGATCTCGGGCTCGAACCCCACCTGCTGACCAAGAGCGTGATCGTGGGGATGCTCGACCTGGTCGGGCGGAACACGGACCGGGTGGACATGGATGCGATCGCTCCCACCGTGCAATGGCGGTCGAGTGCCAGCACCGTCAAGACGGCGAACACCTCGTCGGACGCGTCCTTTCTGGTGGTCTGACCCGGCGGTAGCGTGACGCGGCCATGTCGCCGCTGAAATCCCATCGCCGCGCCCGGAGACGATCCTGGTCCGGCAAAGTTGTCGTTCTCGTGGTGCTGGGCCTGATCGTGGCACTCCTCGTCGGCGGGGTGACCCAGATCGGACGGCAATCGGGCCCCTACGACGCCCACACGAACCGTTCGTTTGCCGCCCAAGGCGGTGTGGTAGCCAAGGACTCGAACCTCACCGCGTCTTCCGTGCGACGGCTGATGCGGGATATGCAGAACCTGGATCGTCAGACACTTCAGGCTGAGCTCGATGCGTTCACGGCCCAGTCGGCCGGGCAGGCAAGCCGCGCCGAGTTCCTCAGCACCCCGGCTGCCGCGGGTGCAGTGCAGGACCAGTTCGCCGCCGTCTTCGCCGACCGGGCCCAGGCCGTGCGCGAGCTGCAAGCGGCCATCGACGGCCTGTTGGGGATGCATCCTCTCCAGGTGGCGGGAGCGCCCCCATCGAATGGCAGCGCCACGGCGACGCCCACGCTCCTGTCGTCCACGCAGGCGACGAATCGAATCGCCGCCGTCGGCGGACTGCTGGCCCAGTCCGACCGGAGCTATGCGGGGGTGCGTCGCTCCCTGGCCCGCTTGCCCGGGCACGCCCGGCTGCCGGCGTCGAAGTGGATCACCAGCGCCGGCCTCTGGCAGGTGGGCGCGGTCACCACGCAGGTCGACCTCCTGGCCACGTCGACCTCCCTGGCCGTGACCCACCGGCTCGCCCTGCGTGTCGTCGAGATCACGCCCCCGGCTCTGCCGTCCCCGACCGGCGTGGCGACCCCGGGCACCTCGGTACTCTCGCCGACCACTGAGGTGGAGCTACACGTGGTCCTTTCCAACCTGGGCTCGGTCGACGAACCACACGCCTCGGTCCGGTTCACCCTCGTCCCGCAGCCCTCGGGGGCCACGGCCACGCTGACGAGGCGAGCGGCCGTCGCCGCGGGCGGGTCGGTCAGCCTCGCCCCGGCCTCTTTCTCGGTGAAACCCGGGGTGAGCTATCAGCTGACCGTGGCCATCAAGGTGCCCGCCGGCCAGACGGACGTCATCGGAACGGCACTGGGCGAGCTGCTCCAGATCGCGCCGACGAAGTGACCCGGGCCGGCCTCCTCGGGCGGGTCTCGGCGATCGGCGGGGGCCGTCTCGACCGCAGGCCACCAAGGGTCATAGGATCGCTCACGAACCCAATCACGAATTGGAGGGGTCGCCCACGTGGCCGAAAGCATCACGATCACCGATAACCGAAATGGCGAGTCGATAGAGATACCGCTGCTGAACGGCGGCGTCTCGGCTTCCGAATGGTCAAAGCTGCTCCCGGGCGTCTGGTTTTACGACCCTGGGTTCATGTCGACGGCGGCCTGTGAGAGTGCCATCACCTATCTCGACGGCGAAGCGGGCATCCTGCGCTACCGCGGCTATCCGATCGAACAGCTGGCCGAGAAGTCGACCTATCTGGAGGTCGCCTACCTCCTGCTTTACGGTGAACTCCCCACGACTGAGCAGTACGCCGCCTGGCGCAACGAGATCACCAACCACACGTTCATTCACGAGAACGTGCGCAAGCGCTTCCTCGAGGGTTTCCATTACGACGCCCATCCCATGGGCATGCTGGTGTCCGCTGTTGCCGCCCTCTCCACCTTCTACCTCGACGCCAAGGAGATCTTCGACCCCGAGTCGCGCAACAAGCAGGTGATTCGCCTCATCGCCAAGATGCCGACGCTGGCCGCCGCCGCCCACCGCTTCAGCGTGGGCATGCCGTTCGTCTACCCCGACAACTCCCTCGACTTCGCCGACAACTTCCTTTCCATGCTGTGGAAGGTGGCCGAGCCCCGCTTCGAGGCCAACCCGGTGCTGGCGCACGCTCTCGACGTGTTGTTCATCCTGCACGCGGACCACGAGCAGAACTGCTCCACCACGGCCATGCGGGTCGTGGGCTCGTCGCACTCGGACCCCTACTCGGCCACCGCTGCCGCGGCCGCGGCTCTGTACGGTCCCCGGCACGGTGGGGCCAACGAAGCGGTCATTCGCATGCTCACCGACATCGGTTCCGTCGACAACGTCCCCGACTTCATCGCCACGGTCAAGGCCGGTCATGGGCAGCAGCGCCTGCAGGGCTTCGGCCACCGGGTCTACAAGAGCTACGACCCCCGGGCCAAGATCGTCAAGCGGATCGCCTACGAGGTGTTCGAGGTGACAGGCAAGAATCCACTCCTGGACATCGCGCTCAAGTTGGAGGAGATCGCCCTGAGCGACGAGTACTTCACGTCGCGTCACCTCTACCCCAACGTGGACTTCTACTCGGGTCTCATCTATCAGGCGATGGGGTTCCCGATGGAGATGTTCACCGTTCTCTTCTCTATTCCGCGCACCGTCGGTTGGTTGGCACATTGGCAAGAGATGCTGGACCAGGACTCGAAGATCGCCCGCCCCCGTCAGCTGTACATCGGGTCGGAGGCCCGGGATTACACGCCGATGGTCGGTCGTTAGTTCTTGGCGCGCACGCGCGCCAGACCTTCCTGGACGATGGTGACACACAGGTTCCCGGATCGGTCGAACAGGAATCCCCGGGCCAGACCCCGCCCGGCGGCCGCCACCGGCGAGTCGGTGTCGTAGAGGAGCCACTCGTCGGCCCGGAACGGCCGGTGGAACCACATGCAGTGGTCCAGGCTGGCGCCCATGAAGTCCATGTCCCCCCAGCGCGTGGCGTGGGGGGCCAGGATGGTGTCGAAGAGCGACATGTCCGAGGCGTAGGTGGCGATGGCGGCATGGAGCAGCGGGTCGTCGGGGAGCTCGCCGTCGGCCCTGATCCAAAGGCGCTGGTACGGCTGACCGGACTCCTGGCGATGCCAGGGTAGGTCACCGATGTGGCGCTGATCGATCGGGTGGGGCCGGTCGAACCAGTCGGTCAGCTCCTCTCGGAACGGTTGGAGCCGCTCGAAGAGGGGGGCCAGGGTCTCGGGGTCGGGAACGTCGGGCATGGGGAACTGATGCTCCAGGCCCTCCTCGAGGTCGTGGAACGAAGCCGACATGTTGAAGATGGCCCGGCCGTGCTGAATGGCCACCACCCGGCGGGTCGTGAAGGACCGACCGTCGCGAATCCGGTCAACCTCGTAGAGGATCGGGACGAGGGGGTCACCCGGGCGCAGGAAGTACGAATGCAGAGAATGCACCCGGCCATGATCCACGGTGCGGCCAGCCGCGATCAGGGCCTGCCCCGCCACCTGGCCGCCGAACACGCGCTGACGTTCCTCATTGGGCTGAATGCCCCGGAAGATGTTCACCTCGATCGGCTCGAGGTCCAGCAGGTTGACGAGGAACTCGAGAGATGCGCTCATGACCCCATGATCGCAGGGCCGCCCGAACCCGTCGGCGAGCGGGGCGCCCCGGGGGCCGCTACCGTGCGGCGCCATGACGAGCGGAACCGAAGTCGGGCCCCCACAGAAACGTCTGGTCTTTCCGGATGGATTCGTCTGGGGCGTCGCCACGGCGGCCCACCAGATCGAAGGAGGCAACGTCAACAACGACTGGTGGGCCTGGGAGCACAATCCCGATTCGGGCACGGTCGCACCCAGTGGCGACGCGTGCGATTCGTTCCATCGCTGGCGCGAGGACGTCGACCTCGTGGGCGAGCTCGGGCTGTCGGCCTATCGCTTCTCGCTCGAATGGAGCCGGATCGAGCCGGCGGAGGGAGAGTTCTCATCGGCCGCGCTGGAGCATTACCGGCGCATCTGCGCCGCCTGTCTCGGGCGCGGCATCAGTCCGGTCGTCACGTTCCACCACTTCACCACCCCGCTCTGGTTGACGGCGCGTGGTGGATGGGAGGCGCCCGACGCGGCCGACTGCTTCGCCCGCTACGTGACGCGGGCGACGGCCTATCTGGGCGACCTGATCGGGTGGGCCTGCACGATCAATGAGCCCAACGTGGTTTCCGTCATGGGTTATTTCCAGGGTCAGTATCCGCCCGGGGTGAAGGAGGACTTCGCCCGCTACGCCGCCGTGAACGAAACCATGGTGCGTGCCCACCGGCTGGCTGTGGACGCGCTGCGGTCGGGCCCGGGGGACTACCCCGTGGGCCTGACCCTGTCGATGGCGGAGATCACGGCCGACGAAGGCGGGGAGCCATTACGGGATGCGGCCGAAGAGATGCTCGAGAACGTCTTCCTGCGAGCCACCGACGACGACGACTTCGTCGGCGTCCAGTGCTATACCCGCATGCACTTCGGCCCCGAGGGGCTGGCCGGGAACGACCCGACCGTCCCGTTGACCCAGATGGGGGACGAGCGCTGGCCCCAGGCGGTCGAGCACACGGTGCGCCGCGCCGCCGCCGTGAGCGGCCGGCCGGTCGTCGTCACCGAGAACGGCATCGCCACCGAGGACGACGCCGAGAGGATCTCCTTTGTCAGCGAAGCCCTGCAGAGCGCACATCGCTGCCTGGAAGAAGGAATCGATCTGCGGGGATACTTCGTCTGGAGCCTGCTGGACAATTTCGAGTGGCATCTGGGCTACGGGCCCAAGTTCGGCATCGTCGCCGTGGCCCCCGATACCTTCGAGCGGCGTCCAAAACCCAGCGCCTACTGGTTCGGCGAAGTGGCCCGGGCCAACGCCCTCGTCCCGGCAAACCTGTAGCCCTCTGCCCGGGGACCCCACCGGGCACCGGGCTAGAGTTGCGCCGTGCTTTCCCGGGTCCGGCGCTTTTACGACTGGCTGCACACCCACGAAGGGCGGAAGATCTTCCGCTACTCGATGGTGTCGGTAATCTCCACGGCTGTCTCGGCCGTCGTCATCGTCCTGGTTTACGGCGTATTCAAGGTATGGACCGAGGTGCCCAGCACGATCTTCGCCAATGCAGTGGCCACGTTCCCTTCCTACTGGTTGAACCGTCAATGGGCGTGGGGAAAGAAGGGCCGCTCCCACCTGGTCAAAGAGGTCCTGCCCTTCTGGGTCATGGCGGCCATGGGCATCGCGTTCTCGATCGTCGGTGCGGCGCTGGCCCGCCGCATCGGGATCCACTACAAGCTGAGCCGCTTCGACCAGACCCTGCTCGTCGTGGTGGCCAACTTCCTGTCGTTCGCCGTCTTCTGGGTCGTCAAACTGCTGGTCTTCAACCGCATGTTCAAGGTGGAGCTGGAGGAGTTCGACGAGCACCTGACGGTCGAAGAGGCAGAGGCAGAAGAAGAAGTCGAGAGCACGGGCGTCCACTAGGCGGGCGAGAGCCCGCCCTGGGGGTCATCGCTCCGAGGTGGTGGGGTCAGTCCCGGAAATTGTCGAACTGCAGGGGGATGCCGAAGTCCTCGCCCTTACAGGCGCTGATCACCGCTTGGAGGTCGTCGCGCTTCTTGCCGGTCACCCGCAGTTGATCGCCCTGGGTCTGTGAGGACACGCCCTTGAGACCGAGTTCCTTGATGAATTTGTTCAGGCGCTTGGCGTGGTCGGCCGAGATGCCGGCGCGAATGGCGATCTTCTGGCGCGCTGTCCCCTTTTGCGCTTCCTCGACCTTGCTGTCCTCGAAGGCCTTCAACGAGACCTGGCGCTTGACCAGTTTCTCGTCGAGCACCTGGTGGAGCGCACGGAGACGATCCTCGGTCGACGAGC
>Ga0302184_10001480_pt1 | contig 15154 bp, 13 predicted proteins | sample I_Palsa_N3_3_FD_200233 | JGI IMG/M metagenome (GOLD analysis project Ga0302184, IMG submission 200233) | Peat permafrost microbial communities from Stordalen Mire near Abisko, Sweden - I_Palsa_N3_3 | ecosystem: Environmental > Terrestrial > Soil > Palsa > Peat permafrost | place: Sweden...
CCGGCCGTCCGATGGCCTCGATCACGACGTCGGCGCCGTTGCCCTCGGTGAGCTCGCGGATCTTCTCCACCGGGTCGGCCTCGCGGGAGTTGATCACGTGCGTGGCGCCGAACTGCCTGGCCCACTCCAGCTTCCGGTCGTCCACGTCGACCGCGATGATCGTGCGCGCCCCGGCCAGGCTGGCGCCGAGCACCGCGGCGTCGCCGACGCCGCCGCAGCCGATCACGGCGACCGAGTCACCCCGGCTGACCTGCGCCGTGTTCAGGGCCGCGCCAAGGCCGGCCATCACGCCGCAGCCCAGCAGGCCGGCCACCTCCGGGCGGATCGCCGGGTCGACCCTGGTGCACTGGCCGGCCGCGACCAGGGTCTTCTCGGCGAACGCGCCGATGCCCAGTGCCGGGGACAACTCGGTGCCGTCGGCGAGAGTCATCTTCTGGGCCGCGTTATGGGTGCTGAAGCAGTACCAGGGGCGGCCGCGCCGGCAGGCTCGGCAGGTGCCGCAGACCGCGCGCCAGTTCAGGATCACGAAGTCGCCGGGCGCGAGATCGGTCACCTCGTCGCCGACGGCCTCGACCACGCCGGAGGCCTCGTGCCCGAGCAGGTAGGGGAAGTCGGTCCCGATGCCGCCCTCGCGATAGTGCAGGTCGGTGTGGCACACGCCGCACGCCAGCACCGCGACCAGCGCCTCGCCGGGCCCTGGGTCGGGCACGCGGATCGTCGTGATCTCGACCTCCGCACCCTTGGCGCGTGCGATGACTCCCCTGACCTCGTGTGCCATCGGGCCATGCTCCTCTCGTTACGATTCCGAACGGGAGGCGCGCGGCCGGCCGGCCACGCCGCGGGTTCGGGGGTGCAGCCGATCATAATGCCGGGTCCGGCTAGTAGGCGCGGCCGAAGATGACCCTCGTGCCGTAGGCGGACGGCAGGTCGCAGCGGATGCACCTGCCAGACTCCGGCTCGCCATCCAGCGGCACGCACCGCGGCGTCGCCCCGGTCTCTGCCTTGATGTCGTCCTCGCACTCCGGGGTGCCGCAGTGCAGCGCGAGCGCCCAGCCCTGCCCGGCTGCCTCGGTGAATTCCGGCCAGGAGCCGACGCGGAATGTCCGGTCGTCGCGGAACTCGGTAGCCCGGCGGAGCAGGAAGTCCTGGAACGCGGCAAGCTCGGACTCCAGCCGCTGCGGCGCGGAATCGAGCGCGATCGGCTCCTTGCCGCCGCCGAGCCGCCTCGCCATCAGGGCGGTGCCGGCCGCAAGGTCGCGCGGCCCGAGCTCGAGCCTGATCGGCACGCCGCGGAGTTCCCAGTCGTTGAACTTGAACCCGGGGGACAGCTGCGGCCGGTCGTCCACGTGCGCGCGGATCCCCGCGCCGGCCAGCCGGGCGGCGAGTTCCCTGGCGGGCGGCAGCACCTGCCCGCCCTGGTCGCCGCGGCCGATCGGCACGATCACCACCTGGTAAGGGGCGAGCCTGGGCGGCAGCACCAGCCCTTTGTCGTCGCCGTGCGTCATGATCACGCCGCCGATCATCCGGGTGCTCATGCCCCAGGACGTGGTGTGGCAGAACTCAAGCTCACCGCTCTGCGGCGCGTACTGGATGCCGAACGCGCGGGCGAAGTTCGTCCCCATGTAATGCGACGTGCCCGCCTGCAGCGCCCGCCCGTCGCGCATCATGCCCTCGATGGTGAACGTCCGCGCGGCGCCGGCGAAGCGCTCGCCCGGCGTCTTCTCGCCGGGTACCGCCGGCATCGCCGCCATGTCGCGGGCGACGTCGCGGTAGAACTCCAGCGCCAGCATGGTCTCGCGGATCGCATCCGCCTGGTCCGCGTGCGCGGTGTGGCCCTCCTGCCAGAGGAACTCGGTGGTGCGCAGGAACATCCGCGGCCGCAGCTCCCAGCGCACCACGTTCGCCCACTGGTTGAGCAGCAGCGGCAGGTCGCGGTGCGAGCTGATCCACTTCGCCATCATCTCGCCGATGATCGTCTCTGAGGTGGGCCTGATGACGAGCGGCTCGTCCAGGTCCTTGCCCCCGGCGTGGGTGACCACCGCCAGCTCGGGGGCGAAGCCGTCGACGTGCTCGGCCTCCCGGCGCAGGTAGCTCTCCGGGATGAGCAGCGGGAAGTACGCGTTGACGTGACCCGTTTCCTTGATCCGCCGGTCAAGATCGGCCTGCAGGAGCTCCCAGATCCGGTAGCCGTAGGGGCGGATGACCATGGTGCCCCTGACCGGGCCGCGGTCGACGAGTTCTGCCCGGAAGACGAGCTCGTTGTACCAGGCGGAGAAGTCCTCGCTTTGCGGGGTGATTCCGTGTTCGTCGCGTGCCACATTCCGAGGTTAGTGGCTCCGGGCAGGTGCCTGCCGGCGGCTGCCGATGCCGGGCTGGTGCCGGGCCGGTGCCTGGTCTGGGCCTGGTCTGGGGCGGCTGGCAACCATCGCGCTGGTTCCGGTGCGAACAACGACGATCTTGGCGCATGATGTAGTCGTCTCATTTTCGGCACATCTCGTGCCAGCGTCTGGGGTGACTCGGTTCATGAGCAGCGGGCGGCCGCAGGACCAGCAGGATCTGCAGGATCTGCGCTTGCCGCGCGCGCCGCGTGACGACACCTGGCCGGGCGCCGGGGAGCCGGGTGCGGGGCAGCCCGGTGCGAGGGAGCCGGGTGCGGGCCAGCCCGGCGAGCAGCCGGAGCAGCGCGGATACCGTCACGCCAGCGGCCCCGCCGCGTCGCTCACCCGAACGGCCGGGCTGCCGGAACCCGGGCCCGAGCCGGACGCCGATGAGGAGTTTGGCTGGTACCGGTACCTCAGCCATGGCGGCACTCTGCCTGTTCGCAGCGGCGGGGAGGCCGGCCCTGACGACGCCGCCGTCCGTGACGCGGCTGCCCGGGAAGGCCGTTCGCGCCGCGCGCCGCGCGCCGCGCGCAGGAGCCGTAAAGAGCGAAAGACCGACAGCAAGAGCCAGGATGAACGGAAGGTTCGGAAGGGCCGTAGGAACCACGGCCCGGACGAGGACGGGACGACTGCTCGGGACGCCGTCCCCGGCGTCCCGGCCTATCCGGATGTGCCGGGCCCGCGGCCAGAGACCGCGCCGGCCGGCTACGCCGCGTTGCCCGGTAACGCCGGCCTGGCAGGTGAAATGGCTCCGGCCCGTGATGCGGGTCCCGTCAGCTACCCGGGTCCGGCTGGCTTCGCGGGCCCGGCCGGAGATGCCGCATCGGCAGGCGACGGCGCAGGCACCGACCCCCGCTATGTCTGGCGCTCCTATCCGCGCACGGCTAACGGGCGGCGGGTGTCCGCCGCCGCCGTCGCGGCCGGGGCGGGCGAGATCACGGACCCGCGGGGAGTTCGCGGCGGTGGTCGCGATCCTCATTGGCGTGGCTGGGACTTCACTGTTGATACAGCAGCAGTGGAAGGACAACGACGCTATCCCGCGGCCGGGCCAGCAGTCCCAGGCCCCGCGGCCGGGCGGCCGGGACAGGTTTCAGCGGCCCCTGCAGACCCAGTGGCGAGCCCCGCCGCAGCGGCCATGCGGTCGGAGCAGTTGCCTGCGCCCCCCGTAACCCCCGCGGCGGCGGCAAGGCGGCTGGATCAGAAGCACCCCAGGCGTGCGCTCCGCGGGCCCGCTGCCCGCATCGGCCGGCGGGGACGGCATCCCGATGCCGCGGCCCGCGCGAATCCCGCCGCCGCTCCCGCCAGTGCCGCCGCTCCCGCCAGTCCAGCCAACGCCGAGCCGTCCAGCCTCCCCGCAAGCCCTGTTGCCGCTCCAGCCGGGGAGCCAGGCCGACAGGACCGCCCCGCGCGGCCGCGCGCTGGCGCCCGCCGGAGCCGGCCCGCCCGCGGCGCTCGCGGCAGGCGGCGGTTGCGCGGCCGGATGCTCGTGCTCACGGCTGGCGTGCTTGTCATCGCGCTCGCCGGGGTCGGGGCCGTGGGTGTGGCGCTGGCAGGCTCGGGCGCCGGGCCTGCTCACGTGCTGGTCACGCCGGCCAGGCTCGGCGCGTACGTCAAGGAGCCGCATCTGGCCAAGGTGATGGACGCACGCCTGCTGCAGCGGCAGTTCGTGACAGGGAGCGCCGGCGAGGCGAAGAACGTGGTGTACGCCGTCTACGAGGACAGCACGAACGCGGCCGCGAATTCCGGCCCGCAGATTGTCCTGTTCATCGGCGGCAATCGCACCGGTGCCTCGCCGGGCGGTTTCATCAGCAGTTTCATCGGCGAAACGCGGGACGCCCTGCGGACCAGCGCCGGATCCATGGGCGGCGAAGCCGCATGCGCCTCCCGTATTCCTGGCGGCGTCGCGGAGTGCGTGTGGGCCGACAGCGACACCTTCGGGGTCGTAGCCTCGCCGACCCTGAGCGTGTCAGCCCTGGCTGCTGAGCTGCGCAGCGTGCGACCGCAGGTGGAGCACCTGGCCAAGTAGTTCCTCTTCGCGGGCCTGTCCGGCGCGCCGTACAGGCGAGCCCGCTGCCATGGCCTGCTCGACTGCTAAGGCTTGCTCGACGGCCCCTTGCCGTGTCGCGGCCGTTGCGTGCGGAGCGACAGCCTGGCGACGGCGATCGCGATCGCCGCGGCCAGGATGAGCAGGCCTGCGAGCTGCCCGCCGATCAGTCGCGGGTTCAGTGGCAGCGTGTCCGAGACGGTTGTCGCGCGGATCTCGTGCCTGCGACTTTGCGCCGCGACGGGACTCGAGCTAGTCGCCGGCTGCGGCGAGACGGTGGGGAACAGGCTCGATGTGTCGCTCCCGGTGCTGGCAACAAGGGGCGGCACGGGCACCCCGGCGATGGAAGGCAGCGGACTCGTGGTGGCAGGGCTCTGCGGGAGCAGGGCCGCGATGACCCTCACCGAGCCGGCCGCTACGAAGGAGATAGCACCCTTAGCGTGCGCTTTCGCGGCGAGTGTCAGCAGGTCGCCGGGTGTGGCGGTGTCATGCACCGATACCTGGACCTGCAGCTCGTACGGTCGGCCGGACGCCAGATCGCTCAGTGCGCAGGTGGCTCCGGTGGCGTCCGGGCAGACCGAGAATCGCGGCGCGCCGGTACCCCTGCTGCCGCCGATCGACGCGCTGACCGTGACCAGCTTGGCGCTGCTGCCGACGCTCCAGACCCAGACCGCGTAGCTGGCCGTGTGGCCTTGGCGAACCCGCGCGGGGCTGGAGAACGGCTGAACTGACACGCAGAGCTGGCTCGGCGTCGGGGTGGGTGTCGGCGACGGGCTGGGACTGCTGGTGCTCGGGCTGGGGCTCGGGCTGGCCGTCTTGGTCTTGCTCGGGCTGGGGCTCGGGCTGGCCGTCTTGGTCTTGCTCGGGCTGGGGCTCGGGCTGGCCGTCTCTGTCTTGCTCGGGCTGGGGCTCGGACTGGGAGTGCTGGTCTTGGTCTTGCTCGGGCTCGGGCTGGGCGACGGGCTCGTGCTCGCCGTGAGGATCTTCGAAGCCGACACGGCGAGCGCAATTCCCGCCCTCGGCCGCGTAGCCGCTGCTGGGAACACATCCGCGGCGGACGCCGGGCGGGTAGCGCACGGGTTCTTCGCTGCCTGAGCCTGAGCGCCCGTTCCGGCGAGAAGAATGCCGGCTAGGCCGCACGAAAGGACAGCGATTCCCGCCAGCCCGCCGAGGGCGGCTGATCCGGCACGCTGGTTCCTCACAGTATCGACCTCACAGTATCGACCTCGCGTCAGCTGATGTCCGACCGGAAACGTCGCTCGTCACTATTTGTGACCACACTATGCTCGCCACCCAAATGGGCATTCCCCTGTGCCCCCGTTCGACACTTCTGGTCTCCCCGCATGATAGGCCCGATTATGAGAACTTGGCGGTGCTCCGCCCCGATCTGGTACCCGGAGGATACGACACGGGTCTGCGTGAGATCCTGACCAGGTCGGCTCCGCCGCCTGACCTGGTGCTCGGCTACGGCCCAGGCCAGGAGCACGTCGCTGACCTGCGGCTGCCTGTTCGCGCGATAGCGCAGCGGGCGTATCAGCGGCCGGGGCGCTCCGCCGGTGCTCCCTCATCCCGCCGTTCCGCCAGCCAGGCTGGATGCTCGGGGAATCCGCGACGCAGTCAGGGGATCCCTGATGATTTCCGGTCGTGTATGCTCGCCTGGCACGGGCGAGGCCGGTTGTCGGATCAGCTGCTCCGTCTCGCTACGCGCTAGGTCGGCCAGGGCGAACACCACAGCCCGGCCGTCTGCCCCCTTAGCTCAGTCGGCAGAGCGTCTCCATGGTAAGGAGAAGGTCTACGGTTCGATTCCGTAAGGGGGCTCCAGGTCAGAGGCATGATTTCGAAATTAACATCTATCGAATGTCCGTTTTCGTGGAACGGGTCGTGGGAGACGCTCCTCTGCCCTGAATGCACAGGATGCGCCATCGATATCTCGGCTCCATCACGCAGGGTAACGCCGGGCGGTCAGCTACTGCCGGATCGGCAGTAGCTGACTTGAGACAACGAGCAGGTGCTGGATCGCGTGAGGTGACGACTGCGATCACAATGCGTGGCAGCTCACAGCTGTTGGTCGGGGAGCCTCGCGGCGGCTGGGCCCATGATGCTCGGCCAGGTCTGTTGTTCAGGAGCCACTGCTCGTTCTGGCAGGGCGTAATCGGACATCCCTGCGTGGGGCTGGCAACCGAGTGCAGTCCTGGACCGTCGTTCTCAGCTGACGTTTGTCGCGTGCCGCGGCCTGTCAGTGCTGTGCGGAAATCCCTCGGGCGAGTCCTCGTCGCGTTGCCCTGCCGCTTCGGAGCCTGCTCGGCGCGCTGTTGGTGGCGCCGGTGACTTCTGGGCAGTCGCGAGGGGCATGCGCCTAGTCAGGCAGTGAGCTCAACCGCGCCGTCGGTGACATCAAGGTGGAGCTGGATCCCGGTTCCCGCGGTGATCCTGGCCAGGGTCGACAGTGACGGCGGCCGCTCGCCGCGCTCGAGCCGGGCGATGACGGGCTGCTGCATGCCCACAGCCCGGGCTAGCTGCGTCTGGGTGATCCCGTGGTCGGCCCGGTACCGGATGATGCGGTTAGCCACCTCGCGGGCGAATGCGGACCGATCCCACGATTCCCGGAATTCGGGGTCCTCGCGCTGGCGGTCAATGACCTCCCCAAGTGTTGCGAGCTCGGTCAGCTTCATCGTTCCCCTACCTCCTCCAGTCGCGCCTCCGCGGCTGTGACTGCCTTCGTGAAGCCCCGCGGGCTGGCCTCGGCCTCAGGGCCTACTGCCGCCACCGCGAAGGCATCGCCGATCCGCCTGTAGAACGCCCGCCAGGCACTTCGGCCGCCCCGCGGCCGCAGCTCCCGGAGCTGGTACGCGTCGCGGACGGCGCTGGAGTGCGGGTAGCCAAGTTCGGGGCCGAGCGCTTCGAGCTTCTTTGCGGCGTTCAGGACAGCAAGCCGCTCAGCCGTCGGAAGCGCCTGGAGTTCGGCTTCGGCCTGGGGCAGTAGGTAGACGGTCCATGGCATCAGCCTCAGTATAGCAAAACTGCTATGACAACGACAGCAAGGCGCTGGACGCCATCTACGCGCACCGGCTACGGCACACCAGGCCCACGGCCGGTTTCGCCGGAGGCGGGTCGCTGGCCGAGATCGTTGTCCGCCGGCCCTCAGCCGACGTGGTACCCGGCCTTGTTCGCGAAGTCATCGACACGCCTTGTCATGAAGGCCAGTCCTTGGGCGAGTCTCGCCGTTGAGACAGCGGGTTTCACCGGACGGTGCCGGTAGACGAAGTCTGGGTTGAAACCGAGCCACTGGCCGGGAGCGTAGCTCTTTGCCCTCAGATCGGACCCGAGGATGGCTTCGACGTCGAAGTGATCGAAGAAGTCGGCATGCTCGGCCTCGACGATCGCCTCTCGCGCGGCGCGCTTGGCCTCGCCTCGAAGGTCTGGGTTCTCGACGGTGATGTAGAACCGAAGTTGGTTCTCTTGGAACTGCCATCCGATGCCGCGCTTGTCGGCCAGTCGGCACCGGTAAGTGACGATGCCACCACGGTCGCCGCCGACTTCGAAGGGCTTGGTCTCGTCGAAATGGGTCTGAATTACCTGGGCGAGGCCGCTAAATCGCATGCGTGCGATGGCTCCATCGAGTCCTGCACCCGGCAGCTGCGCGACGACATCGATCGCGGAGAACTGCTCGTCGAGTGCTTGCGCCGGGTCGACTGCCTCGGCCAGGGCAACCAGGCGGTGAGTCAATGCGCGATAGCGAATGAACTGGTCACTCGTGCGCCCGAGCGCATCGGCGTCGATCTGGTCGAGTGCCCCGGCTAGGTGAAGGTAGCTGACGTGTACCCATGGGCTCGGGAGCGGGAAGGACGGCGTCATGAGACTTAGCAGCACGTAACGGGTAGCCTGCGCCCCGTCTTCACCGTGATGGGGCGACCACGGGAGCGGGTACGCGTTGTACTTGCTGAGCTGTGCCGGGTAGGGCACGGAGTAGAGCTTGTTCTCTACGACGACCTTCGGACTCGCGCCTACGGGGTCAATCACGACGTCGAGATGGCGGCGTTCTCGCCAGACGCCCATCTGACTCACGCCGTCATAGCGCGTGGCGCCGAGAAGGTCGAGCAATGGCGCGCACGGGATTGGGAAGTTCCCAAGTAGCCACGCGATCGTGTTGGAGTGGAACAGTTCTTGCCCCGCCCGAGACTGGGCCCACAGCAGGTCGTTCTCGAAGGCATTGAGGAGAGGAAGAATCCGCTCCAGCAGACCCGGTTCGACGGCTCCGTCAGGGACCTGCTCCGCTCTCGCTGCTAGGAGCTTGCGGGCTGGGTTCTGTGCAATCACTGCATCTTCGATAAGTGCGTCGAGAGGCATGTAGCGCACAGGGTTGGCTGATCCATGGCGGAACAGGTGCGTGACATCACGGCCCACGTACGTCTCACGGTCGCAGGCCACCACGCCCTCGAACCCAATGCGGTTCTCCAACCCCTCGACGGGCGACGGCAGCCACTGCGTCGGCTGATAGACCTCGCGTACGACCCCGCCCGCCACCGCCAGGACACGTGCCACGCGCTGCGCGTTCGCAGGCGACATCACCCACCAAGCGCGAGCGATCTCGTAGAGATTCTCGGCAGAAATGCCATCGTGCCAGCTCTTGTTCAGACGAAGGAGCAACGCGAGGTCGCCTTGAGGCATGGCTCAAGAATAGATGCGCCCGCCGACGTTAGAGCCCGGCACGTGTGGTGATGAAGTGTGCCACCTCCCTGCGGAGTAGGAGCGGCTGGTGGCTGGGAGGACCGCGCAGCGTGGCCTGCGCGGAGGGGATCTAAGCGGTTGTCTCTGCTCGGAGCCGCATCAGGCGCTGCACGATCTCCCTGACTGCGTCCCAGTGGGCGAGCGCTTCGGCGCAGCCGATGTTAGGTGACTTGGTGCTCACCTGTCGGGAGTCCCCGGCGATGCGTTGCAGGGCATCTCGCACCTGGCTGATCTCGGCGTCGCGCCCGGCCCGCCATAGGAAGTCCAGGGGAAACTCAATCGAGCCGTAGGTGGGGTACAGCAGCACCACCGTCCCGAGCCGGTCCCGGAGCCGGAGGCTTACCGCGGCGAAGACTACGGACAGGCCGGCTTCCTCACCGAGCATCCGCAGCCGCTCGGCGGCATCCATGACCTCAGCCCCGGCGTTCCGCAGGCTCTCGTCGAGCGACGTCGGACGTCGTCTGTCGGTCTCGACGGCCGCCGTGGCGCCGATGAGGCGGGGCACGAAGCACTCAGCCGTTCCCGGGGCGCCGTAGCGGCGGATCTCAACGCCATACACCTCGGTGTCGTGCATCCTGGCGTTGAGGAACTCGATGACGGCCGCCAGTTCGTCCGGGATCACGTCCGCGACGAACACGAGCCGCAGGACGCCGCCCCGCAGATTGCGCTCGGCCCGCACCCAGAAATCCTCAGCATCGGCGTCCGGGCCGACGACTTCCTCCAGCACGGCTCCGGGATCACGGCCCGTGCCGGCGCACGTGCGCTCGAACAGTTGCCGGAGCGCGCCGTCTGCCCAGTACCGGACACCGTTGGCCGCGTAGTCGAGCATCTGCCCGACGACCTCACGCCGGATCCGGGTATCAGAACTCCGCTTCACCTCGACCAGCGTCGGAGTCGCGTCCTGGTCGAGGAACAGGTGGTCGATACTCCAGCGCCCGCCGCCGCCCTCGTGGTCCGCTACCGGGGCCTCACGGCATACCAGCAGGAACCGCCGCGGGTCACCGCGGCTCATCTGGTAGCCAGCCAGGAGCTGCGGGTGATGCTCGAGAAGTTCCTGAAGAACCGCCTCCGCTTCATACGGCGCTGCCGCAACGGGGACAAGATCTGCTCCCTGGCGGATGAAGATGACGTCATCCTCCACGAAGCGCCCCCTCAGGCAGCTGGCCAGCACGCGGATTATCGCAGATCAAGATGCCCCGCCCGCCGCTGATGTCCCGCCCCATGCGGCACATGCGAGAGCCGGCGGTCCTGTCGCACCGGCAGACCCTCGGGCACGCAAGCTGCTCGCCAGGGCGCGAGCTGAGCCGCCCCGGGTTTCCGGAGGCGATGGCAGCGGATACTGGGCCTGTTCTTCCCGGGCGGTCAGGTAGCTCAGGTTGCGGTCTCAGCGAGCGGGATTGATGCGGTACTCGTAGGCGGACAGCCGTTCGATGGCGACGCTGTCGCCTTCGGTCAGGCGGTGGCGGGCAAAGAACTCCCGCCACGCACCACGGCAGCGGAACATTATCTTGTCGCCGACGATGTCGGTTTCTACCGCCTCGGGCAGGCCGGCGAAGCGCAAGGTGAGCAGCGCGCCCCGCCCATCCCGCGCATTGCCGGCGCCGACCGAGTCCGCCGGGAAGAAGCCCAGGTGCGCTCGCAGGTAGACATGGTGGTGGCTGAGGTTGCCCTGGGTGAGCCGGATCACTATGCGCTCGGCCTGACCCCTTCGGACATCGGCTTCAGGCACAGAGCCGGCTACGGGCACAGAATCGCCCGCTTCCCGCCGATTCGGGGGTAGAGGCCGCCGAGGACCCGGAGATTCCGCCGCGAAGTCAAGGCGCTGAACCTGGCTCATCAGATGAGGCTTCTCGTCCTGGAAGTACTGTTCGCGGTCTGGGCTGGCCGGTGACGGATGGGGGAGCCCGAGCAGGCACTGCGCGGGGTCTACTGCTCCCAGGTCCTGCAGGTGAGCGACGGCGCGGCTCGCGCGGCCGAGCGGGATGATGATCGCTGAATGCAGCTCGGACAGTTCGCCCGCCAGCGTGGTCTCGACCATTCCCCGCAGCCAGTCATTGGCCACGAACTCCGGGCTTGAGCCCGAGTAGTTACCGAGCGTCCCGTCGCGCTTGCGGACGAAGACGGGGTAGCGCACCGCGGAAGTCGTGTGCAGCAGCGCCCGGCGGGAGTCCTCGAACAGCTCCGAGCACGACCGGAGGCCCAGCAAGGCCGCCAGTCCTAGCTCATCGAGCCACCGGGCCAGGTCGCGGCGCATTCCCTTGAAGCTCGCCCGGGCCTTCACCGACGCCAGCGCATCCTGCTCGGAGCGGCCCGCGCGCAGGGCATCCCGCGCTACCTGGAACGACTCCAGCATCTGGGTGGGGCCGGGAGTGACGCCCACCAGGGCCACTCTCGCGTGCCGGTTCAGGTAGTCGAACGGCGCGTAGTACGCCACGATGCTGTGGTCTTCATGGAGGCAGAACTCCGGTGTCCGGACATCATCGATTTTCAGCGGCCGGGATGGCAGGGCATTGAACGCGTCGCGGAAGGCCGAGAACTCCGGCATCACAACCTCCGCGACAATCTCCGCGCGTCCCGGGCGGCTGCCCGGCGAGGCCTGGGCGCGGGCGGGAGCCCGCGCCGGGCCCGGGCTAGCCGAAGCATGCCCGGCACAGCGTCACCTCGCCGCCGGCGCTGCCCAGCGCCCAGTCCTCTAGATCTTCCCGGGCGGGGGAGCAGAACTTGACGTAGTCCTTCGTCCAGTGGAGCCCGGGACTGCCGGTGAAGTGCGAGCAGCCGGTCCGGTGGAGCACGAGGTACGTCGGCTTGGGGCTCCGCTCGCTGTTGATAAAGTAACCGTCCGGGTGATCGTTCAGCCAGGCAAAGAATCCGCTGTCGTCGTCCTGGAAAAGCGTGATGCTCCGCGGGAGCGCGGGCACGGGCGACTCCTCTCGCAACCGGATCAGCGCGCCGTCCTTCTCGAAAAGCGCGTCATAGTTGTTAACGCGCGCCTGGACTTGGTTGACCTCCACGGGACTGCCGTCGCGCCTGCGGTAGAGACCGCGCTCGTTCACCGCGCCGGCAAGTTCCCGCGCGGTCATCGGCGCGTGGTCGTTCTCACGCAGGACCAGCGCGAGCGCGTCGTGCAGCGTCATCGCCGCCGTCGCGGCAGGCGATCGGGGGCGGCCGAGCGCTGCCTCGCCGTCCGCGATCAGGGTTTCCAGTTCGGCCCGCCGGGCGTCGAGTGCGGCGAGTTCAGCCCGCGCGCCTGCGAGCGCGGCTTTGATGATCTCGCGGCCCTGCTCAAGCGCTTCAGCCAGTTCCGTCATAGGTGCATTTATAGTGCACTCAAGGGTGCACTGGCAAGGGGGCCAACGTGCCAGGGCGCCCCCGGGACCAGGACAGCCCGGCGACGTCCCGGATTTAGGCACAGCCCTCTGGCTGGCGATGCTGACTGAGACAGCCCATTGAGACATGGCGGGATCTGCCAGACCTGTCCGCCTGAACCCGGCTATGGCTGGCTCATGCGAGCCGTGTCGCCGGGCTAAGCGCGATGCGCGATGCGGTGCCGTGGTCGTCAGCCGCGGCGGCGTCACGCAGGCGGCGTCGGCGCTTGTCACCGCGGGTACCTGCTTGTGCGTGTGCTTATGCTGAGGCTTATGGAGCGGCGCCTGACTGACGGGTGCCTGAACGGACTGCTCGCCGGGCGACTGCTGTGACGGAACGTAATCGGGTTCAGGGGCTGGCTCCAGGCTCCGTGGAACGGGTCGTGGAACGCCCCGGGGCGCGAGCCAGTGCAGTGTGGGCATTCTGTGCATCCGGGCGTGCCATCGGTGCAGGCAGTGCGCTCAGGGCGGCGGAGCGTGCTTATGGTAAGGAGAAGGTCTACGGTTCGATTCCGTAAGGGGGCTCCGCAGGTCAAAGCCATATTTCGAAATCAGTGCTGGTTTGATTTGTTGCTTTTGCGACGCTGATTCTGTCCTTGTGGGGGCCAATTGGCCTGCGGGCAGGCGCCCCCGACAGCCCGGGTAGCCGATGCCGCCTACGGCAGCGGGCAGCATTCCCGAACTGTCGGCCGCCAGGGCAAAGGAGCCAGCAGTCGATCGATCCCGCTACGCAGCGCGACACTCATGCCAGTCGCCAAGATGCTCACGGGCGACCATAACGCCGAATCGGAGCGGTTGAGAACCGTGCTGGTTTATGCGGGTGACCGAGCGCAGATTGTCCAGTTCTGGCTCACGCTCGGCGTGAGGCAACGGCGGCATGCGGGCTTCCTCGGGCATGTGCCGGGAAGCGGACCATGACGCGACTGGCAGCCTTGCGCATTCTCCTGCCGAAGCCCGGGCGCTCCTGATTTCCTTTAGATGCCGTGGTCGCGGAAGGTGGCCTGGACGCGGGCCGTCAAGATCACCGGATGCCATCGTCTTGACCGCTGCCCTCACGCGCAGCGCTGCGGTAACCCCGTTGCCGGCAGCCGCCGAGGGAACCGCCAGCCAGCGGACCCAGAACGACCCCTCCGTGATCACGTTGCCCGCCATTCCGACCGGCCCGAAGGCGGATCAATGCGCATTGTCATCGAGAGGACTGATTACGGGTGGTGAATTTGAGTCTGGGCGGTCATGCCAGCGCCCGAAGAGGGAGCCGTGACTGCCTCGCTGCTGAGCTGGGTTTGGTTTCGCCAGATATCCATAGTCCCGACTGCACCGGTCCGCGCATCAAGGGCCGGGGATGGTCAGCGCAGCCAGAAGTCGCGCGGGAGCGCTTCGGCATCGACTGCGGAGGACTCCAGCAGGCCGGCGATCGGCAGGAGCGCGACGCACGCCGGATCGCCAGCCGCGGCCATGCGCCGGATGACCCCGGCCTGTCGCCGGGCTCGCTGCGGCACCACCGACCCGAACACTTCACGATCGCCCTCGAAGCCGTACGCGTCGAGCAGCAGATGGAACCGCCGCGACCGCTCGCCGGCATCCGGCCCGCCCGCACCGGCCGCGTCCGATGGACCCGGCGCGTCCGACGCAAGCGGCACCCAGAGGAGCATCGAGAAGGCCAGATCCCACTCCCGCGACGACGGCCCGGCGATGTCCCAGTCGCAGAACCCGACCAGCCGCTCGCCGTCCACGACCGCGTTGTAGGGGGCCGCGTCCTGATGGCCGACAATCAGCCCCGGCCGCATGACGCCACCGATGAACCATCGCTCGTCCGCCGGCGGCCGGAAATCGGCGGTCAGGTCGTGCAACCGCCGCAACCACTGGCCGACCTGCACCAGCATCGAGTCGGCCGACACCCACGCCGGCCAGGGATCCCGGTCCCCGATGGTCTCGCCCGGCAGGTAGCTCAGCATCTCGCGGCCGGACGAGTCGAAGCCGAGCGCCCGGGGCGCCCCCGGGAACCCCGCCTCCTCCAGGTACCGCAGCAACGCGTGCACGGTCGGCGTCCACGGCGACGCCCGCTTGTGGATCACGCCATCGATCAGCACAGCCCCGGTGGTGTTGCCGCCAGGCAGCGGGACTTCGGCCATCCCTCATGTGTACCGGCTCCCAGCCGGCAGCGACACCGATTAAAACGAGACCCGGGACGGCCGCTGGCAGCACAGCCGGATCATGTTCCAGGACAGCGGCGGCAGCGCCGCCTGCAGGCGACCGCCGTCGAGTTCCGGGTCGCCGGGCGTCTTCGGGACCACGCGGTCCGGCGACGACAGCGTGTTCACCGCGTCCGGATCCTCGCCCCAGATCGCCACGTGAGAGGCGGCGGACAGGGACGGCAGCGACCGCCACGTTTGAGCCTACGCACCGCGCTCCACGTCTACGCTGCCCCCGACGACAACAGGGAGGACGCAAGCCATGACTAAATTCACCGACGCCCCGGATGGAGCCGAGGCCGATCTGCGGCATGCTTCGGATGCTCTGATAAGAGCGGAGGACGAACCAGTGAGGCTCCGCCTCTGACCGCCTAGCTGCGTGGTTGCTGCTGGTCAGGCTGCTCGCCATGGTTCATCCTCACGTGCATAGGCATGGTTGCGGAG
>Ga0302184_10001482_pt1 | contig 15151 bp, 9 predicted proteins | sample I_Palsa_N3_3_FD_200233 | JGI IMG/M metagenome (GOLD analysis project Ga0302184, IMG submission 200233) | Peat permafrost microbial communities from Stordalen Mire near Abisko, Sweden - I_Palsa_N3_3 | ecosystem: Environmental > Terrestrial > Soil > Palsa > Peat permafrost | place: Sweden: Abisko...
TGACCTAGTGTGGTGTCTCTAATTTAGCTTGACAGTAGCGTGATGGTGAGGTAGCCTCCGAGGCGTGGCGGTGGGCGCGCTCTCGCAGGTTGTGTCTGATGAGCAGCGGCTGCAGTTAGAGCGTTGGGTGAGGGCGCACGGGACGCCGCAGAGCGTCGCGATCAGGGCGCGGATCGTGCTGCTTGCGGCTGCGGGCGAGTCGAATAGCGCGATCGCGCGTGAGCTTGGTGTGAGTCGCCCGACGGTGATCATGTGGCGCGAGCGTTTTGCTGTTGGCGGGCCACAAGCGCTGGGCGAGGTGAAGGCGGGTCGCGGGCGCAAGCGAACGATCACGGCTGCGAAGGTGAAGGAGATCGTGGTCGCAACGACGCAATCGACGCCGCCGGGCGAGACGCACTGGAGTTGCCGCTCGATGGCGAAGGCCCAAGGTGTGAGCGCGGCGACTGTGCAGCGGATCTGGGACGCGCACGGCTTGCAGCCGCATCGTGTGCGCGCGTTCAAGCTGTCGAATGATCCGCGGTTCACCGAGAAGCTGACCGACGTCGTCGGGTTGTATCTCAATCCGCCTGAGAAGGCGCTGGTGTTGTGCGTGGACGAGAAGAGCCAGATCCAAGCGCTCGATCGCACCCAGCCGAGCCTGCCGATGAAACGCGGCCGCGCCGGCACGATGACCCACGACTACAAGCGCAACGGCACGACCACTCTGTTCGCGGCATTGAACACGCTCGATGGCAGCGTGATCGGGGAGTGCCTGCCGCGCCACCGACACCAGGAGTTCCTCAAATTCCTGCGCACGATCGACCGCGAGCTCCCCGCCGAACTCGACCTGCACCTGATCGTCGACAACTACCGCACCCACAAGCACGACGACGTCAACCAATGGCTCGCCAAGCACCCGCGCTTCCACCTGCACTTCACGCCAACCTCAAGCTCGTGGCTGAACCTCGTCGAGCGCTGGTTTCGCGAACTCACCGACAAAGCGATCCGCCGCGGCGTCTTCTACAGCGTCCCCGACCTGATCAACGCAATCCACAGCTACCTCGACGCGCACAACGAAAACCCCAAACCATTCATCTGGACCGCCTCGATCGACTCGATCCTCGAAAAGGTCGGACGCTGTAAAGCCGTTTTAGAGACGGTGCACTAGCGGGTATCCGCGTGAACTGAGGCGTCAGTGCGCTGGCCGCTTCCGCGACGGTGCGCGGATCCCGGTGGAGGGGGCCGTCGCGTGCAGCTAGGGCTCGAGGTGCAGGTCCCACTCCGCGGATATCGCGACCAGGTCTGGATCGCTGGTGTGAAGAGCCCGAGGAGCGCCGTACGGCGTGATCGTTACGCGTCGCTCGAAGACGGCAACGCAGGTCTCGTTGTCGATGGTGGAGCGGTAGATGATCCCTGCCTTGCCGGTGTCGTAGAGGTCGAGGGCGATCGTCTGAGTGACGACGCGCTGCGTGGATCGCAGTTGGCTGATGTCGAGGTGCTGCATATCGTGGCTTGCGAGTAGCCGCGCGTGCTTCTGCTCGAGATCGCGGCGGACGTTTGGATTCTCTAGGTCGACGAAGAGCTCCTCGGGTGTCGAGAGCCGTGCCCGGGCCAGTCTGCGGTCAGCCAGCCACTGGGCTGTGATTACGCCAGCTGGAGGCGCGGTACCAAAGAGGCTCCTGAAGTCGGCGATGGTGCTGGTGTCGGGACGCACGTCTTGGAGCGTTTCGCGCAGCGCCGTGATCGGTTGCCGCGCAAGATAGAGAGTGCGGAACCGCTCAGTGGGGTCGAGCTGCGTTCGCGGATCGTCGAAGCGACCGGCCCAGGAGCAGAACTCGTGAGGTGGGTAGCTCAGAGGGCCGGTGTGCCAGCCGACCCGGTACCAGGTTCCATTCAGCGGGCGCTCCGAACGAATGCTCGGGCGACGGGAACAACGCGGGCTATCTCCTCAGGAGTTTCGGCGTTCCGCAGCGATGCTGCTGGCGCGTGGTCATCGAGCGCTGCGTTTGCTCCGAAGAACCAGGCTTGCGCTGCGCGGTCACTGTAGGCGAACGTGAACAGCGCGGTCACGTGATAAGCGGCGCGCAGTCGCTCGCGGACGATCGCTGATGGCTCGTTGCGATGTCGCGCCCACTGACCGACTGCTTTGACGTCGTTGACGCCGGCGAGATACGCCGTGAGTTTCTGTCCGAGATGCTGCTGCAGGAAGCCAGCCATCGTGGGGGCGTCGATGAACACGGCCTCGCGAGCAATCTCCCGTTCGGCGTCTCGCAGGGCTGCCGAATCGGTGGGCACAAGCCCTGGGTGTTCGCTCGGGGCACTGGGGGCGGCACGCCGCGCGGCACCACGGGAGACGGTTGCCAACTGTTGTGTGGAACCCGCGGCCCTAGCCATAGCCCAAACGGTAGCGCCTGCGTGGGTCTAAAGCAACCCTGATTCGTAGCCTATTACGGATGCCGTCGCCAGACCGCCGAGCCGTGCTCGAGCATTCCGCCGGCGAGCTCGCGACATACGGGCCTCCTGCGCGCCGCGCCTGGGGGGATATCACCTGCTCCGCGTCCCGTATGGGAACGGCTGCTGGGACACCTCCACCGCAGAGACAAGCGCGCGAGAACGAATGATCACGGGAGTTCGATCGTCCCAACAGACCAGTCCGAATTGGAATCCCGCAATGGGGCCTGATCTGGGACGCCATTATTCGTAGCGCCCTCTTCTAGAGCCCGGGTAGAAGGTAGTTCATGAGGTAGTCACATTTGGCCTTCAGCTCATCGATCGGGGCTCTGCCGTCGCCAGCCAAACGAAAGCCGAGCTGACCTGTTTCGTCGGTTAGCTCGCCGAGCGCGACCTCGGTCTCGTCGCGCCACTTGTTGAACGCGGCGCCATTCGGGTTTTGTCGCCACGCGGCGTCTATCCGCATACCGGCGGCCGCGTGCCGCCGTACCGTCGTTCGCGCGTCACTGGCTGCGTTGAGACGCTCGAGTTCGTCGCGGAGGTTAAACAGGCCAGCGAGCGCGATCGGTACGCCGACGATACCCGCGAGCAAAGCGACGCCGGCCAAGGCGGCACCCACTGCTGTCCACCGGACGCCGGGATTCCGGTAGCCCCATGCGGATCCCACGCCCGCAGCAGCGGCGATCGCGAGCATGATTGGAACGACTAGGAGGAGGAACGTACGGCTGCGTGCCCTCGACGCCGGCTCCCGGTTGGTTGCCGTCACGCACGCGAGTGTGCGCTGGCCGTCGGATGGATGAACGCCAGGTATTTCCATGCGGCGGGCGGATAGCGGGCCGATATGCCGCGGTCGCCGTTCGGCGACCCGAACGGCCTGGCAACATCAGATCGGTGGACGACGAACGCCTTACGTATGAACGCGGTGAGAACTGGGCCGGCTGTGGGTTTGAGAGCCGGGACGGCGAATGGATTGGCCTGCACGGGGACTATGGGCACGTGGTGTGCCCGCTCAGTGTTTTCGTCCAGCTCAAGGCGGACGAGCTTCGAGCGGCACTCCGAGAGGCGGAGCAAGACGAAAACCATGACTTGACGAATTGGATCCTCTCCGTGGAAGACGATCCACACAACTTGTATACGCTGACCATCTCGGGAGACTTCGAGATCCGGTTCTCAGGCGATCGCGGCTTGTACCTGGAACAAAGCACGAACGAGTGGGTTGACGACGATGACCCCAAGCGCGTGCGTCTCAGGGAAATCTTTGAGGCGTTCGCTGTCCGCACTAGCGCGACCGTCGAGCTCGTGAACGACGAGCACGAGTCCCTCGCCATCGCCTTCACCCCGCCGACTACCGCCGACGGAACCGCTCTACTCGCGCTCGGTCAACAAATGGGTGCGCTGCTCTCCGCTACGCAGGGGGGTGACCTCACGCCGGCCGCGTGCCGTGATCTGGTCGCGGCGGGCCACGCCGACCTCTTGATCGGGCAACGTGAGGTCCAATGGCTCGATGGTAAGGGGACGCCGTATCACCTCGAAAGCGACGGCCAGAAGCTCGAGCTCGCGAAGGACGTCGCCGCTTTCGCGAACGCTCGTGCCGGAGGAGTGCTCGTTGTGGGCGCCACGACAACGAAGGAACCCGCAGGCGATCGAATCACGAAGATCAGCCCGTTCCCGCAGAAACTCTTCGATCCGGCCAGGTACCACAGCATCATCGGCGACCGCGTGTTCCCAGCGATCGACGGGCTGGAGGTTGAAGCGGTGACGGTCAGCGCGGGTCAGTGCCTTGGAGTGTTGTTCATTCCCCCTCAGGGTGAGGAGCTAAAGCCATTCCTTGTGCGCGGGGTTGATGTCGGATCCAAGTACGACGCGCACTTCGTCTCGATCCCGGGGCGCCACGGCGAGACGACGCGATACGCCAGTATCGCGTCCATCCACGCCCTGCTTCAAGCCGGCAGGCTCTCGTTCAATCAGTTGGCGGAGAGCGAAGTTGCGCCGAATGGCGGGCCAGTGGACCAACCCGAGGTCGGAAGTTAAGCGCCCGTCTCCGCGACGCCTACCACCGCCTGCACCCCAGCGCGCTTGAGATCACGCAGATGATCACGAGCCTGCCGAACGACCCGATCGACTCGGGCTACCGCTGAGATGGCGAGCGACTTGGGACTGGACGAGGTCGTGAGGCTAGGATGCTGCACGAGGCAGCGGGGAGATAATGCTGTCGCGGTTGCGTGGGCACCGTGGACTACGAGACCTGTAGTCGTGGAGGAGAAGGAGTGAATCGGCAACGTACCGCGGTGTGTCCCCCCGCGGCCCCTATCGTCTCGAGCCTACTGTCGCCCATGGCTGCGCACGAAGTCGCCGCGACGAATCCGACGACCGCTTTACGGCACCGACACCGGAGGCGCGAACGTAACTGGGTTCTATGTGTCACGGACGCGGGACGTTGCTGCGCTGACCGGGTTCCGCCAAGCCGTACATTCCGGCCCTTCGCCGGACGTCGAGGTAGCTAGACGTCTCGTCCTAGTCCGCCGGTGGCTGCACAGGCGGCGGCACGTAATCCGGAGCGTTGCGCTGCTGCTCGTACGCTTCTTTGGCCTGGGCGAGGTTGCCTACGACTGGGACTGGACCAAGGGGCATCTTCGTGCCGAACCGCCGGCCGTACGGCTCAGAGAGGATGAGATCTGCGGCATCGTCAAACGGCGCGGCCGGTCCGAAAGTGGCTATCCCGAGCGGCCACTCAGGGTGGAGCGGTGCATGGAAGTGCGTTTGGACGTAGGAGGTCGTTACACACCACGCGGCCAACGCGCGCACGGCGAGTTCGCGACGGCCCGCCGTTTCGGCAGCCGCTTCGATCCATGCCAGGCCAGTTGCCGCTGCAGCCCAGGTGTTCACGACCCCCGAGGGGGCGGCCTGATGAACGCTCGTGCCGAGTCTGATCTGCGCCATGACGATTGCGTCGGCCTCTTCGTCGAATCCGCGAATTGCAAATGAGCGGCCAGCCTCTAGGAGCGAGTCAGCGAGCTTGACGTAGAGATCCTCGGAGCTCGGCGAGGCGAGCCATGCCTCTCCGGCGCGTCCCAACGCCTCGCCGACGTTGATGCCGAACCAGCCGACGATTGTGCTGCCGTCGTCATAGGTGTACTCGCGAATGGCCGGATCGTCGATAGCGACGGCGACGTAGAGCCAGTGAACGCGCCCGAGCGCCGCGATGGCGGCACCTGCGCTGACGGCGTCGTCGCGCGTGAGACTCCCGACGAGCATCTGCTCAAGCAGACCGAGACGAAAGCCAACCATGCCCAGCGCTCGAGTCCGAAAGTAGAACTCTGCGTCGGCGGTTGCCTTGTTCCCAAAGTTGACCGGCGCGAGAAAGCTAGCGAACGCCGACGGCAGCGCAACGATCGCGGCGAGAATGCTCGAGAGCGTTGCTAGGACGACGGTCGCGGCGGCGGCGGCGATTGTCGCCGCGGGGCGACCGGCGTCCGGCACCTGACCCGACATCACGAGCGACACTACGAGAATCGCGAGCGGCCGAAGCGCCGTGGTGGTAACACCTGCATCGATCGGCACCAAGAGAGCGGCACGCATGCCGTAGTTGCTAACGACTGCCTGAATGATCGCGAACGCGGAACCTACGGCGAACACGAGCACTGCCACGAGCACCGCGGGCGTCACCTGTAGCAGCGTCTCCAATCCGGACCGCGAGCTGACCATGAGCCGCGGATCGATCTGCCACACGGCGAACCAGACTAAGAGCCACCAGCGGACGTACCGATACAGCCATTCACCAACCCTCCACAGCGGTAGGTGGGCCGGTCGGAGCAGACGCGATAGCGGTGAGTGGAGCACCGCCCAGCCGAGGGCCGTGGAGTCAAACGTTCGCGCCCGCGCTAGCAAGCGTCGCAGCGAGGGGTAATTCGACACGGCGCCAGAGTAGGGGAGAGGCGGGATGGCTCGCATCCGTCGAACCGCCTCGCCGGAGCCGCTCGAGCTCGCTCCGAGAGATCCTGCAGCGCGGCACATGTCCTCGCCGGGGACGCCCAGTGCATGCTGTCAGAGCCGGCGTCGAGCGTGGTGCGTGCGGACCCGACAGTCCGAGTCTCGTGGTACACGTCGTCATCGTGGACACTACGCGGCCCTCCAGCCACGAGCCGTTCGACTCGGACCCACCCGAGACCGGACCTTTTCTCTACACGTTCACGTTCCGACTCCCATTCGTGCTCGGTATCTCGGACAGCTTCGATCAGACCATCCAGTTCCACGTGGGCTACGCCAACCGGGGAGACTCGTTGCTGTTCGAGGGACTCCCCTTCGTGCGGCTGCGTCTGTTCAACGCGCCTATTGCCGACCGCAAGTTCTCGCCAGCGAACATGGAGCTGGCTATTAAGCGCTTCTACGCCGTCGACATCAGGACCGGCGATGACCCCGACGACGAGTTCCGGTACGAGCAGTGGGTTACGCTCGAAACCCCGGCGGCCTTCATCCTGGGTGAGCAGCAGACGGATGCTGCGTACGCGTTCCATCGAAGCCTCAACGCCCTTTGCCTTTTCCTCCAGGCTTTCGCGATGGCCCGCGATGATGACCAGGTGCGTCCGATAAGTGTCCGCGAGCTTCGTCCGATCGTGATGATCGGATCGCTGGGCCTCGACGGCGAGTGGACCTGCGCCGGCCCGATGCTGATCCACCCTGACGCTAAGCCGCGAAGGCTGTCGTCTAGGCCAGTCGCCGAGCACGTCAGCAACCTCAACGCCGCCCTCGAGGCGATCCTCGATGGAAGGCCCTTCATCCGCGCCCGCCAGTGGCGGGCACGTGCAGAACGGCGAAAATACGAAGGCGACAATGCCGACGCGATCGTGAGCTTTCAGATCGCAGCTGAGGCGCTCGCATACGAGCTGTGGGCGCTGCTCCTAGCCGATGAAGGCAAGTCTGCGGCTGAGGTGGAGGCGTTGCGGGCCTCCGAGTTGACGTTCATGTCACTGCTCAACCGCGAGCTCGCCCAACGGCTAGGCGGCTCGTGGGACCTCACTCGACGCCGCGGTGCAGTCGGGCGGTACTGGCATGACCTGTACAAACTGAGAAACCGCGTTGTCCACGCCGGCTACCTGCCTCACGATGGGAACGCTGAGCAAGCCGAACGCGCGTTCAGCGATTTCGACGCCTTCCTCGAACAGCGACTCAAGACCAGAGCCAAGAAGTATCCCGGTGCTCTTTCCGCGAAGACGTGCAAGCCCGCTGGCAGCGCGAGCTACTGAGCTAGACATGCTTCACGTCGCAATCCCCGTCTCGCGACGCATTGGTCGCCTTGCGCGACCGGCGACAAGGCAGGCGAGCTGCGACGGGCCGTCCGCCGGTTACGTCGTCGGCTTGACTACCCTCGGCACTACCTAGGCCCACGCAGCGACGAAGTAGGCGCGCGTCGCAACGAGCAGTTCCCGGGTTCCGCACAACGCGGGGCACCGACATACATGACGCACCCGGATGCGGGCATAGTGCGTCGCCCTGAGCGTATGGTGCGATGTACAAGGCTTGCCAGGCGCAATCCTCTGGGAAATGGGAGCCGCCAGTGCCGTACCTATGGCCACCGATGAGGAATGCCGCGATCTTCCTCTACTCAAGTGTTAAGGACGCCGAGGCGCGAACGAAAGGGGGTGGCTCGGGCTTCTTGGTCGGCGTTCCCTCTAGGGCCAACCCAGCGCAAGCACATCTCTACGCCGTGTCCAATGAGCATGTATCGACGCCGTGCCCGGTGATCCGCGTTATCCCGCAGCGAGGCGAAGTTCAGATCATCGACGGGAAGGACACCGACTGGATCGAGCATCCCGACGGCGACGACATTGCCGTGCGCCCGCTCGGACAAGTGCCCGTCCCGGCCGCCCCAATCCGCGAACAGGGCCTGTCTGGTTATGCGTTCTTCGATGTTGAGCAGCTTGTGTCGGTCGAAACATTTCAACTCGGCGTCGGGCCGGTCGTTGGGGACGAGTGCCTGATGGTCGGTCGCTACGTCAACCATGATGGAGAGCAGTTCGACAGCGGCGTGGTCAGGTTCGGCAACCTGTCGATGTACCCCGAGAAGGTGTGGCAAAAGGACCGCTCGTTTGACCAAGAGAGCTTCCTGGTGGACATGCGTTCGGCTGCGGGCTTCAGTGGGTCGGTCGTGGTCGTCTACTTCGCTCAGCCGGGGACCGTTTCGGCATTTGTGAAAGGTGGCCCAGAGATGCCGTTGCGAGACCTGATTAGCAAGTACTGGATTCTCGGCATCGACTGGGGCCATCTCCCCGTCCCGCAGAGGATTTGGGAGGACGGCAAGTCGAAGCGCGTTCTGATCGAGAGCAGCATGGCTGCTGTTATCCCGGCGTGGAAATTGACCGAGCTGCTGAACGATGTGGCCGCTGTCGTGAAGCCTAGGCAGGAGGCCGAGGCGGAGCTAGCCAAGGAAAATCAAGAGCTCGACGACAAGCTCAAAGAGTTGTGAGCGAGTTGTCTTACGCCGTCGGCCGAAAGACCACGGGACGGCCGTCGATCGGATTGCTCAGGCCGCTGCGGGAACAGCTCCAAATGCCTGATAAACACGATTCAGTCGACCACAGGGGGGAACGGTGCCGCGCTCGGCCTGCTCATGCGTCGTTACCAATGCTGAGGGCGAAAGCAAGGGGACGGCCGACCTCGAGACGGCCCGTGTGCCGGTGTCACAGCGCGTCTGCCTGTCCATGTGGGCGATCCATTGCCGGCCGCGCGCCGACTGCAGTGGACGCTCGGGCCTTGTGAACTGAGCTCCTCGCCGACAGTCCCTGTGGTGAGAGCTTGGGAAAGCGCAGCGCGCTAGACCGGCAACAAATTTGACGGCTTTGCCGGACCGCCGCGCGAAAACAGCGCCGGAAACCGAGCACGCTTGCGGAGGTCGGCGGGTTGATCTGAGCGCGTTGATCAGTTCGCGCTGCTGCAGAAGGACGACCTGTTCGCAACGCCCTTGCGCGCTCCTAAAGCGTCGGACCGGACGGCAGCAGCGATCGGCGCAGGACCGGGCGGTCAGGCTCGCAAGTAGCCTGCGTGCCCTGCTCGAGCAGTGCGGGGATTGATGTGGATTGCGCACGTAGCTGTTATTGCTTGGTGTCTTGTCTTGACGCGTGGTTCGGTGTGACGGTATAAGGCATGCCAGGAGCGGTTGATGACTTCGGCAGGGACGCCGCGACCCGGAGGTTGGTGTGCTCAGACGGGATGCGGGTGCGAGGCGCGGCGGCTGGTGGTTGTGGCGGCGTTGTGTGGCGGCGGTGTTTGTCGTGGCTGGGGGCTTGGTGCCTTGGCTTGTCGTGACGGGTTCGGCGGCGAGCGTTGAGACATCCTCGGCGCCGCTCACGTCGAGCGCGGCGCATCCTGTGTATCACTCGCTTTATCACGGCCCGCCTGTCACGCCGCTGGCGCCGCCGGCCAGCGAGCTTGACGCCGAGGCGCAGGCGCTCATCTCTGGCAGCGCTCAAGGTGCGACTGGTGGTGGGCTGGTGTCGTTGCCTCTGGCGCTGTCTGGTTCGGCGGGCGGTTCGGCGGGCACGTCGACGGTTGTGGGGTCGCGCACGGGGTATGCGGGGTTGTCGGACGCGCAGGCGCGCGCGCTGCTTGGCCAAACGGATGGTGCGCTGCTCTCTCAGACTGATGATGCGGCGTCGTCGCTGGCGGCGGGCTGGCAGATCACCGGCTACCTGGGCGATAGCGCGGCGCGTGTCGTCGGCCCGGACGGGAAGCATGCGGTGCTCGACTCGAGTCTGCCTTTGCTTGGCAAGAGCGCGTCGGGCGTGACGGCTCCGGTCGATCTGTCGCTGATCGATGCGGGCAGCGGGTTCGCGCCAGCGGTCACACCGGCCGCTGTTCAGATCCCGTCGCAGCTGTCTGCGGGCGTGCAGTTGCCCGCGCTGGGTTTGACGGTTACACCGGTCGACAGCGGCGGCACACCGCTGTCGAGTGGTGGCGTCGCGAGCGCGGCGGCGGTGAGCTATGCGAACACACAGACGGACGCGGACACGATTGTCAAGCCAACCAGCACCGGCGTGGACGTTTTGGGTGTGTTGCGCTCGCCGCAGAGCCCGCAACAGCTCTACTACCGGCTGTCTCTGCCGGCCGGCGCGAGTCTTGCGGCCGACGCGAAGCTAACGGGAGCGTTCGATGTCTTGAACGCCGACGGCAGCCCGATCGCGATCATCATGCCCCCGGTTGCCAGCGACGCGTCAGGCACGGCGGTCCCGGCGACGATGAGCGTCGAGGATGGTGACACGCTCGAGGTCTCGCTGAACGAGTCGGCTGGCAGCTACGAATACCCGATCACTGTCGATCCGGACGTTGTGGACAGCCAGACCTTCGGCGCGACGAGTCCCGGGCTCTGGTGGACCTACGCGTCGTCGAGCGACGATGCCTTCTCGCCCGGCTGGACGTCGTCGGGCATGTCGATGTGCGCGTGCAATGGCTTCTCGAGCGGAGAGTGGGGCGCGTGGAACTACGTCACGCAGGGCGACTCGTACGTATATGCGACCCAGTTCTGGGGGCTCTACCAGAACGGGAGCGGTACCTCGAACGTCACTGATTATCTGCGTGAGTTCAGCGGCGGGTCGCCTGCGGGGACTTACGACGCCTCCAGTGGCTTCCAGTACCCGTATACCCCAAACGCAGTATGCCTTGATGCGAATTGTGATGATTCGACCGTTGGCACGGCGCCAAGCTCCGCCCAGTTTTGGACTGTTGCGACGGGCTCTGGTGGTACCGACTTTGCGGCGGTGTCGGGCGCGGACGTTTACATCGCGCAGAACACGCTGCCAACGCTGAGCGGCTCGGTCAGCGGCTGCACGACACCGTCGGGTTGGTATGCGAGCGGGACGTTGACGCTGTTCTGCAACGTCAGCGATCTAGGGATCGGCGTCTACCACCAAGAGGTCGATATCAACGGCCATTCAGGCGCCTATGAAGAGGAAACCGGCAGCGGTTGCTACGACTCCGTCCAGTGCCCAGAGAACTACGGCAAAATCCAGGTTCCGGCAAGCGATTTGCCCAACGGCATCGACGTCCCGGTCGGCGCGGCTTGCACCGCGGCGGCAACCGTGGTGAGCTCGACCCAGTGTGGCGTCGCGTTTGCGCCGCAGATCGGGATCGATAACAGTCCGCCACAGTTGGTCGTGAATGGGACTGCGGCCCAGAATGGTGGGACGACCGTGGCAGGGACGTACACCCTGCAGGCGATGGCAAAGGACGGCTACTCGGGGTTGGCGTTCGGGTCAACCGGGCCAGCAATCGCCATGACTCTCGACGGCAAGCCGATCGGCGGCAGCACGGGCGTGTCGAATTGCACGTCGTTGCCACCGATCAGCGGCACGAGCAGCTGCTCGGATCAGTACCAGATGACGGCTACCGCCTCGATAGAACTTGGGGCCGGCACGCACGTCCTCGCCGTTACAGCGACCAGCGGCCTTGGCAAGCAGCAGACATGGAGCGAGACGCTGAACGTGCGCGCCGCCGCGTCCGAGCAGGTTGGGCCAGGCACTGTCGACTTGAACAGCGGCAACTACACGCTCGGCGCGACAGACGTCGACATTCCAGCGCCCGGGCAGGACCTCGTGGTATCGCGCAGCTACGCCTCGCGCACCGCGTATGAGGTTGATGGCGCTGTCGGCCCGGACTGGCTGCTCTCACTGCCGAGCCCGGCACAGAAGTGGCAGAGCCTCACCATCCAGAGCGTTCCCGCCGGGTTGCCGAGCCCTGCGGACGGGCTCGCGACGCTGACCGACATCGGTAACGATCAGCTCACGTTCGACGAGACTGGCAGTGGTAGCAGCGCGACGTTCGCAACGCCATCGCAGGACGCTGGGCTGACGCTGTCAGTCGCACCAACTGGCGCGTGCGCGTCTGGAGCCAATACCGCATACGTGCTCACCGATTCTTCCGGGGACTCGACGACGTTCGTTCCGCAGCCGTCCTCGAGCACGACCAACTACGTGCCGGCCTGCGTGACGACAGCCAGCGCATCCCAGGCGGTGGTCGAGACGATCGCCTACGAGCAGCAGACACAAGCGGCCGGCACGGAGACGGTGCCCGAGGATGAGACGGTCGGTCCGTCCTCGTTGAATTGCGGGACGAGCTTCAATCCGTCGACCCCGTCGTCCCTGCCGGCGGGTTGTCGTGCGCTGACGTTCAGCTACGACGCTTCCGCCACCGGGTGCTCGAGTGTTAACGGGTTGGGTAACAAGTCTGGCGAGCTGAGCTCGATCAGCTACGCCGCCTACGACACCAACCCCGCCGACACCGGTACCTACAGCACCGTTGTTAGCACTCCGGTCGCGTGCTACTTCTACGACAGCAACGGCTACCTAGGCGCCGAATACGACCCGCGGCTCGGCTCGGGTTCCTCGAGTGTTTTGACCACCTACGGCTACACCAACGAGTCTCCGCAGGCCAGCTCGCAGCTAACGAGTTTGACGGAGCCCGGCGAAGAGCCGTGGACTTTCACGTACGGCTCGGTCAGCAACACGCTCGTGAACGACCCGAGCGCTAACCGCCTGTTGTCCGCATCGCAGTGCGATCCGACACAGTCGACGGGTGGCTCCGCCTGCGCGAACCCGGACGGAACGACTGGCCGCACAGCGACCTGGAGCGTGTACTACGGTGTGCCGCTCACTGGCACCGGCACAAGCGGCGCGCCGCCCAACATGAGCGCCTCGACCGTGGCCGACTGGGGGGAGGGGACGCAGCCTGCGGGTGATTGCCCGGACATTCCGTTGATCGCAACGGCGGTCTTCCGGCCGAGCGAGCCCCAGACAGTCGCCACCTTGCAGTCTGGTGCGCCGGCTGACTACAACCAGGCGACGATCTACTACATGGACTACGACTATCGGCTCGTAAACGTCGCGAGCGAGCCGAGCAGCACCACGACAGTGACCAGCACCGGCGCGAGCTACCCGTCGGGGATCTGGATGGTCTCGACAGCGCAGTACGATGTCGCCGACACGCAGGCGACGACTTGGAGCCTCAACGGCACGACGCTGACGCCGACCTACACCGCGACCTCGCAGGCCACACAGTACGGTTGCACGGATCCAAGCGACGCTGCTGACCGTTCCGACAGCTATGACAACGTCGTCAGCACACTGAGCGCGACGAATCGCGCAAGCGCTTATGTCGCCGGCGGCGACACGTGGGGCTCCGCGTCGGCGGCAGCAGCTACGCCGCTGGAGTCGACCTCCGTCTATAACACGAATTCGACGGTCGATCCGACCAACGCGGACGGCGAGGAGTTGCTGTCGACGACTGGTCCGGCGCACACGGTCCAGCTGTCGAGCTCGTCGCCGGGGACGCTGACGCAGGCCCGCCAGGTGGCGAGCTACAGCTACGACGCGAACGCGCCGAACTACGACTACAACCCTGCCGCGCGGGAGCCATTCCAGCTCGTCACGCAGGTCCAGACGTGGGCTCAACCGACGAGTGGGGGCCAGGACGACATCCGGACAACGACGACCGGCTATAGCGCCCTGGCAGGCTATAGCGGTCCGTCGCAGACGCTGGCCGTTGACGGCGTCTCGATGGGAATCGGCTGGGCGCTGGGCGAGCCGACATGGACCAGCGTCACGGCATCGACGGCCCAGACGCTCACCACAGGCACAGCTTACGACCCGGTGACCGGCGCGGCGATCGACAGCATCCAGCCGGTCGCGAACAGTCTCAACCCGTCGACTGGTGTCGATACGGTCACGCAGAACTCGCACGACAGCGAGACGATCCTCTACTCCACTGGAAGCGACGCGCAGCCCGGAGCGCCGGGCGCCTGCCAAAACGAGCCCGCGCCCGCGATGCTCGTGGGGATGGTCTGTGCCACCGTCCCGGCCGCGCAGCCGAGCGGCGCAGCGAGCAACGGCGTTGCGGCCGCACTGCCGAGCCTGCCGCAAACGGGTGGCAAGGTCAGCGGCAGCACGCTGGAAGGCATCACCTACAACGTCTGGGACGATCCCTTGCAGACCGAAGAGCTGGCCTGGGACATGCACGGCGATGAACAAACGCGTACAACCATCGACGCCTACGACGGCGCCGGACGGGTCGACACGAGCCAGACGACGAGCACGATAGACGGCACCGGCACCGGGGACAGTACGCCTCAGCCGCAGGTCCAGACCTACTACAACGGGGAGAACGACGACGTCCACACCGAACTGAACGGGCAGGTCTCGAAGGTTTGTGACGCACCGTCGGGCAGTACCTACGGGTCTGGCTGCACGAAGACGATCAGCTACACCTACGACCCGCTTGGACGCCTTGCGACCTATACGGACGCGAACGGCAACACAGCAGTCAATAGCTACGACATCGACGGCCGGCTGCTGAACACGACCGACGGCAAGGGCTACAGCAGCGGCAGCTACAGCACACCGGTCGGCGCGGACGCCTACGCCTACGACCCAACGACCGGCGAGCTCACATCGCTGTGCGACCAGTCGACGCAGGCCAACACAGGCACCTGCTCAAGCAATCCCACCGACAGCTACAGCGCGACCTACGGTCCGGATGGGCAGCTCGCGAGCGAAGCGATGTCAAACGGTCTGACCGCCAGCTACAGCTACGACCAGGCCGGTGAGCCGACGAATATTACTTACACCAAGACCACGGGCTGCAGCGCGAACTGCGCGTGGCTGTCAGACAGCGCGCAGTACTCGATCAACGGCCAGATCACCAACGAGAAGCTCACCGACACCGCCAAGGTGGTCCT
>Ga0302184_10001483_pt1 | contig 15148 bp, 12 predicted proteins | sample I_Palsa_N3_3_FD_200233 | JGI IMG/M metagenome (GOLD analysis project Ga0302184, IMG submission 200233) | Peat permafrost microbial communities from Stordalen Mire near Abisko, Sweden - I_Palsa_N3_3 | ecosystem: Environmental > Terrestrial > Soil > Palsa > Peat permafrost | place: Sweden...
TCCTGACCAGCGAGACCAGCGTCCACGGAGTGCCCGGCAACTCCCTGGACGGGCTGATGTTCCTGTTCGACAACACCATCGACCTGCGCTACATCGAAGAAGGATCTCAGGTAGGCCGGGCCGTGCACGTCGCCAAGATGCGCAGCAGGGGGCACGCCATGACACTGAACAGCGTCACCATCACTAATCGCGGCTTGGAAGTCGGGGACGTGCTCGAGAGCGTGACCGGGCGCCTCGGCTGGAGCGCACTCCGCACGCAGGGACAAGCGGAATCAGTCAGGCGACGCACTCCGGCCAACGGCAACTTACCCGCCCCAAAACCCGATCCAGGCATAACCGCCGCTGCTAGCAGACAGACGCCCCACGCCGGGGCGGCCCTCGAACAGGCTGAGGTGCCCGGTGGCGGGGTGATCAACAAGGTCTTCTCTTCCGGGCCCGGTGGGCACAGTCACCGGACGCCGTAACAGGTCCCCAGGCGGTCGCATTGCCGCCATGGCATCTCTCCGCGATCCCGCCTCGGCGAGCTCGGCACGGCCCGGCCACCGAAATCGCAACCTAAATCCGGACGCCCTCCTGCCCGGACGTCCAGACCAACCATGCGAATCCCACGGCAATGGTCAGCTTCCTCGCAGCCTCTAGTTGGACAGGACAACGAGCAGAGCGATGAATAACGCGAAGAAGGTTCATAGCAGACCAAGAGGGCGGAGCGAAGCGAATTCATGAACCAAGACGCCATACAGCTATTGACCTACGCAACAGCCAACGCCTCAACCGCTTCGGTGAGGGCCGCTCGCCGGGCGGGATGCGGGCGGCGGGGCCAGCCAAGCGCCCCGCATTCCGGGCTGACCGCGGACTTTGCACTCAAGGTCGACGGTGCGTGCTGACGGGTACAGGCCGGATCATCGGATGGTCCATCTCCGGGCCGTGATCGGCCCGTGAATCACCGAGACCCAGGCCAAGAAGGTAACCGCCCAAGCTGAGATCCGCACGGCGACCGGCCGCCGCCAGATGAGCCGAGACGACATCGCGGCCATCGTCGCCGTGCTCGACGACCTCGCGCAGGAGGCCCGCTACCCGCCAGCGGTAGCCGTTCAGACTTTCTGGTCACCGGCGGACGCACCGTCAGCTACGAGTTGGCGCCGATGACCTCGAAGGACTGGTTGACGAAGATGTGATGGGGCCAGTTGACGCCGATGTAGTGCACCTCGTAATCGCCGTTGCCCAGTTCTACGACTCGGTCGACAACGCCACCCGGGTAGGCGGCTAGCGCGGCTTCGGTCGCCTTGTCCGCGGTTGTGCCGCTGGCGAGCGTCCCTGACCCCTGGGTGTAGTCCGACGGGATCGCACCAACTGTCTCAGAGGCTCCCTGCGTCCCCTTGGAGTAGGCGATCACCTTGCCTCCAGGGTTGGATGCGCTGCTGGTGGGCGGCTGCACGATGACCTCGGTGGCCGTGATGGTCGTGCTGTCGGTTGTTCCCAGCACGAGAACCGGTGCGCCGTTGGTGACGGCACTGATTGAGGCTGGACTGGTCCCCTGCTCGTAGGTGGTGGAGGACGCCTCCTTGATGGTCACCTTCTGGCCTGCTGAAGTCGTCAGCGTGAAACCGGACGCGGACACGTTGCTGGCCGTGCCGATCGAGCCGCCCGCGGCCGGCCCCGACCGAGCGTTGGATCCGCTGCCGGTTCCGGTTGCGCCGGCAAAGCCGTGGCTGCTGCCGCTACTGCTGCTGCTGGCCGTGGTCGTGGTGCTGCTGCTGGAAGTGGCGGCAACGATCCCGTAGGCACCGCCCGCGATCACGACGGCCGCCATTCCTGATGTGATGACCTTAGACCGTTTACTGGAAAACATTGTTTTAACTCCCTGTCGCCTAAGCTGTTAATTCAAGTTATGCCAGCCCACACTGAAGCCCCGGTGGAAGGAAACCAGGAAGCAAGCCGATAGATTGCGTAACACGCTTTATTCCCAAGTTCTGGGCAAACGCCCCGCAAGGAAAGGCCAAGGAACGCGCGATCGTGAGATCCGCGCAAAGCGATCATTCACCTAAGGTCTCATTCGCTTAAGGCGCATGACCTTGCTTTATCGCTGCCGTTCCGTATAACGCCGTGCCACGCAAAACGGTTAAAAATCTGGCCTTGCGATTCGGTTGCGATCACCTGAAGGTCTCTGCCAGCGGGAGGCGCAGGTGGAATGCGGCTCCTTCGCCGGGCTTGGTGTCGACGGTGAGCTCACCGCCATGGGCCGCGGTTAGCGACGCCGCGATGGCCAGGCCAAGCCCGGCGCCGCCATGGGCACGGGTCCTGGCGTCGTCGGTCCGGTAGAACCGGTCGAACACGTGCGACGCCTGCTCCTGCGTCATGCCCGGCCCGCGGTCGGCCACGGTGAGCTGCACGCTGCTAGCCGTGATCGACACAGTCACCGTTACCGGCGTTTGCTGCGGGGTGTGCTGGACGGCGTTGCCGATCAGGTTGTCGATAATCTGACGCAGCCGCTCCGCATCGGCGTCCACGACTACCGGCTCAGCCGCCTCGAGCTTGATCGGCCGCCCGACGGCCACGAGGCGGGCCTGCTGGACGGCTTCGGCCGCGATGCTGGCCAGGTCGACGGGCTGACGGTCCAAGGCACGCCCGGCGTCGAATCTCGCCAGCAGCAGGAGATCGTCCACCAGCCGTCCCATCCGGTCGGCCTCGCGGGCGGCCAGGCCCATTAGCCGCAGGAGTTCCCCCGGGCTGGCGCCGTCGCCCTGCTGCAGGCCGTACTCGGCGAGCCCGCGCACCGAGGTCAGCGGCGTCCGCAGTTCATGGCTGGCGTCGGCGATAAAACGCCGCATCCGGTCCTGCGATCGCACGGCGCGGGCCTCACCGTCCGCGCGCGCCAGGTAGGCGGCCTCGATGCTGGCCAGCATCATGTCGAGCGCCTCGGCCAGCCGCCCAACTTCGGTGTTGCCCGGCGCAAGGTCAATGCGGCGGGAGAGGTCGCCGCCCGCGATCGCCACGGCCGTCGCCTCGATCCGGCGAAGCGGTGCCAGGCTGGCCCGCACCAGCGGCAGGCCGATGCCAGCGAGCAGCACGACGGCTATGGCCGCTGCGATCGCGTCGGCAACCTCCAGGCGGGTCACCGTGCTATTGAGGTCGCCGAGATTGGTCGCGATGACCAGATGACCTCCGCCGGACACCTGCTGCACCAAGACGCGCCAGGAGGTCCCCGACGTATTCGCGGCTGCGGTAAACGGCGTGCCGACATCCCTGAGCTGCGCGGCGGACAGCGGCGGTCCGTCCGCGGCGCCCAGCGGTCCGCCCGCCATGCTGACCTTCCCGTCCGTGCTGATCACCTCGACCAGGAACTGCGCGGGCAGCCCCCGGGGACGGCTGCTGCCACTCGGCTGGAGGTGCTGCCGCGCCACGATCCCGTTCGCAACCGTCGCGAAGTCCTGCAGCTGGGAGTCTGTCCTGGAAAGCAGGTAGCTGCGCAGCAGTGTGGTACCGAGAACCGCGGTCACCAGGGAGGTCAAGACGACCAGGAGCGCGGCGGCCGCCATCACCCGGGTTCGCAGCGATGCACCCCGCACGGCCGCCGGCCACCGGCTCCTCCTCATGGCAGCGGGATCCTCACGGGGGCGGGATCCGCAGCACGTAACCGTAGCCGCGGACGGTGTGGACCAGCGTCGGCTGCCCCTGGTCGACCTTGCGCCGCAGGTAGCAGACGCACGGTTCGACCACGTTGCCGTCACGGTCCGGGTCGTCGTGCCCCCAGACATGGTCCAGGATCTGGCTTTTGCTGACCACCCGGCCCGCGTTCACCATCAAGAACCGCAGCAGCCGGTACTCAGTGGGCGTCAGCGCGACGACGGCACCCTCTCGCCTGACCTCGTGCGCATCCTCGTCCAACTCGAGGTCGGCGACGCGCAACCGCGAACGGGGAGCGTCCGGCCGAGTGCGCTTCAGCACCGCCCGGATGCGGCCAAGCAGCTCGTCCAGGCTGAACGGCTTCGTGACGTAATCGTCCCCGCCCACGTCGAACCCCCGGACGCGGGCAGGCACCTCGTCCCGGGCGCTCAGGAAGATCACCGGAACCTCGGAACCCCCGGACCGTATCCGGCGGAGCGCCTCGAACCCGTCACCGTCCGGCATCATCACGTCCAGCAGGACAAGATCCGGCCGGGATGAGGCGGCGGCCCGCACCGCCTCGCCGCCGCTCGCCGCCGTCACCACCTCGAACCCCGCCAGACGCAGCGATCCCGACAGGAGCTCCAGGATCGTCGCCTCGTCGTCCACGACCAGCAAGCGCGCAGACTCCGTTATGGCTTTCATAGCCCCACGGTATGACCGCAACCTGACCGGTCGCCGACCGCACGCCGCAAGCCCGCTCCAAGGCTGTTATGAGCTCATTGACAGGGCGCCCGCCGCCCAGCCCGCCGTGCTCGCCGACATCCGGTGGGTACGGGCGGAAACTCGAGGCGATGCGACTCGACCGCGCGAACCTCCTCATGGCTATCCGGGCCTCGCTCTCGGCCCGACGCCGAGAGCGAGGCCCGGCCCGCTCGATTACCTGCGCGACGAACTCGGTTCGGCCGCCGGCTGACGGCGGTGGTGTGCTCGGGCAGGAACCGGCCCCAGGACTCGAACGGCCAATGACTGCCAGGAAAGGAACCACCTTGAACAAGACCTGATCAACCCGAGGGGTGGGGACTTTTAACTGGCCACCACCGGGGACCGCAACTTGGCCATTGACAGGATGGGCCAGTCTTGATGGGCGCAGAGGTGGTTGATCTGTGCGGGTAGGACGGCTGCCTAACGCCCGGTCATGCCTCGCCGCATCTGGCTATCCCTTCGGAGTCATCGCCCATTTGCTGCCCCACAGGGGCGCTCGGCAACGCTCGCGGCGAGCACAGGCTCGTGACGCTCGCCACAGGTCGTAACCTGCGTGCTGGTAGCACAACTCCCGCCATCTGACGAAGTGGGTGACCAGCTTTGGGACCAGGAAGACTTCACGCGCTCATCGACGGCGTCTTCGCCATCGCATTGACCCTGCTGGTCTTGGACCTGCCCAAGCCTGCCCACTCGACTCAGCTCGTCCACGATCTGCTGCACCAGTGGCCATCGTATGTGGCCTACCTGGTGTCGTTCGTGACGATCGGCCTGCTGTGGATCGAGCATCACGGAATGATGAGTGCGGTCCGCTTCATCAACCGGCGGTTCCTGGAGCGAACGCTGGTCTTCTTGCTGTTCATCTCCATCATCCCGTGGCCGACCGCACTTGCCTCGAACTACGCCGATCAAGGAGTCCCCCAGGCGCGGGCTGCAGCAGTCCTGTATGCAGCCACGATGCTCATGATGGGCTTGTCGTCTGCGGCGTCCCCGCGGGCCGGACTGTTGCCCGTCCGCAGCGGGAGCGATAGGTGCCCCACAGCCTGCGGCCGAACCGTGGTCCCGATTGCGGGGCCCCGGATGACCTATTTAGCGGTCACCGGCCATCTGAGGCCCGGTTGGACGATGCTACTCGCAGCCCGTAATGGGATAGCGAATGCAGCCCGGTGGCCTCCGCGCAGCCGCATCATCCCTCTAGCATAGTTTTCCATTCACGCACAATCTGCCCTAAAGAGGGCCTGATGCGTACTCCCAATTGGCTTGTGTCAAGCACTCTCGCACTGCTCGTTGCGATTGCGATCGGCGCCTGCAGCTCGGCGGCCTCCTCGGGGCCGGCTGCTAGCTCAAGCTCCGGCTCGTCGTCAAGCTCCGCTGCCGCGCCTGCCACGTCCAGTGCCCCGGCCACCTCGCCGGCCAGCAGCGGCGCCTCCAGCATCAACGGCATCGTGATCCCCAGCGCCATGGACTGCCACGTGGTGGACCCCAGTAACTTCAGGGCCATCCTCGGCGTTCCCGTCACCCACATCGACTACACGCCAGAAAGTGCGCAGCAGGTTTCCTCGTGCAATCTGTACGGAGGTGTCAAGAACAACGGCGGCTACCCTGTGAAGGCGATCATCGAATACGCGGCTCCCAGCGCGGTGACCACCACGCTCAACCACGCGATCACCTCCTCGATGACGCCGCTGCCGGGAACGAATGTCTACTCGACGACCCCGGACGGCCTGTCTTACTTCGGTGTCAACTCGAAGGGAGCGTCCGTTGCGATAGCCGTCGGCTACAACACCAACGCCAACGTGGTCGTCGGCAACAAGGCCCTAGCCATCTCGCTCGTCGAAGCCTTCACTAAGAGCTGAAACGAGCTGCCCCGAACGCCGTCTGGCGCCACATGAGTCCAACCCATGGACCGGTGGTATCAGGCGGCGCGAAAGTTTTAAATGTTCGTCCCTACTTTTGGGCCGAGCTTTTTTGTTTTCCTGTGGTCCATTACTCCATATTTCCGATGGGTGCGGCTCTTCAACGGCAAGACGGAGACCATCGCGGTGCACGCGGTTACCTGCCTGTGGTACGCCGCCACCGGCGTGAAACCGGTCACCGTCATCCTCATCCGCGACAAGTCGAAAACGGATTTGACCTAGCCCTCGTCACCACGGAAAAGAACCGGGCATCAGGCCAGAGTGTGTGCTAGGCCCAAAGAACCCGCTCTGCTTTCTAGCGCCAGATATGCCGTGCTCGTTCTTCACGTTGCAGGATGGGCCACCGTCCGTGGGTGCCGAAAACTGCGCCACCCTCATGCGACTGGAGCATATTCACTGATCAGGCGGCCGGACCGCCTGGCTCGAGTGCAGGTCCCGCCCGACACGCCAGAGCGACCAATTCTGAGCGCGGTCATTTCTTGCTCTCAATAGAGTCTCGTAATACTTAACCGCAGTCTCGCTGTCGGCCCTAACCAGCAATCGTAACGCAGCGTTACCCTCGCTCAAAGAGTGCGAGCGAACTTATCGCGTAATACACAGGTGATCCGTGTCGCTCCCGTGTTCTTGCGTCCCGCGCTGAAGACGTACGCGGAGCTTCCGTGCCATCATCCCCATAACAGCGGCCTCGAGGAACACGCCCTGCCGGTCGATCAGCTCGTCAGGCGCCTTGGGCCCAAAGGACCCGCCAGGTCCGCCATCCGGTGTGCTCCATGCCCAAGGCGATCCAGTCCGCGCCTGGATCGGTCGAGGGGAACGCGCACAGCCGTTCCGTTTCCGGGTTGACCTGATCCGAGCCGCCCTGGTCGATCAGGTTCGCCAGGGCGGTCGGCATGGTGAAGACGTCGTTCAGGCCGTAGCACGTCGGGGCCGCGTTCAGTGCAGACGGGTAGGACCGGAATAGGCTGGCGGCCTGCTCGCCCACGCCTGGCGCGGCGAGGGAGTCCGCGGCCGCCATGTTGCGCGCCCGCAGGTCGCTCGCGAATGCGAGCACCGTCTGCCGCTCGGTAACGCCGACGAGGTTCGTCGCGGTGATCTTGCCGCCCGACAGTCTGAGCGTCGCGGAATAGTCCAGCGTCGAGGTGGCCGCCGCATCACCGTTGTCTTGCGTGGACCACTCGGCGTAGACAGTGCCGTCTTGATAGCGGATCTGCCGGACGAACCCGTTTTCCTGCTCCTGTATGCCGGGCAGGTTGAAGTTGGTGATGTACGCCCACGCCAGCAGCCTCAGCCCGGCCTGTCCCTGCGCGTAGAAGGCAACGATGTCTGGCCAGGAGACCCCGCCAGCGTTGCAGTACAGGATGGTAGCGGCGTCACCAGTCCCGTCGCCGTTCAGGTCGCCGAAGGCAGTGCCCGCTGACTCCGACAGAAGCGAGCTGTTCAGCCAGGCGAGCTGCATCTCGCCATGGTTCGCAGGGATTCCAGGCAGGATGCCGTTGACTAGCCCTCCGGCTGGGTGCTCGCAGGCGGCGGGGACAGGCGCGGACAGGAGTTCCTGCGCGGTGACCGGAGCGCGGCTCGCGATGTCGGTGGACACCGCCGCGTACGCGTCATTGGTCAGCTCGATGCCGCGCATGAGATTGGTGTGGAAGCAGGCCCCGGCAAACGATCCGAGAGGCTGCTGTGCCACCTGGCTCTTAGCTACCAAGCCAAGCAAGACGCCGACCTGGTCGGTGGCACCGCGGACTAGGTTGAGCTCGTAGTGGCAGGTGGCGTTACCTGTGGTTGTTGCGTCGGCGAGCGCCGATCCGCGGGTGACGATCATGTCGCCGACGTCGACCGCTGTCGTGTCCCACGGGAGCGAGAACCAGCCTGGGTCGGGCAGCTCGAAGGTGGCGTTGCCGGCCAGCGCAGTGACACGGATCGATGATGGCCATGGCTTGAGGGCGGCCAGCTGGGGTGATCCGGCACGCAACGCGATGCCGGCGGCGGATGCGAACGCCCGCGCGGGCGCGGGAAGCGTGTCACATATCGACCCGGTTCTGATGTCGCCCGAGGCCAGCTTCCCGCATGCGGCGAGGATGAACCGGATGACGGCAAGTTCGTCACTGACTGAGGCGCCGACGTCAATGCCCGTCGCGGCGAGCAGGGCCGCCACCGAGCCGGTCTCCGGTGTCCCGAATGTCACGACACTACTGATCTCCTCGGACCTGTCCATACCGCTGGCGCCGAGGTGGGTAGCGGCGTAGCGGGCGATGAGGCCGCCCATCGAGTGCGCGACAATGACGACCTTCTGCCCGCTAGCCCGGTACAGGCAATCGATGACCTTGCCGAGCGCGGGGCCGAGGTGCGGGTCATCGACCCACCTGGCGGAGTAGGGGTGGTAGTCGAAAGTGAACACCGCCGCGCCGGGGATGCGCTGCAGCTGCCCGATCAGCGACCTGTTGACGTCCGGGGAGAATCCGGGCACGTCGCTCAGGTCGATATAGTGCGAGAACGCGCCTGTGCGGGCAGCGTTGTTGCTGTCCTGGCTGGTCCACCCGTGCACCATGATCACCGGGACCCAGGTGCCGTTGCTGAGGGGCCTGGGCACGATATGGCCGCCGCTTGGCAGCGTGTCCGACGCCAGTACCGGCGCAAGTTGCACTGTGTCCTGGCCCAGGCCGAGCGCCGCCGCTCCGCACTGAGCTCCCCAGCCGACGGGGTCTGCGGTCGGCGCAGCGACGGCGGGCGATCCGATGGTAGCTCCGCCGGCCAGCACGCCGACCGACATGCAGACGGCGGCGAGCAGTCGGGCGGCACGGCCGCGTGACGCGCCCAAGCGTCCGGCTGCGGGCCTCATGACGCGCTCGCAGACGGTGATACCGCAGCCGTGGACGGGGAAGTAGCCACAGAGATCGTGGCAAGCACCTTCCACTGGCCGCCCTGGCTCACCATAATCGCGTCGTAAGTGACCGGCGAGTGTCCCGGCACGGTGACGGTCACGAGCATCGTGCCCCCGCCAACGCCATCTGGTGACCACGACTTCTCGTCCGGCGTCACCGTAGTGCCCGGCGGGATCGCTTGCCGCGCCCGGCCCGCCACCTGCCCTTGCGCGTCACTCGCGACCAGCGTCTGCGGATCGTCCGGCAGATTCCGCAGCGCATCGGCCACTTGCCGAGCGTCCATCGTGCTAGCCGCCACGCTTGCAGAAAGAGATTTTGCGCTCGTCGGAGCAGCCGTCCCGCCGGTCCCGCGTCCCTGGGTAAAGAGCAGGATTCCCGCACCGGCGATCGCGGCAATCACAAATGCGCAGGCCAGCCACAGTACAGCACGAGAACGCCTCATGAATTACCCCCTCATCCGCAGGATCGTTTTTAAGACGCGCCAATAGGCCGGCTAGTTCACACTCGCCGCAATAAATGTTCGACCAGTGACCTCCTTGGTGTGAACTAGCCGCATGCCGGACTATGCTGGTCGCCGGTGCAGCCGGTAAGTCTTGGTTGGCCGGATGAGGTCGCTGTTGGGCTGCAAGGTTGCTGTACCTCTATGGCGTGGCTCTCGCAGTTGGTGTCGAGCGTGACGTTAGGCAGCGCGCCGTTCCCGGAACTGCCGGCCAGTGGTCCCATTCCGCCCTTCTGGCAGCACTGACGGTCAGCCGGTGGTCGCAAGAACCGCAACGAGGCGCTCTAGGGCGTCGAGAACCTGGTGCCGCACTGACTCATTGCCCAACGGACCTTCCGAGTATGGATTCCAGGCTTCGAGTTTGCGGTCCTCATAAGGCGACGTGTCGAGAGGGACCAGAGTAAGAGAGCGGGTAATACCCGAGGGCACAGAGCATGTTATTTCACCCATGTTCCACCGCTCAGGCGACGTCCACTTGAGGTCTCCAACTGGCCAGGCTGGTTCGAGCGGAACCACTTTTTCGACAGTCCGTGTAATGCCAAGAAAGGACTTGTACTCCTTCTTGGTTATAGAGCGTTCCCGCCATCCCACCCCGCCGCGGCTGTCGAGCGTGCGAATGCATTCAGCGATTCTACCTTGCTCCGACTTCCTCGTCGCATTTGCCTGTAGAGACAACGATTTTTCCGTAGATAGCTGAGCAGTGAAGCACACCGTACACAGATCGACATACTGCGTGTTAAATGATCGCGCGCGATGCGAGTCGCAAAATGCCTGCCCGTCGACGTAACACCGGCCAACTGCAGTGATTCCACACTTCCGCCCATTGCGGATAGTAAGTTCGCACCCCACCACTGACATTAGATTCCCTCCATCATCTGTTGCGCCAGCCCAACACCATCGTACGGAGTTCGTCGTGCTCGTTGCCTCCCTGATCATGCAGCGAGTTGAGCTCACAATGACCCGCTCTCTTACCTCCCTGACCTCGGTACCGCCAAGCTCAAGGAAGCGGACCGCCGCCTGGGCATGCCATCCCGGTGAGGTATCAGGTCAACGGGGAGATTGAGGCGCTGGACCAGGCGGCGGGCTTCCTCCCCGCCGATCCTGTCGGTGTCGCTGCGCTCTGGGACACTGTTGGCAAGCTCGCCGATGAGCCGCGGCCGCCGGAGTCGTTCGCTTACGGGTCGCCGGATCTGCGGCGCCCGCGGGCGGGTACCGCGTCTTCTACACGATCGATGAAGAAAGGCGGGTAGTCCAGATCGACCACGTCGCCCGCCTGCCCTAGTCCTGGCATACCAGGCCCTGTCGGCGATAACGTTCTGTAGCTGCCATGCGGTGATCGCCATGCTAAGGCGTGGACCGGTTCATGGACTGAGTCACCCATGCAATTTGTGCAGTTAGCGCCATCGGCGGCACGGCTCCGTGGTATCTGTGCAGGTAGCGCACCCGGAGCGTTGGGCCGCGCTTCTCATAATCCGCCGGTCGTGGGTTCGAGCCCCACCCGCCCCACATTAAATCGATGAATAAAAATTCTAATTTCCGGTCAGCCGAATTGGCGTAGTAATTCTGAGGTATCTGGGAACACCTGTAGGGTGCCCAGTCATCCTTCCCGTTGTCCACGGATCGTGGGTTCGAGCCCTACCCGCCCGTACCATGGGTGCTGAAGGGATTTATCTTGTCAGCACAACCAGAGCACGAGCAACGACCAGATCTTGACTCGCTCCACGCGGTTCGGGGTCAGATCCTCGCGGCGGCGTCGCGCCGTGGCTTGGGCGAGGTGCGTGTGTTCGGTTCGGTTGCCCGCGGTGACGCGGTCGATGCCAGTGACGTAGGCCTCTTGGTAGTGCCAGGGCCAGATACAACGCTGTCGACCTGAGTGGTTTCGCGCTGGAGGTCGAGGAGATCGTCGGGCGTCACGTGGATGTGGCAACCCCGCGAGGGCTGAAGGCGCGGATCCGGGACCGTGTCCTTGCTGAGGCCGTTGCCTTGTGAGGAATGATGACGAGCGTCTGGCGGATATCCAGTCCGCGATTGACCGGATCCAGCGCTATGTGCAACATGACCGGACGCGCTTTGATACCGACGAGTTGCTGCAGAACGCGGTGCTTCACTGGGTTGAGATCATCGGCGAGGCGGCGCGAGGGGTAAGCGAAAAGGTCCGCGACGCGCATCCTGAAGTGCCCTGGCGCGTGATTACTGGCATGCGTGACCGGGTGACCCATGGCTACTTCGTTAGCCGCAGAAGCAGAAGGCTCCGGGGAAAAGTAGCCCTAGCTCCCCGTGGGTGTGGCGCGCGCCCCGGGTCGCCGTAAGGGGACCAGGGCAATTCCCAGGTCCTACACCACGGTACAGCGGATAACCGCGCCATCAGCGACTCGCGAGTCCTCCGGGAACGTCGCGGGCGAAGCCGACGTGACCGCAGATCCCTTGACTGCAGGGAAGATCAACGACGATCAACCAAGTTACGCACGGTAGCTGGATCGGGGGAGCGCGGCAGCCTGAAGCGTGGACCGTGTTTGTTCATCCCCGCGGTCGCCGCAGGGAATGAACCGGCGGCATCGCCGGTCTGCACTAACGCCAGCTAAGGGCTGGCGAGGTCGGTCAGCGCCGCGTCCGCATGCGGAGGGGTGTGCACCCGGGCGGCGATGGCGGCCGCGGCCAGGCACGCCGCCGCGCCGGTCAGCAGGGGCGGCGCGTACCCCGGCGGCCGAGATGATCGCCCCCGTGATGATGCTGCCAACCGGGCTGGTTCCGATATAGACGTACACCCACAGCGCCATTCTCCGCCCGCGGTAGGCCGGGGACGAGTGCCGCTGCAGCGCGGTTGGCAGAGGGTCACGAAGGAGAAGGCAGTCGCCCCGGTCGCCAGGTGCGTCAGGCAGCCGATGGCGATATCTGGCGCCCCGGCGGTCGCGGCTAGGAAGGCCCCGAAGGCCAGCGCACCGGCCACCAGGTACTGCCGGCGGGGATGGTAAATGAGGCCGACGCCGAGCGAGCCGGCGACCAAGCCGATGCTGAGCATGGTGGACAAGAGCCCGTAGGTGCCGCCGTTGCCGTGGAATGTCTGGCGTGCCAGCACGGGCAAGATGACCGGGAATTGAAGGCGAGCAGCCCGACCAGCGCCATCATGACGAGCGGCAGCCACAGCGGCTGGCCGCGTAGCGCAGGCCCGCATGGACGCCGCCGGCCGCCCGCCGCCCTCGGACGCCGGGCCGCAGCGGGCGCAGCATCACCAGCGCGGCGATCACGGCCACGTATGACACGGCGGTGACGGCAAGACACGATGTCGTACCGATCGTGACGATCAGTACGCGCGCGAGGGCGGGACCGACCACCCGGGCGCTGTTCATAACGACGCCGTTGAGGCTGACCGCGCTGGACAAATCGCCAGCGACTATCCCTACGAGATGGCAACCGATGCAGCCCGGTGGATCGAGACGGCGCCGATCAGTGAAAACGACCTCCGCAAAATCTGCTACGGCAACGCGGCGGCACTGTTCGGCCTCCCCAGGTAAGTCCACGTCACCACAAGCCGTGCAGCTCTCAAGCCGGCACAGGGCATAATCTAACCAAACGGGGTGGCTCTCCCGCCTCCCTCGGCCGATTCGCCTCGGATGGTGCCGCCATGACCGGCCTGCCAGACCTGATCGGGCTGCTCTACCGGGCCGACTGGACCCGTCTGTCCCTGTCGGGCGAGCTGCGCGCCGAATATGGCCCGGAGCCGCCCCCGCCCCCGCCCCCGCCCCCGCTCCCGCGCTCACCGCGCAAGTACCGGTCCCGCTGGTACCGCGACTGGCCGGGGCAGAGGCAAGACAACGACCGCTACGTGGGGCACGGAGCGCTCCTGATCGGTTCTGGTGGCCGGTGGCGCCTGGTGTGCCCGGACCCCGGCCGGGGCGCCGGGGGAGAGGCTGCCGAGGGCAACGACGGCGAGCACGTCTGGTCGTGGCGGCCGCTGGAGATGGGAGGTCCTGCGCCGCTCCCGGTCAGGGAGAACGGCACCTATCTGCCGGTGCCCGAGCTGTTCTGCCCCTCCCGTCTGCTCGGCGGGTACACGCTGGAAGAGCTGGGACCGGTGACCGTCGCCGGCCGCGACGCGATCGCGGTCGCGGCCACGCCGCGCCGTGATGCGCTAGGATTCCGTCCCGGTCGGCAGGCCTATGACCGGGTTGAGGTCGCCGTGGACGCCGAGCTCGGCATCCTGCTCCGCCGGATCGAGACGTCCGCCGGCGAGCTGGTCACCCTCACCGAGCTGACCGACGTGACGATGGACCCGCTGGAGGCCGCCGACCCTGCCCGGTTCGCTCCGCGACCGGGCAGCCACCTCGGCGATGCCAAGGGGGAGAAGCCAGGGGTCAGCGGTCCTGTCTGGGCGGCCGCGAACCTGGCGGCGGGTGGCCTCGGCGCGCTTACCAGGTATCTGCCCAACTGGCCCGGTCGCGGCGCGCCCGCCGAGCAGCCGGAGGCGATTCCATCGCCCGATCCGGCCCCACTCGGGTTGGCCGGCGGCTCACCGCCGCCCGACGAGGTCCTTGAGCTGCTGTACCGCAGCGGCGAGCCCCAGGTCCTCAGCGCCACGGCGCGGCAGTGGCTCGACTTCGCCGCCGTCGCCAGGCCGATGTCAGAAGAAATGCGTGCCGGGGGAGGCGGCTTCGCTTCCCTCCTCGATACGGTGACCAGCGTCATGAACGTGACCCGCACCGAAGCCCGGCTGCGTGTCAGCGGCCCGGACAGGTACCGACTGGACTATTCCGCCCGCCCGCGCCCCGTAGATGCGACGACGATCTCCTGCGACGGCGAGCGCTGCTGGCGGGTCTTCCAGGACTGGATCGCGGTAGGTCCGGCCACTTCGCTACGGGAGCCGATTGTGTCCCTGGCCGAGTCGTCCTGGCTGCTCCGCCTCGGGCTATCCGGCGGCGCGGAGCTCACCTACCGTGGCCGGCCCGCCCGCCAGTTCCGCGTGACATCCTCGGGTGGCGAGCAGGTCCTGGGGCTGCTGATGAGTTTCCCTGCCGACGCGATCGTGGACGCCGAGACCGGCTGCCTGCTCCGCCTGCTCTGCTACGCCGACGACACGCTGGCGATCTGGTCGGAGCTGGATGACATCAGCACCGAGCCCATCGACCCGGACGAGTTCCAGGTGCAGGTCCCGCCCGGTACCCGCATCGTCGAGGCGACCGGCAATGTGATCACCGACGCCGTCGCGGCTATACCCGGGGTGAAGGGAACCGCGGCCCGCGCCGCCGCTGAGGCCGTCAACTGCACCGCCAGCGCCGTCTCCGCCGCCCGCAGCTTCTGGGACGACCTGCGCGGCCATCGCTAGTCAGCAGCGCGCCGCTGGCTAGCGGTCGTAGACCTCGCTGCGGTGACCAATCTGGTCGTCGGCGATGCCTAGCTCGGCCCAGACCCCTTCGGCCGGGATGTCTTCACCAGGCTCAGCCATGGCTGCCTCATCGTTGCCCTCCCAGGAGAACTCCACACCCGGCCGC
>Ga0302184_10001485_pt1 | contig 15121 bp, 20 predicted proteins | sample I_Palsa_N3_3_FD_200233 | JGI IMG/M metagenome (GOLD analysis project Ga0302184, IMG submission 200233) | Peat permafrost microbial communities from Stordalen Mire near Abisko, Sweden - I_Palsa_N3_3 | ecosystem: Environmental > Terrestrial > Soil > Palsa > Peat permafrost | place: Sweden...
AATCGCGTAGGTGACCTTGACGGTCGGGCAGTACTTCTCGAATCCGGCGAGCGCCCCTTTGAAGGGAATCTCGGAGAAGTTGAAGACCGTGACGGTCAGTTTGCCGGTCGTGCAGAAGGGTTTGCTGCTTGCTACGGCGGTGTTCGCCGAAACACCTGCAGCGATACCAGCGACGATAACGGCCGCCGCGGCCATGCCCGCAAACGGCTTGGTCAAGCGCCCACGGCTGGACAAAGCCTCGCGGCGAGGCTTGCGAAACTCCATTCGGATCTCCTCTCCCAGCAAAATCGGCCGTGCGAGTGGAGTCAGCGACACCTTCCCGCACGCCACCTATTTGGATAACTGCGGCCTTCTCTCCACAAGCGGCGTCCGCCTCCGCGGGTCGCTCACATGCGGATGTCGTATTGTGTGGGTTGAATCGTTTCAATAACCTACACGAGGCCCCGGCGGGCTGTCAAGAGGCACCCATTCGGGCTCGGTCGGGGGTTCGCACGGGCGAAGCGCATAGGTCGATGAGCAATCTGCGAACAGGCACGAGGAGAGGGCCCATGGGCGAAGGCGGATGGGGAAGCGGCGACAGCGTGGCGGCGGGGCTGGGCGAAGCGTCGATACCGTGGTGCATCGCGCCGCGTGACTCGGTACCGTTTGCGAGAGTTGAGGAGATCGGCGCGGACATGAAAATCGCTTCCGTCGAGGTGATCGGCGTTGGAAGCGAGATGACCGGCGAGCACACGCTGGTGCGGCTCACGACCGATGGCGGGATCAGCGGACTTGGACAATCGGCGTGCTGGGGCTATCCGAGGGCTGTTGCGAGCCTGTTGGGCGAGCTTGCTCCGCTCCTGATAGGCGCTGACGCCTTCCGGATCGAACACATCTGGCATATGGCGTACCGTCATCGGCCGTTCCGCAGCAATCTGGTTTCGGCGGCGGTTTCTGCGATCGATCTCGCGCTTTGGGACATCAAGGGCAAGGCGCTTGGGCTCCCGGTGTGGGAGTTGCTCGGCGGACGCACGCGCGACCACGTTCGACTCCATGCGTTGGTTGGCGGGGCGAGTCCTGACGAGATCAGCTCCTCGGTCAACTGGGCGGCCGCGCAGGGCTTCACAGCCGTGAAGTTCGACCCCCTCCTGCACGGCTACGAGGATCTGCCGCTGAGGCAGCTCGTCAAGTCGGCATGCGCGATGGCGGTCTCTGCGCGCGAAGCCGGGGGTGAGGACATCGACCTGATCTTCGAGCTGCATCGAAAGCTCGACCCCGCCCGGGCGATCGTCGTTTGCAACGCGCTTGCGCAGTTCGATCCGTTGTTCATCGAGGATCCGATTCAGATCGACACGATCGCGACGCAGGTCGAAATCGCCAAGCGAATCGATGTGCCGATCGCGATGGGCGAGCGGCTCAGCTCGATCTGGGAGTTCGAGGAGCTGCTGTCGCGAAACGTCCCGATCCTGGTTCGGCCGGATGTTGGTCTCGCCGGTGGGCTCTCGGCCTGCCGCAAGATCGCCGCGATTGCCGAGGCGCATCACTGTGGCGTCGCGCCGCATAATTTCCTCGGGCCAGGATTGACGGCTCCCACGCTTCATCTGTGTGCCACGATCCCGAACCTCGTGACGATGGAGTTCCTTCCCGCCGACGAGGACATGTCCAGCTCAGCTGCGGCTTTCACCACCAGCGTGGTCCGCAATGGCGGGTTCTGCGAGCTCCCACACGAGCCCGGCCTCGGCGTTAGTCTGACGGACGGTTATGAGCTGATCGCGCGCATCGTCGAGCGGCCGCTGTCGAGCGAGCTACACCTCCGGTCAGATGGCTCAGTTGCGACCGCCAGCTGAGCGGTCACGCGTCGCCCTGCGCACCCCCACCACCCGCCGGCGCAAGTCCGCCGCATGCATCAGAGAGTGGGTGGTGCGCAAGCGGGGTGATCTCGACGTCCATGTAGCGCCAGAGCGGCAGGCTGGTCAGCGCCGCGTGCAATTCGGTCGCGTCGGCTGCCGTCCAGATAGCCCGGTTCGCGAGCCGTCCCGGGACGCGCCAGATTGCCCGCAGCAGGCCTGCCTCAGCGAGGGTCCTGCCGCGTTCCTGTTCGTCATTCACCAGTCGCGTCCGGATCGCTTCGTCGAGATCGGCCGGAAGCCTCACTTCGATCTCCACCAGGAAGTCCACTGCAGGGAGGTTACCGACGAGACGCGAACGAGCTCCGGTCCGCGCGCAAACACGGTCGCCATCCGACCCCAACACTGACCGACCCGACTCGTCGAACAGGAGGACATCTCATGGCGACTGTCACATTTGAGGGCACCACGCGGATCTTTCCGAATAGCACCCGTCCGGCGGTCGACAGGCTCGACCTGGTGATCGGGGACGGCGAGTTCCTCGTGCTGGTCGGACCATCGGGCTGTGGGAAGACGACGAGCCTGCGGATGTTGGCAGGGCTGGAGGAGGTCGACCCCTCGCCGACGACGGCCTCGCCGTCGGCGGCGCGCTCTTCCCGATCGCCCGCGACCTCGTCGCTCGGGCCGGCGGCCCAGGCACGGTGGTGACCGTCGGCCTTCGCCCCGAGTCGGCGGAGATCGCCGGTGGCGACGCCAACCAATCGACGCTGCGCGCGGTTGTCAACGTTGTTGAGGAACTCGGTGCCGAGGCCTACGTTTACGCTCAGCTATCCGATCGGTACGACGACCGCGAACTGACCGTGACAGCGACATGATCGCCCGCGTCGAGCCAAGGAATACGCCGGCGATCGGCGAGGAGGTCAACCTGCGGGTCAGGGACGGCGCGAGTCTGTTGTTTGATGCCGAGTCCGGCGTTCGGATCGGCTGAGCATCACAGACGATGCGAATCGCAATCATGCTGGAGGGGCAGGAGGGGATCACCTGGGACCAGTGGCTGGCGCTTGCAAGCGCCGCCGAGGCGGCAGAACTCGACGGATTGTTCCGGTCCGACCATTACCTCTCGATCCATCGCGGTCCGCCGACCGGAGCTCTAGACGCCTGGGTCACGCTCGGAGCGCTCGCTGCACACACCCGGCGCCTTCGGCTCGGGACGCTCGTGTCGCCGGTGACCTTCCGGCACGTCGCGGTTCTCGCCAAGTCCGCCGTGAGCGTCGACCACATTTCCGCTGGGCGCGTTGAGCTTGGCATCGGGACCGGATGGTTTGAACCTGAACACGTTGTTTATGGCGTCCCGTTCATGAGCACGCGCGAAAGATTCGACGAGCTCGAACGGCAACTGGCTCAGCTTCAGCACCACTGGGATTCAGACGTGATCTGGCCGAAGCCGGTCCAGAAGCCACACCTCCCAGTAATCGTCGGCGGTCGCGCCAAGCCTCGTTCGGTTGCGGCGGCTGTCCGCTACGCGGACGAGTACAACACCGTCCTCCCGTCGCTGGAAGAGGCGCGGGAGCGTCACCGGATCGTCTTTGACGCAGCGCGCGCAGCAGGGCGTGAGCCGCTGACGTTCTCGATGATGACCACAGCGGTACTAGGCCGGGACGAAGCCGAAGCCGAAGAGCGCAGGCGGGCGTGGCTCGAGTCGACGACAGCCGGAGTGGTCCCGCAGGTGGTCGGGACGGTTGAACAAGTCGCTCAGACCTTACGGGGGTATGAGGCCGTCGGCGTCGAGCGCGCAATGCTGCAGCACCTCGTCCATGAGGACCTTGAGATGGTCAAGCTACTCGGCGAGCTCGCGCGGGCCCTCGCCGGATGACCCTCGGTCGCGTTTCATATTGTGAAAGCGTCTTTCCGTATACGACAGCGTCGGTTAGAGTTACCCTGCGATGCGTGAGGAACCGCGGAGGGACCGAATCGGCCTGACTTGCCTGCTCCCGAGCGTTCGTGTGAACGGCGCCACCGTGCCGAACGTAGATCAGACCCACGTGCGGCCGCCGGCGGCGACGGTGCTTGGCTGATGGCGAGTCAGTCGTCCCCGGCCGACCCCCTCGACCTCGTGCTCGGGCTGCGCTTCTTCGAGCAGATGCTGCGCACGCGCAACCTCGAGGACGAGGTCCAGCGGCTGTTCACCGATGGCCTGGTACGGGGCACCACGCACCTGTGTCAGGGGCAGGAGGCAGTCTCAGTAGGAGTGTGCGGCGCACTGTCCCCAGGTGACACAATGACCTGCACGTATCGTGGGCACGGAGCCGTCCTCGCCATGGGCGCGCCGCCTGACCAGGTGTTCGGCGAGATCATGGGCAAGGCGAATGGGCTCTGTGGTGGCAAGGGCGGCTCGATGCACCTCACGGATGTCCGGATCGGCGCCTATGGATCGTTCGCGATCGTCGGCGCGCACCTACCGATCAGCGTCGGGCTGGCGTTTGCCTCGCGCTACCTTGATAGCGATTCAGTCAGCGCCTGCTTCTTCGGTGATGGTGCGACCAACATCGGCGCCTTCCACGAGGCGCTAAACCTGGCGTCGCTATGGAAGGTGCCGGCGGTCTTCGTATGTGAGAACAACCTCTATGGCGAGTACTCGCCGCAGCCCCTGACAACGCCGATCGAGCGACTGGCCGACCGTGCCGCGGCGTACGCGATGCCAGGCGTCGTCGTCGACGGAAACGACGTGTTCGCCGTCCACGAAACGGCGTGCGAGGCGATTGCGCGAGCGAGGTCTGGTCTTGGACCGACACTGATCGAGGCGCTCACGTACCGACAAGTCGGTCACTCGCGCTCGGACCCGGCGAAGTACCGGCCCGAGGGCGAACTCGAGCAGTGGCTCGCCCGCGACCCGATCCTCCTGCTCGAGCACGCCCTTCTCGAACAGGGCGTCGCCGCCGCGGACCTCGAGGTGCGCAGACGCGCGATCGCCGAGGAGGTCACGGAGGCGCTGGAGCGGGCCAAGTCCTGGTCTGCTCCAGCGCTCGAATCACGGCTGGAGAACGTATGGGCGTAACCGAGATCACCTACCGACAGGCGATCACTCGCGCGATGGCAGACGAGCTGGCCGCCGACGAACGAGTGATCGTGTTCGGCGAGGACGTTGGCGCCGCCGGCGGCGTGTTCAAGGCGACAGAGGGCTTGCAAGAGCGGTTCGGTCCGCAGCGTGTGCTGGACACACCGATTTCGGAGCAAGCAATCGTCGGCGCCGCGATCGGCTGCGCCCTGCGCGGCCTGCGGCCCGTGATCGAGATCATGTTCGCTGACTTCGCGGGCGTCTGCTTCGACCAGCTGGGCAACGAGCTTGCGAAGTACCGCTACATGACCGATGGCCAAGTGACACTTGGCGTGACCGTGCGACTCGCGAACGGGGCTGGTGGGGGCTTTGGAGCACAGCACTCCCAATCTGTGGAGAACTGGTTTCTCAATATTCCCGGAATCAAGATCGTCACGCCGGCAACCCCGCGCGACGCCTATTGGCTCCTCCGCTCGGCGATCGCCGATCCCAATCCGGTGCTGTACCTCGAACACAAGAACCTCTACAACTCGGCCGGCCCGCTGGGTGAGGCAGAGCCAGTTCCGATCGGGAGCGCCAGCGTGGTCCGCGACGGAGGCGATATCACGCTCGTCGCCAGCCAGCAGATGCGCTACCGGGCGCTCGAGGCGGCCGACCTGCTCGCCGCGCGCGGCATCTTTGCGGAGGTGATCGATCCGCGCACCATGGTGCCGCTCGATCTCGCCACCATCACGGCGAGCGTCGCCAAGACGGGTCGATTGATCTGCGTCCAGGAGTGCTCTGCCGGGGGTAGCTGGGGTGCGACGCTGATCGCGGCGGTCGTGGCCGAGAACCTCGAACTGCTCGATGCCCCACCAAGGCTGGTGGGCGGAGACGAAACCCCGATTCCGTACGCAGGCGAGCTGGAAGCGCAGTGGTTGCCCAGCGCAGAGCGGATCGCCTGCGCCGCGGAGCTCTCCGTGGCGTATTAAATGGGGACGCGATGATCGCCGATGTGCTGCACTTCTCCTTTACGGTCACTGACATCGATCGCTCGGTCGACTGGTACACCGAGATCCTCGGCCTCGAACTTGTCCATCGCCAGCGCCAGGACAACGATTACACGCCGGTTCTGGTCGGCATGCCCGGGGCAGTTCTGGAGGTGGCACAGTTCGCGGTTCCCGGGGTACCGCCGGCCCGGTCGACGCACATGCTGGAGCTCGTTGAGTATGTCTCTCCGCTCGCCACTCGGACTCCAGACCTTCACACCAATCTTGTCGGCTGCGCCCACCTCGCACTTCTTGTTACCGATATCCACAGCAGATATGAGCGGATGCTCAGAGCCGGCGTTGCGTTCGTGAACCCGCCCGTTGCGATCACGGAGGGGGCCAACCGTGGCGGGTACGCGTGCTACTTTCACGACCCAGACGGAATCACGCTCGAGCTGCTCCAGCCCTCGGTGGCGCGTCTGCACGCGCTCGGCCTCGGCTAGCAACCACCGCGCGGTAGCCCGCTCGGCTCACCCGGGCCCGCTCAGCGCTATCCTGGGATCAAGTGTCAGCGCCAGTCCGCGTCCGGACGATAATCAAAGGCCCGAAATAGGGAAACAGTTGACGGCTCGCGGCGACGAATCGGTGCGGCCGGTCGGTCGGACCGAAACTGCAGGTCCGGTGAATCGCCATGCAAGCGCCCGCGTTACGATCCGAGACGTCGCGGAGCGCGCCGGCGTGTCGATGGGCACCGCGTCGAATGTACTGAACCGTCCCGACGTCGTTCATCCGGAGACGCGCGAGCGCGTCCTTGCCGCCATCGAGCAGCTGGGCTTCGTGCGCAGCTTGGCTGCCCGCCAGATGCGGGGCGCGAGCAGCCGCTGCTTTGGCGCCGTCGTGCTCGACGCCGCCGACCCCTTCTCGACAGAAATGGTTCGAGGGCTCGAGGACGCGGTCCACGAGCATGGCTGCGGCGTCATGGTCTGCTCCACCGACGGCGCGCCGGACCGCGAGGCCAGCTACCTCCGGCTCCTCGAGGAGCAGCGCGTGCAGGGAGTCGTCATCACCCCCGCGACGCGTAGCATGCGGCACCTCCAGGCCCTGCGCGACCGCGGCACGCTCGTCGTGCTGCTCGACCGCAAGAGCGGCGACGGAGACCTGTGCTCGGTATCGGTGGACCACGCTCGGGGCGGGGAGCTGGCAGCGAGTTATCTGTTCGACCGAGGGCACACCCGAATCGCCTTCATCAACGGGCCGGTGCGATTGTCCCAATGCGCGGACCGCCGCCGCGGGATGCACCGAGCGGCGCGTCACGCTGGGTTCGATGCCGCCGGCAGCATAATCGAGTTCACCATCGATCCGATCACAGCAGTCGAGCACACCAAATCGGTAGTCGAGCAGATCCTTGGGCTCCCCGACCGTCCTACCGCGATCGTATGCGTGAATGATCGGATCGCATTCTCCGTGCTTCGAGACTTGGCTGACAGACGTGTCAGGGTCCCGAGAGACATCAGTGTCGTCGGCTACGACGACACTGACTTCTCGGCGATGCTCTCGCCAGCACTCACGTCAATTCGCCTGCCCAAGTATGAGCTCGGTCACGCCGCAGCGAAGCTATTGATTGAGGAGACAGTTGACCCGCAGCACCGCCATGGCGATATCCGCTTCGAGCCGGAGCTGATCGAACGTCAATCTACGACTTCGCGCGGATTGCTCAACCGCTACCACCCGACTGGCGACTAAACGTGCACCGCGAAGCGTCAATGCTGGGGCGTCTCCCCGGCGCTCGATCTGTCCGCGTACCGGATCCTGCAGGAGGGCGCTGACGAATGCGATCAAGCACGCCGTCCCGGCCCGCGCCAAGGTCCGCGTCAGGCGGGAGCGACACGCGCTCGAGGAGGTTGCGTGAACGTCTTGATTATCGGTCCAGGGGTCATTGGCACGGTCTACGGAACGCAGCTTGGCGCCGCGGGTCATGCCATCTCGGTTGTTGAGCACGGCAACCGTACGGACGTGATCGCCGCGCGCGGGCTACATGCGCGGGACGTCAGTTCCGGCGTCGAGACGCACGCTCCGGTCAGGGTGGTTTCCTCCGCGGGAGCGCCGGATCTCGACGTCGTCCTGGTGGCCTTACGACGCGACCATCTCCAGAGCGCGCTCGGGCCCACGTACGCCCCGGGCTTGACCCGATCGGGGTCGCCCTGTCGGTCGTCGGCCTGCTTCACTCATTCGATGTCGCGCCGCCGGAGCAGTGTGCCCCCGACTAGGACCAGTGCTACCCCTATGACGACGACTTTCCGGCCGTGTGGCGTGCAACTGTTTCGCGGATGCCCGTGCGATCCTTGTGCGCCCGTTCGTAGGAACCGACCTCGTGGATGCTCTCAACGTCGTGGTCGGCGAGTGTCGCGGTGATCTCGGCGATGTTCTGCTCGTCATAGCCCGGCCATGGCTCGACGCTGGTGAGGGCCGCGATTCGGTCGGTGATCGTGATCCGCCGCTGGTGCTTGGCCTCGTAGGCCGCGATCGTGCGCAGCTCGTGCTGGCTGACGGTCGGAAGCTTCGCGACGATGCTATGAACGTTCTGCGCGTCGTAGTCGGCGATCGGAAGATCCCGTTCGGTCGTCAGCATGCCCGTGATAGCGCCTTCGGCGGCAGCGAGTGCGGGAATCCGGCGGGCTCGGTCGGCGAGTGTCATGTCCTGCTCCTATCGGTTGGATGGCGAAGGCGCAGCGAGGCGCCAAGATTGGTGTGGAAAAATGTCCCAACGCTCATACCGCTTGGCCGACAAGCGTCTTTTCAAGTGCGGCGATGCGCTCCTCGATCGGCGGGTGGGTGTCATAGAGGTGGTGGTACCAAGCATCATGGTGCTGCAGCGGGTCGTCGATGCACATCGCCGCGGTGGCGTGGTTCATGTTCTTGAACGGTTTGTCGTTGTGCTGGAGCTTCTTGAGGGCGCTGAGCAAGCCGGCCGGGTTTCTGGTCAGCTCGACGCCGCTCGCATCGGCCAGCGACTCGCGGCGGCGTGAGAGCGAGAGGCGGATGAGCGGCCCGAAGATCAGGCCAACGACCGCAAGTAGGACGCCTGCGGCGAACACGACCAGCATGAGTTGGTTGCCGCGACCGCCGCGCACGAAGAACGCGCTGCGCCAGAGGATGCTGGCAAGCAGCGCGGCCATCCCGATCAGTGTCCCGACGACGAGCAGCAGACGGATGTCATGGTTCTTGATGTGGCTCATCTCGTGACCGATGACGCCTTCGAGCTCCTCGCGGTTCATGATCGCCAGCAGCCCTGTGGTGAAGGTGATGGCGGCTTTCTCGGGGCTGACTCCGGTCGCAAAGGCATTCGGCGAGGGGTCATCGATCACATAGACGGCGGGCTTTGGGATGCCTTCGCCGATCGCCAATGCTTCGACCAGGTCATTTACCTGTTGGAATTGATCGGGATCTGCCGGGACGGCCCCTGAGACCCGCAGCACCAAACGGGTGCCGGCGGTCAGCGAGTACGCGATCGCGGCGAGTGCGAGGACGGCACAGATCGCTACGCCGACGATCACGGGCGTGAAGCCATAGTGGGTCGTTACAGGGCCTCCGTATCCACTCCGCACCGGGCGGTAGGCAGCTTTGAAGATAAACCCGCAGCCGGCTCCGATCGCCAGCCAGACGACGAAGAAGATGGTCACGACGACGGCGCTGCGTCGCCTGTTGGTCGCGATCTCGCTGTACACAGTTCTGCGTCCTCAATTGATTTGCGGCCGGTCCCTAGCTAGGTTCCGGTCCCGGTCCCGGTCGCTGCGCCAGTCCCTGCAACGGCTGGGGGTGCCGCACCCGCCGATGCTGAGTCGGAGCCCGGGAAGCTCACCTGCGGTACCGAGCGATCCGCTTCTTCGGCCGTGAAGAACGTCACCGCCGTGAAACCGAAGGGCCCCGCAATCAGGTTACGCGGGAATGTCTGCAGGGCGACGTTGTAGTCGCGAGCGCTCGTGTTGTAGTAACGACGGGCGTATTCGAGCTTGTCCTCCGTCGCCGTGAGGGTTTCCTGCAGCTGGAGAAAGCTCTCCACTGCGCGGAGCTGCGGGTAGTTTTCCGCGACGGCGAACAGTGAGCGAAGCGCGCCCGAGAGAGCGTTCTCAGCGGATGCGATTCGACTGGGGTCAGCTGTTGCGCCTGCGGCGACTGCGTTCGCTCTCGCTGTAGTCACCGCCTCAAATGTCCCTCGCTCGTGCGTGGCGTAGCCCTCGACCGTCGAGACAAGGTTCGGAATCAGGTCGTGACGACGCTTGAGCTCGACATCGATCTCCGACCAGGCTTCCTGCGTGCGGTTGCGTCTCTTCACCAAGCCGTTGAAGGCGGCCCAGAGGCCCAGCGCCACTACCACCAGGACAGCAATAACTACGATCACGACAACCATCTGGAGGTGGCTCCCTTCCGGCCTCGACGGCCGTGTGTAGATGAGCGTGGGGCCGGCCGGATGGCCGACCGGCGGACGGTAGGCGAACTGCGATCAGTTGGCGTGTAGGCCACGAGGGGCCCTTTCGTTGTGCGTGTGCGCGGGAAGCGGACGCTCATTCGATCGCCCCTTGCCCGCAGGCACCGGACGACAGGCATCGCTCGCTCGGCCGGGCTGACCGGATACATCCGCTGGGCGGTTCATTGACCTTGGCTCCTGGGGGGGTTGGTGATCGCGAACACCTGCGAAACGGTGTCGCGCGCGCCGGCCGATCGCTGAAGCCGGGAGAACACTGCCTGCCAAGGGTTGAGGCGAAGCCCTATCTACAGTACTCCCTCGGTGATGGCGGCCCGCTGGACGGCTGGACGTCAATCGTGAGCGAGCTGTTACCGGGGGCTGAGCCGATATTGAACCGAGCCGCGCCCGCAGTCATGTTTGAGTTGGACTCGTTCGATGGGATACCCGGCGAGTTGCAGGTCGTACAGGCACTGAGCGGGCGCCCGGATGCCCCGCTCACGGAGTGCGATCGTCATGTCCGAGTCGCCGAGGAGCATCAACAGCCGTTCGACGTTGCGATCCGCTGCGGACGTCGCTCCGCTCCGGTCCGCGGCGGCAGGCGCGCGCCACAGGGCGAGCACAGCGCGCTACCGGAGGGCGAACAGCGGGCGAATTGTCGTGGGCGAACCGTTGGCATCAGCGACGCGCGCACCAACTGTGACTAGCTTGGTAGGTCCAGCTCGAAACCTGTTGACGGACACACCGGCCTCCGGGAGTAGTCGATCCTCAGAAGTCGTGCTGGCTGCCAGCCTGATCGGCTGACTTCACGGGCGTTGCCCTCGTACATCGACGCTACCCGGCATGTCAAGGCCCTCACACCGCGCGTCGCAAATGCCCAGACCCCGATTTCAGATCGGAAGTTTGGCGCGGCCGCGGCTCCTCGCCAGACGGATCGCGGCCTTTGCATGCCGGTGGCCTTGGAGTAGTCTGGTCGGTGGAGGGCACTACGTGAGACGGGTCCCATCACGGGGCGGGTAGCACCATCTGACTTCCGAGTTCGACCGAACCCCGAGGCCGCGATGCCGCACACGTCAGCTGTTCCAGACTCCATCACGGACCGCAGCACTTGCCCAGTGCCGTCGTTCACCTGCACGCTGCGAGCCGGCGGCGACGGGTCCGCGTGGGTGCATGTGACCGGAGATCTCGACCTCGACAATCTGCCGAGGCTCGAACGGGCGCTGCGCCGCGCCGAACTCCGCGCGCGGCTGATCGTCCTGGATCTCCGGGGGCTGACCTCCATGCATGCCGGCGGTGTGCACGTGATCGCCTACGCGTCGATCCGCGCTCGCCGGGTCAACCGTCGGCTGATCCTGGTGCGCGGCCCCTCGCAGGTCGATCACGTGCTCGCCCTCCCCGAAGCCCGCGACGTTCTGGAGATCGTGGAACCCGGCCTGCCCGTCGAGGCGCCGTCACGGTTCGGTGTGCTGGGGCGCGGCGAGGACGCGGTCGCCGCCTACGCCGAGGTTGTTGCTCGCACCGCCGACGTCACGGCGCCTGGGCTCTGGCACTGATCGCGACCCCGCTGATCTGATGGTGCGACGGCCGAGGTTGACGACGTGCATGGCCCCACGCGCTCAGGTCGGCTTCGACGGCGTCGGCCAGCGGCTCCAGCGCGGCGGCCAGCGGTGGTGTCAGCTCGGTTCCGATCGGGATTGAGGCGGGTTGAGCGCCGTGCAGGATGAGCGTCTGGGGCCAGACGTCGGCCAGCCGGGCCGCGTCGAGCAGGTCAGCCAGCCCGACGTCGTGCGGTGTCAGGCCCTTGGCAAACACGCGCTGGACGTCGGCGAGGCGGATCGGCGTTCCGCCGATCAGATCCCGGTGTCGGCGCGGTAGTGGCGATCCCGGGGAAGGGTTTGCGAATCGGCGGCTTGGCGCGCGGCTGGCCGTTGGTGGTGACGTGCGGCGGTTATGGCGGGTCGAGCCGCTCGGCGGCTCTTTGACGCTTGTCTTCGTACATCGCGCGGTCGGCCTCAATGAAAACTGCGTCGTCGGCGACCGCTTCGTCCGGCTCGATCACACTCACGCCGATGCTCGCGGAGATGCGCAGCGGCTCGCGCTCGGCGAGTTCGATCAGGCAGTCATCGACGACGCGGCGTAGATCTTCGGCGACGCGAGCAGCGTGACCAGCGGTTACATAGGGAAGCAGGACGGCGAATTCGTCACCGCCGATTCGCGCGATCACGTCTGTGTCCCGCAGCCGGGTCGTGAGCGCGGCAGAGACCGCCTGGAGCGCCCGGTCACCGGTCTTGTGGCCGTGCGTGTCGTTGATCAGTTTGAAGCCGTCAAGATCCACAATGAGCAGCGCCGCGGGCTCTCCGTAGCGGCGGCTGCGTGCGACTTGCTCGGTGACGTCCTGCTCGAACCGCCGCCGGTTGCGGGCGCCGGTGAGCGGATCGTGGTCCGCCAGGTAGCGCAGCTCGTTCTGGTAGAGGACGCGGTCGCCGATGTCGCGCGCGATCGTGGAGGCGCCAACGACGCTGCCGGCGGCGTCATGGATCGGTGACACCGTCAGCGACACGTCGACGAGTGTTCCGTCCTTGCGCGCCCGAACAGTTTCGTAGTTCTTGACAAGCTCCCCGGCCCTCACCCGGGCGAGGATCTCTGGAACACCGTCGGGGTAGGCGCTCGGCACCAGCATCGAAATCGGGTTGCCGATCGCCTCGGCGGCGGAGTAACCGTAGAGGCGCTCCGCGCCCGGGTTCCAACTCACGATCGTTCCTTCGACCGTCTTGCTGATGATCGCGTCATCTGACGATTCGATCACGGCCACGAGATGTGACATCGCGTGCTCCGCCGCGCGGCGGTCGGTGATGTCGCGGACCGCGCTCACCACCAGCGTTCCGTCCTCGGTCTCGGCCGGGCTAAGTGAGATCTCGACCGGAAACTCGCTGCCATCCTGGCGCCGACCTAAAAGGTCAAGACCACCGCCCATGGCGCGAACCTGCGGGTCAGCCAAGTAGTCGGTGCGATGATCGGGATGGCGATCTCGGAAGCGCTCGGGCACCAGCATCTCGACACATGCGCCCAATAACTCCTCGCGCCGATAGCCGAACAGCTTCTCGGTCTGGGCATTGACGAGCACGATCTCCCCGCCCGCGTCGACGATCACCATCGCGTCCGGAGCGGACTCCAGCACCGCTCGAAACCAGTCTTCCGCCCCGCGCGAACCGTCGCTCAACCCATCCTCCTGCTCCGCCTCACCCCATTGATCAAAGTGGGGTTCATACCACAACCTGCGTCAAAGGAAGACGTTGCCGCAGAGACCCTGCAAGGCTTCGTCCTTGACGATCCGATTAGTTCGTGCCTTGTCGGACCGTGCACTGTGGTGCACGTCCGGTCACGCAGGGGTGATCTCGACGTGTGCTCCGTAGGCTGCTGCGAGCGGGCTGAGATCGCTGACGGCTGAGGTCGCGATCAGGTCGCCATCGGTCGCGAGAAGGACCACTGCGGCGTCGAGCACGTCAGCGGTGTGCGTTCGCCCGAGCAGGATTCCCGCTCGCCGCCCGAGCGCGTCATCGAGTGGGGCGATCTCCACTGCTGCGAGCAGGTGTGCCAGCGTGGCTTGCCGGGCGCCGTCGCGCCAAACCTGCCCGACGATCCCGCCGTGCGTAAGGGGCACGCGTCCGGCGCGACGCTCGGCCTTGAGCAACGCGACGATCTTGCGGTCGGAACGCTCGACTGCGATCAACGCGCCGGCATCGAGGATGAGCGTCACCGTCCGCGGACGACCGCTGCGCGTGTACGGGCGTCCCGCGTTGCCGCTGCGATCTGCGCGTCCGTGATCTCGCCATGCTCCGCCTCAAAGTCACGGAGGAACGCATCCATCGCGGCGAGCTTGCGATCCCGTGCGACCTGCGCCTGCAGCGCGCCGTTGACCCATGCGCTGACGCTCTCGGCGTGACCGGCCGACACGACCGCTTGGCCTGCCGCAACGAGTTCCGCATCGACGGACGCCGAGAGGCGCTGCTTCGGACTCATACGTCCATGCTACAGCACTACCACGACTATACGCACTGAGCGACAGCTGAGGACGGCGACCGGACGAGCGATCGAGATTGGAAGACCTAGTGCTGCACTAGACCGCCCTCGGGTTTAGCGCCGCCGACTCAGGCGAGCATCTCAATCAGGCGATCCTCGCCCGGCGGGAGGAGGTAGCAAGCGACGAAGACAGCAGCGTCCGTCTCCGACGCGTTGTCGAAGTGGGGAATCCTCACGTTCGCTGGTTCGAAGAACGCGTCACCGGCTTGCAGGGTCACGACCGGGCCATTCGCCACCTGAAACCGGATCACCCCAGCTACCACCCAGCCGACGACCGGACACGGGTGCCGGTGCAGACCGGCGGGTTGGCCCGCGGCGAGTTCAACCCGCGCCACCTCGACACGCTCGATCACCGTCTCGGCGGGGAAGTTGGCTCCCAACAAGGCCTTGCGTACGACAGGCGACGGCTCCGGCATCGCGACGAAATGCTAGTGGGAGCGCCACATCAGGTCGCCCGGTCGGTGCCGCGCTGCTGCCACTCTTGGACGACGACCCCGGGAACGGCCGCGCGTTCATGGATCGGCTGGGCGACGACGTTCGCTGGACGATCATCGGCAGCACGGCGTGGCCGCGGACCTATGCGGGCAAGTGGATTGTGCGCGACGAACTGACGCGGCCGCTGTTTGCCCAGTTCGCGGACACATACACCAACACCGCGCGTCGCATCGTGGCCGAAGACGACATGGTGGTGATCGAGTGCCGCGGCAAGGTCACCACGAAGTCCGGCAAG
>Ga0302184_10001487_pt1 | contig 15115 bp, 15 predicted proteins | sample I_Palsa_N3_3_FD_200233 | JGI IMG/M metagenome (GOLD analysis project Ga0302184, IMG submission 200233) | Peat permafrost microbial communities from Stordalen Mire near Abisko, Sweden - I_Palsa_N3_3 | ecosystem: Environmental > Terrestrial > Soil > Palsa > Peat permafrost | place: Sweden...
CGTTCGCGCACGCGCTGTCGTCGCTGCTGCCGGAGTCCGAACGGAACGCGGCGCTGGCTGCCTACGAGCCGGCGTACTGGAGCGCGTATGTGGCGCGAATGCGCGACAAGCTCGGACTGTTCGACGTGCGCGACGAGGACGGTGCGCTCGTCCCCGACCTGCTCGACGTGCTGGCGGCACGGCGCGTCGATTGGACCAACTTCTGGCGCGCGCTGTCTGAGGGCGACGAACCGGCGCGGCGGCTGCTCGGCGACGACGAGGTCTCACGCGCCTGGCTCGAGCGCTACGCTGCGCGCGTCCGCTCGGACCCGCGCGGCGACGAGGGACGGCGCACGGCGATGCGCGCGCACAACCCCAAATACGTGCTGCGCAATTGGGTCGCGCAGCAGGCGATCGAAGCGACGGAGACCGGTGACGACTCGGTCACGCGCGCGCTGTACGCCGTGCTGCGCGCACCCTACGACGAGCATCCTGCGCACGCGGCCTGGACGCAGCCGGCGCCGCCCGCCTACGCGAACCTCTCGGTGAGCTGCTCGTCCTAAGCGCGACGGCCGTCCCAGGACGCGTCGTGGTAGGGCGGGAACGCGTCGCGCCGATGGAACGGGCGGGCGAGGTTCGGCTGCTGGTGCGCGGGGTCGCCAAAGGCGTCGCCTCGACGCAGATCGCCGAACTCTTCGCGCCGTTCGGCGGTGACCCCGAACGGATCGCGCTGCCGCGCGACCGGCGAACGCGCCGCCGCAAGGGAATCGCCTACGTGTTCGTCCCCAACGCGCGGCTCGCTGCGGCGGCGATCGCGGCCCTGCAGAACACCGTCCTCGACGAGAAGGCGATCACGGTCGAGATCGCGGCTGAGCGGCCGCCGAAGCTGCGCCGCGGCCGCCGGCCCTAACCGCTACTGCCAGTACTCTTCGACCGTCTTGGCGCTGCGTTCGCGCGCGGTATTCGGATCTTGTCCGAACTCTTCGCGCGCCCGGCGCTGACGCAGCAGGTCCCAGAGTTTGTCGAGCTGGACGTTCACGTCGCCGAGCCGCGTGCGCTCGGCGGCCGTCATATGCTCGCCGCGGTCGAGGAGCGCGTGCTCCTCGGCGACGAGGGTCTCGATGTGCCGGCTGATATCCTGGTCGTTCACGTCGTCCATCTTCCCGTCCGGCGGGGCGGACCATCCTCGCTCGGCCTGCCGGTCCGGCCAATTGCGTTTCTCCCGGAGGAGAGCGCTCGCGACTCCTACGAAGGTACGCGAGTTTTGCGGGTTCCCCGCACTATCCTTAGACCGTCAGACCGTCGCATCGCCCACGAGGAGACACATGGCGCACGCAGAGGCGTATCAGGATCCGGGGACGCCGCAGGAACAGAGCCGCCGCCAGTTCATGGCGCAGGCCACGATCGCGCTCGGCGGCGTGATCGGCATCAGTCTCGCGATCCCGCTGGTGGTCTCGCTGATCCCCTCCGCGGATGCGAGCAATGACGCCTGGTCGGGGCTGACGCCCGCCGAGGTGGACATGCTCAAGAAAGCGACCGACAATACGCCGGTCAAAGTGACGTTCGACGTCCACGAGACGAACGGGTACTTCGGCGCCGTCGATACCGAGCAGTTCGTGTGGGCGATTCGCGCCAGCGACGAAGAGATGATGAAGGCGCGTCCGGATCTCTTCACCGGACCGAACAAGCTGCCGTACCCCGTCGTCAACATGGGCTTCACCGTCTTCAGCCCGCTGTGTCCACACCTCGGCTGCCGGTACGCTTACATCCCGGCGCAGAAGAAATTTCTCTGCCCGTGTCACGGGTCGGTCTACAGCGTCCTCGGCGTGCACGAAGCGGGTCCGGCGCTGCGCGGCCTCGATCCGCTGCCGCTGCGCGATTATCAAGGCAAAGTACAGGTCTCATGGATCCTGTATCAGGCCAACACGCCCGCGCACGTCGTCATCCAGGTCGGATAGGAGCACGAGAGCGGCATGTTGACCTGGCTCGACCAACGCACCGGAGTCGTTACCGCCACCAAGGATTTCCTGACCGAAGACGTTCCCGGCGGCGCATCGTACTGGTACGCGTTTGGAAGCGCGACGCTGTTCGCGATGATCCTCCAGATCGCGACCGGGATCTTCTTGTGCTTCTACTACGCGCCGTCGACCTCGACCGCGTGGGAATCGACGAAGTACATCATCGAAAAAGTGCCGGCCGGGCATTTCGTGCTCTCGCTCCACTACTGGGGCGCCTCGGCGATGATCGCGCTGGTGGCGATGCATTTGCTGCAAGTGCTGCTGTGGGGCGCCTACAAGAAACCGCGCGAACTGCAGTGGATCGTCGGCGTGTTCCTCTTCATCGTCACGCTGGTGCTCGGGCTCACGGGCTATCTCTTGCCCTGGGACCTCAATGCGCTGCTGGCGTCGACGGTTGCAATCCGCATCGCCGGCAACGCGCCGGTGCTCGGGCCGATGGTCCTGCACTTGCTCCAGGACGGCGACGGCATCTCGACGCTGACGATCAACCGTTTCTTCGGCGTGCATGTCTGGCTGATGCCGGCTGCGCTGGTCGCGCTCGTCGGCGCGCACCTCGCGATCTTCCGCTGGAACGGCCCCGCCGGGCCGCCGATCGACGAAGCGCCCAAGCTCAAACCGGGCCGCTTCTGGCCCGATCAGATGTTCATGGACACGGTGCTGTCGTTCGGCATCTTCGTCCTGATCGTCGCGCTGTCGACGTTCTCACCGGTGCCGCTGGACGATAAGGCCGATCCCAACAACTCGGTGTTCGTGCCGTATCCGGCGTGGTATTTCATGGCGCTCTACGCGCTGGTCGACATCGTCGGCTCGCTGCCGCCGTGGATGGTCCAAGCGGCGTCGCTGTTCGCCACGATCATCGGACCGACGCTGCTGATCGTCTTGCTCATCGTGCTGCCCTTCGTCGATCGCAATCCGTCACGGCGCTTGACGCGACGGCCGTGGGTGCTCGGACTCACCGCGCTGATCATGGTGGGCGCGATCGGGCTGTCGTGGTACGGCCAGAACAACGTCGTCACCGGACAGCTCGCGCACAACTTGATCGGCCCCAATGCGGTGCCGACGAGCGCCCAAACGAACGCGGTCCAAACCGCTCCGGCAGTTACTGCGGCGGCCCCGGCAGGGACGAGCTCGGCCGGAGGCGGCGGTGGCGCTGCACCGGCGGCGGGGGCCGGTGCATCGGTCTACGGCGCCAATTGCGCGGGCTGTCACGGCGCAACGGGCATAGGACAGCCGGGCGTGTTCCCGCCGCTCGCCGGCAACCCGGTCGTCACCGGCGACGCAAAGGCGGTGATCCACATCGTGACCGATGGGCTCACCGGCAACGTCACCGTCAAGGGCGCGACGTATAACGGACAGATGCCGGCCTGGAAGGGCACGCTCACCAACCAGCAGATCGCCGACGTCATTACGTACATCCGCAACGGCTGGGGGAACAAGGCGAGCTCGGTTACTGCAGCCGACGTCGCCGCAGCTGGGAAATAAGCCGCGTCGCGACGGCCTTGTTGCACGGCGCGCCAAAGACGTGCAGCAGCGACGCGCGGGGCTGCGGCCCTGACGGCGCGTCGGCCACGACGTCGGCGCTGCGGCCGACGTCGCGCGCCAGCTGGGTGAAGCGCACCGCCTCCGCCGGGGCGGCGACGATCCACGCGCGGCCCGCCGGGCAGATCGTCGCGTAGAAATCCACGTCGCGGTTGATGACGCGAACGGGCGGCGTGGTGTAGAAAAGCAGCGCGTTCCCGCCACTAACGCTGTGAATGCCGACGATGTCGCCCGGCATGCGCAGGGCTTGAATCGTTCGCGCGAGCGGCGGAATCGGTTTGAACGCCTCGGCCGCGGGCTCGCCGATGAACGCGATGAACAACACCAGCGCGCCGCTGGTGAGCGCGAGCACGTAGGGTGACCATCCGATCGTGTCGCGGCGTGCCATGACCGCGACGGTGATCAGCGAGCCGATCAGCATGGTAGCGCCGAGAAAGGCCAACTGACCGCCGAGCGCGGCCATGACCGACTCGAGGCTGTTGGTGCGCGAAAAGACCGCCAGCGCAAATGCAACGCACGCGATGAACGCCGGGATCGTGGCGGCGGAAATAAGCGCCGCGCGGCGCATCGCGCCCGCAAAGACGTCGGCGAACCAGAGCGCGACGAGAATCGCGAGCGCCGGCAGCAGCAGCGCCACGTAATTCGGCAGCTTCGTTCCGGCGAAGCTGAAGAACAGAAACGGGATCGCGGCCCAGGTCAGCACGAAGCGCGTGAAGCCGCCGCGCGGATCGCGCGCCGCGCGTACGGCGCTGACGACGGCGACCGGCAGAAACGCAATCCACGGGAAGAATCCGAGGATGACGACCGGGATGTAATACCACAGCGGGCCGTGCTGGTTCTCGATCACGCCGGTGTACCGGCCGACCGTGTAGTGGCCGATCAGTTCGGTCACGGCGGATGGACCGACGCGCGCAGCGAGCGCGACGTACCACGGCAACGTCAGGGCCAGGTAGAGCGCAGCAGAGAGCGCGACGGCGACCGGACGCGGCGCCGCGAGCCGGCCCGCGCGGCGTTCCCACACCAGCCACAGGCCGACGATCAGCAGCGCCATCACCGGCGCAACCGGGCCTTTGGCGAGCGTCCCGACCGCCAGCGCGAGGGCGCCGCAGAAGAACGCCGTATCGCGCCGCCGCATCGTCCCCGACGGCTCGAATGCGCGATAGAACCACAGCACCGAGAGCGCGACCCCGAGGTCGAGCAGCGCGTCCATGATCGCAAGCCGGCCGACGATCGCCTGCATCAAGCTGGTCGAGAGAACGACCGCCGCGACCGTTCCCGCCCGGCCGCCGGCGATTCGCGCGGTCGCGTAGCCGACGGCGCCGCCCATCACGATCGTCGCCAACGCCGACGGGAGGCGCAGCGCCAACGGCGTGAAGCCGAAGACGTTCGCGCACAGCGCGGCGAGCCAGAAATACAGCGGCGGTTGCACGAACCACGGTTGGCCGTTGAGATGCATGACAACCCAATCGTGCGACAGCACGATCTCGCGTGCGACTTCTCCGTAGGCGGTTTCGCTATTGTCCCAAAGCGTGCCGACGCCCAGACCCGGCAGGGTGACAAACGCGGCGAAGAGCGCACCGAGGAGAGCCGCGCGTGCGGGGACGGATCGCATCTGCTGGAAGATAGGGCTTGTGTATTCCGACGCCCTTTCGGTTCGTGGCGGGCGCGTGCTCGGCGCGGACGAGGGTGCGTTGGGCCCCCAGGCCGCCGCGGACGATGCGCGGCCGATGGTGTGCGCGTCGCGCGCCAGCGCCCTGGCGCTCGTGCAGACGAAGACCGTGATGGCGCAGCTCGCCGCAGCGGGCCTTCCGTCGGTCCTCCTCGAGGTCGTCACGCGCGGCGATGCGCAACCGGAACGCCCGATCGCCGCACTCGGTGCTGAAAACGTGTTCGTGACGGAACTGGAGCTGGCGTTGCGCGAGGGCCGCGCCGACTATGCGGTCCACTCGTGCAAAGATCTGCCGAGCACGCTCGCCGCTGACATGGCCTTGACGGCGATCTCGAAGCGCGACGACCCGCGCGACGCGTTGTGCAGCGAGCGCTTTGCCGCCTTCGAGGCGCTTCCGGCCGGAGCGCGCGTTGGCACGTCGTCGCCGCGGCGGCGGGCGCAGCTGCGCGCGCTGCGCCACGACCTCGTCTACGAAGAGATGCGCGGCAACGTCGATACGCGGCTGCGCAAGCTGCGCGAGGGACGCTACGATGCCGTCGTGCTGGCCTGCGCGGGGCTCAACCGGCTCGGCGCCCGGGCCCGCTATACCGTCCCGTTTGCGACGGACGTGCTCGTGCCCGCGGTCGCGCAGGGCGCGCTGGCGGTCGAGACGCTGCGCGACTATCCACGCGCCGCACGGCTCGCCGCGATCGTGAACGATCCGCCGACGGCGCTGGCGGTGCGAGCCGAGCGCGCGTTTCTGCGCGCGCTGCGCGGCGGCTGCCAAGTCCCCGCCGGGGCGTACGCAAGCTGGAAGGGCAACGAACTCCATCTCGCAGCCGCGATCGCGGCCCCCGACGGCAGCCACGTCGTGCGGGGCGAGCGCGCGGCCGCACTGGGTCCCGCCGACGTCGCCGCGGCCGAATCTCTGGGCGCGGAACTGGCCGAAGCCTTGCTCGCCGGCGGCGGAGCCGCACTGCTGGCGCTCGGCGGCCGGCCGCTCGGAGGGTATGTCTTTCTGCTGCCGCTCGGGCCTCCGGATGCGGGCCGGCTCGGTTCCGCCTTCCGCGCGGCCGGAGCGGAGGTCGTCGAAGTCCCCGACAGCGCAGCGGCGCGCTCGGCGCTCGCCGGCCGGGTCCCGGATATGGTCCTGTTGCCGTTCGCCGGGGCCGCAGGCGCGGTCGACGAGTACCTGCGCTCGCTGGCCTCAGCGGGAGGGCGGCCGCCGATTGCGGCAATTGAGGGTTCGGCGTCGAAGTCGGCCGTGGAACGCGGCTGGACGCCGGACATCGTCGCATCTTCCGCCGAAGCTGGGGCGTTCGTCCAAAGCGTGACGCTGTACGTACTGGAGAGTCGGGGATGAACGTCGCAGAACGGAGCCGGATCGTCGCGCGGCCACGCCGCTTGCGCGTGAACGCTGCGATGCGTTCGCTCGTGCGCGAGACGCACGTGAACCGTGCCGGGCTCGTCCAGCCGCTGTTCATCGTCGACGGCAGCGACGTCGTTCAGCCGATCGGTTCGATGCCCGGCGTCAGCCGCTACTCGGTCGACCGCGCGGTCGCCGAATGCCGCGAACTCGACGCGCTGGGAATCGGCGCGGTGCTGCTGTTCGGCATTCCGGACGCTGCGCTCAAGGACGCCTTCGCGACGGTCAACTACGATCCCAACGGGATCGTCCAGCGCGCGGCGCGCGCCATCAAGGATGCGGTACCGCGACTGCTCGTGATCGCCGACCTCTGCAATTGCGAATACACCGACCACGGGCACTGCGGCATCCTCGAGCCCGGCGGTGACGTCGACAACGACCGCACGCTGGAGGTTCTCGCCAAGACCGCCGTGACGTACGCGCGCGCGGGCGTCGACATCGTCGCGCCGTCCGACATGATGGACGGCCGCGTCGCCGCGATCCGCGCCGCACTCGACGACGAAGGTTTCAGCAAGACCGCGATTCTGTCGTACGCGGCGAAATATGCGTCTGCGTTTTATGGGCCGTTCCGCGAAGCGGCCGACTCGACGCCTTCGTTCGGCGACCGGCGGACCTACCAGATGGACCCCGCCAACGCGCGCGAAGCGCTGCGCGAGGTGCGCCTCGACATCGAAGAAGGCGCCGATATGGTGATGGTCAAGCCCGCGATGACGTACCTCGACGTCGTACGCGACGTCCGCGCCGCAACCGATCTTCCGCTGGCCGTCTACCACGTGAGCGGCGAATACGCGATGCTCAAAGCGGCGGCCGAGCGCGGCTGGCTCGAAGAAGAACGCGCCGTCGACGAGTCGCTGACCGCGATGGCGCGTGCGGGAGCCGACATCATCATCACGTACTTCGCCAAAGACTACGCGCGCAGGCATCGCGCATGAATCGTGGTTCCGGCACTCCCGCGCACAACGTGGGCGTGTGCCTGCTCGCGGGCGGCGAAGCGACGCGGTTGCCCGGCAAGCTGGGCCTCGCCGTCGGCGACGTCCCAATGCTGGTGCGCGTGTACCGCAACGTCAGCGGCGCGGGGCCGACCTGGATCTCGACCAAAGGCGATCTGCCGCCCGACGTCGCCGCGGCAATTGACGCGCCTCGGGTGATCGACCGCTGGCCGAAGCGCGGTCCGCTCTCCGGTCTGCTCTCGACGATGAGCGAGATGCGCACGACGTGGGTCTTTGCCGTCGCCGGCGACGCGCCGTTCGTCGACGCCGCCTTCGCCGCGCGGCTGGCCGAACGCATCGGTCCGGGGGTCGAAGCGATCGTTCCGATGCACGCCGACGAACCGCGCCGCATCGAGCCGCTCGCCGCGCTCTACCGTCGCGAGGCATTCTTGCGCGAAGGGATGCCGGTGCTCTTGAGCGGCGAGGGCGCGTTGCGGCTCGTCATCGACCGGCTCGAAACGCGCTTCATGCCCGTGCGCGACGAGCGCGCGTTCACCAACGTCAACACACCGTCGGAATACGACGCGCTGCGCGAGACGCTCGTCCCGTGAGCCGATGACCAGCGGCGAGACGGCGACGCCTGCAGCACTCGCGCACGGCCGCTCCGAAGCGGCATTTGCGGCCGCGCGGCGCGTCATCCCGGGCGGGGTCAACTCGACCGTTCGCGCGTTCAAGGCGGTCGGCGGAACGCCGGTCTTCATCCGCTCCGCGGCCGGCCCGTACCTCACGGACGTCGACGGGAATCGGTATCTCGACTACGTGTTGTCGTGGGGTCCGCTGATCGCGGGACACGCGCACCCGCAGGTCGTCGAAGCGATCGCGGCCGCGGCGCGCAACGGGACATCCTACGGCGCGCCGACCGAGGCGGAGACCGAACTCGCCGAGCTGATCGCCGCTGCCGTCCCGTCGATTGAGAAAGTGCGTTTCTGCTCGTCGGGGCTGGAAGCGACGTCCCACGCCGTGCGGCTCGCGCGCGGGATCACGGGTCGCGAGCGTATCGTCAAGTTCGCGGGCTGCTACCACGGCTGCGCCGATCCGTTCTTGATGTCGGCCGGCTCCAGCGCGCTGACGGTCGGCGTTCCGGATTCGAAGGGCGTCACCGCCGGCACCGCGCGCGACACGATCGTCGTCCCCTACAACGATGCCGCCGCCGTCCGGGCTGCCTTCGAACGCTTCCCGGGCGAGATTGCGTGCGTGATTGTCGAGCCGTACGTCGGGAACATGGGTTTCGTGCGCCCGCTGCCGGGTTTCCTCAACGCGCTGCGCAGCCTGACCAACGACTTCGGCGCGCTGCTGATCTTCGATGAGGTCATGACGGGTTTTCGCATCGCGCGCGGCGGTGCCCAGACGCGTGAAGGCGTGCTGCCCGACATCACGACCCTCGGCAAGGTGATCGGCGGCGGCCTCCCCGTCGGCGCATTCGGCGGGCCGGCCGCGCTCATGGATCGCGTCACGCCGGACGGCGACGTCTTCGTCTCCGGAACCTTGTCCGGGAATCCCGTCGCGATGGCTGCGGGCATCGCCACGCTGCGGCTGTTGAACGACGGCGCGTACCGGCACCTCGCGGGTCTGACGGAGCGGCTGTGCGCGGGGCTGCGCGCCGCCTTTCGCCGCCATGACGTCGCGCACTCGATCGACGGCGAAGGCTCGATGTTCGGCCTGTTCTTCGCGGAGGGCCCGGTGACCGAGCTCAACGGCGCCAAGACCTCTGATGTCGCGCGCTACGCGCGTTTCTTCCACGCGATGCTGGAGCGCGGCTACTATTTCGCTCCCTCGCAGTTCGAGGCCGCGTTCGTGTCGCTGGCGCACACCGAGTCACAGATCGACGGCACGATCGATGCTGCCGGCGACGCTCTGGCGGAGATCTGCGCGTGCCGCTAGTCTGTTTGGGCCTTTCGCATCACACCGCGCCGGTCGACGTCCGCGAGCGGCACGCGTTTTCTCCGGCGACGATGGGCGAAGCGCTCGTCGCGCTGCGCGATTACGAAGCCGTTCGCGAGGCCCTCATGTTGCAGACGTGCGGCCGGCTCGAGATCTACGCCGAGCTCGAAGACTACGAATCCGGCGTCACGCAGCTCAAGACGTTCTTGAACAACTTCCGGCACGGTGACGTGAACGACATGGACTCGTACATGTACACGCTGCTCGGAACGCAGGCCATCGAGCATCTCCTGCGCGTCAGCACCGGGCTCGACTCGATGCTGATCGGCGAAGCCGAGATCCTCGGCCAGGTCAAGGATGCCTACGTCCAGGCGCAGCGTTCGCGCACGCTCGGCAAGTCGCTGCACATGCTGTTCCGCGAAGCGATCAACGCCGGCAAGACCGCCCGCAGCCGCACCGCGATCGCCGGCGATTCGACCTCGATCGCGACGGCGGCCGTCGAGGCGGCGAAGCGGCACCTGGGCAGCTTGGGCGGGAAGACCGTCCTCGTCGTGGGCGCGGGCAAGATGGGTGCGATCGCGGCCCGCCGCCTGCGCGCGGAGGGTGCCGCCGAGACCATCATCTTGAACCGCTCGCACGGCCGCGCGGCCGATGTCGCGGGCGCGCTCGGATCCGGCGCGCGCGTCGCCGACCTGCCCGGCATCGTCAGTGCCTTGGCGGAGGCCGACGTCGTCGTCACGTCGACCGGAGCATCGACCTTCGTCATCACGGTGAGCGATGTCGCCGCCGCCTTGGCGACGCGCCCCGACCGGCCGCTGTTCATCGTCGACATCGCCGTGCCGCGCGACGTCGATCCGGAGGTCGCCGAACTCGCCGGCGTCGGTCTGGTCGACATCGATGGGCTTGCCGACGTCATCGCGGTCACGCTGGAACGCCGCCGCGAAGCGGTCCCCCTCGTCGAGGAGATCGTCGCCCGGCACGTCGCGCGCTTCGCCGAGTGGTACCAGTCGCGGACCGCCGTTCCCGTCATCGCCTCGCTGGTGCGGAAAGCGGAGACGATCCGCGAAGGCGAGGTCGCGCGTCTGCTGGCGCGCTGCCCGGAACTCAGCGAGCGCGAGCGGACGCTGATCACCGGCATGTCGCTGACGATCGTTTCGAAGCTGCTGCACAGCGCGATCACGCGCATTCGCGACAAAGCGATCGAGAACGGCGCGGAGGCCCTCACGCAGGCACGCATGCTCGACGAGCTGTTCGAATTGCGGGCGCTCGAAAACACCGACGCCCCGCTGCGCGCAGCCGGCGCTTTCGACGAAGCGATCGAATGAACGCGGCGCTGGCCGGAAAGCGCGTCCTGGTGACGCGTCCGGGCGCGGGCGCCGACGCGTTCGCACGGCAGTTGCGCGAAGCGGGGGCGGAGCCGATTCTCGCGCCGACCGTCGCGATCGGGCCGCCGGACGACCCCGCGGCTGCCGTGGCCGCCGCCCACAACGCGCGCAGGTATGCGTGGGTCGTGTTCACCAGCCGTAACGGCGTCGACGCGTTCTTCGCCGCCGGCGGCACGATCCAGGCGACGCGCGTCGACGGCAGCCTCAAGGTCGCGGCGATCGGTCCGCAAACCGCGGTCGCCTTGGCGGAGCACGGTGTCGCGGTCGATCTCGTGCCGCGGACGTACCTCAACGAAGCGCTCGCGACCGAACTGCTCGCCAACACCGTACGCGGCGATCGCATCCTCGTCTACGCGGCGCAGCAGGCACGCGACGTTCTGGCCGCGACGCTGCGCGCGTTCGGCCGCCGCGTCGACGCCGTCGCAGCGTACCGCACGGACGTCATCGGCGATCCGGCCCTGGCGGCGAAGACCGCCGGCGCCGACATCGTCACGTTCACCAGCGCCAGCACCGTGCTCGGTTTCATCGCCGGCGTACCGGATGCCGCAGCCGTCTTGCACGACAAGACCGTAGCGGCGATCGGCCCGATCACCGCGCAGGCCGCGCGCGACGCGGGGATCCGCGTCGATGTCGTCCCCGAGGCCTTCACGGTCGAGGGGCTGCTGCTGGCGCTCGCCGCGACCGCGCACGCCTGAACGCACGCACGCTCGCGACCGGCGCGCTGTTCGCCGGGGCGCTCGCGCGGACGGCAGTTCGCGCACGCGCGCTGACCCCGAGCGGCGGAGTGGCAGCGTTCGGTGTCGGCACGCTCACGTATGCGGCCGGCGAGGGGCCGTTCACGCTGGTCCTGCTGGCGTTCTTTCTGCCGTCCGTCGCGCTGTCGCGGCTCGGCAGTGCGCGCAAGCGCGCACTGATCGATATCGGCAAGGGCGGCCCGCGCGACGCGCTGCAGGTGCTGGCGAACGGCGGCGTTGCGACCGCGTGCGCCGTCGCATTCGCGCTGACGCGTGACCGTCGCTGGGCGCGCGCGTTTGCCGGCGCGTACGCCGCAGCGAGCGCGGACACGTGGGCCACGGAGATCGGCACGCTTGTGCGCGGACGCCCGCGTTCGATCTTCAGCCTGCGTCCGGTCGCGACCGGGATCTCGGGCGGCATCACGGCAGCAGGGACCGCTGCGGAGGTCGCCGGCGCGGCGTGGCTCAGTCTGTGCGCTTTCTTCTGCTTACGCGCAGAGGGAGAATCGCGCGACGTGCGGGACGTTCTTACCGTCGCCGCGGCGGGCGTCACGGGGGCGACCGTTGATTCCGTCCTCGGGGCCTCGCTGCAGGAACTCCGCTACTGCGCCGCCTGCGAGCGCGCGTGCGAGATCGACCCGCACGCCTGCGGAGCGCCGACCGTCCGCGTGCGTGGTTTTCCCGGCGTCAGCAACGACGTCGTCAACCTGATGGCCACCGTTGCCGGAGCGGCACTCGCCTTCGCCGTGAACTAGACCGTTTGCGGCTTCGCCGCAAGCCGTAGCCCCACTCGATGCAAGTGCCGAAACCTACCGAAGTCGGTGCGGGGTCCACAGCGGCGTGCGACGATCCGTCGCACCCTCTTATGGCAGCCCAAATAAGCGATGTTCGCGACACGAGCGAAAGCGGCGCCCGGCTGATCCTGATCACCGCGGGGATCATGGCGGCGACGCTCATGCAGACGCTCGACACGACGATCGTCAACGTCGCGCTGCCGACGATCCAGGGCAACCTCGGGGCGACCCTCGACGAAGGCGCCTGGGTCGTCACCGGCTACATCATCTCGGCGGTCGTCGTGATCCCGATGACGCCCTGGCTTCAGGCACGCTTCGGGCGGCGGCAATACTATTCGACGGCGATCATCGGCTTCACCATCGCGTCGGTTTTGTGCGGGCTCGCGAGCTCGATCGATCAGCTGATCTTCTACCGCATCGTGCAGGGACTCTTCGGCGGCGGTCTCGTCGCAACCGGACAGGCCTCGCTGCGCGACACCTTTCCACGCAGCATGCTCGGCGCGTCGCAAGCCGTCTTCGCGCTCGGCGCGATCGTCGGACCGTCGGTGGGGCCGACGGTCGGCGGGTGGCTGACCGATAACGTCTCGTGGAATTACGTCTTTTTCATCAACATCGCGCCGGGCATATTCGCCGCCATCGTCATTCTGACGATGATGCGCAATCCGACCGATCCGAAACCGATCCCGATCGATGGACTGGGCTTGGCACTGCTCGCGACGGGACTCGGTTCGTTGCAATACATCCTGGACGAAGGGCAGCGCAACGACTGGTTCTCCGACTCGGCGATCCGCTTCTTCAGCGTGACGACCGTGGTGGGGCTGATCGCCTTCATCGGCTGGGAACTCTTCGGCGCGAAACGGCCGCTGGTGGATCTGCGCGCCTTCAAATATCGCGCCATCGCGGCCGGCAGCGCGCTCGGGTTCGCAATCGGCGCGGTTCTCTACGGCGCAACGGTGATCTTGCCGCAGTACGTGCAGGGTCTGCTCGGTTTCACCGCTACGCTGTCGGGTGAACTGATCTTCGTTCGCGCCGCGTTCATCGCGCTCTTGACGCCGTTCATGGCGCGTGTCGCCGGCAGCGGGAGAATCGATACGCGGATCCTGCTCGTGTGCGGCTTTTCGCTGATCGGTGTCAGCCAGCTCTGGCTCGGCTCGATCACGACCTCGCAGAACGATTTCGGCTCGCTGGTCGGGCCGGCGATCATGGCCGGCGTCGGCCTCGGGATGATGTTCGTGCCGCTCTCGATCGCTGTCCTCAGTGCGCTGCCGGGCGACGCCATCCCGAAGGCGACCGCGTTCCAAGCACTCTCCCTGCAGCTCGGCGGTTCGTTCTCAACCGCGGCGCTGGTCACGATTCTGGCGCGCCGCACCGCGTTCCATCAGTCGGTTCTGGCGGCCGCGGCAACACCGGATAACCCAGCGCTGCAAGCGCTGCAGCAGCAACTGCACAATCCTGCCGCTGCACTGCAGATCATCTACGGGCAGATCTTGCAAGAGTCGAGCGTGATGGGTTTCGCCGACTGCCAGTACGCGCTCGGCGCGCTGACGTTCGTGCTGCTGCCGCTGGTCTTCGTGCTTCCGCGGCGGCGGAAAGACGCGGTCGCGCCCACCCACATCGCCGTCGAATAGGGCGGATCGCCGCTAGTTCTTATACTTCTTGTCCAGGTAGGGGATGATGTCGTCGTCGTCGTCCAGGACGACGTCGCCGTCGACGAGGACCGGGATCGAGGTCTGGCCCGACGCGGCTTTGACCTCGTCACGCTCGGCGTGCGAGTACGGGACGTTGACCGTCTTGTAGTCGAGCAAGAGGTCCGTCAGCTTCTTGCGGACCCGCGCGCAGTACGGGCACCACTCGGCTTGGTAGAGGACGATATCGGTACTTCGACCCATCGCGCACTTCAGGACCGGCTGCGGTGAAAAAGGTTGCGGTCCCCGGGCCGTCGCAGTTCAGCAACCTTCCAGCGATGGTGAACGGCGCCTACGGACTCCGGCGTGACCGCACCGCGATCGCTTGTTCGATCGCCATACATTGCTGCGTGCTTGCCGCGCTGGTCACGGTGCCTCGCATCGTGTTCAACGAGGACGTCCCCAGCGAGCGGACGTTGCTGGTCAGCATGATCCGGATCGACCGCCGGCCGCCGCTGCGCGCCGTGCGCATCCGCCCGGCCGCCGCGCCGCACGCCCTCCGCATCTCCGACATCCCGCCGCTGCACGTCGCCAAGACCGTCAAGGCCGAACGTGCCCTCGTGGTCGCTCCGGAGGTCCGCTACCATCCGCGCGAGCTGCATACGGCGCCGGCTCCCATGCCGGCAGCGCCGGTCGAGCAGAGTGCAGAGGCCGCGGCGCCCGACGCGCGGCCTGCCGTCAGGACGGCCGCTACGGTCGTCGCAAACGCCGCGCCCTCACTCGCGCCGAGCGCGGCCGCGCATGAGGACGGCATCGGCAACTTCGGCGAAAACTACCCTGCGCAGGTCGATCCGCAAGCGCGCAGCGCCCTCTTCGAAGGTGTCGCCGGCAGCGTGATCTTGCGCGTCGAAATCGACGAGACGGGTCACGTCACGGCGATCTCGTTCATCCGCGCACCGGCGGATCCGACACTCAAGGAAACGTTGCGCACGCGCATACTCGCGGCGCGGTTCATCCCAGCTGCCTGCAACGGCCTACGCTGCTCCGACACGATCGAGTTAAGAAATTAGGCTAGGCGCCCCGCCGCTACTTCTGTT
>Ga0302184_10001488_pt1 | contig 15112 bp, 19 predicted proteins | sample I_Palsa_N3_3_FD_200233 | JGI IMG/M metagenome (GOLD analysis project Ga0302184, IMG submission 200233) | Peat permafrost microbial communities from Stordalen Mire near Abisko, Sweden - I_Palsa_N3_3 | ecosystem: Environmental > Terrestrial > Soil > Palsa > Peat permafrost | place: Sweden...
GCACGACGGCAGCCGTCCAGACTCTTCCAGCCCGTATTCCCGCAGGCAAACGGCCAGCCCAGCTTCATCCGGACTCGCCCAGACCTCCGTCAGAATCGCATGGCATGCAAGAGGTCCGGAGTTCGAATCTCCGTAGCTCCACAGGTCAGCGGCATGTTGCGATCTTGAAGTGATCAACTTTGGTAGCCACTGCGTCACGACCTGAGCGCGCGACAGCGAACGTCCCGGGCCATCCGGCGGGCGCCCGCCGGTAGTTCAAGGGGACTCGGCTCCGTCGCCGCGATGACTCTGCCCGTCACGGATCCCGCGAGGTGACTGGGCGATGATCGCGCCGCGAAGCCGGGGCGCACGGTGCTCCGGCCCGGCTCGCGGCGGCGTGACGGCCGGGCCGTTGCCCTGCCTTGCAGTATCGCTGCCACGCTCACGGGCGCGGGGGCGCTGGGAGGGAAGATCATGCTCACCGCCGGCTGACGGGCGTCCCGGGCAGTCCTGCCGCGCGCGGGTTTCTGGGGCGCGCCGTTCTGCCCCGGCGACGCCGGGCGTGCCGCCCTGTGGGCTGCCCGCGGCCGGGTGAGCCCCCGGCCGCCTGCACCCGGCACCCGGTGCCTACCCCGGGGTGGCCGAGCCCGGCGGGACCGTCGTGCTGCGCCGCGCGGCGGTCATGGCGGCCAGCCAGGCGCGGCTGCTGGCCGACCCGGAGCTGATGGCCGGCATCGGCGCGTTGGCCGCCGCCCCGGCCCGCGGGCCGAAACCACCTGCTGGCTACGCGGCGAAACCATCACCTCGCCCGCCGGCCAGCACGGCCGCCGCGCCTACGGGACGGCATACCGATGTCTCCGGCATCCTGAGCGCGGCCATGACGTCAGCCAGAGAAATCATCACCGCGACGGTTCTCAGGGTTCGGCGGGACGAGCTGCGGCCCGGGGCGAATGACCCTGCAGCCGGTCGAGCGCCTGGCGCGCGCGGCGCTGCCCGGCTCTGGCCCGGCGTGCCTGAACCCGGGCCTCAGCGAGGCGCTGACGTGCTTGGGTGAGCTGCTCTTCGATCAGGCGGACGGCGCTGCCCTGCTCCCGCTCGGCCCGCTCCGCGGCGTCGGCAGCCCGGTCAGCCTCGGCCACTGCCTGCTCAGCCGCCGCGACGGCCCGGCGGCGGCGCTCCCGCTCCGCCCGGTCCCGAGCGTCGGCCAGCGCGGTGACCTTCGCGGCAGGCCGGGCCGGGGCAGCAGCCGCGCTCTTCGCGGCTCGCGTCCGTGCCCTGCCCGGGGACGGCGGCAGCAAAGCCAGTGCCGGCGGTGGCGCCGCCGGCTCCGGGCCGAGGCCGTCCCGGTGGGCCGCCCGCTCCAGGGCTCCTGTCCGTAGCTGCTCTGCGACCTGCGGGTCGGCCAGTGCGGCGCCGAGGGTAGCGGTCACCTCATCTCTGAGCGCAGCAGACGGCGCGTGCTCAGCGGAGACCGTGAACGCCTGACGGACCAGCGCGTCGATCAGCTGGCGCCGCCGTAGGGACAGCTCCCGAATCGCCGCGCCGTCTAGGGACCGCTGCGCCGCGCGAAGCTGCTCGCCGAGCATCGCCAGCTGGTCGGCCGCGGCGGGCGCGGAGCGGGCCAGTTGGTTGAGCACCCAGGCTGAGCGAGTCGGCTTCCGCAGCCCGGCGATCCTCTTCGCCACGGCGGCCTGTCCCGCGGCGCGGGCCCTGGCCACCAGATCGCCGCGGCGCTGCATGAACTCGCCCGGGTCGCACGAGTACAGCTCAGCGGCCGCTTCCCGCAGAAGGTCACCACCGGTCACCCACCTATCCTGCCCCAGCACCTGTCGTACTTCCCGCCGCCCGTCGCCAGCCTCCTTGGTGATTTCGTTCGCGAGAAGTGACCGCGAATGTTCGCCACTTTGAACCGCATCCACGAGGTCGGAGCCAGGCCCGGTGCTCGCGAGAAGTGACCGCAGTCGCGGGCTCAGGTTCATTGGCATCGACGCGAGGCTGGTCGAAGGCCAGGTCAGCGGCTTACGCTTGCGCAGCGGCCAGGTGCGGTCAGAACTGACGAACATCAACCTCGCGGAGATTGGGGCTGCGGTCGCCTGTCACGAACAACTGCAGTCGGATCTCGCGAACAAAGCCACCTTGGCTATCTGTGCTGTTACGTCCGATCCTTCAAGGTGGTGCTGGCCGTTGCCGACGGTTCTACTGGACCGCCCGGGCCCGCGCCGCGGGACAGGCCGCCGTGGCGAAGAGGATCGCCGGGCTGCGACAGCCGTTGACGGGCCTCGCGGATGACGGGCTAGGACGCCAGTCTTAGTGGCGTTATCTCGGCGAGCGTCGTCATAACCCCGGGCAAGTACGGTTCAATCCCATGTGACCCCGCGGAGATTCAGCACGTTCGCGTGCACTGGCCAGTTGGGGTCAGACTGCGTTAGAAGATTGGTCAGGGGTTCGTTCGTTCGACGGACGTCGCCTTTGATGTAGACAATGCGGGCGAACCGTAGCGGACTATTGCCATCAGTTCGTCCATTTCCGCCTCTCCCGCTGTTTCCAGTAGGCTTCCAGGCGGGAAAAGATCCAATCAAGGGCGGGATGGTCGCTGCGCTGCAGGAGAGGCACGAATGTCTGCGGCCAATCTGGCAGAGTCCCATAGGCGAGTAGAGCCAGTCGCCGACGTCGAGCAGGTCGATCAGGTTTGGATGCTCGCGGTGGTCACCAGCACTGCGCTCGACGAAGGCGTGGTAGGCGTTCCGGTGAGTCTGCCAGGCAAGCTGCAGAAGCGCCTACGCGGCCGAACGTTCAACTCCACCGGTGCCCAGGCGATCCAGTACGTACAGCTCGCGAGGATGTCGGGCCGCACGCCGTCGAGCAGTTCGTCGAGCGACACGCCGTGGAAGTCGTCGAACAAACCTGGCAGCAACCCTGCGGGCGGGCGACCGGTATCCAGCAGTGTGCCGTAATCGTCGGCGGAAATCCCGCCTAGGGCCGTCGCCAGGGTCCTCAGATTCCGGACTATCAGCGCCGCGGGGGTGTCGGCAGGCAGCCCAGTCCGTCCGCGATGTCACCGGCCTGACCTGCGGCCCACACCGCATACCGGCGGTACCCCCAGCTAGGCAGCCGCGGACAGCAGCCGGAACACCGGTCCGGGCCGGGCTCGATGTGGTGGTCGAGGGACCGGCTGTCCTGGTGACCGATCCGGCGCGGCTGCAGCGGCTGGCGGCGTTGTGGAAGTCCAAGCTCGACTGGGATTTCACGGTCACCGACGGCGGGTTCCGCGATCCGGCTGGCCGTCTGGGGCTCGTGTTCGGCGTCACTCCGGCGAAGGTCCCCGCGTTCGGCAAGAACCCCTGCAGCCAGACCCGGTACCGCTTCACCCGCTGAGCCGCCACCTGACCCCGCTCACGGCGGGCGGTGTGCATCATTCCGCTTGGTCGTCACGGGTGCCGGGGATCGTCGGATCGCTTCTGGATCTTGCACTGCACCGGGAAGGTGCCCGGCAGCCGCTCATTCAGCGTGACCAACCTTGCGCGAGCAAAGCTGCGCGAACCGCCGATCTGGCGCTGGGTCGGACCGGCCGGAATGGCGAGCAACGCGATCCCGAAGGGTCATTCTGAGTCCGCTGGCGGGCGGGTTTCCCGGGCGGCTGTCGGCGGCAGCGTGGTTGCTGCAGTGCTGCGGCTGTGTGAGGGCAGCGGCCAAGACGATGGCATCCGGTGATCTTGGCGGCCCGCGGCCGGGTGAGATAACGGTGCCTGATCGCCCGGCTGGCATCTGCCCGGACCGTTTGCCGCACATCGCGGGTGCCCGAATGGCCGTCGCCGGTCCGGCCTGCGTGATCCGGCGCGGCCTGTTGCCGGTGCTAGGCCCTGGAGCGGGCCGGGGCCCGGCGCTGGGGAGATCCTATTCTTCGATGGCCCCGCCGATGCGGCGCAGATGCCGCCGGAAGGTGTAGGACGGGTCAGCGGCGCGGCGGGCCAGGTAGTCATCGAAACCGGTCTGCTCTCGCAGTGTCTGCCCTTCCCGGATCCAGCGCGCCTGGTCGCGCTCGGCCTGCCAGATCTGGTGCGCGGTGACCAGCACCTGCTCGGCGTGCTCTGCCGCGACGAACAACGCGCCGTCGTCATCGGCGAAGACGGTGTCCCCGGCGCTGACCAGATGCGGCCCGAACCGCGCGGTGACCAGCGCCTCGGGTTCCCGCTCGTCCAGCCGCACCGGCCCGGCCGGGTGACTGCCGTAGCTGAAGACCGGAAGGCCGATCGCGGCGAGTTCCGGCGTGTCGCGGTGCAGGCCCCACACCACCAGGCCCGCCACCCCGGCGGCCTCGGCCTCCAGTACCGCCAGGTCGCCGACGCAGGCCTCGTCCAGGCGGCCGCCGTTGTCGATGACCAGCACGTCGCCGGCTTCGGCCCGGCCGAATGCCTCCAGGAACACGTCCACGCTGCCGTAGTGCCGCACGGGCAGCACCCGCCCAGCGATCCGCTGGCTGGCCACGACCGCCCGGATTCCCCAATGGGCGGCCCGCAGCGGAACACCACAGCGCACGCACGCATCAGCCACCAGCGGAGTGGGCAGATCCGCGAACGCCTCCGGCATGGCGACCTCCCCAGTCCAGTACCCGGTACCGCCGGCGGCGCGCGTGTGCGGGCGGGGCCGGGCCGGGCCCCATGATCCTACTGCCGCCCGGACAGCGGCTACCTGTGCCTGCCGGCGGCCAGAAGCCACTCCACGTGACTACCCGATCAGGAAGGCGCGACGAACTATCCGCCGATCTGCGCGGCTGGCGGCCGTCTACCTCCACTCGATTCAGCCATACATAAGCGGGCATTCTGAATGCCCTTGGCTCTATAGCGTGTACTGCGGCCGGCTCATCCTTCGTGCTCGGCGTTGCCCGGAGCGCAAGCTAATCCAGTCGGACGGCACCTTCGAAGTGGACGCGGCCGACGCCGTGGCCGGGTGGTGCCCCGTTCACGCCTGATCGCCGCCAGGAGTTTCGGCGGCGCGAAGCCGGCCTGGGAGCGACGCGCCCGGCGGGGGGTGAAATGGCGTCCGGGAGCCTGATTAGGCTGTCGCCCGGCTGGAACCTGCCACCGGGCTGATCACCGATACCGGCGACGCCCTGACCGCGCTGGAGGGTGCCGTGATGCGCGTAACCGCAGGTAACTACGAGATCGACGACGATCCGGCCCGGGTCGACACGGCTGCGGCGGTGGCGTTCCTGACGACCCAGGCCTACTGGGGCCGGTGGCGCAGCGGCCAGGACATCTGCCGCCAGATCGCCGCGGCCTGGCGCGTCGTGGGCGCCTACGACCGGACCGGGGTCATGATCGGCTTCGCTCGCGCGTTCAGTGACGGCGGGTCCGCCTACCTATCTGACGTGTACGTGCTGCCCGGGCACCGCGGCGCGGGACTGGGGAAGGCCATCGTGCAGATGATGATTGAGGACGGCCCGGGCGCTGGATGGCGGTGGATGCTGCACACCTCCGACGCGCACGGCCTGTACCGGCAATTCGGCTTCACCCACGCCGACGACCGTTACCTGGAACGCCCGCCGCGGCAGGCATGATCTAGCCGCCTAGCGTTGCGGTAGGAGACCGGTAAGCACCTCGGCCAGCGACCGGCTGTGAGCTCCGGTGGATCGCTCAGGACAGAGACCGGTCCGAGGCCGGCTACCGGCTACTGTCGAGCTAGCTGCGGTGAGGATTTACGCGCGCGCCGTCAGCAAATCCACCCTTTTACCAGTGAGGCTCCGCCTCTGACCGCCTAGCTGCGTGGTTGCTGCTGGTCAGGCTGCTCGCCATGGTTCATCCTCACGTGCATAGGCATGGTTGCGGAGGGTGTCATGGGCGCACGCGTGGTGACGGCGGGGGAGATCCTCGATGGGCATGTGGCGCTGGATATCGAGTGCCTGGACCGGGTCTACCTGAACGCCTGCGTGCCGGTCCTGCAGTCCAGCGGCCAGGTGGTGGCGTTCATGACGCAGCACCTGGGCCTGCCGATTCCCTCCCCGGCGATCTTCGACCAGATCGGCCAGCGGTTCCGGCGGGCGGTGGACTCGTTCGCTGAGGCTAACCACATCCCGTGGGTCAGGTTCAGGAAGGAGGACCGCAAGGCGGACGTGATGCGCCCGTACCTGGCCCGGCAGGCCGCGTCAGGCCGCTCGGGGGTCGCGGCGATCGGGGTGGCGCAGGAGTTCCAGCGGGTCTGGGCCGCTTACCGGCGGGAGACCAGGACGGCAGCGCCGCAGTTCACCTTCGCCAAGGCTGACCGGCGGGTGACCTGCTACTACTTCTACCTGTGGGATGAGGGCTCCGGCCCGGCGTTCATCAAGGTCTGCGCCTACTTCCCCTACCCGGCCAAGATCTGGGTCAACGGCCACGAGTGGGCCAAGCGGCAGGCCGCCCGCGCCGGGATCGGCTTCACCGAGCTGTCCAACGGATTCGCCGCCTGCGACGACCCGGCCGCGCTGCAGGCGATCTGCGACCGGCTGCAGCCGGGCACCATCGAGGTGTTCGCCCAGCGGTGGCTGCACCGGCTGCCGATGCCGTTCGGACGCGACGATCAGCGGGCCGGGTACTGGCGGGAGATCTCGATGCGCCAGGCCGGGGTCTCCCGCACCATCGTCTTCGACGCCCCGCGCCGGGCCCGCGGGTTCTTCGAGGCGCTGATCGCCGACAACCTCGACATCGGCCGCCCCGCCAGCGTCGAGATCATCTTCGGCCGCAAGATCCGCCGCGACACCCAGGGCGTCTTCCGCACCGCGATCGGCCGGCGCGTGATCGGCCCCGACACCGGCGGGGTCGTGGTCAATGTCTTCTGCAAGCACTCGAGGATCAAGCAGTACCTCAAAGACGGCCGCGCGATGCGGATCGAGACCGTCATCAACGCCCCCCGCGACCTCGGCTGCAACGCCCGCCTGCCCAACCTGGCCGAGCTCCAGGACAAGGCCCGTGCGTGCAACCGCCGCATACTGGATGCTGAACGTGCCGGCCAGGGCACCGTCCTCGCGAGCCCAGCCTTTGAGCGGATCGCGCACCCCTCCGTGAACGCGGACGGGCGGAGGACCCCGGCTCTCAGATTCGGCGATCCTCGGGTCATGGCCCTGGCCGGCGCCCTGTGCACCACCCTGCTTGCCGCCACCGGCATCACCAGCAAGAGCCTGCGCGCCTTGATGACCGGACTGCTGCACGCCCCCTACGCCCCCGGCCAGATGACCTACGACCTCCGGCGGCTCCGCCTCGCGGGACTGATCCGCCGGATCGAGCACACCAACCACTACGTCCTGACCCCCGACGGCATCCGCACCGCGATCTTCTACACCAAGCTGCACAACCGGCTGCTGCGGCCGCTCCTGGCCGCCGACCAGCCCCAGGCACCCGCCGAACTCCGGCACGCGCTGCGAACCATCGACCAGCACATCGACGACTACATCACCCGCGCACGGCTCGGCAGAGCCGCGTGAAAACTTGACACAAACGTCCAGAAGCTAGCGACCAAGGATCGCTAGCCGTCATCGTCTATGTGCTAGCCGGCAGCCTCGCTCTGTGCGGGAAGGCGCAAGCGGACGATGGTCCGCAGCTCGCGACAGCTACCACCCAGGACCTTCTCGACCCGGTCCCAGGGCTGTCCGTCGTCTGGCATGGCAAGCGAGTGTCAGCGCTCCCATTCCGGATCCGGCTGCTCAACCAGGCGTCACCGCTGGCGTACAGCTTGGACATCCGTCGCCCAGTCGCGTACGGCGACTCCTGGACTGGTATCTCACTAGGGCGCCCGGGACAGCCAGAAGACCGGAGCCTGCCGAGCGTCGGCGTCGCTAATCCACTGATTGCCGAGGCGATCGCCCGAGGAGACGCTCCTGCCAACAAGCCTCCTGTGCCCGCCACCGATAACGAGGAACTCGCTGCTCGTCAGGTCGCCATCTGGTCGTCTACCAACAACATCCCGCTTACACGGCGGACCGTCCCTGACGCTGCACTGCGTCGCCTTGCGCGGCAACTGCTCGCCGGCGTCAACGGTATTCAGGTCCCTCTCCAGGCCGCGTACCACTCGGTTCAGATCTTCGTTCAGGACACTTCGGCAAACACCGTCCAGCCCGCCGTGACGATCGGACTCGACCCCAATACAAGCTCGACGACTCCTCAGCATATTGATTTGTATCTTGACGGAGTGCGCTGCCCCATCCTGACTCAGGCGCAGACGCATATCGAGCGGCGAAGCGATGGCACCTACCACGCCGACCAGCCGCAGACCCTCGATCCCAAAACCCACTCGATCGACGTCGCCGACGTGAATCTTGACCGCAACACCAAGGTCGTAGATGCTACCGCCATTTGGGTCAACGTCATCTCCGACCCTGGGCTTGTCATGGAAGGCGCCGACGCCGCTCCGCCACTTGTTACAGCAGAACCTGCGGTTTTGAATTTAACGACAACAACGCAGTTGAACCCGTCGGACTACACCAATCCAGAGCAACTGCTGAACAACGTCGGTACCGCGTTCCTGACGACCTTGCCGGGATGGGGCTGTCTGGGCGGTTCTGCTGCTCGCTCTATACCTGCTGCCCCGTGTCGGACGAATCGTCGACAGAGCGTTGACAGCGGCCTTCGGACTCGTTCGACGGAATCCGAAAGACGCAACGGCGAAACCTGCAGCGGTCGAAGTGGAAGCGGCGACCGAAAACGAGGCTATTCGGGTCGGCCTTCTGGCGTTGAGCTTAACGACGCCAGACGATGTAGTCATCAAAATCTTGCAAACGCCACGAGAGAGCCTTCCCGGAACTGACACCCCGGGTGCGAGTGCGCCTCGCACGGCGACTTAAGCAGGACAGCTGACAGCACCAGGCTAACGTTCGGCGACCTCAAAGCACCGATGCTTGCGGTTGGCACGAATAATGTCATACGACCTGTTCTGGTCGATCGGCTTAGCTCTCGTGCGTACGCAGTTAACTGCCAATCTGCGAAATTTGCTGTCCCCAGCCACTACCTGGCTGAAACGCCGACGCTACATCCGCTCATGCCGCTTCCGGCGTGCTGTCTCGGCACGATCCTGGCGACGAGTCCCTGCGAAGGAACCGGCCAGTTACAGCCCCGGCGCTCGCCAGAAGAACTCCAGCTGGATATTGTCCGGGTCACGGAAGGTGATCATCGCGTTCGCCGTATACGGCGGCTCCTTGACGCCGGAATGAGCGACCCCCAGCTCGTCCAGGCGCTCGGCCCATGCGTCCAGGTCACTGCGGCCCGCAACCAGAAACTCAAGGTGATCAAGTCCGGCCCTGAGCTCATCAAAGGACTCCGGGCCTGAAGCATGGCTAACCAAGCACAGCTCCAGGCCGGTGCGCGGCTCCACCAGGGATACCTGCTGGAGGTGGCCATCCGGCCGGACGTAGCGTCCGCGTTCCTCCATGCTGAGCAGGTCGCCATACCAGCTCGCGCTTCTGATGACGCTGCTCACAGTGAGAATGACGACCTGGCCCGTGATTTCCGGCACCCGCCAACTCTCGCGGGTCCCTCCCTGATCAAGCAAGCACGCACGCAGCAGCCACATCCGCTTCTGCCGCATTCGGCGCGTTGACCAGTAGGTGAGGGTGCTGCTCGGCCAGGGATGCTGGCCTTCCCGCCGATGGCGAGGTTCCGGTGACCGTGCTGGCGGCCCGGATAATGGTGGCGGCGCGCAGCGGCTAGGGTGTCAGCCGTGATCACTGGCGTGCATGCGATCGTCTTCTCCCCGGACGCCGCGAAGGTGCGCACGTTCTTCGCTGATGTGCTGAACCTGCCGTCCGCAGACGCGGGCGGCGGCTGGCTTATCTTCGCGCTGCCACCCGCTGAGCTGGCCGTTCATCCAGCTGACGATGAGGGCCGCCATGAGCTGTACCTCATGTGCGACGACATCTACGCCACGCTCGCCGAATTGCGGGGCAAGGGCATAGAAGCAGCATGCGAGGTCTCCGATCAGGGCTGGGGCCTGCTGGCAGCAATACGTCTGCCGGACGGCACGGAACTGCCCATCTACCAGCCACGGCACCCATCGCCCTCACGACCCTGACCAACGTCCGGTCATGCCGCATGGGGTTTGCGGCCGTTGCTGTCCGGAGAGCCCCTCAGAGACTGAGGTGAATGCGGATCGCGTGGTCGAGCTCGGTGACGAGCGTCACTGGCAGTTGGCCGATGCGCTTGCCGATCCGCTCGACGGCCACGGAGCGAATCTGCTCGGCCTGGGCCTTGGAATCCCGGGCAAGCCCGGTCTGGCTGGCCGGCAGGAGAACCTGGAAGGGATAGACGCGCTCGATGCTGGAGGTTACTGGTACCACGGTGACCACGCCACGCCGCAGGCGCGTTGCTGTCGCGCTGGCGGCGTCGTTGCTGACCACGACCGCTGGCCTGGTCTTGCTGGCTTCAGCTCCGCGGGCGGGGTCGAGGTTGACGGTCACGATCTCGCCGCGGCGCATTCAGCTTCCCAAGCCGTCGGCCGCGACAGCTTCCCACGCCTCGGCGTCGCCCGAGGACGCCCATGAAGCCCACGCGTCCTCGTACGCGTCCCCGAGTTGGGTGGCCTTGAGCAGCCCGACGGCCTTGTGCAGGGCTGCGGACCGCGACTCGATACCCTGGGTCTGTGCGTAGGAGTCGAGGAACTCCACATCATCCTGTGGCAGGCTCACGCTAACTTTCATACCACCGATACTACTTCTGATGCGACTGTAGTAGCAAGATGCTGGCCGGTGGCGGCATGAGCCGTGAAGACGTCCTCATCTGCCGCTGAGTGCTTGGTTCCGCCAGACTCAGCCAACGGGCGGCCAGCGGCGCTCGGATCGGGCTTCTACGCTTTTGCGCGTGAAGCGAGTTCTCCTGACCGGGATGTCGGGGACCGGGAAGTCGAGCGTTGTCCGCGAGCTGGCCGCTCGCGGGTTCAAAGCTGCCGGCACCGACGACGGGTGGTCCGAGCCTCTGCCGGACGGCCGTTAGATGTGGCGGGCAGGCGCCGTCCGGGCACTGCTGGCAACTGAGGACGCCGACGTCCTGTTCGTCGCGGGCTGCGAGGGGAACCAGGCGCAATTCCATCCGCAGTCCGACCACATCATTCTGCTGAGCGCTCCGCTCGAGGTTCTTGCCGGACGGCTGGCGGCCAGGACCAGCAACCCCTACGGCAAGGCACGCGAAGACCTCCGGCGCATTGCCGATGACATCCAGGCCGTTGAGCCTTTGCTGCGGCGGGCGGCCGATCATGAGGTCCGGCAACGATCCCGCTGACCGAGGTGGTGACGGCCATCTTGCGTCTCGCCGGTGCGTGACAAGAGGCGGGCGTCCGGATAGACATGCACGAAGAAACCCGGCCCCCGGGCATCCGCACATGCCGCTCCGCGGATTTGGAGCTGGCGGCTGGGCCGGGTCTACTTCCTGGCCTTCTTGAACCCCTCTGGAGGGCAACCGGACCCAGCCCTTACCGCCAGGTTGGCCAGCCCTCGCCAGCGTAAGTGAGCAAGGAATGGAGTTCGATCGATTTACCGCTCAACTACCGGGCGGAGCATCGCGTCGAGCTCGGGGTCGGACATGAACTCCCGGACCTCTTGCGCACAGCGGCAGGCGACGGCGATCCTGGCAGCCCATTCCAGTGCCTCCTCGCGTGAGGACACGTTGACGACTGTGAGTCCGCCGATGGCCTCCGGGTACGGGCCGTCGGTGACGGTCCCGTCGATGGCCACGATGCTCGCCTTCTGATTTTCCAGTCCGCCAGCGGACACAAACACGCCGGCGTTAATGGCCTCCTGGACCACAGCGTGCGCGGCCTTGCCCACGGCGGGCCCGTCCTCCTCGGGGATGTAGTCCATCGCGTGGGCATCGAACGAGATCAGGTACTGCGTCATCCCATGGCTCCCTTGTCCCGGGCGGCCCCATCCGGCAGCCTCTTACGTAACTCGTCTACGAACGACGCGTTCCCGATCGGCACTCTGCCGAGAAGCTCTAGGGGAACTCTGCCGCGCCGCCACCCGCGAGCGTCGTGTGACCCGGGGCCCCGCGCGGAGATCATCTCCGTGGCCACAAGCTACGAGAATCCAACCGCACTCATCTGCCGCGCTGGGCGCGTTCGCAGGCTTCCGCCAGGCTGGATGCAGGCGGAGTGTCAGGGCATGATGAACTTCGCCGAACTCCCGTCCGATCATCTGGTGCCGTTCAAAGGTCAGCTACGGCTGGCAGTGGCACGTTGGCGGCAGGAATCGGCGGGTGCCTCCTTCGCTACCTCTGCCCGAACTACTGGCCCTCGGCGTGCCATGGTGCTTCGGGATCACCGAGCGTGTCGAGCATCACGCTGCACCACGTCGGGCGCTGCCCACCGATCTGTCCACCTGCGACAGGGTTGGGGTACCGCTGCATGCTGTCCCTGGTGCGCGCGGAGGTGGCGCTCGAATTCGGCCACGGCGGCTATGACGCGGGACATCCGCGTGGCTGCCGGCGGGTGCCCCTGGGGGTGCGCATCGCCGATTCGCTGGTGTCCGATATCAGACATGGATTCATGGCCAATCCCTCGGTGTCCGTGTCGGCACCCGGCCAGGGTGAACGGCTCGTTCGTGTGACGGTGAGTGCGGGATACTAGAGGCTGTGGCCGACGACATCGATAAGCCTGCGATGCCAATGCCCGCCTCGGTTTCCCCGGGGACTCACCGGTCGTCCGTGGCGCAGAGATTGCTGATCGGTGTTTTTCTGGCGATCGTGGCGTTGTCTGGCCTCGGCGTCCTGGCTTTCATCGTGTTCCTCGCCGTCCGGCAGGACTGGCTTATCTTCAGCCTGCTCGCGGTCACTTTCGTCACCGTGGCGGTGATCGCGGTCTACCTGAGGTGGTTCCGGCCAGATGGCCTCGGCGACGATCTGCCCGCCGATCCCGATCGCCTCCCCGAGTCCGTGCGCCACTCCTGGTGGTTCCGGGCGGTGGAAGGCATTTTCCTGATGTGGGCGCTGGCGCTGACTGCCGTGACTATCTCGTTCTTCCTGCGGACTTTCTGGGGCAGCGCCCGGCCGTTCCTGGTCGGAGCCGTCCTCTGCTGGGTCATACTGATCGGCCTGATCAAGGGGTGGATGCCGTCTAAGTTCGCCCCATAACCAGCTTCGCCGTGCCCGAATGGCGGCGAGCCGGGGATCAGCGAAGCCAGGCAGGGTCGTGAATTCTGCCAGGTGCAGCGGAACCGGACTGCCCGTCGTGGCGTCGGCAAGGCCGAGCGGAACAAGCCGGCAGGCCATCCCCCTCCGGCTCGACCACGATATGGGTGATCGCCCGTGCGACCGGGTCTACGACCGCGAAGGATTATGAGATTCCCGCTTGTCGGCCCGCTGCTGGATGCCACCAAGGCTCGTGGCTTCGCCCCGGCTGTGGCCGTGCTGGATCGTGGCTACGACGCAGAGACCGTGTACGAGACGGTTGAGGGTTGAAGGTCGATGCGAAACTTCGGACTCAGATAAGACGCTAACTGTTTTAAACGATCATTGGCGCTGTCCGCTCATGCCGCCGGCAGGGCGAGCGGGTCGTTGTCAGAGGCTCTCGGCATACTGGCGACGACACGTTGCCACCACCCGGGGAGAGACCGATGGCCGTCAGCTTCCAGCTGGTGATCGACTGCGCTGACCCGGAGCCGCTCGCGCGCTTCTGGGCCGCCGCACTGGGATACGGCCTTGAACCGCCTCCCGATGGCTTCGCCAGCTGGGATGCGTACTGGCGAGACGTCGGAGTGCCCGAGGATGAGCTGGGCACTGGCGCGGACTGCATCGTCGATCCCGGCGGGCGGGGGCCGCGGATCTGGTTCCAGGTCGTACCCGAGCGCAAAACGGTCAAGAACCGGCTGCACCTCGACATCGGTGTCAGTGGCGGCCGCGCGGTTCCGATCGGGACGCGCCGGCAGCGCGTCGACGCGGAGGCGGGCCGTCTGGCCGGTCTCGGTGCCGTGCTCGTCGGTGTCCTGAGCACCGAAGGCCTCGACCACTACGCCGTCGCGATGAAAGATCCTGAGGGCAACGAGTTCGACATCAACTGACGGCCGCCGCTGCCCCGGCCGCTCGTTCATCTGTCCGCGATCTCGCCTGGCGTTCCCCCGGAACGTCCGCTCGTGCCGCTGACGGCGCGTCGGGTCAGGTCTGATGAGGTCGCCTGCCGGCCGCCGCCCGAGTCGGCGCACGTCGGCCGCGACGGACGGTCAGTTCAAGCAGATCGCTCACCGAACCGATCCGAGGTTTGGACCTCAGGCTATGTCGATCGACATCATCACGGTGAGTGAGAGGGGATGATCGGGGAGAACGCTCACCGAGCCGCCGTTCGGCGCGGACGGTCTTGCTGCCTCGGGATCGCCTAGGTACGTCCGAACAGGACGATATGCGCGTGCGGTCCCGCCTCTGCGTGCCCAGGCCTGGGGAACCTGCGCCAGTGGTATGGTGACTGGTATGGCGACACGGAAGGTCACCGTCACGCTCGACGAGGTCCAGCTCGACCAGATCCGGGCCCTGGTACAGGCCCGGACCGCGTCAAGCGTGTCCGGGTTTGTGCAGCACGCGGTCGCCGTGGCCCTAGATGACGTCGCGGGATGGGGCGCGATGCTCGCTGACGCGCTGCGGCAGACCGGCGGCCCGCTGTCCGACGACGAGCGCGCCTGGGCCGACGATGTGCTCGGCACCAGTACCCGCCCAGCTGCCTGATGCCCGGCGTGACCATGGACGCGGGTGGCCTGATAGCCCTGGACCGAGACGACCGGCGCATGGTGGTGCTTCTGGCCCGCGCCAGGGAAACAGGTGCCCGCGTTACGGTGCCGGCGTCGGTCCTGGCTCAGGCCATCCGCAGGCCGGACAGGCAGGCCCGGCTCTCGCGGCTCATCCGCCAGCCCACGACCGACGTCATCGATCTGGGCCGGGTGGATGCGACCAGCGTCGGCAGGCTGCTGGCCGCCAGCGGAACGTCTGACATCGCCGATGCTCACGTGGTGATCTGCGCGCGCCGCGCTGACCAGCCCGTCGTCACGTCGGATCCCGGTGACCTGCGACAGCTTGACCCCACTCTCCAGCTGATCCCGCTATAACCGCCCCGGTGCCGAGCGTCCGCCGACCGCCAGAAGCCCCGCCGTCACGACGGCTCGCTATGCGCGACGCCGCGCGAACAGGCTGATCTGTGCGGT
>Ga0302184_10001489_pt1 | contig 15111 bp, 14 predicted proteins | sample I_Palsa_N3_3_FD_200233 | JGI IMG/M metagenome (GOLD analysis project Ga0302184, IMG submission 200233) | Peat permafrost microbial communities from Stordalen Mire near Abisko, Sweden - I_Palsa_N3_3 | ecosystem: Environmental > Terrestrial > Soil > Palsa > Peat permafrost | place: Sweden...
TGCCGTCGATGCCCAGGGCCACCACGTCCCGCACGCGTAGCGGCATGTCGGGCTCGATCAGCAGCTTCTGCGGCACATACCCGACCACCGGGCCCCGGCGCCGCCGTCCGGGCCGCTGGCCCGGCTCGGAGCCGGCTACGGTGACCGTGCCCGAGGACGGCGGCTGGAGCCCGAGGATCACCCGCAGGATCGTGGTCTTGCCTGCACCGTTCGGGCCGATGAGGCCGGTGAACTCCCCCGGCCGGATGGCGAAGCTGACGTCGTTCAGGATCTCGCGGCCGGACAGCCGGACGCTGATCCCGTCGAGCCGGAGCAGCTCGTCGGAGCGGGGAAGGCGCGCGCTGGTGGACGTCACAGTTTCTCTGCCGACTTCTTGTGGGCTACGGCCTGCTGAAGGTCGTTGGTCTCGGCCAGCATCCAGGTCTGGTAGGTGTAGCCGGGAGTTGGCATTGTCTCGTAGACCCCCACGACCGGGACGCCGCTGCGCTGGGCCAGCGAGATAAACGACTCCGTCAGGCTATCGGTCACCTGCTGGTTGTAGAGAAAGACCTTCACCTTGTGCTGGGTGAACAGGCTCCGTTCCAGCGCGACGTCCTGGGCCGAGGGGTCCACGCCGTTCATGATGTCGGCCTGGAAGGCGAAGGGGGTCTTGATGTCGGCCCCCGCAGCCTGCAGCATGTAGTCCGCGACCGGCTCGGTAACCGCGACCGGGGTGTCCGGATACTTAGCCTTGAACGCGGCGACGGCCTGGTCCCACGCGGCGAGCGACCCGATGAAGGTACGCGCATTGGCCCTGAAGTACGAGGCATGTGCGGGCTGCAGCGAAGCCAGGTCCGCGGCGACGGCGTTGGCCACGGCCGGCATCGTGGACGGCTTGTACCACAGGTGCGGGTTCGGCGTGCTGTCCGGCAGGCCGAGCAGATTCTGCACGTCGATGACCTTGCGGCTCGCGTCGGGCACGGCCCGCTCGATCGTATTCATGAACGTGTCGTAGCCGACGCCGTTCTGCACGACCAGCTGGGCTGCGCTGACCTCGCGGGCCACGCTCGTGCTGGCCTCGAACGTGTGCGGGTCGGTGTTCGGGTTGCTCATGACGGCCGACGTCGTGACGTACTTGCCACCAACCTGCTGGATGACGTTGGCGTATTCGTTTTCCGCGCCGACGGCCACGATGGCGTGGCCCGAACTGGCCGACGCGCCGGCCGCGACGCCGGAGGAGCACGCGGCGGCGAGCAGGGCGGCACCGAGGGCGACAGCAGCGGCCAGGGACTGGCTAAGTCGGCGCATGGCCATAATGATAATCATTTCTATTTGGAGCCGTCAAAACGAGGTGTACGGTGCGGTTGTGACCACGTCAAAGCCGGAACCCGCCACCGGGACGCCGCCCCGCGGCACCAAGGTGCGCGGCACCAAGCAGGCGGCGGCGCTCGCGGCCGCGCTGGAGAACCTCCCCGGCTTCTGCAGTGCCCAGCAGATCCACGCCGAGCTGCGGCGGCGGGGAGAGCACATCGGGCTCACCACCGTCTACCGCCACCTCCAGGTGCTCAGCGAGGAAGGCGCGGTCGACGCCATCCGCGACGACAGCGGCGAGACCCTCTACCGCCGGTGCGAGACGAGCGCCCACCATCACCATCTGACCTGCCGGAACTGCGGCACGAGCGTCGAGGTGGAGGGCCGGGCGGTCGAGCAGTGGGCCGAGCGGGTCGCCCGCGACGCCGAATTCACCGACGTGGGCCACACGGTCGAGCTCTTCGGCCTGTGCCCCGCCTGCGCGCAGTGTTAGCCCGGCCCGTAAAACGGCGCGCGGGCCTGACCAGGTGTATCGGTTCCATTTACGAATACTGTGGCGAGGCCGCCACCGGGCATGCGCAGATCAAGCGGGCACACGTCCGGCTGCTCCCGGAGCGCTGCCTGAACGGCCGCGGCCGCATCCGACGCCCCCGCGCAAACCTCAAAGCGCGCATCGCCGTCGAGCGCCCGTCGAACGTCCTCACGTGTCGGCGCATGGTCGTCGGCGAAAATGACGGGGAATGACGGCTCTTTAGCGGCGCTCACAGTATTGCCTCCACCTCGGTGCCATGTCCTGGTATGGCAGAGATCTTCAGGCCACCGCCCACGGAGCGGGCACGCTCGCGCATAGAGACGAGCCCGAAGCCAGCAGCAGGGCCTGCGGGATCAAAACCGCGTCCGGTGTCGCTAACGCTTAGCCGTACGCGCGATCCGTGACGCCGTAGGCTCAGGCTTACCTGCCCGGCACCGCTGTGCCGGGCAGCGTTAGTGACCGCCTCGCACGCGATCCGCACGAGTGCATCGGAGTGCGCTGCCGGGAGCGAGATGCCCGGGACGATATCAAGCTCCAGGGCGACGCCGAACCGCTCCGCCGCCTCGCCCACCGCCTCCGCGAGCTCATCCTCTACGGTCGCCCGGTCGAGAGCCGCGAGCCTGCTGATCACTTGCCGGGAGTCCAGCCGCGCGCGTTCGGTAGCGCGGCGCAGACGAGTCAGCGTCTCCTGCTCAACACTGCCGGCCAGTGAGTCAAGGTTGCGCGTCAGGTAGGCCAGCTCCTGCGCGAGCCCGTCATGCAGGTCGCCCGCGATCCGCCGGCGCTCGCTGACCACCATTGCTTCCGACAGGGCAAGCCAGTATGACCAGATTTCGCGCATCGAGCCTATGAGGAGGACCACGTAGAAACACAGACGGAAAACGTCGCCGACGGAGACCACCCCGACGTACACCGACGGGTAGAGGAAGTAGTTGATGTGGCTAGCCGCGGCGAAAACGGCAGCGATTGCCAGCCAGCCGAAGAACTCGTCGTCCAGCCGTCGCGACCTGTTCAGGTAGCCGACCGCGGCCACACCGCCTACCACTGCGGTCAGCATCTCCAGGACAAGCACGGCAGGTTCGGCATGAAGCATCGGTCGCCCGGGCGGCTGGGCCGCGGGCTCGGCGGTGACCGCTGTGGGCAGGTGGGCGGCCAATACCCAGCCGAGCAGGACTGTCAGAACGAGGCCGGCGATCATGCACACCACGACGGTCAGCTGGGCCCGGCCGATTCGCCGCATCGGCCTGGCCGGCACGAATGCCGCCACGCCGAACAGTAGGCAGCCCATCGAGCGGCTGATGGTTGCCGACCAAGCGACGTAGCTGCTCGCACCGAGACCTGCGAGCGTCGGCACAGAGCCGAAAAAGACATTCGAGAACGTGATTACCCCGAGCGCGCTCGCCAACGCGAGGTCGGTCAGACGGCCACGCCGCCGAAGCCGGCCGAACGCGAGGAAGCCGGCCAGCAACGCTATGAGCGAGGCTGCCGTTTGGAGCGCTACCTGCAACTCTGGCTGGCCGAACGCGAAACGAGAATTGGGGTGAAGTGCAACAACGGCTGTGGTCCCACCTGCTACCACGGCCGCCACGATTGCAAGATCGCGTTTGCCCCCCATCGGCCCGCAGCTTAGGCGTGAATTGAAGCGCCGGCAACCCCCGCACAAGTGTCCGGACAAGTCGCGCTGTGGCATAATGTGCTGCCACGGAGTCATAGACTGCGTAAATAGCGTTACAGGCCGGTGGAATCTCTCCACCAAAGATGCGGAATATGGCAGCAACGCAAATTAGTCATCACTAGACACTGCCGGGAATCGCAATGCGTCACCAATGACCGACAGATTCTGGCTGCGGCGCGCTCAGGAATTACCAATCCGCCACAGCAGTCACGATCGCCGGATCAACGCGGGCTGCGCCAGCAAACTCGCTCCCCATATCCGCGGGAACGATTTCGACGTCCTGACCCACCTGACCTGCCGCGCCTGCGAGACGAGCGTCGAGGTGGAGGGCCGGGCGGTCGAGCGGTGGGTCGAGGGGGTCGCCCGCGACGCCGGATTCACCGAGGTGGGCCATACCGTCGAGCTCTTCGGGGCTGTGCCCCGCCTGCGCGCAGTGTCAGCCCGGTGTTAGCCCGGCCCGTAAAACGGCGCGCGGGCCTGACCAGGTGCTGTTTCATTTACGAATCAATGAAACAGCACCTGGGCAGGCCCGCGCCGGCCCCCGGACCTGTACGGGCCGGGGGCCAGCTTGTCTACCGGGTGGCCGGTCAGGCGGCCATCGCGTGCTCGGCCGTGGCAGGCTCCAAGGCCAGCCGGAGCACGTCCCGCACATCCGTCATCGGGTGCACGGTCAGCTTCTCCAGCACCTCGGCGGGCACGTCGTCGAGATCCGGCTCGTTCCGCTTCGGGATCAGCACCGTGGTGATGCCAGCCTGGTGGGCGGCGAGCAGCTTCTGCTTGACGCCACCGATCGGCAGCACCCGGCCGGTGAGGGACACCTCGCCGGTCATGGCCACGTCGTCGCGGACCCGCCGGCCCGACAGCAGCGAGGCCAGGGCGGTGGTCATCGTGACACCGGCACTCGGCCCGTCCTTCGGCACCGCGCCCGCAGGCACGTGGATGTGCACACCGCGGTCCTTCAGGTCACCGACCGGGAGCTCCAGCTCCGCGCCGTGCGACCGGAGGAACGACAGGGCGATCCGGGCCGACTCCTTCATCACGTCGCCGAGCTGTCCGGTGAGGGTCACGCCGGTCTCACCCGTCTCCGGGTCGGCCAGCGAGGCCTCGATGAACAGCACGTCGCCACCCGCTCCAGTGACCGCCAGGCCGGTGGCCACGCCGGGCACCGAGGTCCGGCGCTCGGACTCGCCAAGGCTCGTCTCCGGGGTGAACCGCGGACGGCCGAGGTAGTCCCGCAGGCCCTCCTTGGTCACGGTCACCGGAAGCGTCGCCTGGTCCAGCGCCACCTTCGCGGCGATCTTCCGCAGCACCCGGGCGATGGCACGCTCCAGCGAGCGGACACCGGCCTCCCTGGTGTACTCTGCGGCCAGCATGTGCAGAGCGTCCTCGCCGATCGTCACCTCGTCCGGCTCAAGCCCGGACTTCGACAGCTGCCGGGGCAGCAGGTGGTCCCGGGCGATGACGACCTTCTCGTCCTCGGTGTAGCCGTCCAGCTGCACCAGGTCCATCCGGTCCAGCAGCGGGCCCGGCACGGTCTCCAGCACGTTCGCCGTGGCGATGAACACCACGTCCGAGAGGTCGAGCTCGACCTCCAGGTAGTGGTCGCGGAAGGTGTGGTTCTGCGCGGGGTCGAGGACCTCGAGCAGTGCGGCCGCCGGGTCACCCCGGTAATCCGCCCCCACCTTGTCGATCTCGTCCAGCAGGACGACCGGGTTCATCGAGCCCGCCTCGCGGATGGCCCGGACGATGCGGCCCGGCAGCGCGCCGACGTAGGTACGCCGGTGACCGCGGATCTCCGCCTCGTCCCGGACGCCGCCGAGCGACACCCGGACGAACTTACGGCCCATGGCCCGGGCCACCGACTCGCCGAGCGACGTCTTACCGACGCCGGGCGGGCCCACCAGCGCGAGGACGGCGCCGCTGCGGCGACCGCCGATCACGCCCAGGCCGCGGTCGGACCGGCGCTGGCGCACGGCCAGGTACTCGACGATGCGCTCCTTGACGTCATCCAGGCCGGTGTGGTCCTCGTCCAGGATCCGCCGGGCTCCGGCGATGTCGTAGGCGTCCTCGGTGCGGTCGTTCCACGGGATGTCGAGCACGGTGTCCAGCCAGGTCCGGATCCAGCCGACCTCGGGCGACTGCTCGGCGGTGCGCTCCAGCTTCGCGACTTCCTTCATCGCCGCGTTGTGCACATCCTCGGGCAGGTTGGCCGCCTCGACCCGGGCCCGGTAGTCGTCCTCCTCGGTGGAGGGGTCACCGGACAGGTCGGCCAGCTCCTTGCGGACCGCGGCGAGCTGCTGCCGCAGCAGGAATTCCTTCTGCTGCTTCTCCATGCCCTCCTGGACGTCCTTGCGGATCGACTCCGCGACGTTCAGCTCGGCCATGTGCTCCTTGGTCCAGCCGATGACCAGCTCCAGCCGCTCGACCAGGTCCGTGGTCTCCAGGATCTGCAGCTTCTGCGCGGCGTTCAGGTAGGCCGAGTAGCCGGACCGGTCGGCGATGGCCGACGGGTCGTCCAGCTGCTGGATCGCGTCCACGACCTGCCAGGCCCCGCGGTTCTGGAGCATAGCGATGACCAGCGACTTGTATTCCTTGGCCAGCTCGTCAGCGCGCGCGCCGCGGCCGGTCTCTTCGATCACTGTGCCCTCGACCCAGAGGGCGGCACCGGAGCCCGTCGTGCCCGAGCCGATCCGCACGCGGGAAATCCCGCGCAGGACCGCTCCCGGCTCGCCGCCGGGCAGGCGCCCCTCCTGATCGACAACGGCCAGCGTGCCCACTCCGGCCAGGCCGCGGTCGGAAAGCCGGGGCACCAGCAGGACGCGGGGCTTGGCCTCGGACCGGATGCCCGGAACCCGCGCCGCCGCCGGGACACGCGCCGCGTCGATCGCGGCCCGCACCTCCTGCTGGGAAGTCTCAAGCGGCACCACCATCCCGGGCAGGACAACCTCGTCGTCCAGGGGCAGCACCGGCAGTGTGAGCTGTTCGCTCATCTGGCCTCCAAAAGTTGAGTCAATCACACTCAATAAAGAAGAGGCCGAAATAATTTCCTGTGCATGTTCTCTCTGAGCGAAGCGCCGGCCGGATGCGGACAAACCCGCTCTGAACTGGGAGAACAACTGGCCCCGGCGGGGCTGGGCGGTAGGTGCTTCCTACGATCCTGCTGGCTACCTGATGGCCGAGCCGCTCGAGCAGCGGCACGACGGCCTGGCCGGTGGCCGGGAATAGGGTGTCGGTGAGACACGTGACGAACAGGGCTATCCGCATCGGCACCGTTTCCTCCCACGTCGTGGGTCGCCTCAGTCAGCACGTCACCGGACGAGTCCGGAGCCGGGCCGGCCTGGACGCGTGCACTGTACTGCGCTACACATCGGATGTATTTACCAGTGCCAGCCGAGAACCAGTGCTGGCTGAGAATCAGTGCCAGCCGAGAACCAGTGCCAGCCGAGTAACGAGCGGGCCAGCCGAGTATTGAGCGGGCCAGCCAGGCAAACGAGCGGGAGGACGCGCATGAGCGAGCCGGGAACGGGGCCGGGCAGCGGATCCAGCGGTAGTCCGGGCGGCGCGGGCGGCGAATTCGACGGGCTGTCCGCGCTCGTGACCGGCGGCGCCTCGGGCATCGGACTTGCCACGGCCAGACTGCTGGCCAGCCGGGGGGCGCGGGTGGCGATCCTGGACCGGGACCTGGCCGATTCCGGCCACGATCTGGTCAGCGTCAAGGCCGACGTGACCGACGATGACGCGGTGCGCAGCGCGGTCGGCGAGGCCGTCGTCGCACTGGGCGACCGGCTCGACATCCTGGTGAACAACGCCGGGATCGGGGCCGCAGGGACGGTGGAGGACAACTCCGACGAGGAGTGGCACCGGGTCCTGGACGTCAACGTGCTCGGCATGGTCCGGACCAGCCGCGCCGCGCTGTGGCACCTGCGCCGCGCCGCGGCGGACAAGGGCCGGGCCGCGATCGTGAACACCTGCTCGGTGGCCGGCGTCGCCGGGCTGCCGCAGCGGGCGCTGTACTCCGCCAGCAAGGGCGCGGTGTACGCGCTGACGCTCGCGATGGCCGCCGACCACGTGCGGGAGGGCATCCGGGTGAACTGCGTCACGCCCGGCACCGCAGATACTCCATGGATCGGCCGCCTGCTCGACGCCGCTCCCGACCCCGCGGCGGAGCGCGCCGCCCTCGAGGCCCGCCAGCCCATGGGCCGGCTGGTCTCGGCCAACGAGGTCGCGGCCGCCATCGCCTACCTCGCCAGCCCGCTGGCCGGGGCCACGACCGGCACGGCCCTGGCCGTGGACGGCGGCATGTCCGGGCTGCGACTAAGGCCGCCAACCACCTCCTGAAGCCCGGACCGGCACCGGCCCAGGCGCGTGGCCATGTCCCAGGAGACCCGGAGATTTCTGGGCTCCGTTACGGCCCGGACGCTACGGATGGCTCAGTCCGGCCGTTCGCTGCTCCCGGTGTCACGCCTGGCCTGCAGGGAAGAAATCTTGGCCGGCGCCCTTGCGACCACCAGGCGCCGGCCCCCGGTCACCGGCCCAAGCGAGCGCGGGGGAACGCCATGAGCACCATCCTGGGGTTTGACACTTACGACTTCAGGTTCCCGACGTTGACGGACCTCGACGGTTCCGATGCGATGAATCCGAGCCCGGACTATTCGGCGGCTTACGTCGTCATCGCGGGCCTGCCCGTTACTTCCGGGCGGTCAGCCGGAGCTTGGGCTGATTGTCCCAGGGATCGTGCCAGTCATCCATTAGCTGCGCTGTGAACCCATACTTGGCGGCGAGACCGGTCAGCGTTTCCGTCCGGTAATAGAAGTCCTCGTGGTGGACCTGATACTCATCGCCGGCTGCCCGGTAATAAGTGAAGTCGAACATCGCACCCGGCGCCATAATCCGCCCGACGTTGGCGATGCATTGCTCAATCACCTCGATCGGGCAATGCGTGAAGACGCTGTTCGCATGCACCACGTTGAAGTAGGAGCCTGGGAAAAAACCCAGGGTCAGGTCGGTAACTATATTGAGCTGGGGCAGCTTATCCTGGAGCTGATCTTCCACGATCACCTGCTGTGCCGACAGCAGAATCTCCGGCGAGATGTCGATGCCGTAGTAATGGCCGGGGTCCAGATATCCGATGAGATGCCGTCCGGCCCGCAAGTTACCGCAGCCGATTTCGAGTACCCGGTCGGTGGGCTTGAGGCCATGCTCTATCAGGTAATCAGACTGCATCTGGCCGAACTGGACCCATTGTTCACGGCTTCTGCTGCCGACGGCGCTCTCGAGATTCCGCGTTGCCTTGTATCTCATCACCGAACGGTAGTAGTCCACATGACTGCGAGAATTGGCCCTTAGCCAGGCATCCACGCATACGCGACGTATGTAAGGCAAGATCTGATCGGGATGCCGGGCGGCGAACTTAAGCTTGTATGAGAGGCGGGACCGGTTGCTCAGTACCATACACATTCTCCTTGAGTACTTGCCTCGCGGTCCTGCGGGGGTATCCGCAAGATCTAGGGCGAGAAAGTAGCAGGTTCGGAAGGCTCGCCTTTCCTCGGCACGTTCTGCACCGGTAGCGGAACGGCTCGCGGCCCGGGCAGTGCACTGCGGATCTGCCCGTACCGCCGGAAGAGACGGTCGAAGGCGTTGAAAAGAGGAGGATGACCTCTGATTTGCCGGATAGCCCAGGCTGCGGAAACACCGCGCGCCCAGTTGGCCGCCGCGAGCGGGGACCGCCGGGTGACAGCCCCCTCGGCGACGAAGATATCGCGGCTCTTCATGATTTCCTTGTAATGCTTGGCCCCCTTGCCAAGGTCGACCAATTCAGCTCCGTCAGCTGCCGCCGCCTCCACCATCCGCAGCATATGGATCAGGCCCGGTGAATAGGCACCGTAACTGGCGTTGTATGCAGGAAACCAATAGGCCATGACCCGTTCGGACCGGATACCGAAATGGGCGGCGACCGGGACATCTTCGGCGTAAAGTACCGAGAGCATGCCACTGAAATGGTCGGTTCGGGTGCCGAGAAGCGCCTCTAGGAGCGCCACGACCCACGCACGACTGAACCGGTCGACACGGCCGGTCCGGCGGTACTGGTCGGACTTCCAGGCCATGAGCGAGTGCAGGGCACCCACATCGCTCGAGTCTGGTACGAAACGAAGCTTCCCGGCCTCCCGCTCAAGCTTTCGCGCTTTACGGGCCGCACCGCTGCAGAAACGAGGCGCGGACGACTTTAGCGCCTGGTAGTAAGCGCTGTAGCCATCCGCCAGGTCGATGACCGGTGAGGGCAGTACTGCGGCCTGATAGCGCTCGAACGGCAACTGGCCCGCGACCAGGTGATCAAACTGCCAGACGGACACATTGCAGGCCCGCAGCAGCGTGCGCGGATCCCAGTCCATCCCCGGTGCGTGGATCAGGCCCTGGCAGTCGGTCAGGCCAGCTGCGATGGGGACACCAAGACCCAGCCTGCGCCGTTCGAAGGGAAGGAACCCGGTGATCACTGGTCCGTCAGCGAGGACGGCGACCCGGGCGCCGGGCTGCTGTCGGCCGACTGCGACCGTGAACTCAGGGCTCAGGAAGGGATTGGCCAGAGCATCCGTCCCGGCCTGTAGGGAATGCCAGGCGGCGATCTCCGCAGGCCCCAGGTCATCAGGATGGATAACTGATATCTGCACCAGAACAACCTCTCTACGCCCGTCGACGCCCGCCGGGCGGTAATCCCTGACCGCCCGGCGCGGTTATTCTGCGCTACTCCCGCGCTTGGCACAGTTAGGCAGCCTTCGCGGCCACGGCCCCGCTCACGCGGCGGGCGGTGAACTTGGTCCCGCATACGAACCGCATCACCGGTCCGAAGGTTGCGGCAGCCGTCAAGCTGGTGAAGTACAGCCCCGGGACCGACGACTCGAACGAAGTGGACAGATCTGGCCAGCCGGCCAGGCATCGCACCTTGCCGCGTAGTTCAGGAGACAGGAAGCCAAGCCGACTGAGGTCGACCCGGTAACCGGTGGCAGCGAGGACGTGATCCACCACCAGATCATGCGTCTGGCCAGCAGAAGCCACGGTCAGCAGCACCTTGTCACCTTCCCGGCGCGCCCGGACCACGCGGTGCCCGTCGAGGACCGGAACCTTGCCCACGACCCGGTCCTTGAGCCACCAGGCACCGAGCGGGCCGAGCACCCGCTTGACCAGCTTGAGCCGGGTATCGGCGGGCAGATAGGGAAACAAGCCGGTGGCGTGACTGAAGGGATAAATGCGCCAGGTCGGGCCGAGCGGCGAGTTTGGTTCCGGGAGCAGGCTGAGTACTCCAGAGCGAGGCTCTTTGGGCGGGAGGCCCCATCGTGCCTGGCTTCGAACCAGCACCCGCACCCCAGCTCCGGCCTCGTGCAGCAGCGCTCCAGTCTCGAGGGCCGACTGACCCGCGCCGATGACGGCGATCTCGCGGCCTCTGAAGCGTGTCAGGTCACGATGCTGTGAGCTGTGTGATACGAGCCCATCCGGCGCCGGACCATCTGGCGCGGCTGCGGCCAGTTCAGCCGGGACGTGAGCGAAGCCGTTCAGGCCGCTCGCCATTACCACCGTCCCGGTCTCGAGTTCTTCGCCCGAGCTGAGGGTGAGGTGAAAACGCCCGGCTGCGTGATCGAGGTGGTTCACCTGCTCCGACTCAACGTCGGGAAGCAGTTGCTGCTGAAACCACTGGCCGTAGCGGACAAACATCTCGATAGGCACGACCTGATGCCCTGTGAGCGGCTGCGTTCCGCTGGCTGCGGAGAAATCGGCGAGGCCATAGCCCGGGGTAGGCGCCGACAAATCCGAAGCGTCGGGAGCAGACTTGAGGCACATGCCGACCGGCATGTGCCGACGCCAGCTCGACATCACATCGCCGAAGACGCGAACAGGTACACCGCGGCCTCGCAGGTGCGCCGCGACCGAGAGCCCGTACGGCCCGGCTCCGATGACAGCAGTCGGCTTGGCAGTTCCCGTCATTGCATTCCGTCCTTCCCCGTCGAATGAGACTGTCCCCGCCGGGAATGGTCCCGGCGGAACTGAGTGAGTGCCTCCGCCAGCGGCTTGCCAAGACGTGGCCACATAGCAATAAATGGGAGCGGATCGTCCTGCGCCAGCCACGCCAGTTCGGTCGACGTATGGTGCGGCATGGGTGCCGCAGAGGGATAGCCGCGATTGCCTCGGTAGGAAAGCCGGGCGGGCAGGTCGATGTGCTCCACAACAATCCTCCGGCCGCCGAGCTGAGAGCTGGCCGGAACCGGACGTCCGGTGAGATCGAGATGCAGGGCGCGTACCACGTCAACGCCCTCGGCCGTCTCAAATAGACGGAACTGGTTGCCCACCCGCGGATTAAAATCCACCAGTTTGTACTGGCCATCGCGCTTGTCAAGACGCCAGTCAAGGTCGGCGATACCCTGGAATCCGATCTCCTTGCAGAGGCGTTCCGCCAAATCGGCCAGCACATCATTCGGTACGGCATAGGCCGAGGCCGTGGCACCGGTATGGGGTGGCCAAGAGCGGACTTTGAGCCCGGTAAAGGTGAGCAGGCAATTTGAGCTGTCGTCACAGTACAGGTGAACAAACCAGTCCTCCGCGTGCTCGCGAGGGATGTACTCCTGCACAATCACGTTGGGCGCCTCATCCGCTGCCGGAGTGATCGCCAGCAATTCGTCGGCGCTGTGCAGGACAGAGCTGTGGGACACGACAGGAGCGCGCCGCCGGACCCACGGCTCCGCGTTCTTCACTACTACCGGGAAGGTGGCGCTCGCCGCGAACGCCGCCAGTTCGCTACCGGTCGCCGGGCATGACGTGACGGGTGCTGGGATTCTATGCCGCCGACACATCTCGTAAAGCTTCTGTTTGCTGGCCAGGGCCCGCGGCAGGCTAGGTTCGACCGGCGGGAAAAGGAAATACTCGGACAGCTCAGCCGCGTACTCAGCGATTAGAATGGCAGCCTCATCGTCCATGGGAACGATGACCGATCGCTTCCCGAGACGCTGTCCTATTTCTCGCAGCTGCGCGGTGAGGACGACTGGATCCTCCAGCCCGGTCGGTCGCCAGAAAAAGCGGCCGGTGCAATAGCGCGACACTGCAGTAGGCGTCAGCCGGTCCTCCGTTATGGCGTACACAGGGATGCCGAGGCGGCCGAGGGTGCGGACTGCGGCTACGCCCCCGGAGTGCAGCGGATACTTGCCCACCTTGAGAATGAGCGCCGGAACTTGCCGATCCGCCGTGAAGGTGGCCGTGATCACCGGCACCCATCTCGCTGTAGGACGGCCGGCTGCGCGAGCTGGAACAAAGGATGTAGGGCACGTACGGTTACGGCCATATCACGCCGGGCACCGGACGCCGGGCAAGCCACATCAGTCCCCAAAATCCCCCCCCCCAAATTACTGTAAAGTAACAGATCAGCCCAGCTTCTGCGGAAATAAGGAAATCAGACATCTGCCACATATTAGCGACGTATCAGTGCAGCCGCAGGATGACGGCAGCTAGATCACGGAATGGTAACGGCTTGCTGGCCAGCACACTTTTGCCTGGTCACGGTGCCTACGTCCCAGACAGACCATGGCCCATGGGCCGCCTCGAACGTCCGGGTCCGGCGACCGGTTTGGATGGGGCCGAGCCAGGGGTGGTATCCCGGTTGGCCAAGGAGGCCGATAGAACGGTCAGATGCCGGAGCTTCCCGAGGTCGAGACCGCCCGCAGCCTGATCGGCGATCAGGCCCTGAACCGCCGCATCGTCGCCGTCGACGACGCCGACGCGTTCGTCTGCCGCCCGCACACCCCCGGGCAGCTGCGCGACGCGCTCGTTGGGCGCACGCTCACGTCGGCCCGGCGGCGTGGCAAGACCATGTGGTGCGAGACCTCCGGGGTGAACGGATCGCCCGAGCCGGGGCCCGAGCTAGGTATCCACCTCGGCATGGGAGGCCGGATCGTCGTCACGGCAAGCGACCGGACGACGGAGGGCGGCGGACGCGGGCCGCAGCGGCGCAAGACACGCCCGGGCCGGGAGACAGGCCCGGGCCGGGAGGCGCGCCCGGACCGGGAAGCGGGCCCAGCCCTGGAGGCGCGCCCGGGCAAGCCGGAGTGGAACCGTTTCACGCTCGAGTTCGCCGATGGCGGCCGGCTGGCCCTGTTCGACAAGCGCCGGCTGGGACGGGTCCGGCTGAATCCCGACACCGACGCGCTCGGGCCGGACGCGGAAGAGGTCACGCCGACTCAGTTCCGCCAGCTGATCATGAAGGGCACGATCGCGGTCAAGGCCCGGCTGCTGGATCAGTCCAAGATCGCCGGCGTCGGCAACCTGCTCGCCGACGAGGCGCTCTGGCAGGCCCGGATCCCGCCCGCCACACCGGTAAGCCGGCTGCAGCGCAAGGACGCCGACCGGCTGTACCGGGTCCTGCAGTCCGCACTGGAAGCGGCCATCGCCCAAGGGGGCGTGCACACCGGCGAGGTCATACCGGCCCGCCACCCGGGCGGCACCTGCCCCCGCTGCGGTTCCGAGATGAGGCACAGCACGGTCGGCGGCCGGTCGACCTGGTGGTGCTCCCGGGAACAGGCCCCCTGGCCAGAGCCGGTGGCTCGACCGGCTTGAGCCCGGCCGCCTCACCTCGCGACGCGGGCGGCTTCCCGGATCTGCGCAAGGGCGTTCTCGGCGGTGAGGCAGCCTGCCGTGGTGAGTTCCAGGTTGCCGAGCGACGCCAGGTGGGTCGCCTCGTCCACCGCCGTCACGCAGTCGCCTACCACGTACACCGTGAAGCCGAGGTCGGTCCCGTGCCGGGCCGTCTGCTCCACGGTCAGGTTGGTGGCCACCCCCGTGATGAACACCGTGCTGATCGCGCGGTCCAGCAGCCATCGCACGACGTTGTTCCCGGCCAGCCCGGATAGCTTCTGGTTGTCGGCCACCAGGGCCGCGCTGGCCAGTTCCGACATCTCCGGAATCAGCTGGGCGCCGGGCGCACCCGGCCGGAACATCTCCTGCGCGTCGCCCACCGCTCGCATGAAGGCGGTGTTGCGGATCAGCGAACCCCCGTCGCCGGGAACGGTGAACCGGGTGAAGACCAGCTCCGCTCCCGCGGCGCGGGCCGCAGCGTGGAACTCCACCGCCCGGCCGACCACGCCACTTCGCGCGACCGGCGCACCGAGCATCCCGCCGAAGAAACCCTCCGGCTTGATCACATTGACCTGCCAGTGCAGCGCGAGAACCGCGGCACCCCGTGGACCTGTCATGGATGTGATCTTCCCCGTCAGAGGCCTGGAGAACCGGCGTTCCCCGCGCGGACGTCAGGGCGCCGACGCCAGCCACTGCTCGACGCCGGCGATATGCACCGTGGCCCACGAGCGGGCGACCTCCGGCTCGTGCGCGGCGAGGGCCTCCAGGATCGCCCGGTGCTCGGCGATCGCCCGGTCCTTGGCCCCGGCCTGGGTCAGGCCGCGCCACACCCGCGCCCGGGTCGTCGGGCCGGAGAGCGTCTCCAGCAGCGAGCAGAGCACGCCGCTCCCCGAGCAGGCCGCGATCCGCCGGTGAAACTCCAGGTCGTTCCCGACCAGCGCGCCGGCTTCCGGGTTCGGCCCGAGGCTGTCCAGCAGCGCGTGCAGCCCCTCGGCCTCGTCCGCAG
>Ga0302184_10001494_pt1 | contig 15091 bp, 13 predicted proteins | sample I_Palsa_N3_3_FD_200233 | JGI IMG/M metagenome (GOLD analysis project Ga0302184, IMG submission 200233) | Peat permafrost microbial communities from Stordalen Mire near Abisko, Sweden - I_Palsa_N3_3 | ecosystem: Environmental > Terrestrial > Soil > Palsa > Peat permafrost | place: Sweden...
AACCCGCTAGCCGGCTCGTTGTACCGGGCCGGCTCGTTGTACCGGGCCGGAGCGCGGCCGTCCCAGGTGTCACCGGCGGTCGTGGCGCGGCCGCCCCACGGCGGGCCGTAGCTGTTGCCCGCGGTGCCGGAGCCGCTCCCGCCGCCCGCCAGGGCATCTGCCGGTGCCCGGGAGCGCTCGCCGTCACCTTGCTGGTAGGCCGGCCAGCCTTCTCCCGGGGTCGCGTTCGGCCACCGCTCCTGACGGGGCGGCCTGCGGTGCGACGGGTCGTAGCTCATATCTCCATTCACGGCCCTAGTGGTCCCTGTCGTTTGATGTTTGGCTCACGGGTAACCAAGCGGTAAGAAAGCGCTCCCGGAAGGCTCGGCCGGCTCAGACCCGGATGCCGGCGTCCCGTGCCGGGACCGGCACAGGAACAGGAACAGGAACCGGAACCGGAACAGGCACGGAAACAGGCACCGGCTCGAGGCTCACCCCGCCGCGCCGGCGACGGACCAGCTCACGCACCAGCCACCCTGCCACCACGACCACCACCGGCACCCCATACGCCACGGCATCGTGCAGCCGGACCGGGATCGTGTACCGGCCCAGGTCCGGCTCCGCCGCGTAGTACGCGCCCGCGGCAAAAGCCAGCCACTCCGGCTTGCCGTCCAGCGCGACCAGCATCACCAGCAGCAGCGCATACCACTGGTAGCGCGGGGTGGTCACCGCCAGCGCGGTCGCGGTCATGACCACCGCCCCCTGCCAGGGCCGGTCTGGATCGGAGAACTTCAGCACGGCGAGGCCGGCCGCGGCCAGTATGAGCGCCGCGACGGCCAGGGCCAGCTTCCCGGTCAGGAACAGCCCGATGATCCCGAACCTGGTTCCGTTGTCGTACCCCTCCTGCTGCAGGTAGCCGGGCAGGAACCCGATCACTTTGCTGCCCACCGCCACCACGTGCGGGATGTAGACCACGGTGAACGCGCTGCCCGCAGAGATCGCCACGGTCATCCACCGGCGCCGCAGGACCGCCGGCACGGTCAGCACCGGCGTGACCTTGGTCGCGATGGCCAAGCCGAGCAGCACCCCGCCCAGCGCGGTACGCCGTCTAGTGCGCGCGGTGGCCAGCACCAGCAGCGCCGCCGCCGCGATGCCCACCGCCACCACGTCCACATGGGCCGAGTTGCCCGCCTCCAAGGCCACCGTCGGGCACCACGACCACAGCGCGGCCATCCGCACGTCCCGCCCCAGCCGTCCCAGCCCGAACAGCAGCAGCACGGTGGTCAGCACCGCGACCAGGGCTGTGGTGACCTGGATGGGCGTGGCCGAGTTGCTGCCCGAAGGCTCGTAGTGCACGGCGAGGAAGTACGCCTCGGCCACCGGTGGGTAGATGGTCGGCACGCTCGGCCGGTTGATCAGCGTGCAGCCCGGCACCAGGTCCGCGGAAGCGTGCGCATTTACGAACGAAACAGACAGGCAGTGGTCGGTGCCGGGGTGCCAGAGGAACTCATCCCGCAGCCCGGTCAGCTGCCGGGCGGCGGGTACGTACGCGTAGGGGTCGATGCCCGCCGCCTGCACCCGGCCGTCCCAGATATACCGGTAAAGGTCATCGCTCTCCCGCGGCGGCGCGGACAGCGCGGCCAGTTGGATGGCGATGCCGCCGAGCAGGATGAGCACGACCGAAGTCCGCCGCGGCACCAACCGCAGCAGCCAGGCCGCGGTCAGGAAGACGATCCATCCGAGCGCGATGACCGGCAGCGGCCGTACGTGCGCCGGGTTCAGGCTCGGCCGTACCACCAGCAGGACCAGGCCGGCCAGCGCCATCAGGGCGAGGCAGATGGCGGTTACCCGCACCTTGGCGTTCATAGCGCCAGCATCTCGGCCTCAGAAGGCCCGTCCGGCAAATCCGGCGGATCCGGAAGCGGCAAGCGCCCGATCGACGCGAACCAGCGCCCCTCCACCGTCCAGGTCTCCACCTCGCCGAGCCCGGCGTCCCGGGCCACGTCCTGGATGTGATCCGCTCCCACGAACGCCCACGGGAACCACGCGCTGGCCAGCCCCGCGTAGGTCAGCCGGACCTCCTCCTGGCGCAGCGGCGATCCTGGTGGCTCGACTTCGACCAGGGCCCGGCCCTCGCGCGCGAGCAGTTCCCCGGCCCGGCGCAGCAGCGCGGCCGGGTCGCCGCCGATGCCGATGTTGCCGTCGGCGAGCAGCACCGTCATCCATCGCCCGGTGCCCGGCACCCGGCCGAACACGTCGCGCAGCATGACCAGCGCTCCGGACCAGCGGGCCAGGGTGACCGCGTGCGGGGTGATGTCAATGCCCAGGGCGGGGATGCCGCGCTCGGCCAGGGCCACGGTCAGCCGGCCCGGCCCCGAGCCGATGTCCAGGGTCGGGCCGTCGCAACGGTCCAGGAGGGACTTGTCACCGGGGATCTCGTGCAGCCAGTCGTCGACCGCGAGCGGCACGCGGCTGCCGTCGGCGCGCTCGATGTCCGGCCGCATGCAACCGGCCAGCGCGCTCTCGTAAAGTTCCCCGATCACGCCGAACTCCTTCGTGGTTCTTGATCCCGGGCGGAGACACCCACCAGTGTTAACCGGCCGGATGGCCAGTTCAGGGTTCATCGGGCGGAGCTCACCGAATCGTCATTGTGCTTACGTACTGATGACGGGCCGGGCGGTTCGCCCGGTTTGCTGGCCTGGACGGCCGTTTACGTCTTAACTTGTAGGCGTAACCATTACCGCGCGTAAGAATGGCGGCCAGCGTTGGCTAACAATCCCGATCCTCCGGGGCGGATCGTCGTCGTGGACGACGATCCCACCGTCGCGGACGTCGTTGGGCGGTACCTCATCCACGATGGGCACACCGTCGAGTGCGTGTCAGACGGATATCAGGCGCTGCGCCGCGTGGCCGAGGAGCCGCCCGATCTGGTCGTGCTCGACCTGATGCTGCCGGGCATGGACGGCCTCGAGGTCTGTCGCAGGCTGCGGGCCCGCTGGCCGATACCCGTCGTGATGCTGACCGCCCTCGGCGACGAGACCGACCGCCTGGTCGGCTTCGAGACCGGCGCGGACGACTACGTGACCAAGCCGTTCAGCCCGCGCGAGCTCGCCCTGCGGGTGCGCTCCGTGCTCAGGAGATCCCGCGGGGTCGGCCTGCCGGAAAGGGCTGAGCTGGGCGCCATGACCGATGGCGACCTGGTCGTGGACCTGTCCGCGCACGAGGTCCGGACCGACGGCAAGCTGGTCCAGCTGACCTCGCGGGAATACGATCTGCTGGTCTTCCTGATGCGCAACCCGCGCAAGGCATTCACCCGGGAGCAGCTGCTCAGCGAGGTCTGGAGCTGGACCTTCGGGGACACCTCCACGGTCACCGTGCACGTCCGGCGGCTGCGCGAGAAGCTCGAACCCGACCCCACCCTGCCCCGGCGCATCGTCACCGTCTGGGGCGTCGGATACCGGTACGAGCCGGAGGCAGCGTGAGATTCCTCGCCGGAGGCACTTTGGCCCTGCCCGCCGGCATCCAGTGGTCAGACGTCCTCTACATCACCGAGCGCGTGCTCGGTCTGGCCCTGATCGTCACGCTGATCGGGATCGCGGTGCTGAGGCAGTGCGCGGCCCGTTCGATCAAGCTGATGCTCACGGTCGTGGTGGCCGTCGCGGTGATCTGCTCGCTCCTAGGGGTGGCCGTCATCGCCTACCGCATGATCGGCACCGCTGAGGAGCGCGACGAGATCCTGGACCTGATGGGCATCGCCGGCCTGGCCGCGCTGGTCGTGGCGCTGTTCCTGGCCCGGCGGCTCACCAACGCCAGCCGGGCCATCTCCTACGCGGTGCAAGGCGTCGGCCAGACGGGCGTCTACATCGCCCCGTCGCCGCCCCTCCCGGCCGAGCTAGCTGAACTCTCCGAGGGTCTCACCACCGCCCACGAGCGCCTGGCCAAGGCCCGCTCGCGGGAGCGGGCCCTGGAGGCCAGCCGCCGCGAGCTGGTGGCCTGGGTCAGCCACGACCTGCGCACCCCGCTGGCCGGCCTGCGCGCGATGGCCGAGGCCCTCGAGGACCAGGTCGTGATCAACCCGCGCGAGGTCTCCCAGTACCACACGCAGATCCGCCGCGAGGTGGAACGGCTGACCCTGATGATCGACGACCTGTTCGAGCTGTCCCGCATCCACGCCGGCGCGCTCCGGCTCTCAAGGCGCATGGTCGGCCTGGAGGACGTAGTGGCCGAGGTCGTGGCCAGCGCCGAGCCCGTGGCCCGGGCCAAGAGGGTCAGGCTGACCGGCGCCGCCGTCCGCAACATGCCCGTATTCATCGACAGCGCCGAGATGGGCCGCGCCCTGCGCAACCTGGTGACCAACGCGATCCGGCACACCCCCTCTGACGGTGTGGTCGACGTGCTGGCCGAGGTGCGAAGCGGGATGGCGTGCGTCAGCGTGTCCGACGCCTGCGGCGGGATCCCCCCCGCCGACCTGCCCCGCGTCTTCGACGTGGCCTTCCGCGGCGAGTCCGCCCGCACACCGGGCCCCCAGGAAGGCGCCGGCCTCGGCCTGTCCATCGCCCGCGGCATCGTCGAGGCTCACTCCGGCCAGATCGCCGTCCGCAACACCGGCCCCGGCTGCCAGTTCCTGATCCGCCTCCCGCTGGTCCGCCCCGGCGCTCCGATGCCGAGCCACACCGGCCCCCAGGCGGCCGCCACCGGCCGCCGCGCCATCAACGCGAACTAATCCACGCTCGGATTTTCTCAGCGGAACGGATTGACGACCCGGACGCCGTCATATTCCTGCCCGTCGTTGAGGTCTTCGGACAGGACCTGCGTGCAGCCCAGCGCGCGGGATGCCTCGATGATCGCGGCGTCCCAGTACGAGAGCTGGAAGCGCTCGCGGGTGTCCAGGGCCGCCATCATGATCCCGTTCGTGATGTCCTGCACCGGGAAGCGCCGGAACGATTGGATGAGCAGAACCGCCTGCTGGTGACCGATGGCGTCCAGGCGGCTCGCGCGGGTGGCCTGGACATAGAACTCCTGAAGGACCTGCACTGACAGCGCCAGGTCGCGCTCGGCCAGGATGTCGTTGGCGCGTTTGGCCTTGTCCAGCTCAGCCGGATCGCGGGAGATCGCGTAGAGCAGGATGTTGGTGTCAGCGAACCGCACGATCGTGCACCTCGTCGCGGCTCAGCCGGTCGCCGGCGCGGAACTGGCGGATCCCGGCCTGGACCTCGCGCTGCAGCATCTCGAGCCTGGCGGACTCGTCCATCCGTCCGGACAGCTGCTCAAGGTAGGCCACGACCAGCGCGCTCACCGAGGTGTCACGCTGCGCGGCGGCGACCCGGGCATTGCGGTAGACCTCATCGGGAACCGAGACCGTAATGTTCTTCACAGTTTCACAGTAACACGTTTTCTGTGAGTCACGGTGTCACAGCTCGCGGGCCTTGCGGAGTAATGGCGGCGGCGCAGCGATGGCTGGCTGGTCGTGCCGGGCAGGCCTACATGCAGGCGGAGGCAGCCAGCGCGGGCTCGCGGAGGGCGGCGCGAGCGAACTCGGCCATGCCCTCGGCGAACCCGACCTGGGCCCGGAAACCGAGGTCCGCGTCGGCGGCCGCAGGGGAGGCCACCACGTGCCGGACGTCCCCGAGGCGGTATTCGCCGGTAACGACCGGCTCGAGCCCGCCGCCGAACGCACCGGCCAGCGCGACGGCCATCTCGCCCACCGTGTGCGGCTCGCCGCTGGCCACGTTGTAGCACCGCAACCCGCCAGGGTCCGCGCTGCCGGCCGACCGGTCGACCGCCTCGAGGGCCAGCAGGTTGGCCCGGGCCACGTCACGGACGTGCACGAAGTCGCGCCGCTGGCCGCCGTCCTCGAACACCCGGGGCGGAACCCCGTTCTCCAGGCAGGAGCGGAAGATCGCGGCCACCCCGGAGTACGGCGTGTCGCGCGGCATCCGGGGGCCGTACACGTTGTGGTAGCGGAGCCCGACCGCGGCCCCGCCGGTCATCCGGGCCCAGCTCGCCGCGAGGTGCTCCTGGGCGACCTTGCTCGCGGCGTAGGCGTTGCGCGGGTCAAGCGGCGCGTCCTCGGTCACCGTCGCGGTGCCGAGCGGCTGCGCGCACTGCGGACAGCGCGGCTCGAAACGGCCCGCGGCCAGGTCGGCGGGATGCCGGGGCGCGGGCTGGACCCGGCCATGGGTCGCGCAGTCGTAGGCGCCCTCGCCGTACACCACCATGGAAGAGGCGATCACCAGGCGCGGTATGCCGTGGCGTCCCATGGCCGCCAGCAGCACGGCGGTGCCGGTGACGTTGACGTCCGCGTAGCGGGGCAGGTCGGACAGGTCCACGCCGAGCCCGACCATGGCCGCCTGGTGGCAGACCGCGTCGACCCCGGCCAGCGCCGCGTCGACCGTCGCCGGGTCGCGGACGTCACCGACCACGAGGTCGCCGCTGACCTGCTCGGGCCTGCCGTTGTGCACGGCGGGGGAGAGCGAATCGAGCCCGCGGACGTCATGGCCCGCGGCCTGCATCAGCTCCGCGATATGAGATCCGATGAACCCGGCCGCGCCGGTCACGAGAACGCGCATGACTGCAGCAAAGCACGAGATGCGAGCGGATCGGCCTCCCGGCCGAAACCGTCATACCTCCGTAAGGGCCGATCGGCTCTTTTCCGGCCGTGCTCGGCCTGCGGCCCAAGTACTGTCTGGCGCCATGGAGATCGATGTCGTTCTGCCCTGCCTCAACGAGGCGGGCGCACTGCCCTGGGTGCTGTCCCGGATGCCGCTTGGCTACCGGCCCATCGTCGCGGACAACGGTTCCACCGACGACTCCGCCGCCATCGCCGTCGGCTTCGGGGCCCGCGTCGTGCATGTGCCCCAGCGCGGCTTCGGGGCCGCCTGCCACGCCGGCCTGCTCGCTGCGACCAGCGACATCGTCTGCGTCATGGACGCTGACGCCTCCTTCGACCCGGGCGACCTGCCCGCCGTGGCCGACCCCGTACGGGCCGGCCAGGCCGATCTGATGCTGGGACGGCGTTCGGTCCAGGGCAAGGGCGCGTGGCCGCTGCACGCCCGGATCGGCAACCGGGTCCTGGCCGCCGAACTGCGCCGCCGGATCGGCGTCCCGCTACAGGATCTCGGCCCGATGCGCGCCGCCCGCCGGGAGGCCCTGCTCGCGCTGCCGATGTCGGACCGCCGCTTCGGGTACCCGCTGGAGATGGTGGTGCGCGCCGCGCAGGCCGGCTGGCGGATCGTCGAGACCGACGTGCCCTACTACCCGCGGACCGGGAAGTCCAAGGTCACCGGGACCCTCGGCGGCACGGTCCGGACCGTGCGTGACATGCGCCGGGTGCTCGCCTCCATCACGTCGCCCGCATCAGCGTCGCCCGCATCATGAACGGCCCGGGCGGCAGCGGCCGGGAATACGCCGGCAAGCACCGCACGCCACTAGGAAAGACAAAGCTGGAAAACAACACCCTGGCGGCCCAGCTCATGGTGATCGCCAAGGAGCCCGTGCCCGGCCGGGTCAAGACCCGCCTCACCCCGGCCTACACCCCCGCCGAGGCGGCCGAACTCGCCGAGGCCGCCCTGGCCGACACCCTGGCAGCGGTCGCGTCGACGAGCGTCACCCGGCGGATCCTCGCCCTGGCCGGCACACCCGGCCGCTGGCTGCCGCCCGGCTTCGATGTCATCGCCCAGCAGGGCGGCGGCCTCGACGAGCGCCTGGCCTGGGCCCTGGCTGACGCGCGGGCGACCTGCACGGCTCCGCTGGCGTTCATCGGCATGGACACCCCGCAAGTGACGCCCGCGCTGCTGGCGCAGGCCGTCGAGCCGCTGGTCGCCGGGACCGCGGACGCCACCTTCGGGATGGCCGAGGACGGCGGCTTCTGGCTGCTCGGCCTGCGCGAGATCGATCCGGCCCTGGTGCTCGGCGTGCCGATGTCGCGCTCGGACACCGGTGCGCTGCAGCTGGCCCGGCTGCACCAGGCCGGGCTCCGGGTTCGCCTGCTGCCCGAACTGGCCGACGTCGACACCGCCGACGAGGCCGAGCGGATCGCGGCGGCCACGCCAGGTTCCCGCTTTGCGTCCTGCGTGCGGGCGCTGGGCGACCGGGCCGGCCGACCGCTCGTACCCGCGGGGCTGAACCGCGGAATACCGATCATTTCCGCCGGTTGGCATTACGGCGGTAGCTGAGAGTGGTTAAATACAACTGGTTGTACGAAGTTCGTGAACGTGTCACAGCGCCTGCGAAGTTCTGACCGTGGGCGTCCTGGATTCCCGAACGCCAGCCCGTTACCGGGCCGTCCGCATGGGCAGTGGTCACAGCAACCCGGGAGCACACGCCCGTGCGCTTCCGAAGTCGTCTCAGTAGGAGAAGTACATGCCTCAGGGCACCGTGAAGTGGTTCAACTCGGACAAGGGCTATGGCTTCATCGCCCCTGACGACGGCTCGGCCGACGTCTTCGTCCACCACTCCACCATCAAGATCGACGGATTCCGCACCCTTCAGGAGAACCAGCGGGTCGAGTACACCGCTGGCCGTGGCCCGAAGGGGCCGCAGGCGGAAGAGGTCCACCCGCTGTAACACGGTCACGACACACGCCAGAAGGGGCGGCCCCGGGTTCCGGAGCCGCCCCTTCAGTGTCTTCAGGTTCTGGGCGTTCAGGCCACCGGGCCGGTAACCGTGACCAGGCTGCCGTAGCTGAGGTAACCGTACGCCGTCTCGGCCGCGTCCCAGGGCAGCTCGACGCAGCCCAGGCTCTGGTACCACCCGTAGCTGCCGCGGGGGAACTGGTGCACCGCGTCGCCGCCGTTGAAGTAGTTCGCGTAGTACACCGGATCGTCGTACTTCGTGCCGTCCGGGTTGGTGCCCTTCATGTAGGTGAAGTAGAACTTCAGGTAGACGGGGAAGGTGCCGTCCACGGTGGGGGCGGCGGCGATGCCGGTGTTGGCCGGGCTCGTAAGCACCACGTGGCCGTTGTGCCAGACGGTCAGCGTCTCCGGGGAGTTCTGGTTCGCCAGCGCGTAGGTGTAGCCGTTCGGGTTGTCCTTGCCCTTCGCCACCGCGCTGAGCAGGCGGGACCACACCGTGTTGCCCGCGATCCCGTCCATGGTCAGCCCGGTCACCGACTCGAAGGCCCGCACCGCGCCGACGTCGAGGATGTTGCCCGAGCCGGCCTTCCACTGGTCGGTCAGGGCCGACGGGTAGCCGGACTTCCAGGTGAACGTCCCGGCGGGGGCCTGATACGCGGCGGACAGCTCGGCGTTGGCGTCGGTCCGGCTGATCGCGGCGGTGTTGGCCTTCTGGGTCCAGGTCAGCGGCAGGTAGCCCAGCTGGCTGAGCACCTGCTGCAAGCGCATAGTGCTGAACGACCCGGTGGTAAAGCTCTGGGTCACGTTGGCGGCCAGCAGCCCTCCGGCGCCCGCACTGGCTCCGTCGACCGAGATCATCCCGTTCGCGCCACCGGGGATCTTCAGCGTCACCTTAGTGTTCTGCTTGTAACCGATCGCGGGGGTGAAGACCGCCGTGTCGCCCTCAACCTGCCAGCTGCCCGTGATGTGCGGCGAAAGCGTCGGCATCGGGGTATTCGCCGCGAGCGGCGCGGAGAACTGCACCCGGATCGGGTCCGCCCCGTTGATGCCCTTCGCGCCCGCGGCCGGGGTGACCGACAGCGTCTGGAGCGCGATGGCCGGCTGGTCCGGCCTGGCCGCGGCTGCGGCCTGGGCGGGCGTCACCTGCGCGGCGTGGCTGCCCGGAGACGCGAAGGCGACGATCGCGACCCCGGCCACCAAGACCATCGCCGCGCTGGTGGCGGTCAGGGCCATGCCCCGCCGCCCTTGCCATCGCGACCCGCTCGGTTTGGCTGCGGTGGTCCCGTCACCCTCCAGCACTGGCTGGCGTTTGCGGAACCATCCGGATCGCGACACGGCGCCGTCCCTTCCACAAGATTTCACAATTGAACAACGGTTGGAACGCAGACTTTCGTAGCAAGCAAGGCCGGATAACGGCTCCTCCAACACACAGCTCCTCCAACACACAGACGCGCATCTACACCAAAAGGTTGCCGGCCGGCAGCTATCTCGGCCCGGCAAATGAGCAGACCGTCCGGACCAATCTTATGCTTGCTATGCGTGATCAAGCGATCACCCGTGGTCTGGTCGGGCAGGTGCCGGTTCGTGGTGCGGTCCGCGGCGGGAGGCCGTGCTGGTCAAGAGGATAGCCGCCACCGCCGCTTCGCACCCACCGGGTCGGCCCGGTCACCCCGTCGGCCGGAGCGGACCACCCGGCCGGGCCGCCGCTCGCGACGCCCGCCGCGCGGACCCGCCACCCTCGGCCGGCCATCCGGCAAAACGCACGCGCAATTGCATCCGCCGACGATTACCGGCGGATGGCAATGGCTTTGTTATTTGGCGCGGCATTTGGCGCGGCATCGGCCTGGCGGTCAGCGCCCGAAAATGCGCGGCCCAGCCCGTTAATACACCCGGCTGACGGCCGCTGGCCCGTAATTGCCGGGTCGCGGCGACGGCCCTCAGGGCCGACCGCACCGAAATCTCCGCCCTACCAACGCGAAGCACCAATCGTCAGCAGCGGCCCGGGCCGCCCTGCTTCGCGAGGCCTCTGCTCACCGCCGCACAGCCTCGTGACCTGCCCGGGCAGGCTCCCGGGCGGCCGACGCCGTAACTCTACCGAAAGATCTTTTGACTACTTAAAGAGACGTAATAATTACTCTTCGTGCTTATCGTCCGGCCGCCGTGGCATCCACGGCGCGGGCCGTCCTATCACGGGCGGATCTCGGTCCAGCTACATCCTCGTCACCTGCGGCGTAAGAACTTCGCAATGAAGTGGCGAGGTTCAGGTGGCCCTTCACTGCTTAAAACGGACAAAACGTGAATCTTCTCGATTTCCTGCTGGCGTCCTCGTCGCGGGCTTAGCGTGATCCACCGGGAGCGTCACAGCGGAAATCCATGGAGGTGGATTGAATGCTCAGCGGGCATCGGTCCGCATGGCGCCGGCGAGGTAGGAACAATCGCGCGGCGCGCATAGCGATACCACTCGCCATACCGATGGCGTTGGGATTGACCCTCGGGATCATCCTCGCGGTCTCGGGAGGTCCAGTTTCGACCATCAACCAGTCGGCGATCGGCGCGTGCGCCTCGCCGTCCGCGAGCCCGGCGGTGTCCGGCAGCCCCGCGGCGGCCGCCAGCGCCTCGGCTTCGCCCTGCCCGTCGGGCAGCGCGAGCACCGGCACGACGACCACCGCGATGGTGCCCCCGGCACCTACGTTCGCGAACGGCCGGACTGCTTTCTTCCAGCTCGGTGACCTGGCCACCAACCCGGTCGACGGCACTGGAGCGGCTATCAACCTAAACCAGACCGCGGCGGAGGCCGCCGCGTCGATGAACTGCACCATTACCGTGCCCGCCAACCCGCTCAGCGCCAAGGGCCTGGCCACACCGTGGCAACTCGGCGACGGCTGCTCGGAGGCGACCACCGGTACCGAGGGCTCGTTCGTGGAGGCGACGATCCTGTCCCCGAACGGGGCGCTACAGGTGTACAACCCGCTGGTCATCACCGCGGGCACCACCCCGGCCGAGGCACCGGTCGTGCCCACCATCGCGCGCGGGTCGCAGGTCATCATCGACGTCGGCTTCAACGGCACCAACCTGGTGCTCGAGGGTCGCGGTGCCCGACAGGGCAACTGCGTCGACGCGCTGGGCCAGTCGGTTATCGGCCAGGTCTCGGCGTGCAACGCGGTGAACTTCTACCGGCTCGCCAACTCCGAGATCGCCAGCGGACGGCTGCAGGTACCTGCCCTCGGCACCTCCGAGGACGGGCAGCCGTGCCTGACCGTGCGTGACTTCGCGGTCATCGACCAGGACCAGAGCGACAACGTGGTCACCTCGTACCTGATGAACGCCAACGGCCAGATCGCGCAGGACACGGCGGCCAACACCGCCGCCCTGACCGGGGCCACGACCCTGGTCAACGGCAGCGACGACAAGCTGCTGGCCGCGTTCCTCGACCCGGCCAACGGCTGCACTCCGTTCACCGCGCCGGACATCACGGACCCGGCCGGGAGCTCGGCGTCGCAGGCGCTGAACGAGCTCAGTGCCCGGGTCAACCAGCAGGGCGTCATCGCGGTCGTCCCGCCGAACGACGAGATGACCCTGGTCAACGGCGCGTACAGCATCGCCAAGACCAACGTCTACCGGTCGCTGGTGGACCAGCCACTGCTGGCCGCCAACACCAACGCCACGCAGGTTGCGATGGACTACTGCCAGAACATGTCGAACATCGCGCCGGCCCGCAACCAGCTGGACATGGCGCGCGAGCTGAACTTCGGCACGCCGGTCGCGGCCATCGGCAACACCCTGGCCACGTTCATGGGCAACCGGCTGGCCATGTCCTTCGCGAACCTGGGCTGCAATAACTTCGGCCTGACCGACCCGGTGAACGTCACAGTCGACGGCAACCAGGTGGCGACGACGGTGGCCTACAGCCTGACCCAGCAGAAGGCCGTGGCCCCGGTAGCTGCCGGCGCGTCGGCCTCGGCCTCGGCCAGCGGTACGGGCACCGGCACTACTAACACCGGCGGCCAGGGCGGCGCGTCGAACGGCCCGCCGAGCAAGCACCACCGCCGGGGCAGCAGGTACCAGAACCCGTCCCGCGAGTAGGTACGGACCTTCGCCCGGCTAGCTGACGCTCCACCCGCGAGGTGGCCCTGAGTTTCCGGGGCCACCTCGCTCTTTTCGGCGCGGATATCGTGGACACCAGGGAAACAGCATTTCTCCCCCAAGCCCAGCGTTTTTCTCCCCGCGCCCACCCTTTGGAGGCCAGCATGAGCTCAGTCTTCGTGGTCGATGCGTGCCGCACGCCCATCGGGAAGATCAAGGGCGCGCTGGCCGAGGTGCGCCCCGACCACCTGGCCGCCGACGTGATCAAGGCCCTGCTTGAGCGCAACCCCGGGCTGGACGTGGCCGCCATCGACGACGTCTACTGGGGCGCAGCCAACCAGGCGGGCGAGGACAACCGGAACGTGGCCCGGATGGCCGTGCTGCTGGCCGGGCTGCCGGTGGAGATCCCCGGCGCCACGGTGAACCGGCTCTGCGGCTCCGGGATGGAGGCCGTCGGGGACGCGGCCCGGGCCATCGCGGCCGGGGATGCGGACGTCTGCCTGGCCGGCGGGTCGGAGTCGATGACCCGGGCGCCGTTCGTGCTGGCCCGCTCGGCCGATCAGTTCCCGCGCGCCCTGGACCTGGCCGACACCCGGCTCGGCTGGCGGCTGGTCAGCCCGCGCATGCAGGAGCTGTACCCGCCGATCACCCTCGGCGAGACCGCCGAGAACGTGGCCGACAAGTACGGCGTCACCCGCGAGCGCCAGGACCAGTGGGCCCTGCGCAGTCACCGGCTGGCCGCCGACGCCCGCGACGCCGGACGGTTCGACGCCGAGATCGTCCCCATTTCGACCGAACGGGCCATGGTTCGTCACGACGAGGGCATCAACGCCAGCCTCACCGCCGAGGAGCTGGCCGCCAAGAGGCCCGCCTTCCGCAAGAACGGCACGGTGACCGGCGGCAACTCCTCCCCCCTGAACGACGGCGCGGCCGCGCTGCTGCTCATGTCGGAGGATGCCGTGCGTCGGGCCGGGGTGACCCCGCTGGCCCGTTACGTCGGCTCCGCGGCGGCCGGAGTCCACCCCGACTACATGGGGATCGGTCCGGTGCCCGCCATGCACAAGGCGCTCGGCCGGGCCGGCTGGCGGCTGGACGAGGTGGGCCTGATCGAGGTCAACGAGGCGTTCGCGGCGCAGTCGGTGGCGGTCGTGGACGAGCTCAAGGCCGACCCCGCCCTGGTGAACGTCAACGGCGGCGCGATCGCCATCGGCCACCCGCTGGGCTGCTCCGGAGCCCGGATCGTCACCACCTTGCTGCACGAGATGCGCCGCCGCGGCACCGCGCGCGGCGCCGCCACCATGTGCATCGGCGTGGGCCAGGGCATCGCCTCCCTCTGGGAAGCGGCCTGATCCCGGACTTACCCGGGTCAGGATCGGGGCTTCCAGGAGCGCTTTGTGCACCCCCCGACCCCCTAGGGGGTCGGGGTGCCACGAGCCCCACCGGGCAGCGCACGGCGGGCACGTTAGTGCAGGCAGGGCTGTAACTGCGGCGCGCAGCGCCCGCACGCGGGGGCGTGGCGCTGTACGGCCAGTGTGCTGCATCTAGTCGGCCAGTGCATGGCGGGCCGGGCCGCCCAGCGGGCCCGCTGCGCGCCGTAAGCCCGTTATGTCTCTTGTGCCGTAACTGCGTATTAAGACATTCCGGGCGCCGATCATGGAACAGCCTGCCCGCCCGGCGCCGATCCGCTCACAAATCCACCGTGGCCTCGATGACCAGCTGGCCGCCGGGCTGGGCGTGGGCAGAGCTGGCATGTCCCGTTGACATCTAGGGGGCAGGGGGAGTCGGCTTGCAGGCTGGGCATCCAGCACGGCAAGGATCGCTTCGGGGCATTCCCGGGGTGCGGCTATCGAGGTGTCGACGTTCACGTCGTACTTCCTGAACGTGTGCACCCGAGCGCGCTGACCCCGCATCGTGCCGACGGTACGGGTCGCCGCGCGGTCACCGGGGTCCAGCTGAACCCGGCCACTACACGCCCGTCGCTGGCGAAGAAGCGCGCACTCTGCGATGCCAGGAAGGTGTCTACACCACTCACCTGAAGGGCCTTGGTCAAAGCTCCTGCAACACTGCCGCGATGCTCGACTTGCCGGAACAGCCCGTCCGTTCAGGACAATGCAGATTGCCTTTACCCCGTAAGGACGCCTCAAGGCTCAATTGTCGCGGCCAGGGCCAGAGCCACCTCAACCTGGCCGTTGACACCGGCCGGGTTCTTTGTTCAGGTCTGCGCAACCCACGAGGAGGCGATGGCGTCTACATGGCAGCCGGGGATTCGGAGGCCAGCATGCGGACGATCACGGTAAGACTGCGGGTGCTGGCTTGGCTCGGCTTGCTGGCCACAGTGGCAGTGGCCGGATGCACGGCGACCTCGACGTCAAGCCCCGACGCGCCAGGCCACGGCCGGTCAGCTAGCCCTGAGGCTGCCACCGCAGTCTCGCCTGCGGCATCCAGTTCTCCGCCAG
>Ga0302184_10001498_pt1 | contig 15076 bp, 16 predicted proteins | sample I_Palsa_N3_3_FD_200233 | JGI IMG/M metagenome (GOLD analysis project Ga0302184, IMG submission 200233) | Peat permafrost microbial communities from Stordalen Mire near Abisko, Sweden - I_Palsa_N3_3 | ecosystem: Environmental > Terrestrial > Soil > Palsa > Peat permafrost | place: Sweden...
CGTCTCCGGCGCGCCTCCGGTGAAGTCGGACGACTGAGCGGAGTGCTGATGGAAGGCTTGGGCGTGCTGGAGGAGATGGGCGAACTGACCCGTCGGGGTGAGACGTTCGCGCTCGCGACCGTGGTCTGGCGGCAGGGCCCGTCGTCGAGCCAGTCAGGTGCGCGCGCGATCATCACCGCCGAGGGGGAGCTGCACGGCTGGATCGGCGGCGCCTGCGCCGAGCCGGTTGTGATCCGCGAGGCGCAGCGGGTCATGGCGGCCGGCACGGCCAAACTGCTGCTGCTCGGCACGCCGGAGCAGTTCGGCGCGGCCGTCCCTGACGGAATGACCGTGGTCCCCATCTCCTGCCAGAGCGAAGGCGCGATCGAGATCTATATCGAGCCTGTGCTGCCGGCGCCGCACCTGGTGATCGTCGGCGTTTCCCCGATGGCGCATACGCTGGCCAGCCTGGCCAGAGCGCTGGGCTGGCGGACCGAGCTGGTCGGCGGCCCGGACTTTGCGACCGCGGGGGCGGACGAGCGCTCCATGATCGTGGTGGCCACTCAAGGCCATGACGACGAGGACGTGCTCGAACGGGCGGTCGCCGCCAGGCCCGCCTACCTGGGCCTGGTCGGGTCGCGCCGGCGGGGTGAAGGCGTACTCGGTTACCTCGCCGAACGGGGGGTGCCGCAGGATCAGCTCGACCGCGTCCGGGTGCCGGCCGGCCTGGACCTAGGCAGCACGACGCACCAGGAGATCGCGGTCGCCGTCCTGGCGGAACTCGTCCAGCTGCGTGCCTCAGGAGCTCTGGTGAGGCCGGCGGCTAACTCGGTGAAGCAGGGAAGTGCCGTGGGGTCAGAGGAGCCGGGGGGGATCGGAGGGGCCACGGGGGTCGGAGGGGCCGGGGGGTCCAAGCCGGTGCGGCCGGCGCAGGCCGTCGACCCAGTCTGCGGAATGACTGTGGCCGCGGAAGCGTCCGGCCGCCCGGTGCGGCACGAGGACGTGGACTACTACTTCTGCTGCGCCGGCTGTCGTCGGGCCTTCGAGAAAGACCCTGACGCTTACGTGAAAAGAGAGACCCGATGCTGATCAAGAACGAGTTCGAGGTCGCTGAGCCGGTCGAGAAGGTCTGGCAGTTCTTCGAGAACATCCCTCAGGTCGCCACCTGCCTGCCGGGCGCCGAGCTGACGGATGATCTCGGCGACGAAAAGTACAAGGGCAAGGTCGCCATCCGGATGGGCCCGGTCCGGATGCAGTTCGCCGGCACGGCCGACATCACCGAGCGCGACGAGGCGGCCAGGCGCGTGGTCGTGCACGCGGCCGGCGCCGACGAGAAGGGGCGCGGCCAGGCCGCCATGATCGTGACGGCGACGCTGACGCGCGCGGGCCGCGGCACCAAGGTCGCCGTGGCCCAGGACCTGCAGCTGTCGGGCGCGGCGGCGCAGTACGGCCGCGGCATGATCTCCGACGTCTCGTCGGTGCTCATGCGTGACTTCGCCACGAACATGCAGGACCGGATCCAGCGGATCGAGCGCGGCGAGTCGGTCGAGCAGCTCGCGGCCGCCGGCGCCTCGCCCGCCCGGGGGTTCACCCTGGGGATGCGGGCCGCGGTGATGGCGCTGAGCCGTGTCTTCCGTCGCTTCTTCCTTCCTTACCAGGCCACGAGCTGAGGAGAGCCAATCATGGTCTTGTGGTGGATCGGCAACGCGATTCTGCTGCTGGTGGTGCTGCCGGTGGTCATCTTCCTGCTCAACCGCGTTCTGGCGGCGGTTGAGCGGATCCGGGGCGCCACCGACGACATCTTGTCCGGGGGCGTGGCCCTTATAGGCGAACTCAACGGCGTGCCCGAGGCGCTGGCCACCACCGATACCACCATCAAGGATGTCTCGGTCGGCGCGGTCAGGTACGCGGGTTCCGTCGCGAAACTGCTCGGCTAGAGCAGGTCAGGACAGAGAGGAGAACGGCTATGCCAGCAGCCGCCTGGGCGACGCTGATCATTGCCGCGCTGATCATCGCGATCACCGCGGTGGGCCTGCTGAGGGTCATCTTCCACCTCAGGCAGGTCCGCAAGACGCTGGTGGCCACCACCGGCGGCGTTCAGGCCGTCGCGAGCCTGACCAGCACCGTGCCCGAACGCCTGACCTCGGTCAACGCGAGCCTGAAGCCGGTCCGCGACTTCTGTGAAACAGTCTGACACCCGGCGAAGGAGCCGTTTATGCAACCGAATGTCCTCGCCGCAGGCACCAGTACCACGGGCTGGGTGGTGGGCTACACGATCGGCATCGTCATCGTCCTGGTGGTCGTGGCGCTCGTGGTGCCGATCCTGCTTCTCGCCCGCTCGATTGGTAACGAGGCGCCGAAGATCAACGACGCGCTGACCGACGCGGTCAAGCACACCGCGCCGCTCGCCGCGCTGCGCACGACGATCGAGCACGCCACCATCATCATCGGCGGCCTGCAGCGCGGCCGCGCCAGGCTGGGAGGGTAGCGATGCATACGCTGGCCATGTCCTCGACCGAGCACAACCTGTGGACGATCGCGAACATCCTGGGCATCGTCGTGGTGGTCGCCGTCGCGGCCTTGCTGAGCCTGCTCATCTACCTCGTGAAGATCATTGACCGCCGGGTCGTCGCGGTCAGGGACACGCTCAAGGCGGCCGCGGCGAATACCGCCGACACCGTGCTGATCCCGCAGGTTGCCACCGGTGTGGAGGCGGTCCTCGCGGAGGGCCTCCAGCACCATCTGTTCCTCGGCCGTGTGCTCGGGAAGGTCAAGTCATGACGGGACTGGTCGTTTTCACGGTTGTCGATGTGGTCCTGCTGATCGCCGGCCTGGCCTTCTACCTGTTCTGGGTGGGCAGCCTGCTCACCCGGATCGCCGGGAACCTCGAGGAGTGCTCAGAGATCGTCCGGACCATCGTGGGCCACGCCAAGCTCATCGGGCCCGGAGTCGAGCACATCAACGAGACCGGCGGCGTGGTCGCGGGGGCGCTGCCGCTGCTGTACGAGATGGCGGAGGGCATCGTGACCGGTGTGACCCCGGCGGCACCGCGGCCCGAGGTGGCGGAGCCGGCCCGGCCGGCGTCAGGGACGCGCCGCTCGCGGCTGCTCGACGCGGTCGGCTTCGGATCAGGGCGGTAATCCTGGTCCGGGGAACATTAGTCCGGCGGCCTGTCGGCCTGGAAGCCCGCATCTTTGGCCAGGCCGGGGGAGGATCCCTTGGAACTGCCGATCCATTCTTCTTTCCAGGCCTGGTCGTACTGCTGGGTGTTGCAACTCGGGCGGTAGATCGCGGTGAGCTCCCTGGCGATCTGCTCGCGGTGGGCCCGGGACCCGCCCGGGACCTCGTAGGTGCAGATGTAGACCTTCCACTTGGACCCGGCCCGCTTGATCCAGCTGTGGGCCCGGGGATGCTGGAACGGGAAGCGCTCGGTGACCAGGTCGTCGGAATGGTCCACGTAGATGATGGCGTACCGGTCCGGCTTGGTGTCCGGGTCGGGCTTGCAGGCGATGACGTACACGGCCGCGATGGCCGGCGCCGTCCACCCGGCCAGCAGGCGAGGCCCCTCGAACGGGTAGCCGGCCAGCGATCCGAGCCGGATCATCCGAGTGTGTCCTCTTCCTCTTCCTCGCTGATGGCCTCGGTCCGCACCACGGGGGCGGCGGGAAGGCCGGCCTTGGCCGCGGCCCGGGTGAACTCCTCCGACGCCGTGGCGATCGCCTTGTCCCGGCTGTCGGCCTCCACGATCAGCTGGGCGCCGTACCGGTTCGTGCCGATCCCGGTGGCAATGCCGCCGTTGACCGCGACGGCGTCGGCCAGCTCGACCACCTCCTCACGGGACAGGACGCGGTCCCCCTCGGCCTCGATCCCCACACTCCACCTCACCGCGTGCTCCTCACCGTGCGCTTGTCACCGGCATACCCAGTTAAGCAGGAAACCGGCGGTTCATTTTCGTCCGAGCCGCTAGTTCAGCCCGGGCAGCAGCGCCGCGAGTTTCTCCAGGCTGCTCAGATCGTGGCCGGACAGCAGCAGGTCGATGTGGGGGGCGGCGATCATCATGCCGAGCGTGCTCGGCCGGAAGCCGGGATCGTCGCCCTTGTGCGGATTAAGCCAGACCACCCGGTGGCTCAGCAACGACAGCCGCTCCATCGCCGCGGCCAGGACGGCGGGGTCCCCTCGGTCCAGGCCATCGGAGCAGATCACGACCACGCCGCCACGGCACAGGCCGCGGCGCGCCCAACCCCGGACGAAGGCGTCCAGGCAGTCACCGATCCTGGTTCCGCCGTCCCAGTCGAAGGCGGCCCGCGCGGCCCGTTCCAGCGCCTCGTCCGGGCGGCGGCACTCCATCGCCCCGGTGACCCGGGTCAGCCGGGTGCCGAAGCAGAAGACCTCGACGCGCCCGGCTGACCGCTTCGCCGAGTGGGCGAACTGCAGCAGGTTGCGCGAGTAGTCGGCCATGGACCCGGATATGTCGAGAATCAGGATCAGCGGCCGCAGCCGGACCTTTCGCCTCCGCCAGTACAGCCGCGCGGGCTCGCCGTGCATTCGCAGAGATTCCCGGATCGTCCGGCGCGGGTCCGGACGAGATCCCGTCCGCGCCGCGGCGCTGCGCCTGGTCCGGCGCCGCGGCGGGGTCAGCCTGATCCTGGTCATGATCCGGCGCAGGGCCGCGAGTTCATCGGGTGTGCAGGCGGCGAACGACTTGTGCTTGAGCGCGTCGACGTCGGAGGCCATCCAGCCCAAGATGGCATCGTCTTCCTGCTCCTCTTGACCGGGCTCGGTAGAGGGAATCGCCAGCGCGCCTTGCGCCTGCGCCGACGCACGGAGCATGAGCGTCAGGACGTCTTCCTCTCCTCCGGTGGCCTCGAGGAAGAAGCGGCGGAACACCTCGTCGTACCTAGCGATGTCGTCATGCCGTTTCACCAGTGTGGCCCGCCCGGCCCAGTACAGGTCCACCAGATCGGCCGGATCCAGGCTGCCCGCAGCCGAGCAGTAAACCAGGACGTCCCCGGATCCCACGGCGAGGCCGGCCGCGCGCAATTCGTCGGCGAAGCTCACCAGCAGGCCGATGAACGGGGTGCCTCCCGGATCAGGAATCCCGGGCACCGGAGGTGATTTCCTGCAGGTTGTCGCGGACCACGTCGAGATCGTCCCGGTCCTTGACCACGGCACCGAGCGTGTCCAGCGCGTTGCTGGCGTCCAGATCGGTCTCGCCGAGGAAATCCAGGGTCCGGGCCCAGTCGATGGTCTCGGCCACTCCCGGCGGTTTGGCCAGGTCGAGCTCGCGGAGCCGCTGAACGGCGCTGACCACCTTGCGGGCCAGGATCGCCGAGATGCCGGGCTCCCGGATCAGGACGATCTCCACCTCCCGTTCCGCGGTGGGGTAGCCGATCCAGTGGTACAGGCAGCGTCGCTTCAGCGCGTCATGCAGCTCACGGGTGCGGTTGGAGGTGAGCACCACCAGCGGCGGCTTTTCCGCCTTGATGGTGCCGATCTCAGGAATGCTGATCTGGAAGTCGGAGAGGACCTCGAGCAGGAAGGCCTCGAACTCGTCGTCGGCCCGGTCGATTTCGTCGATGAGCAGCACCGCCTGGTCGCCGGCGCGGACCGCCTCGAGCAGCGGTCGCTCCAGCAGGAACTTGGGGCCGAACAGCTTGTCCACCGCTTCGGCGTCCGCCGCCTGGTGCTCGGAAAGCGCCCGGATGTGAAGCATCTGACGGGCGTAATCCCATTCGTACAGCGCCTGGTTGGTGTCAATGCCCTCATAGCACTGCAGCCGGATCAGTTTCCGGCCGAAGACCGACGCCATCACCTTGGCGATCTCGGTCTTGCCGACCCCGACCTCGCCCTCGAGCAAGAGCGGGCGGTTCAGCGACATCGCCACGAACATCGCCGTGGCCAGGCCACGGTCAGCCAGGTAACCGCCCTGCCGCAAGATCTCGGTAAGCGTGCCGACGGTCTCAGGCGACTCCATGGTCAGGTGCTCCTTGCCGCCGAGATCGCGGGATCAGCTAACGAACCTCGACTGGGGGCAGGACCAGGTCCCGTACGCTGCCCGCGTCCGGGTTCAGCTTGCCCTCACGGGCCAGCTGAGTCCGCCAGGCGAGCCGCAGGTCACCGTCGGTCTCCTCGGCGAGGCCGTCAAAGCCCACGTCCGCCATCCTCTTGCAGGACTTGATGTCGCCGCAGGCCTCTTCGACATCCTCGGCGGTCTGTCCCCGGGCGCTCCACACCCCGCGGAGCACATCGAGAGCATCTTCGGTGGTGCCGCTCATCTAGCCGGTTCTCCCCTCGCCAGGCACACGTATCTCACTTGAGACTAAGCCCTGCCACCTGCCCGGGCGAACGCGGATTAAGGGTTCCCTTATGCGGACTCGTCCTCTAGCGCGTCGCGCATGGGCTGGAACTTCACCAGGGTCTCGGCGAGTTCGGCGGCCGGCTCCGAACCCGCCACGATGCCGCATCCGGCGAACAGGCGGGCGGTCCGGCCGGAGAGCTGCGCGCAGCGCAGCGCGATACCCCACTCACCGTTTCCCCCGGCGTCCACCCAGCCCACGGGCCCGGCGTAGCGCTGCCTGTCCATGTGCTCGAGGTCACGGATGAGCTCAAGCGCGGCACCGGTCGGGGTGCCGCAGACAGCGGCGGGCGGATGCACTGCCGCCGCCAGCGCGAGCGCTGACTTCGGCTTCTCGCTGTCCGCGAGGGTTCCGCGCACCTGGGTACCCAGATGCTGCAGGTTCGGGAACTTCAGCAGCCCGGGCCGGGCCTCGACCTCCAGCGCGTCACACAGCGGCCCGAGCGCGTCGCGTATCGAGGCGACCGCGTAGGCGTGTTCCTCGTTGTTCTTGGCCGAGGCCAGCAGTTCTGAGCCCAGCGCCTCGTCTTGGGCCGCGTCGCCGCCGCGCGGGGCCGTGCCGCCGAGCACCAGCGCGCTCACCTGGCTGCCGTCCCGGCGCACGAGCAATTCGGGGGTTGCGCCCACCATGCCGTCGCAGGCGAAGGTGAAGCAATCCGGATAGCGGGCGGCCAGCCTGCGCAGCAGCACCCGAGCATCGATGGGCTCGGCGGCGGTCGCGAACAGATCCCGGGCGAGCACCACCTTGCGCAGGCCACCCGCCTTGACCGCCGCCACCGCCTTGGCGACCGCCTCCTCCCACCGAGGTCCCGGCAAGCTCCCCTCCCGCCACCCCAGCGGCCCAAGCCCGGCCAGCGCCGCAAGGGCGGCAAGCGGCGTCTGGGGGGATTTATCCCCCCCAAGGGGGGTCTGGGGGGATGGGTCCCCCCAGGTGCGGGGGGGTCTGGGGGGGTCGTCCCCCCGGGTGGCAGCGTCCCCCCAGAAGCGGGGGGGTTTGGGGGGGTCGTCCCCCCGGGCTAGCACCGTTCGCCAGGCGTGGCCGCGGCCGTCGCGGCCGAGCACGACACGCGGGATGATCAGCACGGATTCATCGGAGGACGCGTCGAAGGTAAAGCTGCCGAACGCGACGGGTCCCGTGCCGCGCAGCCGTACCCGGTCATCGATATCGGCGGCATCGAATACCGAGCGGAGCCATTTCTCCCCAGCGGTAAACCGGTCTTCCCCCGCAGGCAGCGACACCCTGACGGCCTCGCCCCAGCCGGCCAGCCCGGCACCGTGTCGTACCCACGCCACCACGTCCGGGCGGGGAATATCCCCGAGAAGATCCCCTGGATCGGGTACGGCGACGGTGCGGGCGCTGAGCCGCCCGGTCTCCTGGCGGCTCAGCACCCGCACGCTGTCGTCCGCGTCACCCGATCACCCGCCACGAACCCACATTCTAGGTGCCGTCCGTCACGGGGCTTACTTCCGGGTTCGCCCGCTCCCTCGCGCCCGGTTTCGCCAGCGCGCTCGGCCACCAGATGTGCCGCCCGATATCCAAGGTCAGCGCGGTCACGAGCACGGATCTGACCACGATCGTGTCAAGCAGCACACCCAGCGCGACCGCCACGCCGATCTCGGTGAATTCCACCAGCGGCAGCGTGCCGAGCACGGCGAACGTGCCCGCCAGCACCAGGCCCGCGGAGGTGATGACGCCGCCGGTGGCGGCCAGGCCGGTGAGCGCTCCGCGCCGGGTGCCGAGCCGGGCCGATTCCTCGCGCACCCGGGTCATCAGGAAGATGTTGTAGTCGATGCCTAGGGCCACCAGGAACACGAAGACGAACAGCGGCACCGAGGTATCGGCCCCCGCGAACCCGAACAGGTGCTTGAAGGCCAGCGAGGATAGCCCGAGAGCTGCGCCGAAGGACAGCACCACGGTGGCGATGAGCACAAGCGGCGCCACGATCGCGCGCAGCAGCAGACCCAAGATGAGGAGCACCACGCCGAGGATCAGCGGGATAAGCAGATCCCGGTCATGAGCCGAGGCGGCCTCCACGTCCTGGTTGATGGCGGTGCCGCCGCCCACCTTGGCATCGGCGCCGGGTATGGCGTGTACCGCCGTCCGTATCCGGTCCACCAGCGTGTACGCCGCCGGACTGTCCGGCGGTATGGTCATCGTGGCCTGCACGAAGGACAGACCGTCCTTGGTCACCGGCGCGGCGACCGAGGCGATGCCGGGCGCGGCGGCGAGCGCGTCCCGGACCGATCCCGCGCTCGCCGCAGTGGAGATCACGTCCACCGGTTCGCCGGAACCGGCGGGGAAGTACCTGGCCAGCTCCTGCTGGGCGGTGATAGAGGGCGGGGTGCCGCGGAACGACTCGGCCGTGGTCAGCGTGCCGAACTTGAAGCCGGCCATCCCGGCCGCTCCCGCGCCGAGCAGGATCACGGTCACGATCCACACCGCACGCGGGCGGTGGCTGATGGCCTGCCCGACTCGCGACCACAGCCCCCGGCTGGTCGGCTCCGCGGAACCGTAGCTCGGCCTGACCGGCCAGAAGATCCACCGGCCGAAGACGATGAGCAGCGCGGGCAGCAGCGTGATCATCGCGATCAGGCCCACCGCGATGCCGACGGCGGCGACCGGGCCCAGCCCGGAGATGTCGTTGGACTCGGCCGCGAGCAGGCAGAGCATGCCGGTCACGACGGTCAGCCCGCTGGCGATGATGGCCGGGCCGGCCCGGCGCAGGGCCACGGCCATGGCCTGGTGCCGGTCGGCGTGCCTGCGCAGTTCCTCCCGGTACCTGGCGATCAGCAGCAGCGCGTAGTCGGTGCTTGCGCCGATCACGAGCACCACCAGGATGCCGTCGCTCTGCCCGTTGACGGTCAGGTTCGCGTGCTGAGTGAGCAGATAGATGACGGCCTCGGCGACGATCAGCGCCACGCCGGCCGACATGATGGGCAGCAGCCATAGCACCGGGCTCCGGTAGGTCAGCAGCAGGAGCCCGATGACTACGCCCAGGGCGGCGTACAGCAGGGTGGAGTCGATGCCCTTGAATACCTTCAGCTCGTCGGCCGCGCTGGCGGCGGGCCCGCCGATATAAATGCTCAGCCCAGGATCTCCCCTGGCGGCGGTGGCCTTCAGGTTGGAGACGAAGCCGCTCAGGTCGCTGTTGTAGCCGAGGTCCGCGCCGATAACGGTCTCGATGGCCTGGTGATCGCGGGACACCACCGGCGCCGCGACCCGCCCGTCCACGGCCGGCAGCGACGCGAAGTAGCGCGCGTCAGCGTCGGCCTTGCGCAGGTCGGCCGCCGTCACCCCGCCCTGGCGCACGTAGACCACCAGAGCCGGGTTGAGGTTCTGCGACTGAAAGAGGTTCTGCTCGTTCAGTTCCTGGGTGGATTCCGCGGACGACGGCAGGTAGGCCGACGAATCGTTCTTCTCCGCCCCCTGAAGCTTGCCGGCCAGCGATCCCAGGACCGCGACCACCAGAATCCAGAACGCGACCACCAGGTACTTTGACCTGCGGCCGCAAATAATCGCGATCAGCCGGCTCACGCCGCGCGGCCGGGCCCTCGTCCGGCGTCCGGCGTCGTCGTGATCTGGCGAATCCCCGGTTTTACGATGCTGTGCTTCCTGGCCCCGTGTTTGCTCGTGCTGGGTGATCCCGGTGTCCTCGCCGCTGGCGCGGACACCGGGATCTCGACCCGGCGTGTTACGGGGCGCCCCCGTGGTCCCGCGTGCCACGTCGTCCTCCTTGTGGGTAGAAGATCCTGATAAAGTACCCAGGGAATACGATGTATCGCATTAGCTTCGGCTGTCAAGTTATATCTTGAAGATTCGCGCTGTCTGAGGGCGCGAGAAAGCCGGGCCAGGCGATTTAACCCAGGAGAGCGGCCAGCTCACGGTCAAGCTGCGCATCTGCAGCAGCGTGCTGACGAAGGACCTCGCCGCCGGCATCGAGGCCTGTATTTCCTAGCCGAGTACTTCTGGCGACGAGCTGGCCGAACGCGCGGCGATCTGCTCGCGAACCAGCACGCCCGAGGTCCGGAACAGGAACTCGGCGTAGGTTTCCGGCATCTTGCCTGCGTCGGTCAGGTACAGGTCAGGGTTGGTCCGTATCGCGTCCAGCCTGAGCTGGGCGTAGCTGATCTCGGCGTGGATGGCAGCGATGCGCCTGGCCGCCCGGATCAGCACCGTGTTCCGCAGGGTCATGTTCATCGTTTCTCCTCGACGTTGCGGCCATCACTGGCCGTTCACTATCGAGTTTCGCGGTAAGAACCCCGTCGCCGCGTCGGAGGAAATCCCTATCTTGCCTGCTGAGAGGGGCCTTAGACGGACCGAAGGCCGGCTTAGGCGGCTTAGGCGCATCGTTCCCCGAACGGCACCTGGCGCCTGCTCCAGGCCAGGCAACACGCCGCCTCGGGACGCCGGCCAGCTAACACAGATTGTCTCAGAGCAGGGTCAGCTGCTCCGGCGGCGCGGGGAAAAGCCGCTGTGCTTCGGGGATCTCGGTGGTTCCCCGTGCCCTGGGGCCGGGCTGGGCCTGGCGTCCGCGCGGGCGCAGGGTGCCGTGGCCGAAGCCGGGCCTCGGCCGGCCGATCCCGTGCTTTTCCGCCAGCTCGCGGACCTGGCCGGCGATCCGGGCCTGATACGCCTTGGGTGCGTAGGCCCCGTGGCCGTACAGCTCCAGGTACCGGTCGACCAGCTCGGGATGCTGGGCCCGCAGCCAGCCGAGGAACCAGTCCCGCGTTCCCGGGCGCAGATGCAGCACGATGGGCATCACATGCCGGGCGCCGGTGGCCGCGATCTGCCTCACCGCCGCCTCGAGCTGGGCCGGGGAGTCGGAAAGAAACGGCACCACCGGCCCCATGAGCACGCCGCAGGACAGGCCGCGCTCGTTCAGCGCGGCGCACGCCTCGAGCCGCCGGGCCGGCGCGGGGGTGCCAGGCTCGATAGATCGCCATAGGTCTTTATCGATAAATCCGGCCGAGACGTTCAGCCCCACCTCGGTGATCTCGGCTGCCTCCGCGAGCAGCTCGATGTCACGAAGGATCAGCGTGCCCTTGGTCAGGATCGAGAACGGGTTCGCGGCGTCCTTGAGCGCGCCGATGATGCCCGGCATCAGCTGGTACCGGCCCTCCGCCCGCTGGTAGCAGTCCACGTTCGTGCCCATCGCGATGTGCTCGCCCTGCCAGCCCCGCGAGGTCATCTTCTTGCGCACGAGTTCGGGCGCGTTCACCTTGACGACGACCTTGGTGTCGAAGTCCGCGCCCGCGTCGAGGTCCAGGTAGGTATGCGTGTTACGAGCGAAGCAGTTGTGGCTCACGACGCCATTGGCGATGAAGTCACCCGTTCCGGTGGTGATGTCGTACATCGGCAGATCCAGCCCGAGCGGCTCGATCGCCGCGACGCCGAGCCTGGCGTCGCTCTTGATCGCAGTGCCTTCGATCGAGCGCTTGCGCGTAATGGCCGGGTTGACGGTGTGGAAGAACTGTAGTGCCGCCCTTAGCCCGCCGCGCAACCGGATGTACGTGAGTCCGTTGGGCAGGTTGCTCGGTTCGAGTGCGAAATCGAAGCCGAGCGACCGAAGCGAGGAGACTGTCCAGTTGATGATCTCCGGATTGGTGTTGGAGATCCGTAGGCTGCCTCGGCTGCAGCTGCCCTCGGCGTCGAAGATACCGGCGAGAAAGCCTTTGCACCACTCCGGGGTCGGGTTTTCCGGCCAGCCGATGAGCCACTCGATCGTCTGGACCTCATCGCGGCGGCTGGTGCGGATCGCCGTCACCTGGCGGCGTGTTGCCGACTCGTTGCTGAAGATGAATTCGCCGCAGCTTATACCCACGCGGCTGAGGTAATCCGCGGTCCTGGCGAGCCCTTCGGGATCGGCCAGCGCCAGGCGGAACCGGTGAACGCCATTATCGCCTGGACGGCCCTGCCGTTCGTAGGCGTAGTGCCCGATGCTCCCGTCGCCTCGGATCATGCCGCAGAGGTAGCCGCGCTGGTAGGCGGCCGTGTCCTTCGGCGGCTCCGCGAAACCGCCGGTGCCCATCAGCTTGTTGTTGACGGTCAGGTGCGAGCGTTGCAGCGGTCCGCTGTGCTCGGTCCCGGTCACGTGCTTCCAACCGCGCTCGGTGAGGAAGCGATGATCGCCGCTGGCGACTAGCCGGGTGCCGTCCTCCAGAATGACCAGGTAGCCGGGTTTGACCGTGGACCAGTGGGCTAGCACTGTGGTGATCGCGTACCGGCGGTAGTAGCCATGCCGGACCGTGCCGTAGATCTCGTCTCCGGTGCGTACCTCGGCGAGCGGCTTCGTGCGGCCGTCCGCCATCAGGATGGGCGTCTCGCCTTGCAGGCAGTACGTGCACGCATGCTGGCATCCGCGGTAGGGGTTGATGGTCCACCGGAACGCCATCCTGGACGCCTCGGGCACGCGGTTGACGACGGACTTGGCCTGCACCTCGTAAAAGGTCATGCCGCGGAAACCCGGGGTGTCGAACGTGCGGGCGATCGCGCCTCGCTCGATGAGCGGGAGCGCCGTGTCGCGGTGGCCGACGGGAGGCAAGGCACCATGCTCGGCGTCCGGGCCAGCCGGCCGCGGGTGATCGTCCAGCGGCAGATCGTCGAGCCGCAGATTGTCCCAGCGCATATCGAACACGGTAGAACGATTTTTCGAGCGATGCAAGTTTGCCGCGATAACGCTCGTCGTAAGTATGTAACCGGCACTCTGTACACGAGGAAAGACTTAGCGTAGCCTACGGTCTGATCGGGGCGCGGGAGAAGACGAACCGGACCCCGATCGTGCCTTACAAAAACGGGCGAAGTACAAAGCCAGAACAATTGGATAAAGACCCCTTCCTGGGGGATAGTGAGAGGGTAATAACCCAGTGCACGATGCGGAGGTAGCCGTATGGCGCTGTCGATGGACGAGCAGCGGGTGCTCGCCGAGATCGAGCGTCGGCTCGCGGCTGACGATCCCGGCCTAGCCACCTGCCTGACCTCGTTCCGGCGCCCTGGCCCGGCCACCGTGCTGCGCTCGCCCCGGGCGCGCATCATGGGCTCGCTGTTCACGGTACTGCTCGTCACGATGGTCTCGCTGATGGTCTACGCGATGGTCCCGTTCCGGGTCCACGGCGCGCGGACGCCCGCGACGCCTAGCACGAGCACTCATGGCGCGGTCACGAGTGCGGCCGCAGGCGCCAGCCTAAGCTCGCGGACGACCCCGCCCGCCTCAGCCAATGCCAGCGCCGGGGCAACTGCGGCCGCGCGTTCATCCGGCAAGTCCGCGACGCCCTCGGCCGGCGCGAGCGCCAGCACCAAGAGCACTCGGGGCGCTAAGAGCCAGGTCGCGCCGACGGCCACAGGACCGTTAGCGCGCGCGGCTAAGGATTCCCGCCAGAGCTGGACGAGATAGCGCTCCAGGCCCTCGAGCGTCTTCTTCTCCTGCTGGAACTCATCGCTGAGCGGATTGCGGTGACGGTCGAAGAGCTCGGCGTAGCGGCGGGTCACCTGGTCACGGTTGCCGGCGTAGACGCGCACCGAATAGTCGCCGACACCGCCGCCAAGCCGCAGACCCTGAACCGCGGGGCCGGCCAGGCCCATGTTGATGCTCAGCTGCCCGCGCAGGTAGATGGACCCCTTGGCCTCTTCGTCCCAGGCGTCGCCGCACGGCGGTGGCGCGCTGTCCCACTCCTCGAGGACCAGCCGGACGTCGATGTCCTCCTGGAGGCTGCCGACCCACAATTGCTCGCGGCTGGTGCTGATCAGCGCGCCGACCGGAGGCAGCGGACCTCCCGGTGCGTCCGGGTCGACCGACGGGTCGTGGATCCGGAACATTCTCCGTTCCGGAGTTACCGGGATGACCAGCTGTAGCAGTCTGCGGCTCATGGTTCCCCCCCTCGGCACGCTGGTACCTCTGATGCCAGTCCGCTTCGTTAGCAAATCTAGACCTCAGACGCGCATCATGCAGGCAAAAACGACACGGAAATGCTGAACGTGACCACTTGACTACTGCGCGTTTCAGAGTAGCGTTATATCTGTTATGAGCATTGTGTCCGACCTTGACCTGCGGGCCTCGGCGCCGCGCACCCATGACCTCGCCCCGGATGGGCCACCGCGACCGGCCGGCGGCGAGGGAACCCATGATATTGACAAGCTCGCGATCATCTGGCGGGGTTCGCCGAACGTGATCCGAACCACGGTCCAGCGCCGGACGTATAACTAGTAGCTGGTACTCGTCCGCGGCGAGTACGACCCAAGGGGTTTGCGCGATGCAGGCACAGGTACGAGGCGCCCAGGGTAGGTCACTCAACGTGCCCGGACGACTACCAGAACGGACACCGGTGCCTGTCCTCGGCCGACCTCGTGCTTCCGGGGCCGATGCCAGCGCCGGTATTGGCGCCGAGGCAAGCTCCGCGGCACCCGGGCGCCGCACGCTCATGCTGGCCGTCTGCTGCATGAGCCTGTTCATGGTCGGCCTGGACAACACGATCGTGAACGTCGGGCTGCCCGCCATCGGCCGCGACCTGCACGCCGGCGTTTCCGGCCTGCAGTGGACGGTCGCTGCCTACACGATCGTGCTGGCGGCCTTGCTGATGCTCTCCGGGGCGATCGCCGACCGGATCGGCCGCCGCACCATTTTTCAGGTCGGCCTGTCGCTGTTCACCCTCGGCTCCTGGATGTGCAGCCTGGCGCCCAGCCTCAACTGGCTGATCGCCTTTCGCATCCTGCAGGGAGTCGGCGGCTCGATGCTCAACCCCGCCGCG